>Ga0181539_1001544_pt1 | contig 25148 bp, 24 predicted proteins | sample PEATcosm2014_Bin_46_FD_119767 | JGI IMG/M metagenome (GOLD analysis project Ga0181539, IMG submission 119767) | Peatland microbial communities from MTU Mesocosm Facility, Houghton, MI, USA - PEATcosm2014_Bin23_60_metaG | ecosystem: Environmental > Terrestrial > Soil > Wetlands > Peat | place... | reverse complement strand
CTGAAGACGCCGATTTTCTTTTCATCACCATGGGAGCTCTTGCCAGCCAAGCGTCCGAAACAGCCGACTTTCTGAGACAAGAGGGTGTGAAAGCAGGCGTTCTGGGCGTTCGCGTGTACCGACCTTTCCCCGCAAGCGAACTGCTCGAAGCGGTCCGGGGCAGGCTTGCTGCTGCGGTTATAGAGAAAGCCATCAGCTATGGATACCAGGGCGCACTCATGACCGAATTGAAGGCCTGTCTCTACGGGGAAAACGGGGGCAGACCCGTGCTCTCGAACTTTATCGTGGGCCTTGGTGGAAAAGACGTCTCAGGCGCCGACCTGCTCCGGGCCGCGCGCGAAAGCATTGCAGCGGCGGAAAGCGGTATGGCGCCCGATAAACCGCAATGGATAGGCTACGGGATTTAAAATATCAAAAAGGCATCCCGCGAACGGCCAACACGAAACATAGACACGTGACGCGGTCGCCTTTCGCGCTACGCGAAGTACCTTCCGCCTAAAGGCGGTAAAAGGATCTTCCGCCTAAAGGCGGTAAAAGGATCTTCCGCCTAAAGGCGGTAAAAGGATCTTCCGCCTAAAGGCGGTAAAAGGATCTTCCGCCTAAAGGCGGTAAGAGGAATGACCAGATTATGACCAGATTAAGACCAGATTATCGCTAAGGGGTACCCGCAATCAATATGGCATTTTCTTGTCCAGTGTTGTACACAAGTCTGTCTTACGAGGAGAAAGGTAATCGGCCATGTCAGCGCAAACAGCCATTCTCGACTACCCTGAGAAAGAATATATCCTTCCGGGCAACCGGCTCTGCGCCGGCTGCGGAGTTACCATCGCATACCGGTTTATTTTGAAGGCGCTCGGGCAGAAAACAATCATTTGCATACCCGCCTGCTGCATAACCATTCTGCACGGCATCTACCCTAAGACGCCGATTTTTGCGACCACTGTCAACAACACGTTCGCCAGCACAGCGTCCACCGCCTCCGGATTGGCAGCCGGTCTCAAGGCCACAGGGCGTGAGGACTGGAAGGTCCTGGCAGTTGCCGGAGACGGTGGTACTTTCGACATGGGAATTCAGGCCCTGAGCGGCGCTGCCGAGCGCGGCGATAACTTTATCTATTTATGCTATGACAACGAAGCCTACATGAATACGGGCGTTCAGCGCTCCAGCGCAACTCCGGCGGGGGCCTTGACCACTACGACGCCAATAGTGCCTAAAGTGCAAGCCAAGAAAGACTTCATGCAGATAATGGATGCCCACAACATTCCCTACCTTGCCACTGTTTCGTCCTCCTATCCGGGTGATGTTTACGATAAGTTCCTGAAGGCTGGAGACATCGTGGGAACCAGATTTTTTCACCTGTTAGCACCCTGTCCGACCGGATGGTGGTATCCTACCAAAGATACTGTGAAAATCGGCCGCATGATGGTCGAATCCTGCGCCTTCCCGCTCTATGAGATTGAAAATGGCCGTCTTAAACTCACCGGTAAGAGCCTGAGCATCGCCAAAAGCGGCAGAAAGAAGCCGGTTGACGAGTACATAGCGCTCCAGGGCCGTTTCAAAAAAATCACTCCGGAACAGGTGGCCGAGTTTCAAAGAAGAGTGGATGACAAGTGGCAGGCACTGCTGAAGAGAGCGGGGTTTTAGGCTTTCATGAGAAGATACCTCATTGTGTACCTTACAGCGGTTCTTTCGGTCCTCTTTGTCACGGGCGCGGCCCACGCGCAGGCGCCAAAGATCAAAGATGTGATTCTCGCCACCACCACCTCGACCGTTGATTCGGGACTTCTGGATTATCTTGTGCCGATATTCGAAAAGAAGACAGGCTACAGGGTAAAGACTATTGCGGTCGGTACCGGCCAGGCGCTGGCAATGGGCGAGAAGGGCGAAGCGGACGTCCTGTTGGTGCATGCCGAGAAGGCCGAAAAGAAGCTGGTTGATTCGGAGGTTGTTCGAGATTACCGGCTGGTAATGCATAATGATTTCATTATCGTTGGTCCGCCGGAAGATCCCGGGAAGATCAAAGGTAAGAGCACCGTCGAGGCCTTAAAGGCAATTTATGGAAGCGGGGCTTTTTTCATCTCAAGAGGCGACGATTCAGGGACTAATAAGATGGAACTTACGATCTGGAAAGAAACCGGGCTGAATCCAAAAGGGGCCAAATGGTACCTGGAATCAGGGCAGGGGATGGGCGCCACCCTTCTTATGGCATCGGAGAAAAAGGGCTATACCCTGAGCGACCGGGGAACATACCTTGCGGAAAAGCATAACATAAGACTCGATATACTCTGCGAAGGAGACCCGTCGCTTCTCAACATTTATCACGTTATGGAAGTAAACCCGGAAAAATTCGGCAAAGTTAACGCTGAGGGCGCAAAATCGTTCGTTGATTTCATGACATCCAAGGAGACCCAGAAGTTTATAGGGGAATTCGGGATGGACAAATTTGGACAACCGCTTTTTTTCCCTGACGCAGGCAAGCAGATGTGATGGGGATCGCCTTACCGCCCGTTCGCAAAATGGCAGGACTGCCGCAATGAGTGATTGTATGTATCGCGATTGGCTTTTGATTAGCAGTTCGTTATATCTTGCTTGACATAACGACATTTTTGCCATATTCAGTCAACTATAAGTTTTATCCCCTTTCCATGACCGGGTCTTCCTTGTGGGGCCCGGTTCTTATTTTTCATCTCTTGATGCGGAAAAGAACAGGTCCCGGAAAAGCTCATCGGCGGAAGCCTTTGTGAGGTCATTGAGCTTTTCAAATCTTTCTATGATTTGTCTGGCCAAGGGGGTTAGTTTGGAGCCTCCTCCCCGGACCCCTCCGGTTTTTCTGTCAAGAAGGTCGTGTCCCAGTCTTTTCTCGGTGGCCCGGATTTTTCCCCAAACGGCGCGGTAGCTCATTTGAAGTTCCTGGGCAGCAGCGTGGATAGAGCCGTGTCTGGAAATCGCCTGCAAGATATAGAGGCGGCCCGTCCCGAAAACCACCTGGCCGTTTTCGTTTTCGATCCAGATCTTGGATTTTACGGAAAGATTCGAAGGATTTGGCATTTGTCGGCGTGAAACCTTTGCTGTGTGTATAAGCGTTCACCAAAGCTCAATCGTTATAAAGCTCTTGCATGGCATCCGAGTAATTTCCGTTTTCGCCGTAAATGTAAAAAGGCTGTTCGACCTTGAGTTCTTCCCCCCCGCCTTTGCGGCATTCAAGGTGAACAAGCCGGCTCGAACCGCGCGGATACGGGTAGACGATCGTCAGCCTTTTCGGGCTGAAACCGTGGTCGAGAGCAGAGCGCAGCAGGTTTGCAAGCCGGGTCACGGGATAGACAAGGGCAACTCGCCCCCCCACCCCGAGCAGATACCGCGCAGCATCGAACACGTCAGCTACGGCCGCAGTGAGTTCGTGGCGCGCAACGGCTTTTTGCCTGTCAAGGTTTATGCGGCCGGTACCGGGCTTTCTGTAAGGAGGATTGCTGAGCGCCAGATCGAAGCTGCCGGCCTCAAACCCGGATGAAATCTCACGAAAATCCATCCGGTAAATCTCGATGCGGCCGCCAAAATTATTTTCATTGACGTTTTTTCTGGCAAGCTCGGCAAGCTCGGGCTGAATCTCCACTCCCGCAATTTTACGCTCCGTGCTTGCCCGATAAGCCAGCACGAGCGGTATCACGCCGCAGCCTGTCCCGAGTTCAATCACGCGGTCCTTTTTCCCTATGCGGGTAAGGCCGGCCAGCAGGACCGCATCAAGCGAAAAACGGTAACCTTTTTGTTCCTGGCACACGACCAGCCTTCCGCCAAAGAGGGCGTCACCGGTTTGCGGCCGTTTTTCTTTGAGAGTCTTCGAGGTCAAAAAATTTCCTCGTCTGGGGAAAGAGGGTTTATCACCAGTCCGGATATTACCTTCGGATAGAAGTAGGTGGATTTGTGAGGCATCATGAGACCCGCGCTTGCAACTTCACAGACCTGTTCGATTCGCGTGTGATTTATGAAAAAGCCCGCGTCGAATCCATGGGATTTTACCGCATCGAGAGCTTCGGCAAAATCATGCATGAAGCTGATATTACGTTCATTTTCGAGGAACTGGTCCGAAAGTCCGAGAAGGTTCCGGAGCACCAGCTGGTCAAGCACGACGACATCAAGCGTTGTCATCTGCACAGGCACCCCTTTCTGCGCGAGCAAGGATGAAACCACATCTCTTTTCGCCGTGAGCACGTAGACGTACGCCGCATTTTTGCAATAGAAACCGATGGTAATATCCTTTCTCAAGCCTCCTGCCCTGATTGCTTCTTTCCATCTCAGTTCGCCGCCATTTTCAGACTCAAAACGCTCGACATGGAAGTAGCTTTTCGCTCTTTCGACAAGCCGCTCACAGTCCCGGTCGCCGAGATTTCTCAAAAGCCGGTGAGTCGGCAAAATTGTGAGCCCCGGTTCGTTCAAATCCGTAAGGTATACCATTATGAACTCATAGGAGGCATGAGGGTTCCCGCTGCCGTAACGCTCTCGAAAGGCGTTTCTGTAGTTCAGCGCGGTTTCGTAGCGATGGTGGCCGTCGGCAATAAAAATCGGCTTGTCCAGCGTGAGCTTGCGGACTTGCTCCAGGACGGGCCGGTCCGTTACGGGCCAAACCCTGTGAGTCATACCGGGGAAATCGGTAAACGAGACCACCGGATCGCCCCGTCTCCCGGAGGCAAGAGTGGAATAGGTCTCTTCGTTCGAATCCGGATAAAGCGCGAATACGGGACTCAGGTTTGCATTGCAGGCCAGCATGAGGGCCAGGCGCTCGTCTTTTATGGCCTGGAAAGTTTTCTCATGGCGGCGGACCATGCCCGAGGAAAAATCCTCGAGCCGCAGGGCGCAGATGAAGCCCTTGCGGGTTTTAACCAGATCGGGACCATTCTTATAGTCCAGTTCGTAGCAGTAAATGGACGGCTTCGGATTGCGCACCAGAATTCGCTGATGCTGCCATTGCCTGATCCATGCCGCCGCTCTGGTATGGGGATTATCCTCGCTGGAGTCTTCCGGCGACGGCAATCCCAGTTCCAGGCGGATAAAATTATATGGACTTTTTTCGTGAAAGGCCCTCTGCTCCTCACGGGATATAACGTCGTAAGGAGGAATAACCACCTGAGCGAGGTCGGGAATCATTTCCTGGTTGTAGCGCAATCCCCTGAACGGAGCGATTTCAGCCATGAGCCTTGAGGTCCTTTCCGCCGGTATGCCCTGGAGTAGTTTCCATCCGGAAAGTGTCCTTTTCCGCCCTGGCGGCGTCAATCGTCGGGTTTACCTCGCGGAGCGTGGAATTCTCGTACGCCTCCGCGCAACCCCTCGATTTCCTAGCCAGGACGAAAAATGCCTCCTTTCCGAATCGGAAACTGCTACAGTCCCATCCGGAGTTTCCGGATGGATACTGGAGTAACAGGCGCTCGTACCGAGGATATTTTTGCTAACACAGGTCGGGTCGTTTTACAAACGGAAATCGGAACGCCCCGCGAACTGCGAAAAATGCGAAAAAAGAACTCGACGCTTCGCGAGGCGCGAAGCCTGCCGCTACGAAAGCCGGAATGCAGTCTTTGCAACTCTTTCTGGACCCCGGCTTTCGCCGGGGTGAGTGCGTTCAATATCGAGAGTTTCCTTAACTCAACAACATTGCCCCGCAAGAGCAGTCCAGCCCCTTGTGGGCGGGATGAAGGGGCCGGCAATTGCTTTAGAAGTAAAGGATATAAACCTGGATTATGCGTGAGCATGCCTGACAATTGTGATGTATTTGTCCCAACTATCCTATATTATGGCGTAAATTCGTCAGATGGAGCAAGAGCTTCATGCGCGCAAATGGTGACAAACAAAGAGGGACCATAAGGCCGGATTTCGACAGATCCATCAGCATTGATTTTCAGGGAGCAAAGATCACCACCCATACCTACTTTCTCCTCATGAGGGAGATCGATCAGCTATTCAACTTTTTCAGTGATGCTGCGTCTCAAATTGACGACCCGAGATCGCCTCGACATACTGACCGTTCCTCGCTCCAACTGCTGCGGCAGTGAGTCTATAAGGTCACGGCAGGCTATGAGGATTGCAATCTCCATACCTCGCGGAGCATGGAGATTTGGGCAAGCCCTCCCAACACTATGGAGCGGGGGAACGAAACCATCAACTGCGGGCAAGGAGGTGTGTCGTGAAATTGCAAAAACCGGTCTCTTTGACCTCTCACTTGCATGTTCGATTGGGAAATTGTAGTGTTTTGCGGGCTTTAGGGTTGTTCAAGAAGTTTTATCCGGCAGAATCCGGCCTGAAAATGCGGTTCAGATGCAGAGCACACAACTTGATGTATTATTCCGGGTTATTTGGTGCGATTGCGTTTCTCACTGCAGGCATTGGATTGCCGGAGCGAGCGCTTGCCCAGAGTCTGTATGATAAGCCGCTGGAAATTCGGCATGTGAGCTTGAAGCCCGATCCCCTTAATCCTCAGGCAAAGAGGGCCGTTTCATGCTTCACCTACCCTCATTTTGTTGTGAAGCAGGTCGATTTTGGGGAGGTTGGGGCCGATCGGCTCTCGATCATTCCTGCCGCGCCCGGCAGAACGTCTCCGTGCCGGCAAGCGAAAGAACGGAATGAATATGTCATCCCCAGCGATTCCTGGAGCGGCTATTTGAAGGGCGTCAAGTCAGACTATGCCTTCTTCGATGCCGCCGATGGAACCAATGGCGGGCTTGGGTTTATGGTGTTCAGCGTATCCGGCAGGAAGAAACTGTTCGAGGATACGGCGGAAAAAGGCATTCAGTCCCTTGAGATAAAAGACGGGACCCTCAAGCTTCGTTATCAACGGGTTTTTGCGTCAAGATGCTCCGTCGTTACTGAAGGCGCGGCGTGTCTAGACATCATCGTAAAGGAAACCGGTGTTGCAAGCGGGTCGCTTTCATTCTGCGTTAATGGATATCAGGCCGCGAAAGAAGAAATGGCGAAGATGCGTTGCGATTCTCAATCAAGAAAGGATGACGCATGCGTCGAAGAAGAACTGAAGCACATCAACGAGCAAAAATGGGACGACGCGCCTACTGTCATCGTATATGAGGTTGAGGCCAGTTTGGGCGGTGCGTCGCCTGTTATCAAACCGCTCAGCGACGCATTGGCCTGTCGTCCATCAGACTAGATGTGAAAACGTCGGCATGTTCTTCTTCGGGTACCGCTTCCGAAAAGTTTTGGTGGGCTGCGCTCCGCTTAGTCCACCCTACAGGTCTCAGATTGGATGTGAAGCCGCCAACATGTTGTGCTGCGGGTACCTGTTCCGAAAAGTTTTGGTGGGCTGCGCTCCGCTTAGCAGGGTGATTAAAAGGGATTGAAATTCCCACTTTGCAGTCAAAACCCCGTGGGGCCGTCACCCCGACGAAGGTCGGGGTCCAGTGTTTTGCTTTAAAATCAAATAGTTCAAAAAAGCTCTGGATTCCGGCTCCCGGACTGGACACTTCCGGGACAGGCCTCGCCGGAATGACGAAATCACCCGTCTTTTTAGGGCTCTTTTCCCGCCAGAGAACCCTTTTTCAACACCCTGGGCCACCCTACAAGTCTTTTCATGGTTTGACGGTGTCCAGGAGGGACATGAATAAGTGTCCATAATTGAAACGCTCTTTAATGTTCCGAATCCGTCCAACTCGATTCGACGTCTTCGATAAAGGGTGTTTTTTCGGGGTATTTTTCGCTCTTTGTTGAGGTCTCAATTTTACGTTCGCCGTTCTCATCGTAGTGGTAGGTTTTGGTTATTTTCCGGCCGGTCAAAAAATTGGAGCTCTCTATCGTTCCTGTACCCTCCATTCCGTCTCCGGTATCAAGATCCCTGCCGATCAAAACGAACCGCTGTGATTTAGGATCATAACGAAAGCGCCATGTCTCATTGCTGAACTCTCGGGAGCCGCTCATCTGGTCGACGATAATAACCCCTTTTTTGATACTGATTCCCACCGCCTCTTTAACGCCGAGGCATCCCCTGCATTCCAGGAATTTGTCATTGGTCCCCGCCGGTATGAATTTTTCATTATCGCGGCCCAGGAGAACAATCACGGCACGCTGAGGCTCGTCCTCGGCGCCATCGGGTTTGCCTTGAACCAGTATGGCGGCGATATCGGAAACTCCATCGCCATTCAGGTCGCCATTCGCCTGGTCTTCCACGGTCCACCCCTGGGGAACAAAATCAACCAACGACTTTCCCTCAGGCGGAATATCCTTCATGGGAAACCGCCCTGTTTGTGCCTGCGCCGCCCATCCCATGACAAAGAGCAAAAGCAGCGAAAGCCCCATGATTTTCATTTTTCCCATGCGCCATACTCCCTTTCAAGGAGAGAAAAACTTTTTTTGACAGGATTGACAGGATTGACAGGATTAACCCAAAAGGCTGTTTTTAAGCGCTGAGCTTTCAAGGACACGTTGTCACCGGATTGCCGCAATAGTCGCCTGGTGCAAGCCACCCCTTCTGTTTTCCGATCCTCACTTGCATCCAACGCCCCCTGCATCCTGCCAGCCGTGCCTCTGTTTCTCCATCATAAATTTTGATCACCGAACTTCCGGTATCAGGCTTACTGTAGAGAGGAACCTTCCGTCCGGTGCGATGAACAGCCCGAAGGGCAAGGAGCGGCGCATAGACCCACCCCTCTCCTTGAAACCGGAACTCTGAAGCTACCCCCTCGGCTGAATGGATGAGCACCCAATCCTCAAAAGAAGCGGAGAGTTCAACCACAGTTGCCTCAGGGTCATTGGGAATCACGATGAGAACAGGCGAGTTCTTCTGAGGTGCGAATCGAACGTTTGTGCCTTTTGGGTCGGGATCGGCGGTGTAAACGGAAGCCTCACAAGCTACGGCACCGGAGGGGACTGAACTCAACTCCGCAGACATCGCTCCAGCCATGGGATAGACCAGCAAGAGAACTCCAACTGCTATGACCCTTAAGGCAACGGCTCTGATATTCATCAGGTGTCCATCTTCTCACCATCACCGGTTCGCCGGCCTAACGTGACAGCAGCCTGCAGGCCGCTTCATCCTTGCCTATGCGAATTCGGTAATCCCCCAGCCATCCATGACTTCGGAAACGACGCTTTCGGAGGGGCTTGGTTTGTTCTCTATAGCATCTAATCCGGAATAATTCACCAAGTGTCCTGAGTTAGTAATTCGCTGCATAAGTCCTGCACATTACCTTCGTTGGCGGTCGGGTTGATGCATTGTTCGGAATCCAGGTCTTCGTTTACCAGAAAGGTCCGCCATCTTCGAGCAACCGCTTTTGGGCCGAATCGGCAGAAACGATCCCGGAAAAATCGGCCGTAATTTGAGGCGCGCCGAAATACTCGATAATGCGGCAAGCGAGGTCCATCCATCGGGTGCAGGAATCGATGACGGCCCGGTCGCTGCTTGCAGCAACGCACCTGTCGAAAGGAAATTCGCACTCCGGGACCGGCGTGGTCCTTGCTTCCCCTGAAATCCCCGCCCTGATGAGTCTATTGCGATAGATGGCTGCAAGCTCGCCGCTCCGGCTCATTGGCTCGTCGAAAAGGAAAAGGACCTCACCGGGCGGAAATTCCTCGAAAAACCTGAACACCATGTCAAGGGCTAAATTGCTCGTCTCAGTCATGCGATACCGGTAGGACAGGCCGGCAAGGTCCCGCAGCGCGCCGTCGTTTGCCTTGAGCAGCGGCCTGCCTTCTATGCAGCTCTCGACGGTAATCTGGACGTTATGGCCGTCCACGACCAGCAGTTCCGATTGCCAGCCGGAGCCCATTTGCCGTTTCCTGCGCCTGGCGATGGCTTCCTGCCGGCTGAACAGCCCTCGGCTGAGCATCATGCGTTCCAGTGCATCCAAATTATACCGGTTTCCCGTAAGATCGAGGGCGGCCGTTCTCGGATAGGATTTGTTCAAAAGGAAAAAGAAATCGGCTGCTGCCTGGTACAGAAGCCACTTTCGTTTTGAACTGAGGGTTGACGATGAATCATCCATCGAAGGTGGAGGCAATCAGACCAAGGGTGAAAGGTGAAAAGTGAACTTGCGCCGAAAGGCGGTAAGCGGATGTTCCGCCTAAAGGCGGTAAAAGGATCTTCCGCCTAAAGGCGGTAAAAGGAATGACCAGATTATGACCAGATTATTTTCACTCTTCGAAATGTTTGCATAATTATTTGCCGAGGCTGAATATAAAGAATCTTTCCGATTGATTCATCTCTGCACTTTTGCAGTTCTTGCCAACCCAGTTTTTGCTGACCACGAAGATCACGAAGAGCACGAAGTTACAGGCGAGGCCTCGAGTTCTTCAATGTTTTAGATTGAGCCGTCACTTGGCGCTTCGGTGTCCTTGGCCACAGCATCCCGGGTTGGCCCTGAGTTTCGCAACTCCCGCCGGAGCACCTTGCCCACAATGGTCATGGGCAGCGAATCCCTTAACTCGACCTCTTTGGGGACCTTGTAAGCCGCGAGCTTTTCTTTGCACCAGTCGAGGATTTCCTGCCGGTCGAGGGTTTCACCCTGCTTTGGAACGACAAAAACTTTCACCGCCTCCCCCTTTTTCGGATGGGGGACCCCGATTGCCGCTGCCTCGCGCACCTTGGGGTGCTCATAGAGCACTTCCTCAATCTCGCGCGGGTAGATATTGTACCCGCCTGATATCACCATGTCTTTTTTGCGGTCCACGATGAAGACATAGCCGGAGTCGTCCATGGTCGCAAGATCGCCGGTATGGAGCCATCCGTCCCGGAGGGAATCCAGGGTTTCCTTTTCATTTTTCCAGTAGCCCTTCATGACCTGCGGGCCGCGAACGATCAGTTCGCCAACCTGGCCTGCGGGCATCTCCATGGTTCCGGTTTCCGTATCGACTATACGGCAATCGGTATCGGGCAGTGCGATCCCGATCGAGCCGGGTTTGCGCGTCCCTTCGATGGGGTTTGAGTGTGTAACAGGGCTGGCTTCGGAGAGGCCGTATCCTTCGATGATTTTGCTTCCCGTTTTCTGTTCGAATTTGCGCATGACCTCGACCGGCAACGGGGCGGCCCCGGTGTTGCAGATACGGATCGAGGAGAGGTCGAAAGAGTCCACTTTCGGGTGAGCCATCAGCGCGATGTAGATTGCCGGGACCCCCGGAAACATGGCCGGCCTCTTTTTCCTTATGGTCTTTATGAGTTCGTCGGCGTCGAAGCGCGGCATTATAATGATTCTGGAAGCGGTGTAGATGGCCAGGTTGAGAGCCACTGTCATGCCGTACACGTGAAAAAAGGGCAGGACGGACAAAAAGGTTTCCTCGCCGCGTTTTATTTCAGAAACCCACGAGATGAGCTGCAAAACGTTAGACAAAATGTTTCTGTGAGTGAGCATCGCGCCTTTGGCGACCCCGGTTGTCCCGCCGGTGTACTGAAGCAGGGCCAGGTTGTCGGGACGGGCTGCACAGGGAATTGGATCGGGCCGGTTATCATGGATCATCTTTTTTAGGCTGAACACATGACTTCCATCGTAGGGGACGGAAGTGAACAGCTTTTTTAAACGGGCCTTAACCGGATAGAGATACCGAAGAGGGAAGGGCAGGTAGTCCTTTACGCTCGTTGCTATGGTGGCGCGGATTTTCGTTTGGGGCAGGACCTTTTCGGCCTTCGGGTAGAGATGGTCGAGAATAATCAGTATTTCCGCATCGGAGTCCGTCCACTGATGAACGAGCTCGCGTTCCACGTAGAGCGGATTTGTCATAACGAGCACTGCTCCCAGCCAGAGCGCCGCATAATAGGCTATCACACACTGGGGGGTGTTCGGGAGCATTATGGCTACTTTCGTACCCTCGCCCACCCCCATCTGCTTAAGACCGTTCGCCAGCCTGAGCACGTGGTCCCATAATTGGCTGTAGGTGAGCCTGCTGCCGAAGAAGTCGGTTGCGATACTGTCGGGATAGAGCCCGGCATTTTGCTCCAGGATCTGGGGCAGGCAAGTTTCAGGATACTCCCGTGAGAACGGGACCCCCGGGTCATAACTCTTGTGCCAGATTCGGTCCATGTGTCTTCTCCCGCGGGCTGTAATGTTTCATTCAGGGTCCATCCGGAAACACCGGGACAAATTCTACGCCCCGAGAGGTTTCTGTTCGGAAAGGAGGGATTTTTCGTTCTGGCAAGGAAATCGAGAGCTTGTGCGGAGGCGTACAATGAGTACCGCCTCGCGGCGCGTCGAGATCGGCGATCGAATCCGCCAAAGCCTCTGCGGCCACGGCCGAAGGCAGTGGCCAAGTCGGCCGGCGGTCCCACCGCCCCAGGGCGGAAAAGAACCCTTTCCGGACGGAAACCATTTAAGTTCGTGGACAAAACCGTTGACCATCAGCTTTCTATTGACATGAATCGGGCCTGTTTGACAAGTTTTCTTTGCAGCCCGTTAAAATTAAACGCGCCAGTAGAAATAGTGAGCAGGAAGCAGGGAGCAGCAAGCAGGGAGCAGCAAGCAGGGAGCAGCAAGCAGGGAGCAGCAAGCAGGGAGCAGCAAGCAGGGAGCGGGAAGCGGGGAGCGGGAAGCGGGGGTCTTCCCGTTTTTCTCCCTGGCCGGCCTAGGAACTCCTGAGATTCATTCCATATGGGAATGGGAATTCACTTTCGGGTTAGCAACTGTATTGGCCCCCTCTTATGTAGGCTCTTTCATCCGCTACCTTATGCCGATTTATCCCGGCGCTTCCCGCCCTATTACAGACATTGGATGGGGGCTTAGAGCGCCCATTTTACCGCATCAAATTGGCCTTCTAAGCCTGAAAATCACGCCTTATTTAAATCTTTTTGCTGTTAATTTAGGTACTTGTTTTGGCCCGACCCCGTAGGGGCCTTGTTTTGCAGCGTCCTGTATCTCTTCCTTTTTCTCAGGACTGAGTCCCCACAATCCGGCGCAGGATTTATCGGAAATTAGTTCTGCAAATTGTGTTGCGAGTCCGTGACGCGTCGAAGTCGAAGCAAGAATATCATCTGTCCAAAATGTAGGCTGAATTGCTTGTTGCATCAAGCCGTTAGCAATTTCTGTGGAGTTGCAGGCCAGATGAGCTAGCATTGGGTGGAGTTTTGTGATGAATGCCGTCATTTCCTTCTCTTCACTCGCGTTGAATCTTTGACCGCATTCCAGATCTGGGATGGAATCCTTCACATCCGACAGACAGGAATCCAGGTGTATTGTTGACGCAGGAAGACGGCCAAGGTTTCTGATACGGACCATAATTTCATTCTTACGTTCATCAGGCATGCTGCTGGGCAGATTGGATTCCATGTCGCCGGCAAGTTGCTCAACTTCTTCAGGACTCATTGGCTTCATCCGGATTGCCCGCACGTCAACCAGGTTTCCTTTCGGCCTTCCTTCAGCCCCGTATAGATTTGCTTCTCGTAAATCTGCCCCGTGAAGCTCTGCATAATTCAGGTTCGCCCCCTGAAGCTGTGCACGACCCAAGTTCGCCCCCTGAAGCTGTGCACTATCCAAGTGCGCCCCCTGAAGCATTGCGCCAATCAAGTTTGCCCCCAGAATGTGTGCACGACCCAAGTCCGCCCCCTGAAGCTGTGCATGCCTCAAGTTCGCCCCCTGAAGCGTTGCACTACCCAAGGTCGCCCCCTGAAGCTGTGCACGACCCAAGTTCGCCCCCTGAAGCTGTGCAACACCCAAACTCGCCCCCTGGAGGTGTGCAGAACTCAAGTTCGCCCCCTGAAGCTGTGCCAAACCCAAGTTCGCCCCCTGAAGATCAACGTCCCCAAGCTGCGCACCCGTAAGGATTGTACCCAACAAGAATGCATGGCGTAACTTACGGTTCTTGCCCAGCTTCAAAGGCTCGATCTGAGTTAGTGCCTCTCGCCAGCTCCCTCTTCGGATCAGACCCAGGACTTCCGGTTTGGCGGATTGTTTGGCAATAAGGGTCTCACCAGGTAAAAAAATACTGCGGAAACCTTTTCGCAAATTGCAGAGTTGCGTCTGTTGATTATCTTGGATTCGGGTCACCTGCTGTTCCATCCGTTCACCGTCGACCATGATAGAGAGGGATAGCAGAGGAAAGATACAGATGGCCATCACGAATACCAGACTTCCGCGTTGGATGAATATTTTCCAAAAGAGAGCAAGAAGCACAGCTAGAAACACTGCTGCGAGTACCAGGCTGTTGGCCGCTGTGTGCTGTGTGTATACTTGCCATAATATGGGCTGCAGTTCCGAAGTCCGGAGTAAAGACATGAACCACAGGGCGAATACCAGCAGGACAAGAGTGAGGAGTATTTCGCGTCTATGCCCTCGTTTGAAACCGATCACGGCCGGAAGAGGAGAGAATATGGCAAGGCCAATCCCTATCAGAAAGATCCTTAGCGATGTGCCGAAGAAGACCAGCGACAAACCCGCAAAGAGAATCGGAAGGGCAAGCCACAACCGCCATTTCGGGGAATAGGCTGCAAAAATCCGTGACCAAAAGGCTCGCCAGTCATCTTCGGGATCCATGATCAGCGGCCACAATGCAACGATCACCCCGACATCTATCCAGATGGCCGCCCGCTGCGCCCAGGTTATGCTTTCTTCCTGGTAAGCCAAGAACATCAACTGCATGGCAACCAGGGTTATCAAAGGCAGCAGTATGATGGTAATGGAGACCATAAGCCCGAGGAACGCGCGAACGATCGGGTTTGCCCGTCCAACCAGATAAATGGTGAAAGGAAACCCATACAATTGGTCTCGCAAGCTTCCGGTCCACTCATCATTGGGGGCTCTGAAATTGAAAGCGTAGAGCTTCCTGGAGAGGAGTTGCAGTTGCAGCAGAAAATTGAAATGAACGAGTACCAGGAGGTAGGGTGCTACAGTGTAAAAACCGGCTATCGGGACCTCGACATCAACGAATGGCAGCTTGATCCCTTTTCCAAACAGAAGATCCAAATGCGTTGTGCCGAATACGATGACGAGCAGGTAGGCGCAGACCGCCATTAGGCCCAGGTGAAGAACGGCGACCTTCTCGGAAGCGCTGTTTGCGGTGTCTAGCAACGATTTTGGGTCTGGCCTAACGTTTGGTGGATCAGCCATAGGCTTTCACCTTAGGTGTAGCACATGCTTAATAGCATTGCCTTCGAGCCTTTCTAATCCTTATAGCCCAAAAAAGAGAGAACACAAGAGATTATACTGGCATAAGATGATTCTTTTGAGCGGGCTCGATGCCAATAACCCGGCGGATTTTTACTCTCGTTGAGCAACATTCTACCGAGGCGAAACGGCAGTAAGCCCCCTGAACTATCCGGTAGATACTTTTTTTCGTGGTCCAGCAGGTCCATCAGAAAGTCAGGACATTTCCCTTGTTGAGCAGTTATCCACGCCGCCACTTAAAGAAGCTCTGGAAACCTCTCGAATAGTTGTCCGGGATTCACTTTGCTCACAAAAAACGTATTCCCCGGCGCCCGATCTCAAATCAAATGGGCTAAACCTTAGAAACATCAGTGTGATCCCTTGCCGAGTGGGGTAACCACAACTGGACATATTAGCAGGGCTTAATCGCGGTTTGTTAAATCCGGGAGAAGTAAGGTCTGATACCTGCCATCTGCCGGGAAAGCTGAGCTCTGGTTCGATGTTCTCATGCCATAGGCGAGAAGGGACAGATAAGGTTTTCATTTTTTCGATCAGTTATCTTGTTTATTGTAATATTCGCACAAACTGCGAGTTTTGCTATTGGCACACTGGTCAGAGCTTTTTTTGCACCTCTGCCCACAGCTCTTTGACATCCATGGTAACAAAGCCGGGCTTGCTGAACCGTTCTTTTCCGAGTTCGTAGATGGTCTCGTTGTAGGGGGCATTTACTCTGTTCTGCCTGGCGAGTTTGAGGATATAGCCTGTCAGGGAATCAATCTCCGAGCTCGTGCCGCCTCGCTGGATGATGTCCTGGCTCATGCTGGACATGACCATTTTGGCCACATTCTTCTTGAACAGGGGCCGGGTAAGGAAGCGGGGTAGCAGCGCACTTGCCTTTATAGTTGTCCATGACGGCATCCCGCCCAGTTTACACTCTTTGTAGCCAGCGGCCTTCACAACTCGGATACCTTCATACAGCGTATTCGTAAGAAGCCTCTGGAAGGCGTCGAGGTCGGATATCTCTTTGAATCCCTGTCCCACCAGGGTCGTAAGAGAATTGGTGAGGTTCACCACGATCTTCGAGTGCACCGCATCCTGGAGATGATCGGTGACCACGGTCTCCACACCCTGGTTGAAGATCTCGGCAAGGGTGTTCATCTCCGTCCGCAAGGTGTTGTCCGGTGTTCCGAGAACGAGAGGCCCCTTTTTCTGATAGCCCACTGTAACCGGATGGTCCATCCAGGCATTGTAGCCGACTATGCAGTAGATCACTTTTGAAAAGTATTTGGGGAGGATCGTCTGGTTATCCGTCCCGTTTGCCATGGAGACGATGATCACATCATCTTTTGCATTGGCTTTGATCAATTGGGCAACGGCTTCGAGGCTGTAGTTCTTTACACAGATGACGATCACGTCCATGGTCTTGAGCTCAGAAAGATCTTCCATGACCTTGACAGGGACGGTTGTCATGGTCTTTTCTTTTTTATCTCCCTGATAGAGACGTATGCCGCCTGTCTTCAGCGCATCAAGGATCTTCCCCTGGTCGAGAAAATAGGTTTCCTTGTGGAAGGGGGCCACCCAGCCTCCGACCGATGCCCCTATGGGCCCTGTCCCGAAAAAGGCCATCTTCAGGTCATTGCCCGATAATTTCATACTGGCCTCATCATCCAGTTTGAAGCCGCTCACGGGAAGGGTCTGAACCCACTCGGGAGCCAGGACATTGGGCAGGTCGAAACATGCAGACAGGTGCTCTGCATAGCGGGTCTGGAAGGGGCTTTCTTCTATCTCGAGCCTCTTCAGCAGGGGGGCAAAGGAGGTATCACCCAGTTCAATGCAGGGACTGTCGGGTTTCACATCCTTTTTGAACAGGAGCTGCATGTTTTTTTTCACGTTGAATGTGGCCCGAAAATCCGACCGGTTCTGCAGCAGTCTTCCTCCCTTCTGTGAATACAGGAACGATGAGACATCGAATTTTGTAGGGGCGCCATCCATGGGGATACGGAGAGACAGGTATGTGTCTCCGTTGCTGTCCATGGCCTTGACGATGCAGTTGCCGTCCTCGCGATATATGTCGATGTCCTGGGTAACCTTGGGCAGGCCCCAGATCAAGCGGCCCCTGATGGTGTTCTCTTTCGAGGTGACCGGCATTCCTGCGACATATAAGCCGAAACGGCTGAATTTGCCGGTGATCATGGGCAGGACTGGGACATTGCAGCAGGGCTCGACCATCACTGGTATGCCCATGACGACCTCGTTGTACGGCCGCACGCCCATGACGTTTTTATACTCGTAGCAGGAAAAAACCACCAGCGCGCGGCCTCTGGTCATCTTCACCGGCACTATCCGGGGACTCAGTTGCTCGGCAATGAGGGCGGCAGCTTTTTCATAGGAACACATGAACACGGCCATGGCGCAGTTCACATCTCCGTAAAAGGTTGGGAACAGGTAATCCTTGGTTACGCGTTCATTCATCCGGAGAGGCTGCGGCGCCTTGCGAAGGGTAAAGCGTTGGTAAAAATCATTGCTGAACAGGTTTTCGTTATCCAGCATTTCTTCTGGTATATCCCAGGTCGCCTTCATCCTTTATATCCTCTTCGTTATAGAAATGAACCGGAATGATGCATAAAGTTGGGCGCGATGCATCCGAGCCACATTTTGGGGCTGGATTATGGCCTGAAAGACTTTTAGCACAACCCCGAAGCCCGTAAAACCATACGATTTCCCAATCGAACATTCAAGTGATATGTAAATGGGACCAGCTTTTGCGTTTTCAGGACACACTCATTCCCCGCAGTTGATCTGTTCGTAAGTGACGAACCATTCCGGACGGCAATGCCCGGCAAAACCTTAATAAGGGAAATGGAGCCGGTGAGACAAATAGTCCGGGATAATCGAAATCAGACAACCATTCGAAAGGAGTGTGGAGTCTTGCATCCAGGTGATCGTAAATTTAAGTCAGCGTACTCAGCGTATTGAATTCAAGAATTTGCAGCTTACCATTAATTGTAGTGTTTCATTAATTGTAGTGTTTCTAACCTTATAAGGAGACAGATCATGAAAAGAATTGCCGGTCAGTTCACTTATCCAACTGCACTCGCTGTTGCGGTGGTGGTTCTCGCCTTTGTGGTTCTCGCAAGTCCAAGTTTTTCGCGCGCGGCATCGCCCGATCCAGGCATGGCGACCTCTGGTAAGGTCTCAAGGCCCGACCGTGTTGAGGCACGCATTAAAGAGCTTCAAACCAAGCTCAAGATCACCCCGGCACAGGAAGAGCTTTGGAATAACGTTACGCAGGTGATGCGGGACAATGCGAAAACGATGGAGGCGCTCATCAAGACAAGGTCAGAAGAAGCAAGCACCATGACCGCTATCGACGATCTCAAATCCTATGGCGAAATTATCGAAGCACATGCAGATGCTATCAGGAAATTCATCCCGGCCTTCGAGCCTCTCTATGCCAGCATGTCGGACGCTCAGAAGAAGGCTGCCGATACGTTGTTCCGCCATCACGGGCACACGAAGTCAAAGGCAAAGGCAAAGGGCAAATGACCGCGACTGCCACAACGTGAAGACAGCAAATCCTATTTTCCGATAGGGAATCATTTTAAGAATGGAAGGTAACTATGAGAACTTCAAGCACGCGAGCCAGGAAGTTTAGTTCGACAGCCGTCAAGATCCTGACGGCGCTCGTTTTCGCCTCAATGATCGGCGGTATAGCCATCACGCCGGCGTTCGGGTTTTACCTCGACCTCCCGGGCCTGTCTATATCGACGGGCTCGGGCATCGACCTCGCCTTCCCAGGTGGCGACGATGGCTATTATTATGACGACGGTGGTTATTATGGCGGCGGTGGTTATGGCGGTGATTATGGCGGCGGTGGTGGTTATGGCGGTGGCGGTCATAGCGGCGGCGGTCACAGCGGCAGTCATGGTGGTGGTCATGGCGGCGGTCATGGCGGTGGACATGGCGGCAGCGGCCGAAAATAAATATGTCATTTAATGAAACCTTGACGATCAGATATTGCGGTCAACGGGAAGGTTATTAATAGCGTTTTATTATGCCCGCCCGGCCATACAGGGCAGGGGGGATTGTGATTCTCTGATACTACATAGGCTCTTGAAATCCCCCTCGATCCCCCTTTACAAAAGGGGGAAGCAAAACCTGGTCCCGTGGGATTTGCCCGGGCTTTACTGAATTACGACACAGTCTCTTTCGCCGGAGTGACGATTCCTTGCAACATGTCATAACTTTGTTGCCAAAGAACTAGTGCAGCGTCAACTAAGTTCCTATAGGTAAGGCGCCCCGCGAACGCCCAACGCGATTGACTTCCGCCTAAAGGCGGTAAGAGGGATGACCAGATTAGACCCTGCGTGCGGGCGCCTTCCGCGCTTCGCGAAGTACCTCGCTGAAGGGTGCCCGCAATCGATATGGCATTTTCTTGCCCAGTGTTGTTCATAAGTCTGTTTTACGAGGACCTTCAGCCCGTCATTCCGGCGAAGGCCGGAATCCAGCGTCTTTTCAGTTGGTTAACGGCACTGGACCCCGGCCTTCGCCGGGGTGACGATTCCTTGCAACATGTAATAACTTTGTTGACAACGTACTAGAAAGGCCTCCGGTTCGTATTTGTGGAACCTGGGTTTTTGCAGGGCAGCCGGATATATCCAGCACCGTCACATCTGGAGTGCTCGCCTCAGCGGACGGCTCATCGCCGGGCGTAAAGAGCCCTGCCTTGTCTCTTACTCCACTACTATGACTGAACACCACCCCGTAGTACGGGACCATCTGAAACTGCTTGTCGGAGATGTGTTGCGTGATGGCGGCGATAAACTCCTCGCCGCGAGGACCCTCCAGCACGGCACGGATCTTCTCTTCGGCTGAAGAATGCCGCCGTGTAGCCCGGCGGATATCCTTCACGACTTGTGCGGCCGGTTCTCTCTCTCACAGGTCCGGAATTCCGTCTCATCGTCGCTGCTTTCAAAGGCTGCGATGAGCCGGAAATCTTCCCTTCCTCAATCCGCCAAATCCGTCTCACAGGCGCCGACGGCGGACAGATTAGTAGGGGCGGTTCAGACCGTGGATGCCCCCCAGCAGCCACAGCACGAGGATAATTATTAGCACCAGACCAAGAACGCCGCCAAGCCCGCGTCCGCCATATCGGTTATAGCCATAATAGCCACCCCCGCCGCCGAACAATACGATCAGCAAAACGATAAGTAAAATCGTCCCCATTTTCCATCCTCCTTTTCGTTTGCCCCACGCAACTCATGCGCGGCCTCTTGCGCTGAAAAAGCGCCGGCGGCTCTGCCTCAGTCAGCCATGGGGATGAGGTGATAAGAAATCGCTACCGATCTTCCGGGTACAACTTTGTGATTTGGTTGAACCTGCACCGCATCTTCGGTGAAATCCTCTCTGAATCTTTACCGTTTAGCATGGCACATTCCAGGAGGCCACCAGGCAAGAAGTAACGGACTGGCTCATAACTTAAGGGTGATCGTCTCCTGTGTCATCATTGCTTTGGAGGGAAAATGCAAGCGGAAGCCGCCGACTTAATGCCGTTGACTTAAGAAAAATCCCCCTAACGGGGCAGCGGGATGCCTCTACAGCTGCGCTAACACAGGGGATTCCCCTTGATAAAGAAGGGGCGAGGGGGAATTTGAAGTTTGCCAAAATCTCCTCGAATCCTTAAACTAACGACATTTAAGGATAACCACTGCTTCTTCATCTCTTCACCTATTCTTAGCCTCTCGTAAACCTCCTTACGCTTTTCCCTCAGCGATAGGTCTGCAAGATCACAGACCCGTCGAGCGTTGCCGTTTCATCCATGCCGGCCGACACGAAGTCCCGAAAGCGAACCTATGACTCCGAAGACACTCAATAGCCATATGATCACGGCAATCACCACCACTATATTTATGATGCTCTTTATTCTACGATCCATCGGTATGAAGTTGTTGATCAGCCAAAGGATAACCCCAACCACGACCAGAATAATTATCAAATTAATCAAAGGCATATTATTCTCCTTTCATGCCAAAAGCCCGCAGGTGAAAGACAGCGCGTTTCACACGGCGGAACGGCCTCTGCCCTCTCAACAGACACAGCATTACCCACGATTCCCACCTCGCAGGGGGACTATTCGATGTTGGCGGAAGATCGATGCCCAAGATCCAGCGGACCCCCTGTGGAGGTAAATCAGGAAAGATAGGTTGCCAATTCCTTCATAGCCTCTACACTATCATCCATCGCCTCGTGCATTGGTTCACCGTTTCCATGAAAAATACGGATCAGTGTTCTTGACCGCACCCGTATAAAGTGCTAGTCAAAAGCGGTCAAAAAGCAATTTCTTATCACCTCACCTACCGTGCCGAAAACGATCCATTCGTACTGACGCCACGCGGCGAATCCATAACCTGAGGAGTCGTATGCGTTAATCGCTCAACTCCAGATTTGTGCGAGCCCCGGGAAGGCAACAACCCGGCGCCACCCGGCTCTCAGGTGGATGCTATCGAAAGCTTGCCAAAAAGTAATTCGCCAGTATCTACTGTTTTATGACATCTCCAATCTTTCCCGCTTTTGTTTCAAATTCCTTGGCTACTTTTGTTTTTCCAAAGATGTACCCGCCAACAAAAGCAACGATCAAGCAAGCCACTGCTAGAATGATAGCCGACATAAATTTGACTCCTTTCTTAATCTAGTTTTTTAGGGCGTCTGCCTGGAAATCGTAACAGTGACACGATATTCTAGACTTCCTTTTCTCTGATTATCGGGCTCAAGGGTGCATAATTAGCCGGAGATGCTCTTCAAAGGGCAAATAACACTTTGTGGATGTTGTCCATGGTGGATCTTGTCCAGATTCTCATTCCGGCGATTGACCACCGGCCCGGATCCGGGCGCCTAAAAACGGCCCCGCCTCGACCAGTAGTATCCTCCGCCACCGCCGAAGAGCATAACCAATAAGACTATTATCAGGATGGTTCCCAACATATCATCACCACCTCTCCAGGTTGACCTGTAAAGCAGATTGTCCCCCTGACCCCACTTGCCATTTATTTGGAAAATGACTATTGATGCCGGGACTGAGCAATATCCGCCGGCATCTCTGAGCTCGCAAGGGGCATGTTGTTCGAGAACGGCGAGAAGAAACCGGCGGCTATTGGTTGAAGACCTTCTTTATTTCGCCAACCTTTTTGCGCGCCGCGCCCTTCAATTGGTCCTTCTTTCCCTCTTCTTCGAGGCCGCGGTTGCCCGAAAGACTTCCGACCCCTTTTTTGGCGCTTCCTTTGATCTCGTCTGTCAGACCTTTGATTTTATCTTCGTGCTCGATTTCCGGTCAAGCCACCGGCAGTGCCGGTGGCCAACCTCGGACTGGAACAGATCGGCTGACTATTGTTATTTGCGGGTTGCTCTTTTGCTCAATCTGTGCCGGAGAAGGGCTTTTCGACTGCTTCGCCGCCTTTCTCAATTGCTCTGCCGGTCGCTTTGCCGGCACGGTTCACTCCCCGTTCAGTGGCTTTGGCCGCACGTTTCACTCCCCGTTCAGTGGCATTGGCCGCACGGTTCAGTCCCCGTTCAGTGGCTTTGGCCGCACGTTTCACTCCGTGTTCAGTGGCTTTGCCCGCTCGTTTGACCCCTTTGGCGGTGGCTTTGCCGGCTCGCTCAACACCCTCGCCCGTGGCCTGCCCTGCGCGCTCGATCTTTCCCGCAGGCGCGCTTTCACTGGTTCCAACTGCCGGATTTTCTGTGGCCGGCTTGTCGGTTGTTGCCTCGTCCGCAAAACAGACGAAAGAAAAGACCCCAACCATACAAAGCGCAACAAGGGGCAAGAAAACGTTTTTTCCCAAAGATCGAACCATTTCCGTAATAGTCATGGGCACCCTCTCTTTCTTGTCTCATAAATCAGGTTTATTAAATTGGTAGAAGAGCCTGCTTGTGTTTTTGCGTTAGAACCCGGTCCCATCCATCTGCGCGCGGCTTCCGTCCTTCCACTTTTTGGGCCGACTTTTCTCAGCTGCAGCTGTCATCTCCCTGGCTTGAGTTACCATCGAGCGTACCTTTTGCGGGTTCATGCCAGAAATTCTCTTTAAACCGGATTCTTCCGCAGCGGCAACCCTGGCAATAGTGCTATAACTGGCTTTGACTAATCGCTGCGACAGGACTTTCCCTATCCCTTTAAGTTCTTGAAGTTCTTTCATTTCTTTCTTCATAGCATCATCCACTAATTTTGTTCCAGCTTGCCAAGTTTTTACAATCCGTGCGGCGCAAACGACGAAAGCATCCACCGCATGCCTCCGCACAAATGGTGTTCATTGGACGAACAGATTACTCTCTATCGACTTGTGCGTAATGAAAGGCCACAAACAAGCCCACCTGTTCGAGAACGACAAGAGGAAGCCGGCGGCTATTGGTTGAAGACCTTCTTTACTTCGCCAACCTTTTTGCGCGCCGCGCCCTTCAATTGGTCCTTCTTTCCCTCTTCTTCGAGGCCGCGGTTGCCTGAAAGACGACCGACACCTTTTTTGACGGTTCCTGCGATCTCTTCTGTCACACCCTTGATTTTATCTTTTGTGCTCGACTTCATGATGTTTCCTCCCATCAAGTAGACTCGCCAAAATGGACAAGCCGGAAAGCATGTTCTCCCTTTTTGATTCGATCGACACACACGTCCGATTGGTTCATGTGCTTCCATTTACGTTTCAGCAAAGTTTATGCCCGGCAGATCAAGATCTGTTGCTTTTAATGTTTTGTAGTTTTTACGGACACTTATGGACTGGTCAGTGCGATGGAAAATTGTAGTTTGAATAGCAAAAGTGTTGCATGCAACAGAAGCGTTGCGTATCTTTCATGTCACATGTAACACTTCGGTGCCAGGGATCACCTTCCAAAACGGAAAACTCTTCGTGAGAGCTCAAGGCCTAAGGGGGAAAGAAGTTCGCTCTGACGACCTGCGCCCGCACTTTCGATCTGTGCGGTTTTCATCTTTCGTTGTGACCTATCTGGTCATGGGACTTAGTGAGGTTGTATTTTTTGATTTTCCGGTAGAGGCTCACTTGAACTATACACAGCAAGCGGGCTGCTTTTGCCTTGTTCCATGCGGTCTTATCCGGGGCTTCAAGAATTGCGGGAGAGCGGCGCTCGACTCCTGGAGCGCTAATGAAGTCACGCGGCAGATGATCGAATGCGATTCAGAGGATATCGTCGTAAATCGGGCATAGATTTTGCTTAAGCATTAAACAGCATAGCGTGTTAGTTGAAGGCAGGATCGGAATGCCGGAGTATTTATCCGGCAAAATAGAGGAGGGATATGGCGCCAAATGAGAGTATCGCAAAGGAGAGCACAATACTTTTTTGCGGTGGGGCATGCTCCGGCAACCGAAACACTAAACTTGCTTACCTAAAACTATTGTTGGACTATCCCGTTGGCCGCCAAACTTAACAAAATCCAAGAAGGTGAAATAAAATGACCAAGATGACTTATTCGACAATGCTACTCGTTATTGGGTTCCTGGCAATAATGTTCATGTTTCCATCCGCTCCACGCAACGCTGGGCCCATAGATAACCCAAACGATTCTCCAGCCTCCTTGATATCCAACGTTAACCAGACTGATATCAAAGGCTTAAATCAAACAGAATCCACTCTTCTAATGGCGCAGGCAACGGAGGAGCATCGTTCCTCAGAGAGTTCCTCGAGCACGACCACGAGATCCACGACAGCGGCGCCGCCAGAGCATTGTGTCAGTCATTGCCGTGAACGTTATAATCAAAGTTTGAGGGAGTGCAATGAACCGATGCACCCCAACCACAATAAATGCGACAAGTGGGCTCGGGAACAGGAACAGCAATGCCTCAATACATGTAAGTAGCCGGCAATAACCGAGGGAGAGGCTGTGGGAGCATTCCTTGATTCTTACGAATTCTTGCAGTAAACAGATTGCTGAATCGGATTGGCCGGGGCCAAGGGCCCCGGCTTTTACGCCCGATTCATGGCTTTTCCATAGAGTTTCATGCATAACACAGGTGGCGGCCTCGCTTTGCAGCAAGACTACGGGGGTTGCCAAACAGTCGCAGATGAAAGGATACGCAAATGTTGCCATACCATCCT
>Ga0181539_1001542_pt1 | contig 25159 bp, 15 predicted proteins | sample PEATcosm2014_Bin_46_FD_119767 | JGI IMG/M metagenome (GOLD analysis project Ga0181539, IMG submission 119767) | Peatland microbial communities from MTU Mesocosm Facility, Houghton, MI, USA - PEATcosm2014_Bin23_60_metaG | ecosystem: Environmental > Terrestrial > Soil > Wetlands > Peat | place... | reverse complement strand
ATACATACGTTCATAAAAGACCTTGCGCTTATGATAAGGCCTACTCTCGTCATCCTGGACGGAATCTTCGCCATGATTTCCAATGGACCGACCGGAGGCTCGGTTTCCGATCTCAAGCAGACCCACACGATGATCGTCAGCACCGATCAGGTTGCCGCCGATGCGGCCGGGGCGGCCCTGCTGGGGAAAAAACCGGCAGATCTGCCCTTCATAGCCAAAGCTGAACAGGCAGGGGCGGGGACTTCGGATTTTGAAGCCCTGAGTCCTTTGCGCGTATCCACAGGGTAAGAATCTGATGAGAATCACAACAGTCAGGCGAATAACCCAGATATTCTTTTTTGTCCTGTTTATATGGTTCTGTATTGCCAGCACCTTCGGGCAATCTTTTTGGCAATTGCGGGGCTGGCCGGTAAACTGGTTCCTCGAGCTCGATCCCCTTGCTGCCCTGGGAACCATTCTGACGACCCGCACTCTGTACTCGGGACTACTCTGGGCCATAGCCACAGTCGTGCTCACTGTCGTTCTGGGAAGATTTTTCTGCGGATGGCTCTGCCCATTCGGCGCCATGCACCATCTCATCGGTTATCTCGGCTCGCGTGGACGTTCCGTAAGAGAGAAAATCGCCGCGAACCGATATATGGGCGCACAGAGGATAAAATATTACCTCCTTCTGGTCCTGCTTTGCCCGGCTCTCGGGGCATTCGTGTTAAACATCGCAGATTCTTCAACGTGGGACCCGCTCAGCATTGCCTGTGTTTTGTGCCTTCTGGCAATTAGCGTTGCAGTTTCGCAAAAAGTCGACCCTGTGAGCAGACGGCCGATCACGGTATTCATCGGGCTGGCGGTATTATGGGTTGCAGCCGGTTATTTTCTGAAACTCGACGGGGCCTTTTCAGCCTCCCTCATGACCGGACTTCTCGACCCGATACCCCTTGTGTATCGCTCGGTAAATTTCCTGCTTCTCCCTTTTGCAGACTCTGCTTTTCACCTGACATCCGCAGCCCAGAGACATTATGAAGGACCGTGGCTTACCGCTTTCGTCTTCTTTAGCGCCCTTATTCTCAACTTGGCGATACCTCGTTTTTATTGCCGGTTCCTATGCCCTTTGGGCGCCTTTTTCGGGATCCTGGGCAGATATGCTCTGTGGCGGGTCGGAAAGAAGACCGCCCAATGCAGCCAATGCAGCCTTTGCGATTCCAGGTGCGAAGGCGCCTGCGACCCGGCAGGACGCATCCGAATTCCCGAGTGCGTGCTCTGCATGAACTGCCTCTACACCTGTCATGAAGACCTGATGGGCTATAACACGTTCCGATCCGCGTCAGGCGAGAGCATCTCGCCCGACCTGTCCCGCCGGGGATTCATCACGGCGGCCGTCTGCGGAATAGCCGCCGTACCCATGCTGAGAATAGATGGAAAGCTCAGCCAAAACTACGATCCCGCCCTGATTCGACCGCCGGGGTCTCTGGCCGAACCCGAGTTTCTCAACCGCTGCATCAGGTGCGGGCAATGCGCGCGCGTTTGCCCCACCAACGTTATACAACCCGATATCACAAAGGCTGGGATCGAGGGCCTGTGGACCCCGGCTCTGAACATGCGCACCGGGTCGAGCGGCTGCCAGATGAACTGTACGGCATGCAGCCATATCTGCCCAACTGCCGCCATCCGCCCGATTTCACTCGAGGAAAAGCTTGGGCGAGGCGTTTTCGAAAAAACCGGTCCCATCCGCATCGGCACTGCATTCATCGACCGAAGCCGTTGCCTGCCCTGGGCCATGGACAAGCCATGCATCGTCTGCCAGGAAAACTGCCCCGTAAGTCCGAAAGCGATATTCGCAAAAGAGAGCTTCGCTACGGTACGGGACGGCAACCTGGACGTCGCGGAAATCTCAGGCGCCTCTGTTCTGCTTGCAAAGCCGGTCCTTCAGCCGGACCGTTTCGGTACGGGCGACTTCTTCGTTCTGGTTCAAAGCGGGGATAACTTTGCAAGAACGCGAATCCTTTCAAATTCGCAGAAATCCATCATCCTGGAATCACGGATTTCGCCAGAGCTTACGACCGCCGATTTGAAAAAATTAGTGCTGCAGGTGCGGCTCCAGACCCCCCAGATTGATCCCGATCTATGCACCGGCTGTGGTATCTGCGAGCACGAATGTCCTGTGAGCGGCTTGAGGGCGGTCAGGGTGAGCGCGGAAGGCGAATCGAGGAATAAGAAGCACTCGCTCCTGCTGAACCGAAAATAAAATAACATCCTTTTTCGCCCGCTGATTATTGAGCCGCGCGAGGTGGAATCCGAAGAGGAATAACAGAGTTTTCTCACTCCCGCTGAGACAGCCCCAGAATCACGTTGACGTATGCGCGGGGCTTTTCTATTTTAGGCCTCATTTAATGGGGAAAGAACTCGACTCTCTGCGTGGTCTCACTGGATACTGGAGCAATATGAGCAGAAAGCAAAATATACTTAAAAAAGGAAAAGAACACCTTTCGCTGACTCGCGGAGAATCCCAAGAACTGCAAATGATTCTTGACCGCCTTGCTGTCCAGGACCCAGAAGGTGAGAGTTTCGAGGGCTACCTGCACTCGCTTCGTAACTCTCTTTCCACAAAACCGGTTCTTGCGGCCGTACTCATCGACAGGCTGAGCCGCAATCCCAGCCAAACCGGCTTTCGCACCTTTCAGGCTTTCCATGAAACCATCGAGTCCTCGCCTTATAAAAGGAACCTGAAGCAGGCGGCCTACCGGTTTTCACAGAAGGGTTTCAAGGCCGCCGAAAGGACCCCGGCCCCGGAAAAGGTCGTCCTGATCCAGGGTGAGCAAAGAAAGGCTACCGCTCACCTGTTCATGGTCCAGGGGACCATGTGGATCGTTTCCGCTATTATTCCCGAGGCGTTACAGGGAGGTTATGCTCTCATAACCGCGTTCCTTGAAGACGATTTTGCCACCTTTAACGTGCGAGTTATCGAAAGCCGCACTCAGAAACTGTACAGGGATTATCTCCAGGAACTCTCAGCCCATGCGATCGGCGGCAGAGCTCATGAAATTCCACCCTGGCACGCAGCGCGGCTCTTCTTTGAAATGTTCGATTTTTGGACAGCCAAAGAAACATATGCCCAACTGGAAAGGGCCCGGGATCTTCTTAAGAGGTATCATGAACCGGACAGAAGACCATACGTCTACGACCTGATGCCCGAAGTCGAATATCCCGAACGACATTTTTCCGAATTCGAAATCGGCAAATTACTGGAAGGAATGGACCTTTCCTGGCTGACATTTAGTAAAGAACAGCTTTCACCCTATCACGAGAAGATAAAAACCCTTGACAGTCCTCTTCTCGTGGTCCCGAGGGAGGTCCAGGTCGAGCGAGGCCTGGATGTGCTTCATGATGCTGCTGAAAGCCTGTGCGTGGGAGCAAAGCGATTGCTCTACGAGAGGTTTTTCGAAGAGCAGGCAATGGCCTTCAAACTCTCGGGCGCCGAAGACAAGGCGCACTGGGCCTGGATAATTGCCCGCAATCTCTCGAGCCGATCCTCTGTGGGAAAAAACCCGGCCGTATTACAATTGGTAAGGTATTCGATCAGTTACCACTGGAACGAAGATTTTATCTCTGCTGAGGAGACTGAGGAAACGCCGCAGCGGGAGCGCCGAACCGAATCGGGAATCATTCTGCCCTGAACGGGAAGATCGATATGGAAATCTCACAGATAAGAACCGCCGCCCATTCATGCGCTGTTGACATCACTGAACATGTAGCCGCCCGATTAAGGGAAAAGTCAGCCCAAAAGGGCATCTGCCTGATCTACACCCCGCACACCACGGCCGGCCTTACCATAAATGAAGGGGCCGACCCGAATGTGATGGATGACGTTTTAAGAACGCTGGACACTATCGTCCCATGGAGGGGCGCTTACAAACACACCGAAGGCAATTCAGCGGCCCACATTAAAGCGATCCTGGTCGGGGGAAGCGTGCAGGCAATTGTCGACTCGGGAAAGCTGGTTCTGGGCACCTGGGAAAGAATATTCCTCCTGGAATTCGACGGCCCGAGGACGCGGAATATCTTTGTTCAATTCCTGGGCAGCCAGGCTTTCTGATCGGCATCGAGTGGGAGGTGAGTCACATCCCCCATACTGCCACGCCACCGTGCGTACGGTTCCGTACACGGCGGTTCATGAAGCACATTGAAGTCTTCGCAGCGGAAAAGGACTCTTTTGGGGACAAAAAATCCGCACGGAAGCCGGACTCGGTTTCCCGGGGCGGCAAACAGCCCCACTTTTGTCGCATAACCTGCCCCGAGCCCCACAATGAGCCGGGATGCTCTGAGATAACTCCGACTGTCAATTTTCGGTTATCTGTACTGAAATCCTGGACAAGAAACTTTTCTTGCTGAATAATCCCATCCGTAAAGGAATTTCCAGCGAACAGGGTTCAGAATGTTTATGCCTGCCCGGCGTTACCCATCTTTTTTCGCGCCCAGGCGCTCAAAAGAGGAATTCTGAAAGACCTCATGGCCAAAGCTAAGAGTTCACAGCCAGCAGCATCGAAACATGCCATGGATCGCGCATTATTGCAGCAATTGGTTTTTCCGGTGCTGCTGCTTCTGGGTGTGTTCATATTCGGCACGGTGGGATTTTTCATTTTGGGCGGGGGCAAATGGAGCCTTTTCGACTGCGCCTATACGACGAGTATTACACTTACCACCGTCGGTTTTGGAGAGATACTCGAGGACTTTGGTAGAAACGGCCGTCTTTTCGCCATGGTTCTGATGTGGTCCGGAATGGGGGTGGCTCTCTATGCAGTCTCGACTATCACCGGGTTTGTAGTCGAGCGTAAATTTTCTCGAATATTGAGGGAGCGTAAGATGGAAAAAAGCATTGCCGCGCTCAGAGACCATTTTATTGTCTGCGGGGGCGGCCACACCGCTGTCAATGTGTTACGAGAGCTGATTACCTCAAAGCGGTCCTGTGTGTGCATCGAACTAAAACCGGAGCGCATTGAATGGATCGCCAGCCAATTCGAGGGCCTGTATTACATCCAGGGGGACGCAACTGAGGAAGATGTACTGCTCCGCGCCGGGATTGAGCGGGCTTCGGGTGTGCTGGCAGTGTTGTACGAAGATAGTCACAACCTTCTGATAACGGTCCAGGCACGGTACATCAACCCTGAAATCAAGATCGTGGTGCGATGCCATGAAAACAATCTGGCCGACAAGTTCTACAGGGCCGGAGCTAATTATATCGTGAATCCATCTTTCATCGGCGGCATGCGTATGGCCAGCGAGATGATCCGCCCTCATGCCGTTTCATTCCTCGACCGGATGCTTAGAGGAAATGACGCAATTCGCGTCGAGGAAGTTACAATTGGTGAAAGGTCGCGGTGGATCGGGCATTCGCTCCGCGAAATCGACATTCAGCGCAGGACCGGCCTGATTGCGGTTTCTTTGAAGCGTCCCGAAGATCCCGAGTTCACGTATAATCCATCTCAGGATGAAGTCCTAACGCCGCAATCGGTAATAGTGGTCATAGGAAATCCCGAACAGATCTCCAACCTCAGGAGATTCTGTGCAGAGGAAGGTGACGATCGCAGTGTCCTTTAATTGACCGGGAATTATATTCACTTACCGTAGCATTCAAAAAATGGCGTGTGTCTGCGTTTCCGATGGCGCCGAGTTTGATGCCAAGGACGGTCTTAGGCATTGGAATCCCAAGAGATTTTAGTGTTCTGAATGAAATCCGCGTCGACTATAAGAATCGCCGTCAAATCCGCCTGCTTGGCAAAAACCCGAGCAGAGGAAGCTACCGCCAAGCCCTGCAAAACCCTCTCAGAATGGCTTCTTACAGGTTCAATCACGACGTCTGAGAGGGGTGGGGGCAGGATTATGGCCGGTAATGCGCATGGATGCTTTCCCCCGGATTCAATGGCCATCTTCACCGAAATACACAGTGGGGTAATTCCCGCCCATTGAGGCGGGGGAATATTTGATTGCTTTTATGACTCGATCCCCTGTAAGGGCATTGGCCCTTATGTTGATCTTCTAACACAGAGTGCTTAGTGCAATGGTATGGAGGGATTGTTTCGAAAAAAGAGCACAAGAAAGGAACTGAGTACGATGAAGGAGAAGAAGAGCTGCGATGCCCATGATGGCACTACTATCCCGAATGGGGTAGAGTCATGTTGCGAGGGAAGGTGCTTCATCTGCCGGGATGGAGAGTGGGTGGAAAAAAGCAAGTGAAATAGAATTAAGCAGGCTTCAAAGAGGGGTCCATTATTTCACGCGAATTGGCAGTCACGGGGAGCCAAAGACCATACAACAGAACAATTCAGCGGGAAGACCATGAGTGAGTTTCGTACCGAGACGGACAGCCTGGGGGAGGTGCGGGTGCCTGCCGACAAGTTGTGGGGTGCGCAGACACAGCGTTCGCTCGAGCATTTTAGTATCGGTGACGACCTTATGCCGCGCGAACTGGTAGACGCGTATGCTATCGTGAAGAAAGCTGCGGCATTCGCGAATCAGGGTAGTGGCCGGCTTACAGAGCAACAAAGGGATTTGATCGCCCGGGTTTGCGACGAAATCCTCGCCGGAAAACATCGAGATCAGTTCCCGCTCCACGTCTGGATGACAGGCAGCGGCACCCAGTTCAATATGAATGTCAATGAAGTGATCTCCAACCGATGCTGTCAGATTGCCGGCAAGCCTCTAGGCAGCAAATCCCCAATCCATCCGAACGATCACGTGAACATGTCGCAGTCTTCCAACGACACATTTCCCTCCGCTATGCACATCGCCGCTGGTATTGGAACCAAGCAAAGGCTGGCGCCCTCGGTGAAGGCATTGCGCGATGCCATCGCGGCCAAGGCCGAGTTGTGGAAAGACATCGTGAAGATAGGCCGCACCCATATGCAGGATGCGACGCCACTGACTCTCGGCCAGGAGTGGTCAGGTTATGTCGGCATGCTGGACGAGAGCCTTCAGTATATCGGGAACAGCCTTACAGGCATCTGGAGTCTCGCCCTTGGCGGCACGGCAGTAGGAACCGGGCTCCATGCCGCGCCCGGATTTGCCGAAGATGCGGCAGCGGGGATCGCACGCCTGACAGGGCTGCCATTCGTAAGCGCGACCAACAAATTTGCCGTACAGGGTTCACACGATGCTCTCGTAATGCTCTCCGGCGGGCTGCGCAGCCTGGCCGTTTCCCTCTACAAAATTGCAAACGACATCCGCCTTTTGAGCTGCGGGCCACGGTGCGGTTTTTACGAACTGAAAATCCCGCAGAACGAACCGGGCTCTTCAAACATGCCCGGTAAGGTGAATCCGACGCAATGCGAGGCGCTGGCCATGATCGCAGTGCAGGTCATGTCTAATGACGTCGCCGTAGGCTTCGGCGGGGCTTCGGGCTATCTTGAGATGAACGTCTACAAGCCGCTGATCATAGCCAACGTCATGCAGTCGGTCCGCATTCTCACCGATGGCTGCCACAATTTCCGGACATTTCTGATTCAAGGAACGGAACCTAACCTGAAGCAGATCGATCGCTTTGTCCAACAGTCGCTGATGCTGGTCACGGCTCTGTCTCCAGAGATCGGCCACGATAAAGCCTCAGAGATTGCGCACTATGCAAACGACCATGAACTGACGCTAAAAGAGGCGGCGCTAAAACTCGGCTACGTCAGTGAGGCGGACTACGACCGGATCGTCGATCCGAAAAAGATGGTCCATCCGTATGCGGCCGGCCAATGAATAATTACGCGCGGGAAAACCGATCTCCGGAAACCCTGCTTAATGTGCCGGGAGACGAGAGATGACCCAGAATGAAAATCCTCAAAAAAAGCACTGCATTGACATCCGTTGGTGGTAGGGCTGATGCGCATTATTCGGAATTATTCTTCGCCGGACCGGAGCATTTATAAACAGGATAAGGAGCCTGGGATCACGTTATGGCGATACTATCCAAAGACGGCTCCATTCTGTTTATTACCCGCATGGTGCGCTTATTCGCCTACGGTTCTCTTTCCGTCATACTATTGATCTATCTGGCGCAGATAGGCCTCAGCGATACACAAATAGGCCTTTTATTGACCCTTACTCTTCTGGGCGATACGATTATCTCCCTTTGGCTTACGACAAGGGCTGATTGTGTCGGCAGGCGCCGGATGCTTCTGGCCGGAGCGGGCCTGATGGTTTTTGGAGGGACTCTATTTGCTCTGACTACAAGCTATGCGGTCCTGCTGATTGCGGCAATTATCGGTGTAATAAGTCCCAGCGGATATGAGGTCGGTCCGTTTCTGTCCATCGAACAATCAGCTCTGTCAAACATCATTCCAGATGAAAAGCGCACTCAGATCTTCGCCTGGTATAACCTGGCCGGTTTGTTTACCACAGCACTCGGCGCCATTGTTACCGGAATACTGGTCCAACTCTTAGAGAATGCGCATATAACTCCCGTTGCAAGCTACCGCACCATAATCGTCGGCTATGCCGCCCTCGGTTTTTTGCTGGCTGCCCTTTTTTGCGCGCTTTCCCCTCTTGTGGAGGTCCCCGTGGAAAGCTCGTGCGAAGTTCCGTCCGAGTTCAGGAAGCGCTTTGGCCTTCACCGGTCCAAGAGCATCGTGTTCAAACTTTCGGCATTGTTTTCACTCGATGCGTTTGCGGGTGGCTTCATTCTGCAAAGCATTCTGGCCTATTGGTTTTACAAGCGTTTCGGGGTTCAGCCTGCGCTGCTGGGCAGCATCTTTTTCGGGGCAAACATTCTCGCGGGAGTATCGTCCCTGTCGGCCTCCTGGATGGCGTCCAGGATAGGACTCGTCAAGACGATGGTCTATACCCATATTCCTTCGAACATCCTTCTGATGCTGGTTCCGCTCATGCCGAACCTGCCGCTGGCAATCACCGTGCTCTTACTGCGTTTCAGCATCTCGCAGATGGATGTACCAACCCGACAGTCATATGTCATGGCCGTCGTGGAACCCGATGAACGCTCAGCGGCCGCCGGCATCACCGGAGTCGCCAGAACGGTCGGCGCCTCCTTCTCGCCGGTGCTCGCAGGACCTTTGCTGGCCAGCGCAACACTTGCGAGCATTCCCTTTTTCATCAGCGGCAGCCTCAAAATAATCTACGACCTGCTGCTTTATCGCAGTTTCCAGGCTATCCGGGCGCCTGAAGAGAGCGAGTGAATTGTCATCACTCAACCAACCGAAGAAGTGATCTATCTAGTGGGCTCTCAGCCGAGTTTTAAATATTTTGAGCGACAATGCCGGCAGTGGAAGTTGCTGTGCCGATCATCATTGAAAAATATCTATCACCGTGTTGTCCCAGGCTTCGCACCGGGATCGGGTTCCTTGGGAACCTGCTTTCCAGCGCCGAGGATTTGCTCTAAAACCAGTTCGTCAACTGTTTCTTCATGGAGTAATGTTTCCGCCAGCTTGTCCAACTTGTCCCTGGCGCCGTTCAAGAGGCTGGTTACAATCTCGCATCGTTCTGCAATCAACTTTCGCACATCTTCATCGATACGGGCTGCTGTAGATTCGCTGTAGTCCTTGCCCCGCGACAGCTCATATCCCAGAAACGGTTGTTGATCGTCGGATTCGAAGGCGACCGGCCCCAGACTTCCCATCCCCCAACGCGTCATCATCCGCCGGGCAAGGCTGGTGGCCTGTATCAGATCGTTTTCGGCGCCGGTAGTGACATCGCCAAATACTATCTGTTCCGACAGTCGGCCGCCCAGCATGACATCGATGCGCGCAACCAGGTATGTCCGGCTGTAATTATATCGTTCCTCGGAAGGCACCTGTTCGGTAATCCCAAGTGCGCGCCCGTGCGGAATAATAGTGACCCTATGAACGGGATCGGCCGCCGGAGTGAGCCAGGCGACTGCTGCATGGCCACTTTCGTGATAGGCTATGACTTTCCTTGCATCTGGATCCGTGAGCGACGGACGCTCCCCGCCGAGTATAACCTTATCGAGGGCCTCCTCGAAATCCGCCATGCTCACCTGCTTATGGGAACGCCGAGCGGCGACAAGAGCCGCTTCGTTGCAAATGTTGGCGATATCGGCGCCGCTCATGCCCACGATCTTACGAGATAACAGATCGAGTTTGACATCCGATGCAATTGGTATTTTCGCAGTGTGTATACGCAGAATAGCCTCCCGGCCCTCCCGGTCGGGAAGTGGAACCATCACCTGCCTGTCGAATCGACCCGGGCGCAGGAGGGCCGGGTCAAGCACGTCGGGCCGGTTTGTGGCGGCCAGCACGATGACTTCCTGGCGCTCCTCAAAACCGTCCATCTCGACCAGGAGCTGATTCAGGGTCTGTTCTCTTTCGTCGTTCACCGCGCCGAGACCGGCGCCGCGTCGCCGACCCACTGCATCCAGTTCGTCAACGAAAACGATGGAAGGTGAGGCAGCTTTGGCCTGCTCAAAAAGGCTGCGGACCCGGCTCGCTCCAACCCCAACGAACATTTCGACAAACTCAGAGGCGCTGATGGAAAAGAAAGGCGCCCCGGCCTCGCCGGCTACTGCTCGAGCCAACAGGGTCTTTCCAGTACCGGGCGGGCCGACCAGCAGGGTGCCACGCGGTATACGCGCCCCCATCTGGTGGTACTTTTGCGGGTTTTGAAGAAAATCGACCACCTCCTCCAAGTCGCCCTTGGCCTCATCGGCGTCAGCAACGTCCTTGAATGTCACCTTAGGCTGCTCACTGCTGTAACGACGGGCCTTCGTTTGTCCGAGTCCGAATATGCTTGACTGATTGCGCATGGCCTGCCGGCTCATCCATACGAAGTAAAAAACGAGCAGGAGCATCGGCGCCCAATCCACGAGCAGCGTAATAAACCACGGCTTGGAAGGCGTTTTTGCATTCACCGTGACACGATGAGCTTCAAGGAGAGGCATCAGGGCGGGGTCCCCCACTGATTCGGGAAATACAGTGGCAAACTTGCCATATTTTTGCGGGACTGCTCCAGCCTTGGGAGTATTTTCGCCATCATTTTTGCCTTCTCGATTTCCGGAAAGATTCTCTGAGCCGGGATTTGCCGGCGTCTCTGCTTTCCCGGACCGCGAAGGCGCCCCCGTAGCCGAGGACTCCGGCCAGAGGATCGGTTTGACTAACATACCGCTGATTTGCGGGCCGACAATGAGCACTTCGGAGACGTTGCCGGCGCTAACCTGCTCAAGGAAAGTTGAATATGGGATAAGGACTTCAGGCTTCGAGGGCTGCAAGAAGAGCACCGCATTCCAAATGAAGAGCGCCAATAAGACCACCCACCAGAACCTGGACCCCAACCCGGGCGGCTGCTGGTTACCCGGTTCTCTTTGCTGTTTTCCAGGTATCGTTGGCTGCTTGCCGGCCATTGTTTATCGAATCCGGAAGAATGGGTTGTATAGTCATTAAAATTGGCTGGAAACCCATTAAACATTCATTTCCCGGCTATGTATTTAATCACTCACCTTGTACCTGTAAACTTCATCGAAGGGGCCCTCCCTTTGCTGCTGCCGTTGTGCTCTTTGGATGTACAACATTGATGAAAGACCATAGGAACCCATACGCTGAAGCAACGGATTCTTTTTTGAGTGATGTCCTCGAAGTGAAGAAAACCTTGAAGGCGGACCGCGTTAAACCCTACCGAGATAGACTATAAATAGAGTAATTAACCTAAAGAAACCTATAAAAAGCCGCTACGCGCACATTAGTGCGCTACGCGGCACAACCCGCGCCGGCCCACATTGGATTCTCTACGCCTTCCCTGACCTGTCTATGACCAGAGGCGGGGCCGGCGGCGGGTGGCCTATCTGAGCCTCGCTTCTCAAACCACATAGAGCACGGCAATCGCAACACCGGCCGTGACAACGGTCCAACGCAACACGATCGGCCGAATCCAGCCTGCAAGGCGTTCGCCCAGGACCCCACCTATTAGCGCGCCCACAGCCATCACCAGCGCTACCGGCCAAATCACCTGCCCTGAGAACAGGAAAAAAATGGCGGCCGCCATATTGATGCCAAACGAGAGAATCTGCTTGAGCGCATTCAACCGCGTCAGTGAGTCATCGAGTACGAGTCCGAGTACCGCCAGCACGATCACGCTCAAGCCGGCGCCGAAATACCCCCCGTAAACGGCGGCCAAAGCTACCGGTAGAACGATCAGCGTTTCGTGCGCTTTTGACGATCGTGAGCGTCCGCCACGACGCACGATCCAGGCGTGCAGAGGCTCCTGAACGGCGAGGAGACCGGCGGCGAGCAGTATCAGAAAGGGCACCATCGAACGAAACAGATATTCACTCGTGTTCAAGAGCAAACCTCCGCCTGCGACGCCACCCAACACACCGGCAGGGGCGAGGCGCCAAAGGCGTTTTCTGTTCCTTTGCAGATCGTTTAACTGCGCGATGGTCCCACCCAGGTAACCGGGGCACAGGGCTACGGTGTTTGTCACGTTCGACGCCACAGCCGGAACACCCAGCGCGATCAGCAGCGGAAAAGTGATAAGAGTTCCACCACCGGCAAGCGCATTCACCGCCCCTCCCGCCACAGCCGCCAGTCCCACGAGACCAAACTCCAACCCGGTCATTGTCTTTTTCGTCCTTTCAGATCTCCAATCTTCCTTCCCTGCCAAGGTCCTTCTTTACTGGCCGCAAATGCTCCGGCATCAGGTCAAGCTGCTGATCGTCGTCTGCGACACAATGGCGGCGGTGGCCCGCGAGGTCATCGAAGAACTGTCTCCCGTTCCGGTCCTGGACGTGATCGGCGCGGGGGCGCGCAGCGAGATCGAGGTGACCAGGAACAGGTTACATTGTTTGCGGGTTCAGGGAAAGAACCTGCCGTAGGAAAATATTGTCTCCTGGAACGGCCACTTTCGAGCATTTTAAAAAGTTTTTGCTCCCCTGACCGTTGTTTCATTGTCCTGCCTATCGCCTTCCCTCAACCTTGACTGAATGGCTGGGAAGCCATTTGGGTTGCCTTGTAGGCACTGAACACCGCAGCGCCGGAGGCATAAAAGGCATCCTTGCCGACCAGGCCGGTTATCCCCGAGCGTTCCAGTTGGGCATAAACCTCATCCGAGACCTCGAAAAATATCAGTCTTATGCCCTGCCCCTGGAGGATGGCATAGAGGGAGCGCAAAGTTGCGGCAGCTGTGTAGTCGATGTCATCCACGGCGCCGGCGCCGATGCAGAACCAGACCAGGGGCGGCTTCGCCTCTTTGGCCAGCCTGCTGACCTCCTCTAACAGTTGCCCGGCGTTGGCGTAATACATACTGTGATTGAACCGGTAAGCCAGCAGCCCCGGCAGCAATTGGCCCCGGGTTGCCACCGGCGCGGTCTTCCAGCCTTCAGGTTGAGCCTCCACGATCACCGCGTTTTTCGGCCGGTAGCCATGCCGGGTGTGGCTCACCAGTGACAGGAACATGGCCAGCAGGATACCCTGCTCCACCCCCACGAGGACTACAGTGGCAGCGGTTATGAGGGCCACCCCGAACTCTGCAGGCCGCTCGCGAAAAATCTGCCGCATTCCCGACACGTCAATCAAATCCAGGCCGATCAAGAAAACCACGGCGGAAATCACCGCGCCGGGCATTAACTCCAATGGCCCGGTCAGGAACAGGAGCACCAGGAGGACAATAACGCTGGTAGTGATTTGCCCCAACTGGCTGTGCCCCCCGGCGCCGTCCACCACCTGCGTCATGGTGGGGCTGCCGTTGACCACAAAGGTACCGGTTAGCCCGGCGCCCATGTTGGCGAGGCTGAGGCCAACCAAGTCAACGTTCTCGCTAAAGCGTTCGTCGTAACGGGTGGCATAGGCTCGCGACGTCGCGGCGCTCTGGGCAAGGATTACCACAAATATGGAGAAGGCTGTGGGCAGGAGCTTCATGAGGAGGCTGACGCTCAGGTCCACGTGGGGCAAGCCCACCGCCGGGATGCCGCCGGGAACCGGGCCGAGGATGGCGACCCCGTGGGCTTTCAGGTTGATCGCCCAGCTCACGGTGATGGCGCCGATGACCGCAATGAGAGGGCCGGGGAGTTTCCTGGATATTTTCCGGGAGCCGAAAATGATGATTAAAACGGCCGCTGTCGTTATCAACGTGGGCCAGTTCGACTGTTGGAGATGCTGAACATCGTGAATTAATCTGCCCAGGGCGCCGTGCCCTCCCATGGGCAATCCCAGCATGCCCCTTATTTCGCCGACGGCCACCTGGACGCCCACGCCCGTTAGAAAGCCGATGAGCACGGTGCGCGACAGGAAGTCCGCCAGAAACCCAAGGCGAATCAGGCGAGCGATGATAAGCATCACCGCGGCCATGCAAGCCAACACACCGCACAGGGCCAGGTATTCGGCCGATCCCGAGACTGCCAGGCCGGCAAGACCACCGGCCACAATGGCCGCAGTGGCTGAGTCGGCCCCCACCACCAGGCGCCGCGACGAGCCGAAGATGGCAAACAGGGCCATGGGGATGAGCATGGTGTAGAGGCCGGTGATCACCGGAGCGCCGGCGATCCTGGCGTAGCCCATGACCTGAGGGATGGCCAGGGCAGCCAGGGTAATGCCCGCCATAATGTCGGCCAACACCATGGACCGATCGACAGGCAGGATCCCCTGGAGCATGGGAAACCGCGCGCTTTGGGCCTCGGTCTGGGACGTGCCTGTCATAGTCATCGTCTCGGCTCCTCTCCTCGTCAGATAGACTTACATATATCACTTAAATAGCCTCACATCGCGGAGCGCGGAAGGCGACCGCATCGCGTGTCTAATCTGGTCTTAATCTGGTCTTAATCTGGTCATTCCTCTTACCGCCTTTAGGCGGAAGACGCTTTTACCGCCTTTAGGCGGAAGTCGGACGCGTTAGGCGGGCGCGGGATGCCTTCAATGCCTTCAGTCACACGTGCGGGATCATGCAGCATCACAGGACCGGCGATCTCTTCGGTTGGCATTGCAAAAGCCGTCTCGACGCAGCAGCGCACCCCTTCTCAGCACCTTTCGCCGGGCCGGTTGCCACCGGGTGAGGTGAAATTTATTTTCGAAATCTTGACGGTAAGAACCTTTGTGAAGGCGGTCAATGGCTTAGAGGTTTTAGGCAACTGCTGACAATATCACCGGATGTCGTCGTTAGATGCTCAAGTGATGTTGAAATCGACTCGAGTATTTTTCAAACGCCTTGAGCCGCCAGGGTGACTCTACAAGTCCCCCTGTGCTATAAGGCCTCCCGCTCCCACCCCGTCTCGCGGGTGGGCGGGCTGTCGAGAATGAGCGGTCGGCCTCAGCGCTACGCGCTCACATGTCGCTACGGGAGGCCGGGCAAGCCCACTTCACAAAGTGAAGCAGAGCGAAGCCCCGCGAAGCGAGACCTCTACACCATTGTAACTTCACCTTCTGATGCGCTTAACATTTGGCTTGCCTTCAAACGCACCACGTTTAATGTCTGTACGTTCTGCACGGCTGCGCGCAGGGTCGCCGCTCTTATCATGTCAGGCGCATTTTTTTTTCGCGCAAGGTATTATATAAGCCTATTATCATACGAGGGGAATTCTGGGGATTTTCATTGAATGTGCCCATTGAGATTATACTCGGGGCTGCAGAATTGTTAAGAATTGACTAAACCAGGAGTCGAAGAAAGAGGTTATGAAACGTCATTTTTTAGTGCCTTTGATAGTTATTGCATGGCTTCTCTCCGGCCCGTGTTCGGCCCAGGAAAAAACCGATACCCAAACCTCAATCCCTAAGATTGCCCAAAATGTATCCGGCAAGGATGAGAACGCGGAGCAAAATAGAGAAGCCAAAGCCGCTGCGCCATCTTTTCCGGGGCTTGCCGAGGTAATTCCACGAGCCGCTGATCTTAGTGAGAAGGCGAGCAAAGCCGAAGAAGCCATTGCCGCTACCAGAGATACTTCAGCTTTTGGCAGGCAGATTACCGATGCTGAAAACCGGGTCAATCAGCTCGCCAAAAAGATTGCCGGCATGGGCGATCCTACCGGCTGGAATATCTACCGGCTACTCGATGTTCGGCACCTGATTCAAGGTGAAAAGAGCAAACTTGAGGCGCTCCTTGATCCGATTTCCGCAAAGCTCTCGGACCTTGAAGCCATACGCAGGAACTGGGAAGATGAACCCACCTTCTGGAAAAAATGGGAGGAGTCTCTGAGCGAGGCACAGACAGAGATTCCTCCGGAGACCTTCAACAAGGCGGTCGAAACGGCAACTGCGGTCGTGCAGTCCGCTGCCGACGCTTCGACACCGGTTCTGGTGCTGCAGCAAAGACTCACTAAACAGATTGACGAAGTTCGCCAGCTTAGCATTCCGGTTTATGCGGCCCTGAAGAAGGTGCGCAGCGAAACCTTCCAGAAGAATACGCCGTCTTTCTTCAGTGTGGAATTCTATGGACCGCTCAACACGGCGCTTTGGGCTGCTATAAAAGGCGGCGCTGCCGATTCGTGGAAGATGGAGAGAGAATTTTTTCCTAACTATGACTATGGGTGGATAATATTTCTGCAAGTTCTTGTAACCCTCGCCCTTGTTGCCATTATTTGGCGCCGTCGACAATTCCCGGAGAAGACTAAGGACTGGCATTTCATAAGACAACATCCGTGGGCTTTTTCCATCTTTGCGATCCAAGCGGCGGCCTTGCTGTTGTACCAGGGGGCCACTCCTTCATTGTTGCTCCTGAACGTTGCCCTGGTAGTCTTCTCATCATCGTTTTTGATTTCCGGCATGCTTCCACATGCCGGAATGCGACTGGTGGTGTTCCTGCTGGCGGGTGTCCTGACAATCTCAGCGTTTTTGAAACTGATCTCGTTTCCGGCGCCTCTGTATAGTCTTTGCCTGGCGCTGATATGCGTATCGGGAATAGGGGTTTTCCTTCGCATGGACCGGCGCCATAGTGCTGAACAAGGCGGCAGAATGGACCTCTTCTCCGTGGGGCTGCGGCTGGGATCGCTGGTTCTGTTTGCAGCCCTGCTCCTGTTGTTTGCAGGGTTCAGCAACCTGGCAAATTTCCTGGTGCGCTCATCCATCGCAACCATTTTCTCTTTTGTCATCGCTTTCTTGCTCCTTTGCCTCGGCAATGGATGCATCGCGGTTTTTCTAAATCAACCCTTCGTTACGCGGCTGGGGTTTTTCAACCGTTTCGGGAAAGCCCTTGAATCCCGCCTGCAGAACTTGCTCAAAGCTATCCTCTGGATTGGAGTTTTTTTGACCCTGTTTCAGTTGTGGGGTATCTACGCATCGTTCGGTCAGGCCTGGGAGACGATCTTTAAATTCAAACTCGCCATCGGTGAGCTAACCCTTAGCCTCGGCCGCATCCTGATGGCCGCCCTCTTCATCTACCTCCTGGTTTCCGGCTCCTGGTTCATCCGCGCCTTTCTTGACGGGGAGGTGTTCCCGCGGCGGCAGATCGATCGCGGTGCACGAGATGCCATTAAGAAACTGATCCACTATGCGCTCCTCCTTTTCGGAATCATGATGGCGATAAGCTTGATCGGCCTTAACCTGACAAGTCTCGCTTTTCTGACGGGCGCCCTGGGCATCGGCGTCGGTTTCGGACTGCAGAATATCGTCAATAACTTTGTCAGTGGCTTGATGTTGCTCTTTGAGCGGCCGTTCAAAGTCGGCGATATGGTCGTGGTGGACAACGAGACCGGTACGGTAAGAAAAATAGGGCTGCGTTCGACCATTATCGAAACCTCCGATCGTTCCGAATTGATTGTTCCCAATTCTCTATTTATTTCGGGAAAAGTGACGAATTGGACCCGTTCGAACAAGATCGCCAGGATTAGGATTACTGTTGGAGTTGCCTATGGCAGCGATATTGAACAGGTCCTAAGCTTGCTGAAGGAAGCCGCTGAAACCGAGCCTCGAGTTTTAAGCGACCCGGAGCCCAATCCGCTTTTTCTTCGTTTCGGAGACAGCGCCCTGGAGTTCGAACTGCACTCCTGGATTGCCGATGTGACGGATTTGCTCTCCGTCAGGAGCGCCCTTTGTCAGGGGATTGCCAGCCGCTTCCAGGCGGCTGGAATCGAAATCCCCTTTCCCCAGCACGACCTGCACCTGCGCTCGATTGACGAGAGAGTTTTCGAGCGAGTTCCCGGTTTGCAGAAAAAAACCGATTAGGGAAAGACATGTGGCATTTGCAGATCATTACCGGCGCCCAGTATGACGGTTCAGTTGCCCTCGCTCGATGGTGCCAGCCGTGGGCGAGCATCTTCGGGAAATTAGCACTCGACTCACATAATGGCTGACAAGAATCTTGTTACCCGCCGCCTGCATGCTTATCTTAGGTGAAATTTAGCTTCTCATAGTATTGCGCGCCCTCGAATCGGTGTTAATCCCCGGGGGCCGAGTGTTAAGCATATCGAGCCTTTATCCTTGCAAAGGAGAGATACAAATGGCTAAGGCAGTAGGAATCGATCTGGGCACTACCAACTCTGTGGTGGCAGTCTGGGAAGAAGGTAAAGCCACAGTTATTGCAAATTCCGAGGGATCGCGCCTGACCCCGTCGGTGGTAGCCTACACGGAAGACGGCCAGCGGCTTGCCGGCCAGATCGCCAGGCGCCAGGCGATACTCAATCCGACCGCCACTATATATTCTGCAAAGCGGTTCATAGGCCGTAAGTGGGGCGAAGTGGACGAAGAGTCCAAAATGGTCTCCTACAAAGTCGTCAGGGGTCCAAATGACGCGATCCGCTTTGAAATTCGCGGCAAGCTCGTCTCGCCCGAAGAGGTCTCTGCCCAGGTACTGCGAAAACTGGTGGATGATGCTTCCAAGTATCTTGGAGAGAAAATAAAGGAGGCGGTCATAACCTGCCCCGCCTATTTCAACGACGCCCAGCGCCAGGCTACGAAGAACGCCGGAGAGATTGCCGGCCTGAAGGTCCTCCGGGTCATCAACGAACCGACAGCGGCGGCGCTGGCATATGGGCTTGAAAAAAAGAAGAGCGAGACCATCATGGTTTTCGACCTGGGTGGCGGCACCTTCGACGTATCCATCCTCGACGTCGGGGACGGAGTGGCTGAAGTCCGCTCCACATCAGGTGATACGCACCTTGGCGGCGACGATTTTGACAAGCGGATCGTAGACCACATTGCGGACGAGTTCCGCAAAGAGCACGGAATAGATCTGCGAAACGACCGCCAGGCGCTTCAGCGGCTCTATGAGGCGGCGGAAAAGGCTAAGATCGAGCTCTCAAGCACTTCCGAGACTCAAATTAACCTGCCCTTTATTACCGCTGATGCGACCGGGCCCAAGCACCTCGTCCAGAAGCTTACGCGTGCAAAATTCGAGGATTTGACTCACGACCTCGTGCAGCGTTGCATGGGACCCGTGCAGCAGGCCTTATCCGACGCGCGCCTCAGCCCAAAGGACCTCGATGAGGTGATCCTTGTCGGAGGATCGACTCGCATTCCAGCCGTACAGGAACTAGTCAAGAAGCTTACGGGCGGCAAAGAGCCGAACATGAGCGTCAACCCCGATGAAGTGGTGGCCGTTGGCGCTGCAGTGCAGGCAGGGGTGCTGAAGGGCGAGGTCGAAGACGTAGTTCTTCTGGACGTCACCCCGCTTTCGCTCGGTGTCGAAACGTTCGGCGGGGTCATGACCAAGCTGATCGACAGAAACACGACAATACCGGCGAGGCGCGAAGAAATCTTCTCGACCGCCGAAGAAAATCAAACCGCAGTCGATATTGTGACGCTCCAGGGAGAGCGGGAGATGGCCAACGACAACCGGGTGCTCGGAAGATTCCGTCTCGAGGGAATCCGCCCGGCGCCCCGGGGAACGCCACAGATCAAGGTAACGTTCGACATTGACGCAAACGGAATCCTCAGCGTTAGCGCGCGTGATCAGGAAACCGGAAAAGAGCAGGCCATTACGATTTCCGAGTCCACCAACCTGTCGAAACAGGACGTTGAGAAAATGGTCGCCGACGCTCAGACTCACGCCGCCGAAGACAAGCGCCGCCGCGAAACTATCGAGGCGCGCAACATCGCGGACAGTCAGGCTTACCAGCTTGAGCGCACCCTGGGCGACCTGGGCGATAAGGTTGCTATAAATGAAAAAGCCCGGTCCGAAGCTCTGATCGAGGAGACGAGAAAAGCCGTTCAGGATGACAGCACGACCAAGGAGCGCTTTCAGCAGCTTGCAAGCGATCTCCAGCAGGCCTCTCAGATGATCGCATCCGCTGCCTATCAGCAGACCGGGGCAGGCGCCGGACATGAGGCCGGAGCGGGACAGGGGACTGATTACAGAGGGCAATACAGACCACCCCCACGCGACAGCGATGATGTAGTTGACGCTGAGTTCACCGAGCATTGACCAACGATCACCGGGGCATAGTCCGGTCAAGCAGAGAAAGGCTTTATGAGACAGGATTTACAGGATTAACAGAAGCGCCTATGGATTCGGGATTTGGGAATTGAGGAATTAATCCCTGAATCCCTCAATCCGTAATCCCTTAATTTTGGGCTATTTCTTTTTCCAGGGTCCTCTCCTTGACCGGACGATGCCCCGCCTCTGTCTCGAAAAGTTTTAGGCTGAACCACGGATGAAGGAGCGTAGCGGGGTGGATAAAATGATTCGGCGCCCGCTCCTCGACTCCGGGCCTTTTCATGGTTTGGGGTGTCCCAGTGGGACATGAGTTACTGCAGTGAATAGCTTTTAGTCTTTTGTATCGAGAAAAGGGATTTCCGCCTGGTCCCAGCGACAACGGCGCATTGAATTTCAAAGCATTTCGAAGGGATATGACAATACCTCATGGCTGTTACATACAGGGACTACTACGAGATACTCGGAATTAAAAGAGACGCCAGCCAGGACGAAGTGCAGCGGGCATACCGGAAACTTGCGCGCAAATACCATCCGGACGTCAGCAAGGCTTCCGACGCGGAAGAGAAGTTCAAGGAAATCAATGAGGCCCACGAGGTCCTGAAGGACCCCGAGAAGAGGAAAATGTACGATCAGTTGGGGCCGAACTGGAGAGCGGGACAGGACTTCAGGCCCCCACCCGGATGGGAGGGCCAGTTTGATTTCGGCAGGGGCGGCGCCCACCAGGCGGAGCACCAGTGGGGCGGGCCCGGTGGGTTCAGCGATTTCTTCGAGGAACTGTTTGGCGGCAGGGGTTTCAGACAGGCCCACGGCGGCGCGGGGCCGGAAGGCTTCGGGCGCGGGGCAGTCTGGCGTCAGGCAGGCGCCGACCAGGAAACAACGATTCGAATCTCCCTTGAGGAAGCATTTCGCGGCGGGACCAAACCTATCGTTTTGCAGAGCCAGGTGATAAATCCGAAGGGCCAATTGGAGGTTCAGGAAAGACGCTACGACGTAAGAATCCCGCCCGGCATTCTGCCCGGTCAAAGGATTCGCCTCACCGGCCAGGGCGGAGAGGGAACAGGCGGCGGCCCCAGGGGCGATCTCTATTTAAAAGTGGAAATTGAACCACAGCCGGTTTTTACGCTCAAGGGACGCGACCTTCATATGGAGGTGCCGGTTTCACCCTGGGAAGCCGTGCTTGGCTCTGAAGTACGGCTGTCCACGCTCACCGGCAACATAGACCTGAAAATTCCTCCCGGTACACAGAGCGGACAGAAACTGCGGCTGCGAGGCAAAGGAATGCCAAACCCGAAAGGGGCGCCCGGTGATCTATACGCGACGGTGGTTGTGAAAGTCCCGGTCCATCCTTCAGAAAAAGAGCGGGAATTGTTTGAAGAGTTGAAAAAAACCTCCGGTTTTAACCCGAGAGGGTAGCTGGGGTAGGAGCTGAACTGCGATGGCCAAGACAGGGTTTTTCATACTTCAGGTGAAAACAGATAGTGAGTTTTCCTCCAGATACACTCTTACAGAGGTCGCATATCGGGCAGGACTGCACCCTGAACTGATCGACAGATTCATCCGCCTGGGACTCATCGAGTTTAGCGACCGGACCGATGATGGAGAGTTGCTCTTCGACTCGGAAGTAATCCCTCTCATCCGGCGAATTCTAAGGCTTCGCAACGAACTCGGAGTCAATTACGCAGGGGTCGGGGTGATCCTGGAGCTTATGTCCAGGCTGGATGCCCTGGAAGCCAGGATTCGCGAACTGGAAAATATCGCTCCGTAGTGCGCCCAGGCTTTGAGGGCTTATGTAAAACGCAGGAGGATTTTGTCTCTATGGATATCAACAGACTTACGACCAAGTCTCAGGAGGCCATGCAGGCCGCCGAAACCAAGGCAATCCGCTTCGGCCATATCGAGGTTGATGGTGAGCATCTTCTGCTGGCCATGCTCGAACAGCCCGACGGGCTTGCACCGAGGCTTTTCCAGAAAATGGACATACCCGTGGACAAAATGCGGGAGCGGCTGGAAGAGGAGCTGAACAGGAAGCCGCGCGTTAGCGGCCCGGGGGTCGAACGAGGCAAAATATATATAACCAACCGATTGAACAGGCTGCTTACCGATGCGCAGGAGCAGGCCCAGAGGCTCAAAGATGAGTATGTCTCGGTCGAGCACATCCTGCTCGCTTTTTTGCAGGAGGGAACGAGCAGCCCCTCCGGCCAGGTGCTCCAGGAATTCGGCGTCACAAGGGATTCGCTTCTAAAGACGCTTACTTCGATTCGCGGAAGCCAACGGGTAACCAGCGCCACTCCGGAATCGGCCTATGAGGCCCTTCAGAAATACGGGCGCGATCTTGTCGAGGAGGCGCGGAGCCAAAAACTTGACCCGGTTATCGGCCGGGATTCTGAAATACGGCGGGTTATCCGCATTCTCAGCCGGAAGACCAAGAACAATCCGGTCCTCATCGGGGAGCCGGGCGTAGGCAAAACGGCCATAGTGGAGGGTCTGGCTCACCGGATCGTGCGGGGAGACGTTCCCGAAGGCCTGAAAGACAAGACCATTTTCTCGCTGGATATGGGGTCGCTGGTCGCTGGGGCCAAGTACCGCGGCGAATTCGAAGAGAGGCTCAAAGCGGTCCTAAACGAGATAAAAGAAGCCCAGGGCAGGATTTTGCTCTTCATCGACGAGCTGCACACTATAGTCGGCGCAGGGCGGGCCGAAGGTTCGATAGACGCCGGGAACATGCTCAAGCCCATGCTTGCCAGGGGCGAGTTGCATTGTATAGGGGCGACCACGCTCGATGAATACCGCAAGAATATCGAAAAGGACGCTGCCCTGGAGCGGCGTTTTCAACCGGTGCTCGTAGACCAGCCTACGGTCGAGGACACGATCTCGATCCTGCGCGGCCTGAAGGAACGCTTCGAGGTTCACCATGGCGTCAAAATTCAGGACATCGCCCTTGTGGCCGCAGCGGTGCTCTCCAACCGCTACATAACCGACCGTTTTTTGCCTGACAAGGCGATCGACCTCGTTGATGAAGCCTGCGCAATGATCAGAACGGAAATCGATTCGATGCCTTCCGAACTCGACGAAGTGGAAAGGCGAGCGCGGCAGCTTGAAATCGAAGAAGTGGCCCTGGCCAAAGAACACGACAAGGCCAGCCATGAAAGGCTTAAGGCGCTGAGAAAAGAGTTGGCCGAGCTTCGAGCGAAGGCCGATTCCATGAAAGCCCAGTGGGAGGCTGAAAAAGAGTCGATCAAAAAAGTTCAGGCGATTAGAGGGGAGATCGAGAAGGTCCGTCACCAAATGGAAGCCTCCGAACGCGAATTCAATCTCCAGAAAACGGCCGAGCTGAAATACGGAGTGCTCCCGGACCTCGAGAAAAAGCTGCACGAGCAGGAGGACCAGCTTTCAAACAGGCAGCAGGGATCTCGGCTCCTCCGTGAGATGGTTACCGAGGAGGAAATAGCCGACATTGTCTCGCGCTGGACCGGAATCCCGGTGACCAGGCTCGTTGAAGGAGAGCGGGAAAAGTTGCTCAAGCTCGATGAAGTGCTTCACAAGCGCGTTATCGGCCAGGATGAGGCTGTTCAACTGGTGGCTGATGCGGTAATACGCGCTCGTTCGGGAATAAAGGACCCGAGGCGGCCGATCGGCTCTTTCATCTTTCTTGGTCCGACCGGCGTCGGGAAAACGGAGCTTGCAAAAACTCTTGCGGAAGCTCTGTTCGATACCGAGGAGAACCTGATCCGGATCGATATGAGCGAATACCAGGAGCGCCATACCGTTTCGCGCCTGATTGGAGCGCCTCCCGGATACGTCGGATACGAAGAAGGGGGTCAATTGACCGAAGCCGTCCGAAGGAAGCCTTATTCCGTAATTCTTTTCGATGAAATAGAAAAGGCCCACAGGGACGTTTTCAACACTCTGCTCCAGATCCTGGATGACGGCCGGCTGACTGACGCTCAGGGCCGAACGGTTGACTTCAAAAACACGGTAATAATTATGACCAGCAATATCGGTTCGGAATACCTGCTGGAGGGTGTGACCAAAGACGGGAAACTCCGGGAAACCGCAAGGACAAGTGTAATGAGCGCCCTGAGGCGGCATTTCATGCCTGAGTTTCTGAACAGGGTCGATGAGATCATCCTGTTTAAGCCGCTTACGATAGACGAGATAAAGAAGATAATCGACCTGCTCGTTGAAGACCTGAACCGGAGGCTCAATGCCAGGCGCCTCACTCTTCGCCTGACCGGAGAGGCGCGAGAGTTCATCGCCAAGGCAGGTTACGATCCGGTTTACGGGGCAAGACCTTTGAAGAGGTACATGCAGCGGGAAGTCGAAACCAGAATCGGCCGGGCCATAATAGCCGGTACAATCCTCGACGGGTCCATTATAACCATTGATGTTCGGGATAACGAACTTGTAGTAAACCATACCGCCGAAGCTGAGGCTGAAGTTGCGGGCTAGCGTCCTGAGTTAGTTTCCGTCCGGCAAGGGTCCTTTTCCGCCCTGGGGCGCAGGGGCGCAGGGCCGCAGGCCGATATCTCGACGCTCCGCGAGGCGGGCGGCCGCAAAACCCAATCACGAATCTCGACGCTCCGCGAGGCGTTACAGCTTCCGGCTAAAGCCCATAGCCGTCAACTTAAGAGTTGACAGGCAGAACATTCGTCTGCTGCACCCTTTCCTCGTGCCTCCTTGGTGTTCTTCACCCCGCTGCGCTCCCTCTTCGTGGTTGCTAGCTTAAAATGATTTTCTCACCACGAAGGAGGAGCGGAGCGGGGTGAAGAGCACGAAGGTTCTGTCGAGCCTGCCCTGGGTACCTCGCGGAGCGTGGAGATAAAAGCACCACATAGCGCCTTACAGCCGCCTGACATTAAAGCAAGCAGTT
>Ga0181539_1001541_pt1 | contig 25161 bp, 19 predicted proteins | sample PEATcosm2014_Bin_46_FD_119767 | JGI IMG/M metagenome (GOLD analysis project Ga0181539, IMG submission 119767) | Peatland microbial communities from MTU Mesocosm Facility, Houghton, MI, USA - PEATcosm2014_Bin23_60_metaG | ecosystem: Environmental > Terrestrial > Soil > Wetlands > Peat | place... | reverse complement strand
TCATCATTGCAGGGGCCGATCCCCTCAACGAAGCGGGGATGGCCGCGCTCGCGCTCAGGCAGGCCTCCAGGAGGCAGGCACCCATTGTGACGATCGATCCACGCCCGGTCTTGCTGCCCTGCAATTTCGAACATATACCGGCTGCGCCCGGCGACATTGAGCTGTACGTGGGCATGCTCGTCGGTAAGGCGGTCGAAAAGGATTCGGCAGCGTTCGGAAAAGACGCAAAGGATTTTTATCGTGCGCTGGCCGCACAACAAGGAGATCGTGAGGTTTCAGCCCGGATTGGCCCACTTGCCGAACAGCTCGGTTCGAGTAAAAGGCCGGTAATAATTTGCGGAACTGACGTGACCCTCGAAAGCACGCCTGCGTTTGCCGCCGGCTGCGCCCGGTTACTGGCCCTGACAGGAAGACAGGCAGGCGTTTTTTATCTTCTGCCGGGGGCGGGCGCTTTCAGCTCAGCCCTTCTTTCCGGAGAGGATGGGCAAGTGTTTGCGGACCTTGTCAGCGATATCGAAAAGGGTCTTGTTCGAGCGCTGGTTGTTGTGGAGAGCGATCCTTTTCACTATTATCCGGACCGGACGAGACTCGATCGAGCCATGTCAAAACTCGAACTTCTGATAGCAATCGATTACTTTCCGACTGAGACGGTCAAGCGCGCTTCCATTTTTTATCCGGCTTCGACAATATTTGAAACCGGTTCGACATTTATAAATCAGGAAGGAAGGGCCCAGTTTGCGAAGCCGGTCCATCACGGAGGCGTACCGATCTGGGGAGGAGAACACCCGCCGCGTGTTTACCGGGATTTTGTTCCCGGAGGGGATCACATGCCGGCCTGGAAGGCGCTTTGGAAAATTGCGGGCATGCCGATGCCCGATGGCGGACCGAGCGATATATCACCAGGAGAGTTTATCTCAACGGAGCACAGGGCCTTTGAGGGGTTCGATACGAACAATTATCCGGTTGATGGGGCAAGGATACTTCAAGGCCAATCCGGTAACGGAAATCTCCACGCTCCGCGAGGTGTGGAGTCCCGGGAAAAACCAAAGGGCCCTGAGGGCCTCGAACTTTTGATGGTCGAATGGATGTTCGGCACAACGGAATTCTCGGCCTGGTCGGATTCGCTTGACGCCGGCATCACTGGGCCATATATGTTGATGCACTCAAAAGATGCTGAGAATGCGGGGCTTTCCGACGGTGACAGGGCCTCTGTTGAACTCGACAATGGGACACTGGAGATCGTGGTTTCGGTTTCGGATCGCACGGCCGAAGGGGTATTGGTCGTTCCGCGCCACCAGTGGCTGGAATGGCGAAAGATGAAAGGTTTCCGTGTTCGGGTTTTGCCGGAAAAAATCCGGAAAGCTTGACCCATACCAAGTTGCGTTCAAAGAGCGCCTAATAACTCCAGGCTCTGCCAGGTGGGGGAATGATTCCCCTCGATCTCCAGGCTCCGCCAGGCGTACACGCGCGCGTGCGCGCGGCCGAGCGCAATATCTCGACGCTCCGCGAGGCGGAGGGGGTGTGGGGGCGTAGTTCCCCGCGCTTTTAGAAAGCTTTTAGATTGACTATATACAAAAACCTAACCGGACACTGCTGAGTCCGAGGCGCTTATGGATATCAAGCATTGTGCTATAGGGATCGATCTGGGGGGCAGCAAGATAGCATTTGGCATAGTCGATGAGGAAGGACGGTTGCTGGAGTTGCTTCGCTATGACACTGCAACGCAGGGCGGCTACAGCGCGGTGTTAAATCAGGTTGTCAAAGGAGTTGAGCAGCTCAAGGGCGCTTCCGGGATTTCAATGTCCGGGATCGGCATAGGTGTCGCCGGGCAGGTGGACCCCGGGACCGGGGCCGTTCTATTTGCGCCCAATCTGGACTGGCACAACGTGCCGCTTCAGGCGGAAGTGCAAACGGCATGTGCAATGCCCGTCGTAATAACCAACGACGTTCGGGCTGCGCTGTGGGGCGAATGGCTTTTCGGGGCTGGTCGAGATGGCGGCGATCAGGTGTGTATCTTTATCGGGACGGGAATCGGCGGAGGCATCGTCTGCGGCGGCAGGGTGCTTGAAGGGTGCAGCAACACAGCGGGGGAGATAGGACATATGACGGTGGACCTTCGCGGCCCGCTTTGCCATTGCGGCAACAGGGGATGCATGGAAGCACTGGCCGGCGGATGGGCCATAGCTCGCAGAGCGCATGAGAGTGTGAAGGCCGACCCGGTCTTCGGCAGCACAATTTTGAAGATGGCGGGAGGCAAAGTCGAGGACATCACGGCAAGAACACTGGTGCAGGCTTTTTACGCTGGAGACGCGCTCGCGGCTGAGATAATTGAAGAGGTTACGGACGCTCTGGCGGCTGGTGTCGCTGCCTTGGTAAACGTGTTTAACCCCTGTCGTATAATATTGGGCGGCGGCATTATAGAAGGCATGCCCGAGATGGTCTCGCGCATAGACAAAGGGGTGCGCCGCCGCGCATTGAGTGCGGCAACCGGCCGCCTTGTCATCTGTGCTTCAAAACTGGGAAATGAAGCCGGGATCATCGGGGCTGCTGCGCTCGCAATGAAGACCTCGTATAATAGACTTATATAATACCTGCTCGAAAAAAATGCGCCTGACATGATAAGACTGGCGACCGTGCGAGCAGCCATGCAGAGAAGCAGGACTGAGGACTGAGGGCTGAGCAAAAGCGGCGACCGTGCGTGCAGCTATGCAGACGGCACAGACATTAAACGTGGTACGTTTGAAGGCAGGCCAGATGTTAAGCGTATCAGAAGGTGAAGTTACAATGGTGTAAAGGTCTCGCTTCGCTGTGCTTCGCCCTGCTTCACTTTGCGAAGTGGGCTTGCCCGGCGTCCTTTAGCGGCGTGTAAGCGCGTAGCGCGGAGGCCGACCGCTCATTCTCGACAGCTCGCCCACCCACCCGCGAGACGGGGCGGGAGCGGGAGGCCTTCTCAGCAATTGTGTAAAATTTGCAGTGATTCACGGAAAAGATCCGGAGGTCTCTGTATGAAGCTGGCTGGAATGGATTTTGATCTGACCGGGTTCGAACAGGCGGTAATGGAAAGGCTGAAAAACCTTGAGGAGGATGATTTGTGCGCCCGGCTCTGGAAAAAGGACCCGGCGCTCTGGAAAATGGAACCGGACCAGCAGAAAATAATTGCAAATTCGATGGGCTGGCTGGATTCTCCCGTGACGATAAGGCAGGCTGTGCCCGATCTTACTGAATTTGCCGCCGAACTGAAGAAATCGGGCTTTCGCCACGTGCTCCTTATGGGCATGGGAGGAAGCAGCCTTGCTCCGCTGGTTTTTAGAGAAACTTTCGGCAGGCATGCTCCCGGCTTGCCGCTGACGGTGCTCGACACCACCGATCCGGCCACTGTCATTCGGCTCGAGCGAAGCCTTCCTCTTGGCAACACTTTTTTTATCGAGGCCAGCAAGTCCGGTACCACCGTCGAGAGCCGTTCTTTCGGCGAGTATTTTTTTGAAAGAGTCAAAAGCATAAAGGCAAACCTCGCCAGCGAAAACTTTGGGGTGATAACAGACCCTGGCTCCAGGCTTGAGAGACTGGCCGCCGAGCGTTCCTACCGCAAAGTTTTTCTCAATTATCCGGATATCGGCGGACGCTATTCCGCGCTTTCCTTTTTTGGGTTGGCGCCGGCCTCTCTGATTGGCATCGATTTAGATGAGCTGCTCGTCAGGGCATCAAAGATGCTGGATGAATGCCGGATGCGGAAGCCCCTTTCCCAAAATCCGGGAGTGGCGCTTGGGGTCGCTATCGGCGTCCTCGCGGCGGGGGGCAGGGACAAGCTGACCTTTCTTCTGCCCGGGCCGATTTGCTCGTTTTCAATGTGGTTGGAACAGCTCATTGCCGAAAGTACGGGAAAGGATGGGACAGGAGTCATTCCGGTATCGGGCGATCCGGTTGAAACCCGGCAAAGCTACGGAGAAGACCGGCTGTTTGTGGAATTCAGAATAACAAACGAACCGGACGAGGCCCTTGAGGCCACAGCCCATTCTCTGCGAAAAGCCGCCCACCCGGTCATCACGGTTTATATGCGCGACCGGCTCGATCTCGGAGAGCAGTTTTTCCTTTGGGAGATTGCCACCGCTACCGTTGGGGCTTTGCTCAATATAAATCCGTTCGATCAACCGAACGTGCAGGAAGCCAAGGAATTTACAGCTAAAATTCTTGATGAGGTCAACGAGGAGGGCAGGGTGCCCGAGGCCGGGATGGAAATGTCGCACGGTCCGTTGCGGCTTTACCTGGCCGGTGGAGCTTCCAGCGTCCCGCAGGCGTTGGCCTTGTTTTTCGAGGGGGCTGCCAGGGATGGTTACCTGGGCATTCTTGCCTACCTGACCGAAAATGAAACGAACGAGAGAGGACTGCGGCGGATTCGTATACTTGTGAGGGACAGGATGCGAATCGCCACGACAGTAGGCTACGGTCCGCGTTACCTGCACTCGACCGGGCAGCTTCACAAAGGGGGAACGAACAAGGGGTTTTTTCTCATGCTTACCTCGGACATTGCTGAGGACACCGGGATTCCCGGTCAGCCATATACCTTCGGAATGTTGATGCGTGCCCAGGCCCTGGGCGATTTCGAAGCACTGCGCAAACACCGGCGCAGAGTCTTGAGGGTCCATTTAAGCGGTGAGACGCCGATGGGACTTGCCGCTCTGGAGGAGTTACTCAGATCTCTGATTTAGTCTGTCCCGTGAATCAGCATCGTACATTACGAACCAAAACTGAAGGGAAACAATGAAAAAACTACTCTCCGCATCCATTCTGTCTGCCGACTTCGGCAGGCTTGCAGAAGAGGTCGAAGCTGTCGAAGCCGCAGGGGCCGACTGGATACATGTCGATGTCATGGATGGCCATTTCGTGCCCAACATAACTATCGGGCCCAATATGGTAAAAGCTCTGAGCCAGGTGACACGCCTCCCTTTGGACGTTCACCTGATGATAGAAAAACCTGGCCGCTATCTGGAAGATTTCGTCAAAGCGGGGGCCGGGTGGCTGGGAGTGCATGCCGAAGCCTGTGTTCATCTTCACAGGGTGATCCAGAGAATAAAGGAGCTTGGGGTAAAGGCTGCCGTTGCGCTTAATCCGGCGACACCGCTCTGCATGATCGATCTGGTTCTGCCGGATGTCGATATGGTTTTGCTTATGACTGTTAATCCCGGGTTCGGCGGACAGACGTTCATCCCGAACGTGCTTCCCAAAATCCGGCAATGCCGCAGAATGATAGATGATGCGGGGCTTTCGACACTGCTCCAGGTTGACGGAGGAGTAAACCCTGAAAATGTCGGGGAACTTGCGGAAGCGGGCGTCGATGTCTTCGTCGCCGGTTCGGCGGTTTTCAGGGGTGATTACGCGCAAAATATCAGAAATCTGAAAGCGCCAATGAATCGACAGTTAAGGCCTAAATCTTGATATTCAGCTCCTCCAGCATTCGGTCGGCATAGTCTATGATATAATCCCTCTGCTTCCTGTCTGCGTAGCTAATGCAAGCGCACCGCAGAATCCGGCGGCTGCGGGTCAGCAGCTCGAAATCCGCCTGGTTAAACGACAGGTTTACGGCAAAGCAGAAGGGATGGCATTGCTTGTGCTCCTTTTGTATATCCGAGTAGAGTTCTACAGGAAGCATAACCCAGAAAATGCCTCCAAATTCCGATGCATCAGCATTCTTCTTCAGAAATTCAAGGATTTTCTCGTAGTCGAATTCCCTTAGCTGATCAATTACGTACTGCTTCATCTTCTTGTCCTCGTATCATAGACTTATATAATACCCCGCTCAAAAAAAAGAATCGGCTCTTTCCGCGCAGCCATCCAGACAGCGCAGACACTAAATGTGGTGCGGTTGGAGGCAAGCCAAATGTGAGGCGCTTCCAAAAAGTGAGGTGCCTCCGGTGTGTAGATCACGCTTCGCGAGCTTCGCATTGCTTCACAAAGTGAAGCATGCTTGCCGGCCTCCCTTTGCGACGTGTGAGCGCGTAGCGCGGAGGCCGACCGCTCATTGTCGACGCTCCGCGAGACGGGGCGGGAGCGGGAGGCCTCATTTGAAGTTGGCCGCCGTTCAGTGCTATGTTCCGCGCTGCTGCAGGTAACTTAGCGCAGCCATTATAAAAAAGGAGAGCAATAGCAGGATGATGCTCAATCCGGCCGCCAGTTGGAAATCACCTTTTGAGACTTCGAGCACGGTCGCAGTGGTAAGCACTCTGGTATATCCGCGAATATTGCCGCCCACCATCATCGATGCGCCCACCTCGCCCAGGACGCGTCCAAATCCTGCAATGATTGCGGCCAGAATTCCGGGCCTGGACTCCCAGAGCAGCAGCAGAAGATATTGCAGGCGGGTCGTTCCAAGAGACAGTATCTGGAGGCGCAGCTTCGGATCTATGGACTGCACGGCCGCCAGGGTGAATCCGGTCACAACTGGAGACGCGATTACCGCCTGTGCGATGATCATGGCTGTCGGCGAGTATAGAAGGCCCAAAGCTCCAAGGGGGCCGTAACGCATAAGGAGCAGCCAGGTGACAAATCCCACGACCACGGGCGGAAGTCCCATCCCGAAGTTTACGACGCTTACCAGCAGTCCTCGGCCGAAAAATCGGGTAAGCGCAAGCGCTGTGCCCATGGGAAAGCCTATGAGAACGCTGATGAAAGTTGCTATCCCCGAAACCTGAAGCGTCCTGGACGAAATTTCCAGGACCTCGGGGTCAAGGGTTACCAGGAGTCGAAAGGCTTCAAGAAAGCCGCTTGATATCGATTCCATTTCATTTGTCCCGCGCGCGGTAATCCATCTGCATGCAATCACCTCGTATGATAAACTTATATAATGCCCTGCTCAAAAAAAAGAATCGGCTCTTTCCGCGCAGCCATGCAGAGAAGCAGGACTGAGGACTGAGGGCTGAGCAAAAGCGGCGACCGTGCGCTCAGCCATGCAGAACGCACAGACACTAAATGTGGTGCATTTGAAGGCAAGCCAAATGTGAGGTGCACCAATAAGTAAAGTGTAAATGGTTTCAAGGTTTCGCTCTCAGTCCTCAGCACTCAGGGAGCGAAGCGTAGTTCAGTCCTGATAGCGACGTGTGAGCGCGTAGCGCGGGGGCCGACCGCTCATTCTCGACAACCCGCCCACCCCGCCCGCGAGACGGGGCGGGAGCGGGAGGCCTCGTTTGATAAACTCATATAATACCATGCTCAAAACTACCGGTCCCTGATGCCCTCCCAAGTCGTGATCTCCGGTCATGACTGTTTCTCCGGCAGTCTCACCATGAATACTGCTCCGCTCTTAATTTTGCTCCGTGCCGTGATGCTCCCCCCGTGGCGCTCGACTATTCTTCTGCAAATAGCGAGGCCCATGCCGGTGCCTTGGTAAGGCGCGCTCTTCCCATGGAGCCTCTGGAAGGGTTTGAAGATTTTGTCAAGGTAACATTGGTCAAAACCTATTCCATTATCCTCCACCCGGATTTCATGGAACCCCTCACACTCGCCGGGTTCAGCGTAGACCCTGATAACGGGTGTTTTCTCTCCCCTGTACTTCAGGGCATTTCCCAAAAGGTTTTGAAAGAGCTGTCGCATCTGAACGGGATCGGCCTCAACCGTGGGAAGAGTTCCAACCTCGATCTGTGCGCCAGAATCTTCACGAAGCACCTTTAAGTCCGACAAGGCTTCTTCCACCGACTGTGTCAAATCGACTTGGGGAAAAAAATGTTCAGAACCTGAAGTAAGCCGCGAATATTTAAGGAGAGACAGTATCAGCTCATGCATTCTACGGGCGGACCGGCGAACTCTATCCAGATAATCACGTCCCCTCTCATCCAACGATTCATTGTACTGAGCCTTTATACGATCGACGAATGTCTGGATTTTTCGAACTGGTTCCTGCAGGTCGTGAGAAGCAATAAAGGCGAAGTCCTGGAGGTCCCTGTTGCTTTGCTCCAACTTAGCTGAATAGGCTATCAGCTTTTCGCTCTTTTTGCGAAGTTCCTCCTCTACTCGACGTCTCTCCGCTATTTCCGCTGTAAGCGCTGCAGTCCTCTCTCTGACTTTGTGCTCAAGGTCCTCGTTCAACACCTGAAGCTCGGTCTCTGCTCTTATCAGTTCTTCGTTATTGCGGATTGCAGTCTCGTAGGTCGCAAGCAGGATTTCGAGTATCTGCCGGGGATTGGAAGCGATCAAGTACTCTTGTCCGGCATATTCGAGCGCAACGGGCGTTTGAAGCCGTTCGGCCTCTGCGCAGGATTCTCTGGAAAGCTCTTTGCGTATGTACTGAATGAGGTGATCCGCATTGTAAGGCTTGACTATGAAATTGCTTGCGCCGCTCTCAAGTCCCTTAAGGATGTCACGCGAATCAGAGAGGAAGCTAAGAAGAATGACCGGAATGGCCCTGAGTTTTTCATTTTCGCGTATGGCCCGGCAGAGCTCGTAACCATCGAGTTCCGGCATTACGATGTCGCTGATGACCATGTCGGGTGTTTTCCGGCCCAGCCAGGCCAGTGCTTCCCTGCCGTTTCCGGCAACCGAGGTGCGGTAGCCGTTTTGCTTGAGGATAAACTCCAATTCGATGGCCTGGGTGGGACTGTCCTCTACGATGAGTATCTCAGGCCCGCCTGCCGTGATGTTTTCTTTAGAATACATTGATTAACTCCAAATGCAGTGACTACTGCTCACCGCCTGGAAATTTGACCCAAAGCTGCGGCTATCGCGTCCGGCGAGAGCACATGGGTCGCCGCACCAAGCTGGATAGCCTCGGCAGGCATGCCGAAAACCACACAACTTGCCTCATCCTGTGCAATGGTTACGGCGCCTTTTTCGCTCATGGATTTGAGGCCGCTGGCGCCGTCTCTTCCCATGCCGGTCAGGAGCACACCGACCGATCTTAGGCCGAATGCGTCGGCCACGGACCGGAACAGGTAAGAAACTGATGGACGCATGCCGTTTTCCGGTGGCTCGCCGGTCAGGACAATGCGGCCTCCCGGTCCGACTCCCATGTGGACGCCATCGGGTGCAAGGTAGATGTTTCCGGGCTGCGAAATTTCACCTTTTGAGGGAATTCGCACCGGTAGTTTGCAATAGTGCGCAAGCGAGTCCGCTAAGCCGTCTATAAAGCCTGGAGAGATGTGCTGAACAACAAGGACCGGCGCAGGGAAATCCTCTGGCAGCGCCGAGAGGATGGTTTGCAGGACAGGGGGACCTCCGGTTGATGCACCTATTGCGATGATCCCGATATCTTTTGAGCCTAGATCATACCCTTCGGCGATACCGGATAGAGTGGGAGGGTGCCCTCCTTTGCGCTTCATCGGCCAGCGCTTCACCACCTTCACTTCGGACATCAGCTTCACCGTCTGGATAAGCGCATTTGCCGTTTGTTCGTATTCCGGATGGCCGATGCCCATAGGCTTGCGGGCAGCCGCCAGCGCGCCCGCCTCAAGGGCGAGGAACGTCGTCGCAACTTGCTTTGGGTCTACACTAACACTTACAATGACTATAGGGACCGGATGAGTCTCCATTATCCTGCGTGTTGCCTCATAGCCATCCATCCCCGGCATGCTGATGTCCATCGTGATTACATCGGGCTTTAGCTTCTCTGCGAGCTGCAAGGCTTCCGTTCCGTTATGCGCCGTTCCTATCACCTGTATCGCGGGATCGGAGTTGAGAATATAGTAAAGGAATTCGCGAACGACTGCTGAATCTTCAACGACGAGGACCCTGATACTCATATGAGTCTCCGAATAACTTCCAGCAAATTGCTCTGTTCGAAACTGCTTTTCACCACATATGCGTTTGCGCCTACGTCTATTCCGCGCTCCCTGTCTTCGCGTGATTCGCGTGCGGTTACAAGCACGACCGGCAAATCGGAAAGCCTCTTGTCGGTCCTTATCTTTGCCGTAAGGTCAAACCCGTTCATTCTGGGCATCTCGACATCTGATACCACGAGATTGAATTCAGTGGTCTTCAATGCGGTAAACGCATCGATACCGTCAACAGCAGTTGCGACTTCGTATCCCGCGGATTCCAGTATTGTTTTCAGCAAAGTTCTTGCCGTGATGGAATCCTCAACGACCAGAATAGATAAGCTTTTTTGAGGTCCTCCGACGGTAGTTTCTGCGGGAGTTGGGGCAACTTTCACGGCAGAGATCATAAGATCGTGGACATTCAGAATGGGCGCCACTTTGCCGGTTCCCAGGAGAGTGGCGCCCGCAATGTTTCGCACTCGTGAAAGCTGGGGCCCGAGATTTTTTACCAGGATCTCTTGTTCCTGCAGGACTTCTTCGACGAGAAAAGCCATCCGTTTTCCGGCCGAACCGAGCACCGCGATTTGCAAATAAGGACTCTCGCCATATACCCGATCGGCGGTTGTTTCAAACTCGAGTACGGCCCCGAGTCTTACGAGCGAGACGGCATGACCGTCGAAAGACAGAGTTTCGCGGTTCTCCACGGTTTGTATTTCGTCTTTCCTGACTCTGACCACCCTCTCGACATTCGCAGATGGAAGGACGAAAAGATGTCCACCCACACTGATGAGGACGCCTCGAAATGTGGCGAGCGTCAGAGGGACCACCATTCTGAAGCTTGTCCCGATGTCCGGTTGGGTATCAATTGAGATCGTGCCGTTCAATCTTTCGACTTTCTCCCTCACGATGGCAAGCCCGAGTCCTCTGCCGGAAATGTCCGTAATGATTGGACTGGTGGTGACCCCGGATCGGAAAACCAAAAACAGGGTCTCGTATGTTCCCAACCTATCGGCTTCTTCACCCGATATGGCGCCGCACTTTTGAGCCGCTGACCTTACTTTCAGCGCGTCAATTCCAGCTCCATCGTCGCGTACCGTAATCTCAATGCTGCCGTCCCTGGAAGAGACGGAAACCTTTATATTTCCTTGGGCGGACTTGTGCTTTTTCTTTCGGTCCCCGGGCATTTCAATGCCATGGTCAATGCAGTTTCGCACCAGGTGGATGAGCGGGTCTTTCATCTCATCCAATACACGCCGGTCTATTTCGATCTCGCCGCCCTCTATATTCAATGCGATTTCTTTGCCGGCATCACGCGAGAGGTCGCGCACGAACCTGGGGAAACTCTCGAGAAACGAAGAAAAAGGAAGCATCAGAGTTTTCTTCATATCGTCGAGCAGAGCATCAACCATGACGGCAATCGATCGCTGATCGTACTCAGCGGCCTTTATCAGCTTCGTCAAGCCGGCTTCGAATGAAGTCAGGAAAGAGCCGACCTCGCCTTTATCCCTGGCTGTCCCCAGTGGTTCGCTCTCCGGGGCTGTTTTTAACGATTTCTTTTTTTCGCTTTCCTTTTTCCACCGCGTAAGAGAGTTCTTCAACATTTTCAGCTCAGTGGCAAGCTGGCCGGCAGCGAGTTTAACCGAAAGCATCTCTTCAGCCTTGAGGAGAAGGGCATCGAGCTTTGCCGTCGAAATCCTTATTGTCCCAGTGGATGAAGGGGCGGGTACGGCCACTGGGGGAGTCTCGGGGATGAAGGTGCTGATTTTCGGAATCAAATCAACTCCAGGTGTCTTTCCCTCTGCTTTTTCCTGTTCTCCCGCGGGCGAATCGGGTCGTATGTCAGTTCTCTTTTCTCTGCCTGAAACGCTGTGTTTTTGAAGTGTCGCCTCTTCAAGCTTGTGGATTATTTCCCCGACCCCGAATTTCTGCGCCTTTGAAACTTCCATGCCGATGATGAGGTCAGAGGCGCAGTCCACTGTTTGGTGAAGCAGGTCCAAAATCCGGGGAAAAGGAGCAATCTCTTCGCGTTTCAATGCGGAAAAAGCATTCTCCAATGCCTGGCAAATCGCCACAATATCGGAGCGATTCACTGAACGAGCCGCTCCCTTCAGGCTGTGCGACTCTCTGTATATGGTCTCAATGATCTCGCCGCGCTTTTCGGGGCCGCCTTTTTCAATCTCGATGAGACCGGAGGATATGATCCTGAGATGGTCCCGTGCCTCGATTTTAAACATTGGAAGGAGTTTTTTCAGAAGGTCCTCATCCTTCCGATCCATACCTGTCCCTCATTTTCGAAATATAAGACGACGTTTTGGATTGTGGAGATTACGCGGGTCATTCCCGCCGGCTCGTAACTACACTCTATATTTTCCCACCATTTCCTTGAGCTTCTGCCCGAGTTCGTGCAGGTTCTGCGCGGACTGTTCGGCCTGCCTGGTGGCAGAAACGTTTTGCTGGGAAGCTTGCTTGATGTTCTCCATCGCCAGCGCAATTTGGTCCATGCCCACAAACTGCTGCTGGCTGGACGCGGCGATCTGGGTAGCCGCTTGCGCAGATTCCGCAATGCTTTCCGCAAGCTTTTTAATGGACTCTCCGGATTCGGCTGCCTGCTTCACACCCCCATCCACCGCCTTGCTCACCTGTTCGGCGGCCATCACCGATGCGCCGGTGGCCTTTTGAATATCTCCGAGGATGGCCCTCACCTGTCCCGTTGCCTGTTTCGATTGGTCCGCCAGGCTCTTGATTTCCTGGGCAACCACCGAAAATCCTTTCCCATGTTCTCCGGCTTTCGACGCCTCGATTGCGGCGTTTACCGCAAGCAGATTGGACTGCTGCGCCAGGTCGCTGACCGCCGTGATGATCTCCCCTATTGCCTGGGTCTGTTCGCTCAATCTAATAATGCTCTCGGCGACCGATTCCATCAACGCCCTGATATGGTTGATTCCCTCGACCGTTTTTGTGACGGCGGCATTGCCCTGCTGGGCTACCAGGACCGCCTTCTGCGCACTCTCGGAAACACTCATCGATCTTTCGGATGACAACTGTGCGGTCTGCTTGACTTCTTCGACGGTCGAAGTAGCTTCGGTTACCGACGTGGCCGTTTGGGTTGAAACGGAAGCCAGCTCCGTGGTTAATGTCAGGATCTCGTTGACAGAGGATACCAGGACGTTTGCCGCCTCCTGTATCTGCTGGTTCACCGCCCTGAGATTTGCCTCGGCCTGCTTGCGTTCGGTGATGTCACGGGCGGCGGCGAAGACGCCCTGTATTTTGCCCGATTCGCTCATGTACACGGCTGCGTTATAGAGTACGTCCGTAAGGCGGTCCGATGTGTGGCGAATGGTGAGGGGATAATCCCTGACAAACCCTTGAGAAATAACCTTCTTGTAACCTTCTCTCGCCTTTTCCGGCTCGGTAAAATAGTCTGAAAAATCGCTCCCGATCAAACGTTCGCGAGAGAAACCGGTAACCAGTTCCGTGGCCTTGTTCACGTCCGTTATTTTTCCATCGGGACTGATGGTCACAAGCGGGTCGAGACTTGCTTCGAGAAGGCTTCGAGTGTAGAGCGAAGCGGCGCGCAACTCCTCTTCCATCCTCTTGCGCTCCGTGGTGTCGCGCGCGGCGGCAAAAACGCCCATGACCCTTCCAGCCACATCTTTGTACACGGAGGCGTTGTATAAGACATGGGTCAATTTTCCGCTGGAGTGCCTGATCGTGAGTGGATAGTCGGTAACAAAGCCTTTTTCGAATACCTGGCGGTATCCCTCGCGCGCCAGTTCGGGTTCGGTAAAGTAGTTCGAAAAGTCCATGCCGATGAGCTTCTCGCGCCCGACGCCGGTGACTTTAATAGTGGCTTCGTTGACGTCGGTAATTATTCCTTCCGGGCTAATGGTCACCAGCGGGTCGAGGCTCGCCTCGATCAAGCTCCGGGCATACTGGGATGCCTGCCTTTGCTCGCTGATATCGCGGGCAGACGCAAAAACACCAAGGATATTGCCTGCAACGTCCTTGTAGATGGAGGCGTTGTATAAGACATGGGTCAGTTTTTCACTGGAATGCCTGATCGTGAGTGGATAGTCGGTAACAAACCCTTTTTCGAATACCTGGAGATACCCCTCGCGCGCCAGTTCGGGTTCGGTAAAGTAGTTCGAAAAGTCCGTGCCTATGAGCTGCTCGCGCCCGACGCCGGTGACCTTTATGGTGGCTTCGTTGACATCGGTAATTTTCCCTTGCGGGCTAATCGTGACCAGCGGGTCAAGGCTCGCCTCGATCAGGCTCCGGGTATATGTGGATGCTTTTCGCAACTCTTCGGCCAGTTTTTCGCGTCCGGCGCCAAACCAACTCATCTGTAATCCTCCCTATGATCTCACGCTTCTTCGTGGACGATAATTTTCTTATCCGCCAAAAGCTTTCTCGCGTCCAAAATCACCGTTCGCTCCCCAGTAACGCCCCTGAGATATTCCTCACGGATGCCCGTGAGGGTGGGAAGCGGAGGCTGGATGTCCCTCACCGCAATCTCTTGAACACCGAGTATGGAGTCGGCAAGAATACCAAATTCCATGTTGTAGTCATGAATAATGATAACATTATTGAGATCGCTAATCCCTTTTCCGGGCATGTCGAAAAACTTCTTGATATCGATTACGGAGATTATCCGCCCGCGCACGTTCAGCAGTCCAATGACGAACGGAGGCGTACAGGGAAGGGGCGTATAGTCTTTAAGCGGATAGACCTCGCGGACATATCCGGACTCGATGCCATAACGCTCATTGGCCAGCATAAACTCCACTACTTCAAGAGTGTCTCCAGCCTGTTCCCTGCCAGGTTGCCGGGCCAGAAAATCAGCCCTTGCCCTTAGAATTCTTTTCCTATCCTCTGGACTTGGTGAAAAGCCCTTTGTTATCGAAGTGTTAATTGCTTCGATACGACGATGAATCGCACTCCAATCGATTTGACCATCACTCATCAAATCACCTCCCGATCTCCGCCTGCTGCATTGTCTTAATTGTCTCTGCCAATCTCTGCGCGTTAATTCCCCCGGATTCGGGCAAGACCTCTTCAGGACGTTTAAAATTTAAAAGCGAGAGGGCATTTTCAAAGTGCTTCACTGATTCTTTGAGTTTGCCGGACCTTCGGCTGATATTTCCCAAAGCTACATACGCCAGAATGAATTTCGGGTCGAGATAAAGTGTTCTCTTGAGCGAAACGATGGCATCTTCCGTTCGACCCAATTCCTGGAGGATGTTTGACATGAGAAAATGGTAACCGGCATGAAGCTTTTCTGAGGTGATGGCTTTTTCACACCATTCCAGCGCTTTGTCGAGTTTGCCCCAATTTGCGTATATGCGCGCAAGAAGTGCTAAACCTTTAGCGTACGACGGATTTTGCGAGAGCAGCTTCTCAGTTTTTTCCACCGCCTCCGGGTAGCAGCCACCCTCATAAAGAGCTATTGCCTCCTGCTGGAGATCCTGCTGGATTTGAGTTCCAGGTTTAGAGATTCGGGTTTCAAGCGGCGCGTCATGGGGTTGGGGTCGCGAACTGATTTGTGCATCAGGGGGCTCCGGCATGGGGGCGGCCCCCCGATTCTGAGCAAACCCGGCAGCCGGTTTAAATGAGATCTTCGGTTCTTCAAGCGGTCTGCAGGAGAAATTACTCGCTCGCCGTTGCCCCTCTTTCTTGTAAAGAATCGTACCCGAGGCCCTCACCGTGGCGAACTGCGAGAAGATAGGGATAGATGATTCGGTGGGACTTACGATCAGGAAGCCGCCGTCAACCAGGGAGCGGTGAAGATTCGAGGCCACCTTGCTCGCCAACTCCGGGACAAAGTACATGAGCACGTTTCGGCAAAATATGATGTCAAGAGAACTTGTATTATTCACAAGCGAGGGATATGCGTCTTCAACAAGATTCAGATAAGAAAAAGTCACCATTTGCCTTATCCGGGAGAGGATCTCAAGGTGGCCATCCTCCTTTTGGTTGAAAAACCCTTCTTTGATCCCCGGCTGTATGTCGCGGAAGGACCAATGGCGGTATACACCATCGGCAGCCTTTTGCAGAAATCGCATGTTGATGTCAGTTGCCAAAATGGTGATTCCCCAGTCCCGGATATCGGGAATCATTTTGCTGAGGAGGATGGCAATCGAGTACGGTTCTTCGCCCGACGAACAACCCGCGCTCCATATCCTGAGGTACCTTCCACTATTGCGGCGGAGTTGGATCAGTTCAGAGAGTATTGATTCCTCGAGGGTCTTAAATAATCTTTTGTCCCGGAAAAAATACGTTTCACCGACAGTAAGATGGCTGGCCAGGATTTCGATTTGACTTCTTGTCGGCAATGAAGACAGGAGCCATTCGATGCAGGAGTTGCCGTCCGGCATCCCCAACTCACGCGCTGCCGCGTTGATTCCTCGCTCCAGATCTCGCCCGCGTTCTTTGGGAAAGCGCAAGCCCATCCTGGCTGCAATGAAAGCGCTGAGCCGTGAGAGTTGTCCTTCAGGAATGCCTCTTGTCAATTTTATGCTCTCTATTCGACAGTCATGGCTGCATCGAGCGCTCGTTCCTCTTCCAAAGAGAGAAATTTGTCGAGGTCATGAATGAGAATCATTCCATCTTCAAGCTTTGCCACACCGTCTATATAATCGATCCGGGGCAGGATCTTCGATGCGTGGATGACATCACCTGCCGAAACTTTCACCAGTGACGATGCTGAATCGACGAGAAGGGCCACTGTTCGCCCGACCGTTTTTGCAATAATGAGCTGGTCGTCCAAGCCGAGCTCTTTTTCCGGCAAACGGAACCGTCTTCGGACGTTCACGACCGGAACAACTTGGCCCGCCAAGTTTATCACCCCCATCACGATGTCCGGTGCAGAAGGCAAGGATATCACTTCCACGGCTCGAACGACCCTTTCAACAACCGACAGTCTCAGGCCATAGCGCTGCTCGTCCAGCATAAAGGCCACCAACTGCACTGATTCCTTCATGATCTCCTCTCTTGCATGCAAGTTCAGGTGATTATCGGACATTTGCGTGGAACTGGAAACCCAAAATAACCCCTTTCGATTGCTCTACTTCAAAATTAAGGGGCGCAGAGTGAAAACAATTAAATAATTCAGTAAAACAGGGTTGTCCGGAGGAAACCGAAACTAAGCATTTGACTTATTGTCTTCTTGCTCCTATAGGTGCCGGTTGCGGCTTGTTTGCGGCAGCCGGAGGCAGATTTGGATGACGCAGTATGCTATATCAAAGAAGTTCGGGACTGAAATGTATAATCGCGCTAAATTAGGTTTCTTTGTATTGACATGAGTGTTTACGATGTCAAGTTTAACAAAACCGGTGTCTGAATCCATGAAAGGTCATGAAATCAGCCCTGCAATGCGGGCGGTGCTTGGGCAGGTGTTTATCAACATGCCCTGGCGCCATATAGGACTATATATTGACCTGATTTTAGAAAACAGCATAAATATCGAGATCGGCTTTGGGGCCGACGATCTGCAAAGCTCTTTGGCCGGTGCTGTCTGCGCCGCCATTGGGCGAATGCGTGAAAAAGGAACCCGAATCACCTTTCATGGGCCTTTTTGGGACCTGAGCTCCGGAAGCATTGATCCCGGGATAAGAAGAGTCAGCGTGTCGAGGCTGGGCAGCCTGTTCGAGTTGGTGGAGAAAATCCGGCCGGAACAGGTGGTCTGTCATACCGGCTTCGATCCGAGGCATCACCAGGGGCATCGCCGAGCGTGGATTGAGAACAGTCTTTCTACATGGACGTCTTTTGTCCGGCGAGCGGAAATCGTTAGGACGCCGCTGGTTTTGGAGAATGTCTGGGAGGAAGACCCGGAGTTGCATCTGGAGTTATTGGAGGGGATAAAATCGCCATGGTTTGGTTTTTGCCTGGATATTGGGCACCAGCACTCGTTTTCTCGGACAACCCTGGATAAATGGCTCCATGCGACCTGGCCGTACTTGAAGGAAGTTCACCTTCATGATAATGATGGCTCCTTTGACACACATTTTCCTGTAGGGTCGGGTACGATCGATTTTGATTATCTTTTTCATTTTTTGGGTGAAAAGAAAATTTCGCCCGTGCTGACCATGGAACCTCATACAGTTGAGCACATGTACGAGACTTTGGCAGGATTGGCCTCAATGGCCTCATTTAACGAGTTTGTAAATAGTCGAACGAGCGGACCTGGTCGGTAGAGGCGGCGCGCATGGCAATCGTGGAGCTGAGCATTGTTCCAATCGGTATTGAAAGCACTAGCCTGAGTTCTTATGTGGCAGGGGCGATAAAGGTGCTTGAAAAAACCGCTCTCAAATATGAGCTGACCGCAATGGGCACAATTATCTCAGGCGATTTGGACGACATTGTTAAAGCCATACGCCAGATGCATGAGAGTTGTTTTGATGCCGGTGCGATGCGGGTCCTGACCCATATCAGGATTGACGACCGGCGGGACAGGAAAGGCAGTACGGAACAGAAAATTCGGTCAGTCCAGGAGAAGCTCGGACGGGACCGGATTGCCGGAGGATAATGTGGCTCTCAAAGACTTGGCGGAATATATTGTAAAATCTCTTGTCGATCATCCGGAAAAAGTGGAGCTCGTGGAACGTGAGGAGGATGACACGGTGCTTATCGAGCTTAAAATATCACCTGACGACATCGGCAAGATTATAGGGAAAAGCGGAAACACGATAAACGCAATCCGCACCGTTTTACAGACAGCGGCCTCGAGCCACAAGAAACGAGCTAAGCTGGAGATGATTGACCAGGGTGAGTTACCTCTCGAGGAAAACATCGATGAGTGATGCGGATCCCTGCTCTCGGAGATTGGAAATCGGAGGTTGGGAATCGAGTATCCAATGAGGATCAAAAAACGCTATCCGATCGAAATGGAGATATCCCCTGCCGAATCGATCGACCTGACGACTATACAGAGGAGCCAAGCTTATGCCTGAGATAGCCCAGGGACTTCCCGCCAGTGAATTGCGAGCGCATTTTGAGGACGACCTGCTTGCGTTTGATACTACCGCTTCCCTGGAGGATGTGGCAGACAAGGTTGTGGGACAGGAACGCGCGATTGACGCCATCCAATTCGGGATGGGGATGAAGGAGTCGGGGTATAACATCTTCATTGCGGGGCCGTCGAAAGCGGGCCTCACCTACACAGCCAGGACCTTCATCGAAGAACAGGCCAGACAGGAACCCACGCCGCCAGACTGGTGCTATGTTTTCAATTTCAAGGAGCAGGACAAGCCCAAGGGCCTCAAAATCTCCGCCGGCACCGGAAAATTGCTCAAGAAAGACATGAATGATTTCATAGACACGCTGCAGGCGAAAATCCCCGAGGTTTTCGACAGCGACGACTACCGAGCCAAAGAAGGCGAAGTGCACCAGGACTTCGAGAAGCTAAGGCGGGAGTATATCGACGTACTCTCCCAGGAGGCGCGCGAACAGGGATTCATTCTTCAGTTCTCCCAGGTTGGTATGGTCATCATTCCCGCCAACAAGGAAGGCGAGCCGATGACCCAGGAGGATCTGCGCCACCTGAGCGAGGAAGAACGCCAAGTCCTGCGCAGCAAGAGCGATGAGTTGCATGAGAAAATGAAGGACACCATCAAGAAAATTCGCGAGGCAGAAAACGAATTCAAGGAAAAGCACACAAAGCTTGACAACGAGATTGCTCTGTTCGTGGTCGGACAGTTGATGGATGTTTACGAGGAGAAATACCAGGACGATCAGCAGGTGCTCGACTACCTGAAGGAGGTCCAAGAGGACATTCTCGAAAACATAGACGATTTCAAGAAAAAGCCAGAAGCCCAGCAGCAGATGCCAGGGCAGCCTGTAGCGCCGTTTGCTGTCCCTCCCAAGGAGGCTAACCTGCGCAAGTACGATGTTAACGTGCTCATCGATAACTCGGAAACCAAGGGCGCTCCGGTTGTCATCGAATCAAATCCGGCCTATCCCAACCTTTTCGGCTCCATAGAGAGGCAGGCTTGGTTTGGGGCGCTGTTTACAGATCATACCATGATAAAACCCGGGTCGCTCCACAAGGCCAACGGCGGCTATCTGGTGATGAAGGCTCTCGACCTTCTTAAATGGTATATCTCTTATGAAGCATTAAAAAGGGCGCTGCGTGACAAAGAAATCAGGATCGAAGATTTAGGCGAGCTCTACGGAATGTTCAGCACACGCACGATCCGGCCCGAGCCCATTCCGCTTAATTTAAAGATCGTCCTTACCGGGGACCCCTATATCTACCAATTGCTCTACAGTCTTGACGATCGCTTCCAGAAGCTTTTCAAGGTGAAGGCCCACATGAGCGACCAGATGGACAGAAAGCCTGACAGGGTCTTCGAATGCTCGAGAATGATAGCCCGCTACTGCAACGACCACCATATAAAGCACCTGGACAAATCGGGAGTCGCCCGTGTGCTCGAATACAGTGTGGAGCTTACCGAGGACAGGGATAAGCTCACCCTCGAGTTTGGGACTATCGCCGACCTGCTTCGAGAATCCAATTACTTTGCCGGTATCGAGGGCAACGAAGTTATTCAGAGAAAGCACGTCGACGAGGCGGTCAAGAAGCGTATCTATCGCTCCAACCTTGTCGAGGAGCGCGTAAAGGAGATAATAGAAAAAGATATTATATGGGTCGAAACCGAAGGTGAAAAGGTAGGGCAGGTTAACGGTCTTGCCGTGCTGATGACCGGCGATCACGTTTTTGGCAGGCCCAACCGGATCACGGCAACCGTTTCGGTTGGGCGCGAGGGGATGGTGTCCATCGACCGCGAATCGAAAATGAGCGGCGCCACGCATACCAAGGGTCTGATGATTTTAAGCAGCCTTTTCAGGGGGCGGTTTGCCCACAACAAGCCCATAGCATTCTCGGCCTCGGTGTGCTTTGAGCAAAGCTATGGAATGATTGATGGAGACAGCGCCTCGAGCACGGAATACTATGTCCTTGTGAGCGCAATCAGTGGATTGCCCTTGAAACAGGGTATCGCCGTAACAGGATCGGTCAGCCAGAGGGGTGAGATTCAGCCAATCGGGGGCGTGAACTACAAGATCAAGGGCTTTTTCGACATCTGCAAAGCTAAAGGACTCACGGGCGAACAGGGCGTCATGATTCCGCACAAGAACATCCGCAACCTGATGCTTGACCAGGAAGTAGTAGATGCAGTCGCCGAAGGAAAGTTCCACATCTGGCCCGTCACCACGGTTGAGGAAGGCCTGAGTATCCTTATGGGAATGGATGCGGGCAAGCTCCAGGAGGATGGAAGTTATCCGGAGGCCACCGTCTACAGGAAAGTTGACGACAGGCTGAAGGAGATTTCTGAAATCGTACGCAAGTTCGCCAAAGAATTGGAAGGCGATAGCAAAAAGTCCGAAGAGGATGAAGGTCCGAGCTGCCCTCACTGCGGGCATTAAAGAAGCGGTTTTTCGTCCGTCAGGAGAACGCCGCAGGCTCCTTGGGAATCAGCTTAAAGCCTACCCCAACGAATGCTGGATTCCATTTTCTAAAGGAGGAGCAAGGGGATGGTGCGATGAGCAGTCCCATGGCTGAACATAATGATTGGCGGCCGCACTTGAGGCAAAAGGCAAGGCAAGTTCTCGCTGCACTCTCCGCTGAAGAGCGGGAAGCGTTGCTTGTCAGGTGCTGGATGTCCCACGATGCCCGTTGGTATACGGCAGTTGCCCACGCGTTCGGGCTCCATGCCGCCAACAAGCTCAATCAGCTTGCGGCCCGTGAAATAGGCAAGGTCGAAGCAACGCGCCTCATTCGGGTCTTGGGGCTCGCGCCCGTTGCGACTCTGGACGATTATGTCGCAGTCCACGAGGTCTTCATAGGGCTTCTGGGGCCTGACCTTATCGACTACGAGCTGCTCGCCGTCGGTGACGGCACGTGGCAGGTTCGCGTCCAACGGTGCTTTGCGCACGAGAACGTGACGCGGGCCGGAATTGACGAGGGGTATGAGTGCGGCGTCTTCGCGCGCGTGACGGGATGGATGGACGCCTTGGGCCTGAACTATGAAATGACGCCGGCGCCTGGCAAGTGTCCAAGAGCGCAGGGGCGTGAGTGCGAGTACACGTTCAAACTTCAGGACGGAATTCAACTCACCCAAGCACTCGCTTAGCGGCCCCGGAACTAGACCCAAAGGGCGGCCGATCGCCGCCCTTTTTTGGCGCCTTATGGCAAGTCTCAAACAGCCTCTGATCTGGATTATCGACAGCAATCACTGGGAGAGGGTAAACTTACGGGCCGTTCTGATCGAGCGCGGCTGCGAGGTGGAAGGCTTTGAGAGCATCTTCCACGCCGTTGTCATACGCTGCCGGAAAATTGTCGAAAAGCCTGCCGCAATCGTTCTCGAAATCAAAAACCTCGCATATCAAAGCCGGGAACTGGACGAACTTGCCCATATTGGAGCGCCTGTCATCCTGCTTACAGGTGTCTATGAAGGCAGGAAATTAGCCGATGAACACAAGTGGGCGGCAGTGCTGAGGAGGCCTTTTACCATTGAGCAGGTCGCACAGGCTGTCGAGCGTCTGGTTGTACAGGGGCCACATTGAAAAGCCTCATGCAGTTAAATCCATGTAATTGAAGTACTAACATGGGAGCAAACGTGAACAGCGCATTGGCCCTTTCCATTCTTGTCGTCGATGATGAACCCAATATCCGGAAGACCCTCAGTATCGCTCTGGAGGCTGAGGGCCATCATGTTTCAACTGTAAGCAACCCGAAAGATGCGTTGACTGAGGCCAACGGGCGCTATTTCGACCTTGCTTTTGTGGATCTCCGCCTGGGCTCGGAGTCTGGAATAGACTTGATCGGCAATCTGCTGGCGATCTGCCCGTGGATTAAGTGCATCGTTATTACGGCTTATGCTTCGATTGATACCGCTGTCGAAGCAATGCGGCGCGGCGCCTTTGATTACCTGCCAAAACCTTTTACTAACGATCAGGTATCGGTTCTTGTCAACAAGGTTTCCGAGGTCAGGGCCCTGGAGCAAAAAGTGGTCTCCCTTCAGGATAGACTGAGAGAATCCGTTCCCGAGGCGGTCGTCGAGAGCCGCAGCCCTTTGATGCAGCGGGTTTTAGCCATGGCCAGGCAAGTGGCGGACAGTGAAGCCACGATCCTGATTCGTGGTGAGAGTGGGACCGGCAAAACCATTCTGGCTCATGCAATACACTCATGGAGCGGTCGTTCGTCAAAACCTTTCGGGACTATTTCGTGTCCTTCGCTCTCGGCCGAACTGCTTGAAAGTGAGCTTTTCGGGCATGCGAAGGGGTCCTTTACCGGTGCTTTGCGCGATTATTCCGGACGCATTGCGGCCTGCGACGGGGGGACGCTTTTTTTGGATGAAATCGGTGATTTGCCACTGTCCATCCAGGCCAAATTGTTGCGGGTACTCCAGGAAAGAGCTTACGAGCGCCTGGGGGATTTGGAAACAAGAAAGGCCAATGTTAGAGTTTTGGCGGCGACCAATATCGATCTTGAATCGGCAGTAAAGACGGGGCGGTTTCGTGAGGACCTTTTCTACAGGCTTGATGTCGTCGAGATTGTGATTCCTGCGCTTAGAGACCGCCGGGAGGACATTGTCCCGATGGCCGAGGCCCTTCTGGCCTTTTTTGCCAGGCAGAACCATCGTCGGGTACTGGGATTTGCCGAGGAAGCGTCTGAAGCCCTCGAGAATTACGAATGGCCCGGCAATGTGAGGGAACTCCGAAACGCGATCGAACGTGCGGTCCTGTTGTGTAGTGACGACAGAATTGGAATTCACCACTTTCCGCTCAAGGTCAAGCCGTTGGAGCGCGTGCCCGGCCCCGGCGGCCTGGTAACCATGGAAGAGCTTGAAAGAACGCACATCCGGCGCGTACTGGCTTCGAGCAGATCCATTGAAGAAGCATGCCGGATTTTGGGAATGGATTCCGTGACTTTTTGGCGAAAACGAAAGAAATACGGGTTATGAATTTGGCATTTCATTTTGAAATGTCCTAAACGAACTCATCCTTCAATTTGAAATCTTCCAGGATGCCCCACCCGGTAATTTTTAGCTAAACTCTTGAAATCGCATAATTTAGTTTTATTTTCCCATTGGCATGTGATTTGCCTTAAGAATTCAGAGGAAGGGTAAAGGGGCGTGAGTTTAAAAACAAAACTGATCCTGGCTTCCTGCGGTCCACTTCTTATCCTTTTGGTGGTGGGCCTGATAAGCATCCGGACCATCACCCAGTCAAGCAAGGCTCTCGAGCGGATTTTCAGGGAAAACTACGACGGTGTGGCCGCCGGCCTGACGATGAAGCAGGCAATCCTGGAAATTGAGCGTGGCGTTGAGCCGCTTCTTTACGAAAGCAGTGCTGACAAAACGATTATTGACTCTGCCGTTCTGAAGTTTTCGCAAAGGCTGAAATTCCTGCGGGGCAATGTCACTCTGCCTGGCGAACAGGAACTGACGAACAAGCTGGCAGAATCCTGGAAAACTTACACGAGCGAACTGGAAGCTTTTGTTCAAATGCAGGAGAGCGGCGCTGCGCGCCGGGATTTTCACAGGACCAGACTGCTGCCGCAGTCAGACGCGGTTCTCGATGCTGCACAGCACATAATCGATGCCAACTTGAACAATATGATCTCTGCCGACGGTCAGGTGCGGCAGCATGCAGCAGAAACAAATCGCGACGTAATCGTGCTGGTGTTGGCTGGAACAGTGCTGGCGCTGATCTACGTTATCATTATAGGACCGTCCATACTGAGGCCGATATCTTACCTGACCCGTTCTGTGAAAGAGATTCAGCAGGGAAACCTCGATCTTGTCGTAAAGGCCAGGTCGGGAGATGAAATCGGCCAACTGGCTTCCGCTTTCAACGATATGACAAGGAGCCTGCGTGAATTCAGACGAACGAACCGCGCACGGCTGATTCGCACCCAGAAGGCGACCCTGTCGGCGCTTAACTCTCTTTCCGACGCTGTCATTATCTGCAATCCGGAGGGCGTCATCGAGCTTTCAAACGATACTGCCCAGCACCTGTTTGCACTTAAGGCGGGAACGACCATTCAGTCAGTCGAAAATGTCCGGATGGGGGAACTATTCGAGCGTGCACGCCACGAGATGCGGCCCATCCGGCTGAAAACCTATGATTGGGCTATTCAGGTTTTCAGGGACGGAGAGGAACATTTCTTTTTGCCTGAGGCGGTCCCAATAATGGACGAAGAAAGACGGCTCATCGGCGTGATGCTCATTCTCTCGGATGTGACCAGGCTGCGCAAGCTTGATGAAGTGAAAAGCGGTCTTATTTCGACTGTTTCACATGAACTGAAGACCCCTCTGACTTCCATCAGACTTGCTGCCTATGCGCTTTTGAATGAAAAACTCGGTCCGCTGAACCCCAAACAGGCCGAACTCGTCATTGCCGCTCGAGATGACAGCGACCG
>Ga0181539_1001537_pt1 | contig 25192 bp, 22 predicted proteins | sample PEATcosm2014_Bin_46_FD_119767 | JGI IMG/M metagenome (GOLD analysis project Ga0181539, IMG submission 119767) | Peatland microbial communities from MTU Mesocosm Facility, Houghton, MI, USA - PEATcosm2014_Bin23_60_metaG | ecosystem: Environmental > Terrestrial > Soil > Wetlands > Peat | place... | reverse complement strand
GCGGCCTTGACGATGTTCTGGAGGTAGGATTGGCGCGTGTCAATGACGGCGTAGGCGGCGCTGGCCCGGCCGAAGGGCGGCGCGTCGGCCTGTCCGTTCACGGTGGTGCGCCACACGCAATGGCCGTCGGGGTAGCGATAGAAGGAGGAGTATCCAAAATCTTTTCCCAGCAACGCAAACTTCCAGAGATGGTAGGCAATGTCTTTGCCCACGTAAGTCACGGTGCCGTTGGAGCGCACGATGATCTTGATGTCGTCTGCGTCTGCGGGTTTCCCCTCTTCCGCCGTAGGGGCGAGCGGCGCTCGCCCTTGAGGCCGAACGCCGTTCGGCCCTACAGGGGATTCGTCCGCCAGGTCCATAACCCAACAGCCCGCATTCTTGCCGGCGTCTTCGAACCGAATAGCATTTTCTTTTTTGAGCAGCTCGAAGGCGGATTTCCAGAAGTCGAGTTTCAGGATCTCGCTTTCCTGGGCCAGCAGGTCATACTCGATATTCAGACGCAACATCGTTTCCAGATGGGTGCGGACAATGGCGGTGGAAATGATCTCCGCCATGGCGGCGGTTTCGCCGTGGCCTTCTTCGATGTCCTTCAGGGCTTGGGCGCGCCATTTCAGAGCTTCCTTGTCTTCCTCATATAACTGGAAGACGCGCGCGTAAAGGTCCCAGCAGTAGTAGTCGAAGCGCTGCGCGGGGGGCTGTCCAGGCTGCGAAGGGTTCTGGATCAGGGTTTCGACGTCTTTAAGGTTTTTTTTCTCCAAATGGAGGAAGCCCACGACGACGTCGGCAACTTGGACGCCCGTGTTGTCAATGTAGTTCTGCACTTCGACGTTCTCGCCACAGAAGCGCAGCAGGCGCACAAAGGTATCGCCCAAGACGGCATTGCGAAGATGTCCGATGTGCGCAGCCTTGTTGGGATTGATGCTGGTATGTTCCACCAGAATTTTGCCGCCCGCTGTAGGGCCGAACGGTGTTCGGCCCCCCGTTAAGGCCTCCCGCAGCGCAAAGAGCCGTGCGGCCGTTTGGGCGCGATCCAGGTGAAAATTCAGGTATCCGGCACCGGCCACGGTAACGCGCTCCACTCCTTCCAGATTGGAGACCAGGGGAACGAGTTGTTCGGCGATTTTGCGAGGCGCCTGGCGCAACTGCTTGGCCAACTCAAAGCACCCCGCCAAAGAGATGTCGCCCATCTCCAGGTTGGGGGGTGAGTCGAGCGCGGGCTGCGCAACCTCCAAATGGAACGCCGCGCGCACGGCCTCCACAAACTTGGCCTGAATCCTCTGTTGGATCTCTGGTAACAATGAGCACTCCCTGTGCTGCTGTCGTTGGATGCAACGTCGCCGGGCAAGCCTGGAATCGCCTTTACGGAGCGAGCCGCGATTGCGGCGGTAAATATGGAATTATAGCAGAGCCATCCGGGCTGCGGAGCCGCAAGTGAAAGTCAAAACGCCAAACTCAAAGCGGCGTGCGCCGTGCTGCGGAGCCGCAAAAGAAAATCAAAAGGCAAGGCGCAAAGGGCAGTGGTTCCCCGCCTTCCTCGCATATCTCGTGGTGATATCACCCATGATATGATCAAACTATGAGCGAAACCAAAACCTATGCGCTGCGACTACCCCGGTCGCTCAAGGAAACCGTAGAGCGGTTGAGCCGAGAGGACGGAACGAGCATCAATCAGTTCGTGGCCACGGCGGTGGCGGAAAAGGTCTCGGCCCTGCGCACGGCCCGGTTTTTCGAGGATCAGAAAGCGCGGGCGGACTTCAAGGCTTTCGACAAGATCATGCGGCGTCGGCGGGGAAAACCACCCCGCGAAGGGGATGAAATGCCTGGCAGAAAATAGGCCGGCGCGGCGCGCCTACCCGCCTGCCGACCGCCACCGATGTTGGGTTGCGCTCCCTGGAGGGCATGGGTCATCCCCCAAGAATTTTCGTTCGGGGCAGAGCCCCGGAACCCCCTCAAAAAGACCTCAAGGAAAAAGGAAAAAGAATCAAGGAATACCCACTTCCCGCGCACAACGAACCCCGATGCCGTCGACCCTGCTAGATGAAACGCTTTTGCTCATCCGGGGAATATTTCACAGGCTCTTGCGCCAGGGGCTAAGGTCTTCCGTCCGTTACTCGGGCTACGATGCGTTGCGGGTAGGCTCAAAATAGTTCTTGACAAACGGGAGCCTATAGGCTACCGTGACGGTGAGTGCTGGCGTCCTGCCGGCGCTCGGCGCCTCTCGGATTATCCCCACTATGAGAGGACAAAATACCGGGAGGACAGGCAGGACAGTTGTCAGTCGTCGGTAGTCAGATTTCAGTAACGGCAGGTTTCCCCGCCTGCGGATGAGGATGAAGCCCCAGGAACCGCAGATGGAAGCTCCAGAAAATACCCCGGCTCTCCATTATCTGCAGGAAACAAAAGGGGTTAGCTATGAAGAGCGAAAATCCTGCAAAAATCTAGGTTATTGAAAATAAGATAGTTATTTCATTCTCTGGGCTACGGTAGTGAAAAAGCGCGGGGGGAAAAAATGAAGGTAACCTCCATTATGTTATTGAAAACAAATGTAGAAAAAATGTCCGAAAGCGGCCTTTCCATTATATTGCTGAAAATAAGCGAGATATAGTCGCCTCTCCATTATGTTGCAGAACAAAAAGGGGATAGATGAAATTGTGAATTCTGAATTATGAAGGCTGCGGGCGTAAAATCGATCCCCAAAAGCAGTGACGAGCGGCGAGTGATGATTGACGAGATCCTTCGCTGCTGCTTAGGATGACAGCGAATGGGCAGAGGGTCGGATGGCGAGGCTGAATCGGCAGGGCAATGAGTCAATTGCAAATCACAAATCGCAAATCACCCGATGACCCGATGGTCCGATGGCCCGATCATCTTGACTTTCGCGGCCGCCTCGATTAGCATCGTGATGAATTAATGAACAGGTATCTACCTCCCACGATTGCCAACCGGCGGCCTTCTGCCGAATCCCGCGCCATGTGCATCTTTTGAAATGGAGGCGTGTCTCACACTTCGAAGCCTATGATTGCCAGTGTCAAAATACGAAAGGGTGTTCCCGCGCTCGTCGGCACCTATGATGGAAACTTGAAGCTCTTCGAGCGATGTTTCCAGGTTTCCGCCCATTTGGCTGAGGAGTCGCTGGAGATCGAAGGCGAGGAAGGGAACGTGCGCCGGGCGCAACGCTTAGTGGAGGAATACGCGGTGCTGGTGGAGAGCGGAACACGCTTTGAGAACGCGGAAATCGAAGGTTTTCTGCGCATCATCAGCCAGGATCCGGAAGCCAGCTTGAGGGGTTTGGCGGAAGCGGGCCGGCCCCGGAGCTTCGGAAAAAAATCGATCGCCCCCAAGGGTTTGAATCAGCGCAGCTACATCGATGCCATGGAACGCCACGACATGGTTTTTGGGATTGGGCCGTCGGGCACGGGCAAAACCTATCTCGCGGTGGCGATGGCGGTGGATGCGCTGCTGAGCAAAGAGGTCAGCCGAATCATCCTGGCGCGGCCGGCGGTGGAGGCGGGCGAGCGTTTGGGATTCTTGCCCGGCACGCTTCAGGAAAAAGTGAATCCCTACCTGCGCCCGCTCTACGACGCCCTCTATGACGTGTTGGACCCAGACCGCGTGGATCGCTATATCGAAAAAAACATCATTGAGATTGCGCCCATCGCCTTCATGCGCGGGCGGACGCTGAACGACGCGTTTGTGATTCTGGACGAAGCCCAGAACACCACGAGTGAACAGATGAAAATGTTCCTGACTCGCCTGGGCTTTAATTCCAAGGCCGTGGTGACGGGCGACGTTACGCAGATTGACCTTCCCACCGGGCGGCGCTCGGGACTCGTGGAAGCGGTGGAAATCGTAGGCAAGGTGACCGGTATCAGTATCATATACTTTACGGAGCGCGACGTGGTCCGGCACAGCTTGGTGCAGCGGATCATCCGCGCCTATGAAGAGTTTGACCAGGTGCGGGCCGCCAAAGCGAACGGCGAGAAAAGCAGTGGTTAGTGGCTAGTGGATAGTGGCTGGCCCCGAAGCGCTACTGACGAACGACTAACCACTGATTACCACTAGCCACTAACCACTAACCACTGCTCTTTTGAGGCGTCGTGCTGGTTAATCTTCAAAAACGGTATGGGGTCCGCACCGCCGCCTTGTCGGCATTTGTGCGGAACCTGAGGCGGCGGTTGCGGCTGGGGAATAGAGAGTTCAATATATGCTTCGTGGATGATAACGCGATTCGCGGCTTGAACCTTGCTTACCGCGGCAAGGATAAAGCCACGGACGTCCTTTCCTTTCCCTGGAACGAAGCCGATGGTCCCCTTCGGCCGGACCCGCGTGCGCTTTCCCGGCAGCGGGAGCGGGCCGGAATCACGAATTTCCTGGGCGACGTGGTGATTTCCGTGCAGACGGCCCGGCGCAATGCCAGCGAGGAAGGGCATTCGACACTCAATGAAATCCGCTGGCTGATTCTGCACGGGGTACTTCACTTGCTGGGTTATGACCACGACCATGATAGCGGAGAAATGATAGTGCTCGAACTGGCTTTGCGCGACCAACTGGGCGTGGCAGGCGCCGGGAGGAAAAGCAAGTCAAAAGTCAAAACGCAAAAGTCAAAAGGCAAAGCCGGGGTCGTTTAAACTTTTGACTTTTGCCTTTTGACTTTTGCGTTTTGACTTGTTTGGCCTTTCGATTATGGACCAACGATTGTTCCTGACGATCGCGTGGATGGCCTTGCTGGCAGTCCTGTTGGCGCTGGGCTCCGTCGCCTCCTACCTGCGGCTCTTGATGCGGCGGCTGACGCCGGTAGGGGCGCGCAAGGTCTTTGGGCCGAGCGAGCACGGGCGCATCCGCCCCAATCGCGAGCGCGTGGGCGTTTCAATTTCCGCCTTGCACGGCGCTGCCATGCACTTGTTCGCGGTGGGATTGACCGGCCTGCTGATCTGGCGGCGGCCGGACCACCTTTGGAGTGATATTGGCACAGCGCTCCTCATTGTCCTTGGTGCCGTAGCCATAGCCGATCAATTGATTCCTTTCCTGCTCGTGGTGCGGCACGACGAACCGGAAGTGATTCTGGGGCACTGGGAATCGGCGTTGAGGCGGGTGGTTCTGTGGGCGCTGCCCCTTACCTTTCCGATCCTGATTTCCACCACCATCGCGCGGCTGCTCGAATCCACCGAACCGGAACCCGAGCCGCCGTCACCGCAGGAAAACATGGTGGAGCTGATTGCCACGGGCGAGCAGGAGGGCTTGATCGAAAAAGGGGATCGCGAGCTGCTGCAATCGGTGGTGACCTTCGGCGATAAGGTGGCCCGCGAGGTCATGACGCCGCGGCCGGAAATCGCCGCCATCGAAATCAATTCCTCCATTGAAGACCTGCGCGGGCTATTTCGCACCAAGCGTATGACCCGCTACCCGGTGTATTCCGGCCAAATGGATCACATCGAGGGTTTCATTAGCGTGCGCGACCTGATGGAATTGACTCCGGAGGAGCAGAAGCGCGCGACGCTTCGCGACCTGGTGCGGCCCGTGCCCTTCGTCCCGGAAACCAAACCCATCCACGACTTGTTGAAGGATTTGCAACAGTCCACCACTCAGATGGCGATTGTGATCGATGAATACGGCAGCGTTTCGGGGCTGATTACGATCGAGGATTTGGTGGAGCAGATTGTGGGAGAAATCCGCGATGAAGTGGAGCCGCACGCGCGCGACATTATCAAAGAATCCGCCTCGAGCTACATCCTCTCCGGGCACGCCGAGTTGGCGCAGATTGCCGGTGAGGTGCACGTCCCGCTCGAGGGAGACGATTACTCGACCGTGGCGGGGCTGGTCATGAATCAACTGGGACACGTTCCCGCCGCCGGTGAAAAAGTGGTGAGTCACGGCTTGACGTTCGAAGTGCTGGAGGCAAACCCGCGGACGGTTCTCAAGGTGCGGATGATAATTCCGCCCAGCCCGCCTGCCGCGAATTCTACTCATGTCTGAAACGACCTCGTTCAAATCGGGATTTGTCGCAGTCGTGGGGCGCCCCAACGCCGGGAAAAGCACCCTGGTGAACGCGCTGGTGGAGTCCAAGGTTTCGATCGTGACGCCGGTTCCTCAGACCACGCGCAATCGCATCCTGGGGATTTTGCATCGCCCCGACGCTCAGGTAATTTTCATGGACACGCCGGGCGTTCACAAGCCGCTCTCGCGGTTGAACGAACAGATGATGAACTATGTGCGGCAGGCGCTGGCGGATCGCGACCTGGCCGTGCTGATCGTGGATGCGAGCGAGAAATTCGGGAGGGGCGATGAGTTTGTCATCCACCTGCTGAACGAATATTCTCCGCGCGCGATTTTGGCGTTGAACAAGGTTGATCGGGTGCACAAGCCCGACCTGTTGCCGCTGATGGATCGCTACTCGAAGCTTTACGGATTTGAGGAGATCTTTCCGATATCCGCCCTGCACGGGGAGGGACTGGAGGGATTGCTCGCGGCGATCGTCCAGCGGCTGCCCGAGGGCCCGGCATACTTTCCTGCCGACGAATACACCGACCAGCCGGAACGGTTCCTGGCGGGCGAGATTATTCGCGAAAAGGTCATCCGCCACACCAAGCACGAAATGCCTTACGTGACGGCGGTGCTCATTGACGGGTTCGAAGAGGGGGCGCTGATCACGCGCCTCCATGCCACGATTGTGGTGGAGAAGGACTCGCAAAAGCCGATCGTGATTGGCGCCGGCGGGGCTCGCCTGAAGGAAATCGGCAGCGAGGCGCGGCAGGAGTTGGAAAAGCTGTTTCCCCCCAGGGTCTACCTTGAACTCTTTGTGAAAGTCCAACCGCACTGGCGCAACGACAGTGCCGTCATCGCCGAATTGGACTACCGCGGCGAAGGCGGCGCGGGGTAGTCGATCTACCCCCGGCGCTTTCCTCCCCAGCCGCGAGGCACAGACAAGACTTGCTCCGGCGGCCTTATCGGGTGGGCCGTGCGACGCGTGGGCGAAGAGCCTGAGTGGGGACAATAATCGCCCGCTTCTCAGCCCTACTGTGCTGGCGCTTTCCCCACGTCGTACACGCGCCGGATGCTGACCGGCCCGCTGAGCGAGGGATCCTCGAATCGAGTCGTCACGTAGAGCTGCTTGCCGTCTTCGCTGACGCGGAACGTCTGCGTGAGTTTTTGCGAGTGGCTCAGCTTGGTCTCAGCAACGAAGGAGTCACCTTCCCAATCGGACTTGGTCGTGATCTTTTTCCCGTTCGCGTCTTTGTCGTCATGCTTCTTGCCGTCAGGGTAAAAGGTCTGGGCTTGGTCGGAGTCGTTGGTGACCACGACCTGGTCGGAGCGCTGGTCGATCCGCAAATACTTGGGATTCTCCGCGAGGCGATCCCACTGCTGGCTGCTGACGCCGGCACTACCATTCCCCATTCCTCCCCGGTTGCGACCCATGCCGCCGCCCCCCATTCCGCCCATGCCGCCCCGTCCCATGCCGCCCATGCCGCCCATGCCGCCGCCTCCGCCCCCGCCGGGGTAGCCGCCTCCACTACCTGGATAGCCACCGCCGTTGCCATTGTTGCCGCGATTCTGGCTGTTGATCTGCGCGTCGTGAACCTTTTGCTCTGCATCGTCGCTCTGGTCCTGGTTGAAATTCCAGTGGCCGGCCAGTTGCGCCTTGTCTCCGGCGCGCGCCATGCCCACTATCGATGCCGCCAGGAAACACGCCGCAATGGGAACTGCTGCCTTTGCTGTAAAACTGAAAACTTTCGCCATCGTCTCCCACCTTCCTGATTGGATGCCCGAGTCCGTTGCCTTATCTTCGATTCCGCGAGTGCGCGGCTGGTTGTCTCATTGTCGCACGCGCTGGCAGAAAAACGCAGATAAAGCACGATGCTGTACACTTCAGCGAATGTTAATTTGAGTTTACAACCCCCTCCCCAGAGGTGCAGACCCGCCGGTGCGAAAAAGCTGCGGAAAACTCCTTGCCTCAGCGCCACTGCGGTGAAGTTGCTTCACGAGTTCCCAAATTTACCGAATCTCCGATTGACCATATTTCTACCGGTTGTTAGACTCGAATGACATGTGCTTCATGACCCATCTGGAATGCGCGCGCTGCGCCAAGAAGTATCCGGCGGGACAAATCCACAACTTATGCGAATGCGGTTCGACGCTTTTCGCGCGTTACGACTTGCGACGGGCGTCCACCAAGCTTGAGCCCCAGACGCTGAAGTCTCGCGCCCCGGACTTATGGCGATACCGGGAAGTTCTACCCGTCACGAGTGAAGCGTCGATCATGTCTCTGGGCGAAGGTTTTACGCCGCTCCTGCGCGCCCGCCGTCTGGGGGATAAGCTCGGCCTGCCCGACCTTTATTTGAAAGACGAGTCGCAAAATCCCACCGGATCGTTCAAGGCTCGCGGCATGGCCGTGGCGGTGAGCAAGGCGCACGAACTGGGAATCCGCAGGATGGCGGTTCCCTCCGCGGGAAATGCCGGTGGGGCCATGGCGGCCTATGCAGCGAAGGCGGGGATGGAGGCGGCGATTTTCATGCCGGAAGGGACGCCCCTGGCCAACCGCCTGGAATGCACCCTGCACGGCGCCAAGGTGACGCTGGTTCCCGGCAGCATCAAGGATTGTGCCCGCGTGATGCGCGAGAGCCTGCAAGGGGAAAACTGGTTTGACGTTTCAACCCTGCGCGAGCCGTATCGCGTCGAGGGTAAGAAGACCATGGCTTACGAGGTCTACGAGCAACTGGGCGGCCGCTTGCCGGACGCCATGATTTATCCCACCGGCGGTGGCACGGGACTGATCGGCATGTGGAAGGCCTTTGAGGAGATGCAGGAATTGGGATGGATTGCTGAGCGCCGCCCGCGGATGTTCGCCGTCCAGGCGCAGGGCTGCGCGCCCATGGTGCGGGCTTATGCGGAGGGAACCGAACGCGCCGAAGAGTGGAAGGACCCGCAAACCCTTGCTTCCGGCTTGCGTGTCCCCGCGGGAATCGGTGATTTCTTGATTCTCCGCGCCGTGCGCAAGAGTCGAGGCGCCGCGCTGGCGGTTTCCGATACCGACATGCTGACGGCCGTCCGCGAGATTGCCGAGACGGAAGGATTGATCACCTCGCCGGAAGGCGGAGCCACTCTGGCGGGGCTGAAGGAATTGTTGTGGGATGGCTTCTTGGCCGGACATGAATCCATCGTGCTTTTCCTCACTGCCACAGGGTACAAGTATTTGGAGGTTCTGACGGAACACACATGGCACACACCGAACGCCTCTATTATACCGACTGTTACTTAAAGGAATTCAGTGCGCGAGTAATCCGCACAAGTCATGACCCGCGTGGGGCACGTCTATATCTTGACCGCACGGCGTTCTACCCGGAGTCGGGCGGGCAACCCAGTGACCGCGGCACGCTGGCGGCCATCCCGGTGCTTGACGTCATCGAGGAGGGAGACGAGGTTGCCCACATCCTGGCGGGCAGTCCGGCGGGCGAAGCCGTCCAGGGCAGCATCGACTGGGAGCGCCGCTTTGACCACATGCAACAGCATACGGGGCAGCACATTTTATCGGCGGCGTTTGAACGCGTAGGTGGCTACAAGACGGTGTCATTTCATTTGGGCACGGAGAGCGCGACCATCGATCTCGATTCCGACCGCGTTGGCGCCAAGCAAATCGAAGAAGCCGAAGAGTTGGCCAACAGTGTGGTCTTTCAAAACCGGCCCGTAGAGATTTCCTTTCGGCCCGCCTCGGAAGCCCAGCAACTCGACTTGCGAAAACCCACCTTTCGCGAAGGCGACAATCGGTTGGTGGGAGTTGAGGGGTTTGATCTTTCCGCCTGCGGAGGGACCCACGTCAGCCGCACCGGGGGCGTGGGGATCATCACCATTCGCAAGGTAGAGCGAGCCAAAGGCCTGACGCGCGTTGAGTTCTTGTGTGGGGGCCGGGCACTGCACCGGGCCCGGCAGGATTTTGCGACCTTGAGTGAGGCGGCGCGATTATTCTCAACGGGACTGGAAAATGTTCCCGAGCTGATCACCAAACAAGCCCAGGACTTGCGCGACGCGGGCAAATCTCTGCAAAAACTGGTGGAGGATCTAGCGGAATTGGAAGCCGCCAAGCTGTGGCAGCACGCCCCGGTGAAAGCTGGAGTGCATGTGGTCCAGTGCCGGTTTGAAGCCACGGAAGGGAAGAAGGCTAAGCTGGTTGCCCACGCCGTGGGGAAGCAGACCGGCGCCATTGCCCTGATCGGCGTTAAGGGAACGCCCACCGCGCTCTTCTTTTCCCAGACGCCGGGCGGGAAAGCAAACCTTTCGGACGTGATGAAGCAGACCTTGGCAAAATTCGGGGGCAAAGGCGGTGGAACCCGGGATTTCGCTCAGGGCGGCGGACTGCCGGAGGATCAGCTTGAAGCAGCCTTGAAGTTTGCGGATAGCCTGTTGCCATGAAGCTTGGCGGCGTTTTGCCCGCCGTGTTATATTTCCAAAGGTCACTGACCGTGTGGGCGCGTAGCTCAGTTGGGAGAGCGCGGCGTTCGCAACGCTGAGGTCGAGGGTTCGAATCCCTTCGCGTCCACCAAAAACTCCCTTTCTCGTTTCATTCTTGTATAATCACTAACGGGCGGCGCCGGGAGTGTTTTCTCGCGCGCGCCGCGACCGCTGATCTCCCGGCACGGTCAAGGCTTCCCATGCAATGCCCTAAATGCAAGACGGAGAATTCGGAAACCATTATCTATTGCGTGCGCTGCCACACGCCGCTGAGGTACACCTGCCCTTCCTGCAAGCACGTGCAATTACAGGGTGGGAAATGCGAGAAGTGCGGAGTGGATTTTGCCAAATACGCAGCGATGCTGGTCTTTCGCGCCAAGGATAATGCCCAGTCGGAGCGCTCCAAGGCCAAGGGGCGCGCCGCCATTTGGAGACAGATTCTCCTCCTCCCCATTACCGGCGGGCTCTCTCTGATCAAGTATTTTGTCGGAAAGGCGAAGGGCGAGTAGCCCTTTCTGCCGTTCGCGGTCGAAAGCCCGGGACGGCATTCGTCCCGGGCGGCGCGGGAATCCTACCTCTGCAATTTGCTGGCAACATACCGCTTGGCCTTGGCCATCAACTCCTTGGCCTGCGGCATGCTATCCAGCGATTTCAGCACCAGAGGATCGTCGGCCATACCGAGCCGGTCGGCTTCATCTTGGCCGAAGATCAAGTCCACCAACTGGATGTGGATGCGAGTCTTGACGAAGTTAAGATTGGCGGTCATGTCCACGTCGGAGAAGGGGATTTTCTCTTTCGCCAGGAATTGCTTGAATTCATCCAGAACGGCGTCATTCACTTCGAAATCCTTGGGGATGGTTTTGTGGATTCCCAGGTAGTACTTGCCGAAGTTGAAAAAGGCGCTGTGCTGAACCAGCGTTTCCTGCGCGGGAGTCAACTTGGGATCGGCAAATACGATGTCGGGGGTGATTCCGCCGCCGCCATAGACTTCGCGCCCGCCGTCGGTCAGCCGGACCTCGGCATGGCTGGGCTTGGTGAGCTCGGGGTGATAATAGTAGTCGTACAGCGAAACGTTTTCATATTGCCGCTGAATCAGACGTCCACTGGGCGTGTAATAGTGCGCCGTGGTTAAGGCCAAGCCGGTGTGTTCGCTCAACTGATACACCGTTTGGACCAGGCCTTTGCCGAAGCTGGGCTCACCGATCACCAGCGCGCGGTCGTGATCCTGGAGGGCGCCGGTCACGATCTCCGCCGCGCTCGCTGTCAGGCGGTTAATGAGAACGACGATGGGATACTCGTTGCCATCGTCACCGTGGGTAGCGTAATACCGCTTTTCCTGGGAATGCCTGCCGGAGTGGTAAACAATAAGCTGGCTCCTTTCCAGGAAGTGATCGGAAACTTCGACAGCTTCCTGGAGTAGCCCGCCAGGGTTACCACGGAGGTCGAGAAGCAATCCCTGCAAGTTCTTTTCGCTGACCTTTCGCAGCGCATCGCTGAGCTCATCGTTGGTGTTCTCGTCGAATTTAGTGATGTGGATGTAGGCGATGTTCGGCCGAATCATGAATGCTTCATCCACGCTTTTTTGGAAAATTTCATCGCGGGTGATGTCGAATTCCAACGGCTGCTCGTATCCTTCGCGAAGGATAGTGACGTGAACCTGCGTGCCCTTGGGGCCCTTGAGCATTTTGGCCACCTGATCGCCGATCAATCCTTCGGTGGATTTCCCATCGACTTTCGCCACAATGTCGCCCGGGCGTAGGCCGGCGCGAAACGCGGGCGACCCCGGAATCGGCGCTTCCACGAAGGTCTCGATCTTGCCCATCTTGCCGGGACGTGCTCGGATCGACATACCCACGCCGTAGTACTTGCCTTCCTGGTCCTCGCGGAGCAGGGCAAACGCGCGCGGATCGAAGAAATTGGAGTGCGGGTCCAGGGTCCGTAGTGCGCCGGGAATGGCGCCGGTGTTGCTATTCGGCGGACCATAAATGGTCGTGTCCGGATCGACGGGGTCGGCGTAGTTGGCCTCGACGATATCGTACACGCGGGTGAAGGCGTTCAAGCTTGCCTTGACGTCCGAGTCATCGTTGCCGGTGGTGGCCTCGACCTGGCGCCCGTACACCCCTCCCAGGAGCGCACATAGGAGTACCGTCGACAAAATAAACCATACCAACCGGCGTGCTTGTTTCATGGATTTGCAGCTCCTCACCCTGCTGACTAAGTATAACATAGGGTCCGGTCAAAATGCGGCCTTTACATCCCCAGTGATTGGATGCGGCTTGGAGGCCCAAGGTTCGATGCCTCGGGTGAAAGGCTTCTCCGTCAATTGCCGATTCTCGATTGACGATTGCCGATTGAAGCAAAGGATTGAGGCTGCCGCTGACTACTGATGGCTGACAACTGATTACTTCCAATCGAAAATCGACAATCGTCGATCGACAATTCCTTGCGGTTCACCTTGACAACACCCACGGGTTTACCTATTATTGCAGTGGAGGCGCACATTGTTTGGCGGCGGGTTTCTCGAAATCGGTTTCATACTGTTTGTTGCCTACCTCCTATTCGGCCCCAAGAAAGTACCTGAAATCGCTCGGACCTTAGGTAAGGGTTTGGGAGAGTTGCGCCGCGCGTCAAATGAACTAAAGAATTCACTGGAAGAGGAAATCAAGAATTTGGACCGCTTACCCGAGAGCGGCTCCGACACGACCTCCACCTATGGGCACCACGATCCAGAACCCACCCCCGAAGACACCGAACCCCGACCCTGAGGAAGCGGAACTGAGCGGCAAGCAGATGTCATTCCTCGAGCATCTCGAGGAACTCAGGGTCAGGCTGCTGCGCAGCATCTACTCCATCCTTGTAACAACTGGCATTTGCTTTTGGAAGCACCGGGCAATTTATGACTACATGGCAAAGCCCCTAACCGACACGCTGCGCACTCTGGGCTTGCCAGCGAAGCTCGTTTACACCAATCCCGTTGATCCCTTCAACCTTTACATCAAACTTTCCATCATGGGGGGGATTTTTCTCGCTTCACCCTTCGTTCTTTATCAGCTTTGGATGTTTATCTCGCCCGGACTTTACCGCAACGAAAAGAAATATATTTGGCCTTTTGTCCTGATGACCAGCGGCTTGTTCATGTCCGGCGGCTTTTTCGCTTACAAGCTGGCTTTGCCCAAGGTTTTTCATTTCCTGTTGGAGTTTGCCTCGCAGTTCACCCCCATGGTGACCATTAACGAATACTGGGACCTGGCGATTACTCTGGTGGTCTCGGTGGGCCTGGTTTTCGAATTGCCCGTGGTGATTCTGATTCTCTCGATTTTTGGCATCGTCACGCCCAAGTTCCTCTTAAAAAACTTTCGCTATGCGGTCCTGTTGACGGCCATCCTTGCTCTGGGGATTGTCCCGAGTAATGACATGGCGAGCATCTTCGTCGTCTGGATACCGTTGGTGGGCCTTTACTTCTTGAGCATCGGGCTTTCCTGGCTCGTTTACCTGAAGAAAAAAAAGAAAAAGAAAGATGACGATGTCTAGCCACGATCTCCCTCCCGGGATCTGGAAGGGCGGGCAGGTCACGGGAAAACGCATCCCTCCTGGCAGTCGGAGCGAAGCTTTGGAGTGCGGCAGCTCGCTGCCGCTTTCCTCCCCGCGAGCTTGCTCGCAGGACTTCGAACGTGTGCACAATTCCCAGCCAGCAAGCTGGCTTGGGGCAAAGCGGCAGCAAGCTGCCGCACTCCAAAGCCTCGCAGGCCCAAACAGACGGTCTAAGCTTCGAAGAGACTGGATGGGGCTGGGGGCATGCAGCCTCCTGCTCCTCCTTGCTGTTCCGCATTGGCTCGGGGCACAGGCGTCAGCCGAAAATTTTAGCGGCGCGAGAGCTTTTGCGGACCTGAAGCACTTGGTCAGCTACGGGCCGCGTCCAGCGGGTTCACCGGCTCTGGCGGAGGCGCGGCGCTGGATCATTGCGCAACTCAAGGATGCGGGGGCGGAGGTTGAAGAGGATAGCTTTACCGCCTCGACTCCGGCGGGCGCCATCCCCATGACCAACCTCATCGCCAAGTTCCCCGGCGCGCAATCTAAAGTCGTGATGGTGACGGGCCACTACGACACGAAGCTCGAAAAAGGCTTCCGCTTTGTCGGCGCGAATGACGGGGCGTCAAGCGCCGCGCTGCTCCTGGAACTGGCGCGCGTTTTGCAAGGCCGCAAGCATGCCTTCACCTACTGGCTGGTTTTCTTTGACGGGGAAGAAGCCGTGCGGGAGTGGACGGATACCGACAGCGTATACGGCAGCCGGCATTTGGTCCAGAAGCTCTCGTCCCAGGGCGAGCTGGGGCGCATCCAGGCGATGATTCTGGTGGATATGATCGGGGACGCCAACCTGGTTATTCATCGCGAGGCAAATTCCACGCCGTGGTTGACGGACACCGTGTTCGCCGCCGCCCACCGCCTGGGGTATGCGAAAAACTTTTTGGATTCCCCGACCGGTGTCGAAGATGACCACGTTCCTTTTGTGAACGCCGGCGTGGCCGCCGTGGACCTGATTGATTTTAACCCCGACGACGGCTACTGGCATACGGCTAAAGATACGGTGGAACATTGCAGTCCTCTGAGTTTAACCATAGTAGGCCGAGTGGTCGTTGCCACGCTCGCCGACCTTGAGAAGCCACCGCGCGCCAAGTAACATCCCTCCTATATCCTTTGTTATTTATCACTCAAAGAAGGGAGAGGAATTCTGGAATATATACGAGTGCCGGGGAGGTTTGCTGTCATTCTTCAGGGGGAAGTCGGAGCGGTAGTGAGCGCCGCGGCTCTCCTCGCGCGCCAAGGCGCAGCGCGCAATCAGACGAGCCACGGTGAGGATATTGCCGGCTTCGTGGGCTTGGCGCGAAGGATTAGGGGGGTCGGGCAGGGAGAGTTCCGCCAAGCGCTTGACCGCCTCGGAAAGGTGCTTGCCGTTGCGAATGATGGCGACCTTGTCCCACAGAATGGCGCGCGCTTCCTCCACCGCCTTCTGCGAATCGGTGGGCGGCGGTATTGCCGGCAAAGGCGCCGCCAGTTGGGGGCCTTCCCCGCGCGGGTTGGGCGGGGGAGCAGGGAACGGCGTCGGCGTGTGCATGTTCAGCATGGCCGCAGCCGATCGACCACCGAAGACTAATCCTTCCAGCAGGGAATTACTGGCCAAGCGGTTGGCGCCATGGACACCGGTGGCGGCGACTTCTCCGGCGGCGAAAAGCCCTGGGAGCGAAGTGGCGCCGTGCAGGTCCGTTGCCACGCCGCCCATGGCGTAGTGGGCTGCGGGGCGAACCGGAACAAGGTCCGCGGTGATATCGATGTTGTACTTCAGGCAAGTGGCGTAAATCCTTGGGAAGCGTTTCTGGACATGCTCGGGGTCGAGGCCCGTCAGGTCCAGGTAGACAAACTCCGCGCGCGTCTTTTGCATTTCCAAGGTGATGGCGCGAGCCACCACGTCGCGCGGCGCCAGTTCGGCGGCTTCGTGGTAGCGTGGCATGAAGCGCTCCAGCAGCAGGTTACGCAGGTAAGCCCCCTCGCCACGCAAAGCTTCCGAAAGCAGAAATCGCGGCGCCCCCTTCACGAACAACGCGGTGGGATGAAACTGCACAAACTCCATGTCACTCAAAAGCGCGCCGGCTCGGTAAGCCATGGCCATGCCGTCGCCGCAGGCCACCGAAGGGTTGGTGGTTTCCTTGTAGACGTGACCCAACCCACCGGTGGCCAGCAATACGGCCTTGGCTGGAATGCGTTTGGGCAGAGAGTCTTGGGACTCGAGGTAGGTCACCCCGCATACCATCCCGCCCTCCAGCACCAGCTCGGTGGCAAAAGTGTGGGGATGCAACTGGAGGGAAGGAAGCGTCCGGGCCTTGGCCATCAGCGCCCGCAGGATTTCGCTGCCGGTGGAATCTCCCTGGGCGTGGAGAACGCGCGAGCGGCTGTGGGCGCCTTCCCGCGTGAACGCCAGCTTGGTGCCATTGCGGTCGAAGCGCATGCCCCAGTCGATGAGCTGATGGATCTGCTCCGGCCCTTCCTCCACCAGCACGCGCACGGCTTCCTCACGGCATAGTCCGTCGCCGGCCAGCAGCGTGTCGTGCAAGTGAAGTGTAACCTCGTCGTCTTCGCTCAACGCCGCGGCAATGCCTCCCTGGGCGTACTCGGTGCTGGATTCATACAGATCATCCTTGGTGAGGATAAGAACCCGGCCGCCCCGGGCCAGCTCAATAGCGGCCCGCATCCCGGCAATGCCCCCGCCGAGAACGACAAAATCCACTCTGCTGTCCTTGCGCGTCGCCATGGATGATTCCATCATAGCGAGGGCCGGTCGGCTCCGCAACCTGTACCACATGCGAGGGCAGATTTCTCATCGCACGAGCGCGGGGGCGAAGCTTTGGAGTGCGGCAGCTTGCTGCCGCTTTGACACCAGCCAGCTTGCTGGCGGCGAATCGTGCCGGCGGTTGAAATCCCCGCGAGCAAGCTCGCCGGGGAAAAAGCGGCGCAAGCTGCCGCACTCCAACGCTTCGCAACTTCGCTCGGCTGTTTCTGCTGTTGCTGGTCTCCCTGCTGCGTGGTATTTGTAAGAATGGGTTTCAGCGGGGCACAACCCCTGGGAGGCTTATGCGGCGACTGCAAGTGAAATCGAGTGCGGGTCAATATAAAGTGATAGTTGGGTGTGGAGCCTGGCGCGCCTTGCACCGCTTGAAGGGGTATTCATCTGTTTTCGTGCTGACCGAACTCAGTCTGTGGGAGAGATGGGGCAACAAGCTTTTGTGTGACGCGGGCTGGGCCGGGCTGCGTCCCATTCTGGTGCCTTCGGGCGAGAGTTCCAAGAGCCTCACAATGGCAGGGTACGTTGCTTCCGAACTCCTGGAGTGTGGCGCCGATCGGCGATCCTTGTTGGTGGCGTTCGGCGGCGGTGTGGTAGGAGACTTGGGCGGGTTCGTCGCTTCAACTTACATGCGCGGGATTGATTACACGCAGGCGCCGACCACCGTTCTGGCGCAAGTCGACAGCGCCCTGGGAGGAAAGACGGCCGTCAATATCGGGGCCATGAAAAACCTTGTGGGCACATTCTACGCGCCACGCCTGGTGGTCTCTGATCCCGCCGTGCTGGCTTCGCTTTCGCCCCGCGCGTTTCAATCCGGTTTGTATGAAGCGGTCAAACACGCGATTCTGTCGGGTCCGGCATTGTTTGCTTGGATGGAAGGCAAAGTCGCGGGGCTGCGGCCGGGGGACACGCCGCTGCTGGAAACCCTGGTGGCGCGCGCCGCGCAAGTGAAGGTTGACGTGGTGAGCCGCGACGAGCGCGAAGCGGGCCTGCGGCGCGTCCTGAATCTGGGCCACACTTACGGCCATGCGCTGGAAGAGGCCACCGGGTATCGGCGCTTTCTGCACGGTGAGGCCGTGGCGTGGGGAATGCTGATGGTCACTCGCTTGGCGGAACTCGCGAGCGTGCTTGATCCCGCTGTCGGCAAACGCATCGCCCGCCTGGTGCGATCGGTGGGCCCTCTGCCGGCACTTCGCGGTCTCCGCGAAGAAAAGGTTTTGGGACTTCTGCCTCGCGACAAGAAAGCCGTGGGAGGAAAAATCCATTGGGTCTTGCCGGAAGGCATTGGCAAAGTGCGGGTGACGCCGGACGCCCCTGATGAGGCCGTCGCGAAGGCTTTCCGCGATGTTCAGCGCGGAGTGTGGAATGATTAGTGTCGAGCGAGCGCCCGGGCAGGGAAGCCCGCTGGGTTCGGGCGGCGATGAAGCCTCCACCCGCGCCGCGGTGCGTAACATGTTTTCTAAGGTTGCGCATCGCTACGATTTTCTAAATCATTTCCTTTCGCTGGGACGCGATATCGCATGGCGCCGGGCCACGGCGCGGGCGCTGATGGAAGTCTTGGGCCGGCCTGGATCGCGGGTTGCCGACCTTTGCTGCGGAACGGGCGATTTGAGTTTTTCCCTCGGCCGCCATTCCCAAGGGTTGGTGATCGGGGCAGACTTTTGCCATCCCATGCTGGCGATTGCACGTGATAAAGCGGGGGCGCAAGCCCGGCGCGTTCACTTCCTGGAAGCCGACGCGCTCCACTTGCCTTTTGGCGATGCTTCGCTGGATGCCGTCACCTCCGCTTTCGGATTTCGCAATTTGGCCAATTACGGCCGGGGAATTGAAGAAATGCGGAGGGTCTTGAAGAGCGGCGGGCGACTCGCCATCCTGGAATTCTCGCAAGTTCGCTGGCCGATTTTCGGCCCGCTTTTTCGCTTCTATTTTCGCCGCGTCCTGCCGCGCGTCGGGGCATGGATCTCGCGCGTCGAAGGTCCCTACAGTTATCTCCCTGACTCGGTTGCGCAATTTCCCGAGCAAGAAATTTTGGCGGAAAAGCTGCGCGCGGCGGGCTTCCACAAGGTGAGCTATGTGAATTTTACGGGAGGCGTCGCCGCCCTGCATTTGGGTGAGAAGATGTAACGTTACGGCTACTCGGTCTGGCTCCAATCCTCCGGAGCTCCGCTATCCTTGAAGAGCTTCTCCAGGTCATCGAGAGTCTTCTGCGCGGCATCCGTGGTGGCCTTATTCACATCAACCTCTGATTGCTTGGCCTGGACTTTGGCGGTAAGGTCCGCTTTAAGGGCAGGGTCAATCTCCCGCACCTGCTGGATCTGCAACAGATTCAATTCATCTTCCCCAAGTTGTTGCTGCTCTTTTGCCTTGGCCACATCTTGGCGGGCGGCTTTGAATTTCCCTTGCCAGTAATCGCGCGTTTTGACTTTGTCTTCCGGGGACTCTGGCGGCTTGCTGCTGGTCTCCTCGGAGGACGGGGGAGTGGCGGGTTTGGAAGTGGTTGGCGCCGGCGTGGGAGGATTCTCCGGGGGGGCGGGCGATGAAGATATAGCCTCCCCGGGTTTAGGAGCCGGCAGGTTATCGTTGGTGAAGATCTTGGTGGCCTTCTTGGCGTCCTTGTCGTGTTGCTCGCGGAGTTGCCGCGCCAAATCCCCGAGTGATTCCTGTTGCGGAGGCTGGGCGGCGAGCGGCAAGACCGCGCTCAACAAGAGAATCGTGAACAGCAGCGTCGTCCTACGCATGTGTCCCTCGCTTAGCGCAGCCAACTAGGGTCACCGCCCTCATGGCGGAGCTGGTCGCGCAAATCCTCGATCGCCTTCTCATCGTCGGCAATCTGCTGTTTCTTGGCATCGATGTCCGCGGTGAGTTTGTTGATATCTTCGCGCGAGTATTGTTGGTGGAGGGCCTTGTTAGGGTCTGGGTAATATTGCATCTGATTCTGCCCGAGCTTCTCTTGCAGCACCTCGAGTTCGCGCTTGTGGGTATCGAGTTGATCTTGCAGTTTGCTCAGGCGCGAGCGGAAATACTTCTCATCGTGAGCTTGCGCGGGCGCCCCCGATCCTTCCGCAGCGGAGTCGGCGGAGTTCTTCCCCTTCGAGCTGGCGCCGAATCCGGCGGCCTCATCTTTGGGAGCGGGGATGTTATCGTTGGTGATAACCCTTACCGGCTTGGATTCTTTGTCCTTCTGCGCTTTGAGCTTGCGGGCAATGTCACCCAGTGAGGTGTCGTTGGTATCGGTTTTCTGCTGGGCGTAACCACTGGCAGCGGCCAGACAGACGAGCACGAATCCCAGGACGAGAACTTTCACACGTATTCGCATAACACCCTTCCTTGAGGGGCGGCGCGGTCGATCCCTAAGGAGAATTTACGCTTTTTCCAGAGCAAAATCAACTCCTCTGCTGTCAAAGACTCCATCTGGACTCCCGCTCAGGACCCCGTGGGCGTCGCATGTCCACCCAACGCTGTCTTCTCATAATCCTAGAGTCGTTAGTTGAGAAGAAGGTTGCTCTTCCCAGTTATAATGGCCCTCTGAGTTGTGGCATTTGTTTTCCCCTGTGCCCTGGTCCTGCCCCGGGGCGTTCGTTGCCAATCGGGCTTAAATGGTTGGCTGGGCTGCTCTCAGCACCGGTGGTCCGTGAGGATTTGCGCCAACGCTTCTGGAAGGCCTTTGGTGCCAAGCTGCTGCCGAGCTTCGAGTGCCGGGCGCGGTACAGGGCGCCGCTACCGCCTGCACCGAGCACCGCGAGGATCTCACAAGGACCGAGCTTGGTTCCTGCCGCAAGACTCATTCGTTCAGGCCCTCGGTCCAACTCCTGTTCTCATCACCCCAATCCGCTAGCGAACGTTTTCAATCATGCCGATATTGGCTTGCAAGACCCCCTGCGCGTTGAAGGCCACGTGGCGTCCGTCGGGAGAAACGGCGAAAAAATTCTGAGAGTCCTGCACCAACTGAATCCAATAAGAAAAGACGATGCGGATGGTCGCGGACGTGCGAGTGAGGCCTTGGCCGTTCCAGCCGACCTTCCACAAGACGCCATTCAGATCCGGCTTGCCCTCAAGGAAGTAAATCTCATTCCCCGGACCTCGGGCGTACCCCTGAACCCAACCGCGGAAGATCTGGCGCGACGCGGTCTTGAAGTCATCCACCCAGAGTCCGGCATTCGGATCGTCTTCCTGGCTAGGTTCTACAAGGTAGGCAGCCGCATGGCCGTCGGGTGACCAACGCAACAGCCACCACTTCTCGCTGGCGGGAGGAGGGGCGAGGGTCTGCGTCTTATTGTTCGATGGGTCAAAGGATCGAATCTCACCCCTGGAACTTTTGAACAGCAGCGGTCCCTGGGGTCCGACATCGAAATTACGGTCCATCGCATTTTTGAGTATCGTTTGCGGGGCTCCTCCGGAGACTGCCACGGTCCGGTATTCATCGGTGGGTGCGGGAGCCACTTGCGAGCGCGAGAGGTAGATCAGGTGCTGGTTGTCCGGAGTCCAATGGGGGAAAATGTTGATTCGCCCATCCTGAACCAATTGCACGGGATTCGAGCCGTCGGCATTGGCCACCCAGATGCCTTCTTTTTCAACCCCCTTGTAATTAGAGAAATAGGCGAGCAGTTTGCCGTCCGCAGAGTAAACAGGGGCAACCTGGTTCCGCGCGGGGTCGGTGGTGAGAGGTGTCAAGTTCTGCTGCCCTGGCTTTGCCGCAAGGTCCAATTGGACGATATTGATATTCTCGCGGAAGGTCGAGAAAACGATCCTCTTCCCGTCGGATGAGACATCCAGTTCCGCATCGTCTCCCTGGCCGGCGGTGATTTGTTCCGGCTCACCTCCCGTCGCGGCGATTTTCCAGATGTTCATAGACCCGCCGCGGCCCGAGGTGAAATAGATTGAGCGCCCGTCGGGCGACCAGGCGGGCGAACGCGCCAGCGCGATATCGTGCGTCAACTGGCGAATCTCACCCGAAGCAAGATCCACAGCTTCCAACACACTGTAAGGCCCTGGCGACTTGAAGGTAAAAGCCAGCTCGCGGCCATCCGGAGAAAAACGCGGCTCGGTGTTCTGCATCCCGGGGGCCGGGGTTGGCGTCACCTGGCGCGCGTTCTCGCCGGAGATGCCGGAAATCCATAGCGCACCGCTGGCCGTATTCTCGTAAGCGAGCGAGCGTCCGTCAGGTGACCAAGCCGGATCCTCGGCGTTCAGAATCAGCCGCCGCGGCGTCCCGCCCAGCGACGGAATTTCCCAGATGTCCCAGATGCCCGAATGATTGAGGCGCGCGTACGCAATCGTGGTCCCATCGGGCGACCAACGAGGCCGCGATTCGAGGTATGGATCGTGCGTGAGTTGGAGCAAATTTCCGCCGCGAACCAGGCCGACGTAGATGTGGTAATTCCCGTCGCGGTTGGAGACGAAGGCCACCGAGCGGCCGTCGGGTGAGAGCGCCGGCTGCGCCTGGACGCCGGCAAAATTGGTGACGGCGCTGAAATGCATGGCGGACCGCGAAGCAGGCGCCGCCTGCCTCCATACCACAACGCCGGAAAACAGAGCGCCTGCCATCAGGCCCATGGCGAGCCAGGGCAGGGCGCGCCGAAGGGGCGACCCTTGGGCGGGCACGAGGCCCGCCCCTACGTAAGTCTCGCCGCTCAACGTATCTTGAATCGCAATGCGCGCCTCGCCGATGTCGCGCAGACGGAGCTTGGGGTTTTTCTCCAAACAGCGGCGCAGCAGCTTGCGGATGTTAGCCGGGAGGTTGGCGGGGATCACATCCCAATTCGGCTCGGTCTTGAGCACGGCCGCCAGCGTGTCGGAGGTGGTCTCGCCCTGGAAGGCTTGCCGGCCGGTGAGCATCTCGTAGAGCACCACGCCGAAGGCCCAGATGTCCACGCGCTTGTCCGCGCGGTGGCCGCGCGCCTGCTCGGGGCTCATGTACGCCAGCGTCCCGATCACCGCCCCGGTGCGCGTCAGGTTCAACTCGTCAGCAGCCATGTCCGCGTACCCCGCCTCGGGGGGCCCGATGGCCTTCGCCACGCCGAAATCCAGAACCTTCGCCTGGCCCTGCGTCGTGATGAAAATATTCGCCGGCTTAATATCCCGATGGATGATACCTTTGGAGTGCGCGGCGTCCAGCGCCTCGGCAATCTGCATGCCCCAATCCAGGGCTTCGTTCATCTTCAGGGGCTTGGCGGCAATGCGGTGCTTGAGCGTCTGCCCCTCCATAAGCTCCATGACGATGAAGGGCTGACCTTCGTGCTCGCCAATCTCGTGAATGGTGCAAATGTTAGGGTGAGCGATGGCCGAGGCGGCGCGCGCTTCGCGTTGAAAGCGCTCCAGCGCCTCGCGATCCTTCGCCATCCCTTCGGGCAGGAACTTGAGCGCCACGTAGCGGGCCAGCGTGGTGTCCTGGGCCTTATAAACCACGCCCATCCCGCCGCCCCCGAGCTTTTCCAGAATGCGGTAATGGGAAACCGTTCGGCCCAGCATCGCGTCCGGGCTCGCCGTATCCGCTGCCCGCGCCTGATCCCGCGCCAAGGCTTGCGCCGCCACCTCCAGGGCTGGCTTTCCCAGGAAACTTCCCGTTCCCTCTCCTTGCGTCAGCAGCGACTCCACTTCCCGGCGCAATGCCTCATCCCCAGCGCAGGCCTCGGCGAGAAACTGCGGCCGCTCGCTCGCGTCGCGCTCCCGCGCGCCGTGATACAAGCGTTCGATTTTCAGCCAGCGCTCATGTTGCACTCGGTGTCTCCCTGCAATGCCATACCATAAATTCTCGCTCTTTTGGCAGGAATTTTGTGCGTCATGCAGGGCCGAACCGCGTTCGGCCCAGGGCCAGCGCCGCTGGCCCCTACACCTTTGGCTGCGGCTTCGCCGCCCTGCTCAACTCGCGCCGGAGCCAACTCTTGGCAAACTTCCAATCCCGCTTTACCGTCTCGGGTGAGGTTTTCAGCACCGCGGCCGTCTCCTCCACGCTGAGCCCGCCGAAAAAGCGCATCTCCACCACTTGGCCTTTGCGCGCGTCCTGGACGGTCAAGGCCTTCAGGGCATCATCCAAGGCCACCAAGTCACGGCCACGTTCCTCCCCTACCACCAGCGCTTCGTCCAACTCCAACGGCCGAACTTCCCCCCCACGCTTCTCGGCATGGCGGGAACGAGCCCAATCCACCAGAATGCGCCGCATCACTTGCGCGCACACGGCAAAGAAATGGGCCCGATTTTCATAGCTCGCCTGGGCAGTATCCACCAGCCGCACATAAGCTTCGTGCACCAGGGCGGTGGGTTGCAGCGTGTGGCCCGGCCGCTCGTGCGCCATGTAGCGGCGCGCCATCCCATGCAACTCCTGATACACCAAGGGCATGATCTTCTCGAGCGCGGCGGGCTCGCCCTTGCTCCAGGCCTTAAGCAGTTGTGTTACTTGATGCCCTGACGGTTTCATCATCCGACCGGCCAAGTGATCGGTTCGGGATGAACCAAAGTTATCACATTTGTTCGGCGTTTTCCACCCCTTGCGGTCGCCGGTGCTGTTTCAATTTCAGATGTAGCGCCGGCTTCCAGCCGGCATTGAGCCGCCAAGATGGTGGCCCTACGTCCAAGTTAAGACAGCTCCCGGTCACCGTTGGCTCGCCGGCCAAAAAAATTTTCCCTGCCATGACACTTTTCACCGGCCTTTTCCGCCATAGAGGGTGAGGCAAGTAAGGGCTGCCCAAATTCAAAACTGCGAAAAGGAGAAGGTCATGAAAACGAATCAAAAGTCTACGGTACTCAGGCTGTTGGTTCTGGGAGTGCTGGTGGCGGGATTCAACGCGAAGCCCGCAAGCGCACAGGCCACCCAGGGAAAATTCACTTTGCCGTCCACGACTCGCTGGGGCCTAGCAACGTTGCCGGCTGGGGATTATTCCTTCACGCTGAACCATGATTACCCCGGTAGCGTGGTCACGGTTCTTCGTGGCACGCAAAGCGTGGCGCTAATTGCCACGCGAGTTATTAGCCACACCACGTCAGGCCGTTCCGAGATGGTTTTGGAAAACGGGAATGTCCGCAAGTTGAATCTGCCCCAGATTGGGGTGAGCCTCGACTACCCAGCCAATAACCCTCACCACCGGGCGGCCCCGCGAGAACCGCAACTCGCACAAATCATCCCGGTCGCCACGGCGGGCGCCGGACGGTGAACCCGGCCCCGGAACACAGAGAGCCAGTCCCTCCCCCGTGCTGGCTCTCTGTGACCCGCCGCTAGACTGCAAAACCGATGGGTCAAGTTGGCCCATCGGTAACCGCCGGTTTGCACTGTCTCCCCAAAGGTCGTTCCAACAGCCCTTCCGCCAAAACTGTCCGGTCATAAGTCGAACAGATTGAGTTGATTGCAAGACGTCTCTAGTTCGTCTGAGTTGTTTATTTGCGAAAACGCCTGTAAAAGTGGCGTTTTTTCGAAAAGCAAGAGGC
>Ga0181539_1001535_pt1 | contig 25215 bp, 19 predicted proteins | sample PEATcosm2014_Bin_46_FD_119767 | JGI IMG/M metagenome (GOLD analysis project Ga0181539, IMG submission 119767) | Peatland microbial communities from MTU Mesocosm Facility, Houghton, MI, USA - PEATcosm2014_Bin23_60_metaG | ecosystem: Environmental > Terrestrial > Soil > Wetlands > Peat | place... | reverse complement strand
TCCATTGTGGCCATGGCCAGGCCTGCGCCGTTTACCATGTTCCCGATATTGCCCCCCGGCATCTTGATGTAATTAAGATCGTACTTGGAGGCTTCAACCTCGGCGGGGTCTTCTTCGTCCAAGTCCCGGTATTCCACAATGTCCTTATGCCGATACAAGGCGTTGTCGTCAAAATTGATCTTGCCGTCCAGAGCTATAACCCTGCCGTCTTTGGTAAGGATCAGGGGATTGATCTCCACCAGTGAGCAGTCGTAGTCCACGCACAGCTTGTAGAGCCTGGAGACCATGGCGACAAACTGCTTTACCAGATCCCCCGTCAGGTTCAACCCGTAGGCGAGTTCGTTAGCATGATATCCCTTCATACCAACGAGCGGGTCTATATAGACCTTGATAATCTTCTCGGGAGTTTTGGCGGCCACTTCCTCAATGTCCATGCCGCCTGCCTCGCTGGCCATGAAAACGATCTTCGCGGTCCCTCTGTCCGGGAGTACGCTGAGGTAGAGTTCTTTTTCAATTGGAAGACCTTCTTCGACCAGGAGCTTCTTTACCACCTTACCCTCAGGACCCGTCTGGTGGGTTACAAGGGTCATCCCAAGAATGCTGGATGCGAATTGCTTAACTTCAGCCGCGTTTTTGGCGAGCTTAACGCCCCCGCCTTTGCCGCGCCCGCCGGCGTGGATTTGGGCTTTTACCACAACCGGGAAACTCCCCAGTTCCGCCCCGATCTGCTCGGCTTCCTCAACGCTGAAGGCCGCTTTCCCCCGAGGGATAGGGACTCCAAACTTTTGAAACAGTTCTTTGGCTTGATACTCATGAATTTTCATTTTTCTCCTCACTGTGCCGGAACAACTTCATCATGTGCAGACCGCGTCTCACCAACGAGAGCCCTAGTCCAACCTCTGTTGAGAATCTGTCTATTCCTAAATGAAAGTTCTCACAATGTCAAACATTTGTTTATTGCCTTTGTGGTTGAATCGCTGCTTGCAAAAAAGCTTTGGCCCGGCATATAAGAGCCCGCACGAACTCCTCACGCCGCCTTGTCAATTGCGTCCACAGGCTTCCATTCCTAAACTTGGCTGGGTTTTCACAAACACTGCTCCCCTGCCCTGCTTTTCGGCAAATAACAAGGTTTTCGGGCAGAGTTCAAAACAGTGCTAACAACGATGGAAATGGCGACGTTCAGTGTGATAGACTATAGTTTAAATCAAAATATTTGCCGCCAATGGCGCATCATTTATTGCATCTAAAAAGGGAATGCCCTTTTCTTTTTTTAATTGTTTGAAAGGAAACCGGCCGCAAATGGAATACGAACCGGTAATAGGACTCGAAATTCACGCTCAGCTCCAGACCGCGAGCAAGATTTTCTGCGGGTGTTCAACAAGATTCGGCGCCAGCCCCAACACTCACACCTGCCCGGTGTGCCTTGGGATGCCGGGGTCGCTTCCCGTGCTCAACCGCCAAGTCGTCGAATACACGGTCAGAATGGCGTTAGCCACTCACTGCTCAATTGCACCGATCTCCCGGTTTGCCCGGAAAAACTACTTCTATCCGGACCTTCCCAAAGGGTACCAGATTTCACAGTACGAGCTTCCCCTTGCCCGCGATGGCTGGGTGGAAATCGAGAGCTCCCGAGGTTCAAGGCGGATCAGGATACACCGGATACACATGGAAGAAGACGCCGGAAAGCTCACTCATGACGAACACCATCTGCTCAGCTATGTGGATTTCAACAGAACGGGCGTGCCCCTTATCGAGATAGTGAGTGAACCGGATATAGCTACCCCTGAAGAAGCGGCGGCCTACCTCAAGACCCTTCGCGAGATTTTACGCTACCTCGAGATCTGCGACGGCAACATGGAGGAAGCCAGCATGAGGTGTGACGCAAATATCTCGCTTCGACCTGCCGGAACGAGCGGTCTTGGGACCAAGATCGAACTCAAGAACATGAACTCGTTCAAGAACGTGCAGAAAGCCCTGGAATTCGAGGTCCGAAGACAGAAAGCCATGATCGAGCGCGGGCAACCGCTCGTTCAGGAAACCAGGCTCTGGGACGCCGGGCGCTATGTGACCCTGAGTATGCGCGGCAAGGAAGAGGCTCACGACTATCGCTATTTTCCGGACCCCGACCTGGTTCCGGTGGTGGTGAACGAGGCTTGGATCCAAGAGGTTCGCAGCAGTCTGCCCGAACTCCCCGAGGCGAAGCGGGAGCGATTCATCAAAGAGTACTCACTGTCGCCCTATGACGCGAAGGTGCTCACATCGTCGAAGTCCCTTGCAAACTACTTTGAAGCGGCTCTCAAAAAATTTGCGCGCCCCAAGGCGCTTAGCAACTGGATAATGTCCGAGCTTCTGCGCGAGCTTAACCGCGATAATCGGGAAATCGAAGACTGCCCGGTATCTCCGGAGAACCTGGCAGAGCTTTTGGACCTGCTCGATTCCGGGACGCTCAGTGGTAAAATCGCCAAGGCAGTGTTCGAGCAGATGTACGCAAGCGGCGAGTCTGCGCGGCATATCGTGGATGAAAAAGGTCTGGCGCAGGTAAGCGATGAGTCGGAAATCGAGTCCGCAATCGATCAGGTGCTCTCGGAAAACCCGAAGGAAGTTGAGCATTTTCGTGCCGGGAAGGAGAAACTCTTCGGCTTCTTCGTCGGTCAGGTCATGAGGAAGACAAAAGGAAAGGCAAATCCGCAGCTCGCTAATGAAATTCTCAGGAAAAAACTCATGAGCTAAGGTATAAGAGAAAAATTCTTCAGGAGACTTTAATGCCCGAGCAATGGTTACCGCCAATCCACTGGGATGGTGACGCCGTGGCGATACTCGATCAGAGGATATTGCCGCACCAGGAAAGGTTCCTGCGTTGCACCACCCCTGAACAGGTGATAGGCGCGATAAAGACGATGGCCATTCGCGGAGCTCCCGCCGTGGGAGTTGCCGGAGCGCTTGCCCTGGCCCTTGGGGCCGGGTCTATCCGGACCGGCGATCCAAAAGTATTCAGGCGAAAATTCTCCAGGATGTGCCATAAAGTAAGAGAAGCGCGCCCGACCGGGGCAAACCTGGGCTGGGCGGTCAAAAGATTGTACTCCGTTGTGGTGGAAAACCCCAAAGTGGCCATTGCCGAACTTCAGCGACTCATTGTGCAAGAGGCCAACGCCATTCTGACCGAGGACGTTGTCTCAAACCTGCAGATCGGAAGGTGGGGACGCGAAGTTGTGCCCAAGGGGGCGAGAATTCTCACCTATTGCAATGCCGGTGCGCTTGCGACCGCAGATTACGGAACCGCCGTGGGTGTAATCCGGGCGGCTTTCGAGACTGACCCCACGATCAGCGTCTTTTCCTGCGAAACCAGGCCGTTTCTCCAGGGCGCCAGGCTCACCGCGTTTGAGCTCAAACGGGCGGGTATCCCCGTTACTCTCATTACTGACAATGCTGTGGGAAGCCTGATGAGCCAGGGGAGGATCGATCTTGCAGTGGTGGGCGCGGACAGGATCGCCGCCAACGGGGATACTGCAAACAAGATCGGCACCTACATGGTCGCGGTGCTTGCCAGGACCCACGATATCCCCTTCTATGTCGCCGCGCCCCGTTCGACCATAGATCCGGCGCTGCCTGACGGAAGCGGAATCCCCATCGAGCACAGGGACCCCAAGGAAGTCACTCACCTCCTCGGAAAACGCATAGCCCCTGAGGGCGTCGGCGCTCTAAACCCTGCATTCGACGTCACACCGAACAAGTATATTTCCGCAATAATCACCGAAGTGGGGGTGTTGAGAAAGCCCTTTCCCAAAACGATACGCAAGGCTTTGCAGACCTGATCTCACATTTCACCAATAATTCTCAATCCGAACGGTACATGTAATCGCGCACCATCGGCAGGCCGTTATTCAGACCCTTTGAAAAAAGTATCTGGTACAGCCGCGTGCCGTTGTATTTGAATCCCGCTGATGAAACGTTGAGATATAGCCTCCACATCCGTACGAACCTCTCGTCGAACATCTCACGTATCTTGGCGATGTTCCTTTCGAAATTGGCTATCCAGCAGTCGAGTGTCCTGCCGTAATGCAGCCGCAGCCCCTCGATCTCCAGAACGCACAGACCGGCCCGGCCCATCTCGCGGATTGTTTCCGACAGACTCGGGAGGTAGCCGCCGGGGAAGATATAGCGCTGTATCCAGGCGTCAGTGGCTGACTCGACTTCTTTTGCGATCGTATGCAGCAGGCCGACCCCGCCGTTTTTCAGCAACCCGGCAACCTTTCTCATATAGACAGGAATGAATCTTTTCCCAACGTGCTCAAACATGCCTATGGATACGAACTTGTCGAATTTACCGGTAAGCTGCCGGTAATCCTGCAACCTCACCTCGATCCGCTCACCGAGTCCCAGCTCTTCTATCCTCTGAGAGCCATATAGGCTCTGGTTGCTTGAAAGCGTAACCCCGACTCCTTTTATGCCGTATTTGCTCGCGGAACGCAGGAGCATCCCGCCCCAACCGCATCCGATGTCAACCAGCGTATCTGAGGGGCCGAGCATGAGCTTGCGGGCGATATGATCGTACTTGTTGCGTTGCGCCTCATCGAGCGAATCATCCTCATTTTTGAAATAGCCACAGGAATATGTGAGGCTCTCGTCCAGGAAAAGAGAGTAGAATTCGGGTGTGAGATCATAGTGATATGCTATATTGCCACGAGCCCTTCCAACCGTATCCATTGTCTTCAGGCGAAAAGCAAGGAGCCGCATCTTTTGCCACAGTGAGAAGGTTTTTTCGTCGAATTGCACGATGAGGCCCAGCCGCAGCAGTTCCTGAAGATCGCCCTCGACCTCCAGGTCGCCCTCGACGTATGCTTCACCAAACCCGAGAAACCCTTTGCTGAACATCTGCCCTGGAACTTTTGCAGACTTGATTAGCAGAGTCGTTTTCGGCTTGCCGCCGTATCCTATGACTTCTCCATCCCATAGTTCAAAAGAAAAAGCGGCGTTAGGGTCTGTCCTGTTTATTGCGGCGGCGAGTTCCCTCATCGCTTTTTTCATTTGCAGACCTCCTGTCGGATAAATCCATCGAAGGGTTAACTGGAGCGGCTACGTTCCAGAAAAACATATTTTTGGGTCAACATTGACCTAAGTCAATATGCAAAATAAAAATCAGGCATAAAAGTGGGCGGCAAACTTGGCCGTCATCCGCAACTGGGAAAAGAGCTGGAAGGGATTTACTCGAAACAGGAGGTACCGGCCATAATTGAGCGCTGCCTGAATATCTGGTTCACTCACAACATCGGGGGCGAGCGGTTAGGGGCGATTCTCAACCGGATTGGCTACGATCTGATCGGTGGTCCTGAAGATCAGGACTGCCTCGTTATGAGTTGACATTTCAGCCGGGATCCCGCAGTTTCTGTCCTCTTGCACTCGGCCTAGTAGGTCTGTTTTATTAAGGTATTTGGAGTTTTCACAACTACTGAGCCACCTTTTTGGTCAGTTAGTGTTATTTCGACGCCGGCCCCGCTTTCGACTGGCAGATACGGCCCATCTGCAGCAAGCAGATCGACCCTCCTGACCTCACCCGGCTTGAGCTCACCATTCCAGAATACATTATATTGCTCGATTACCGCCTTTCTGGCTTCATCATCAAGAGAGCGCCAGGATTCCGGATTGTCAATAGTTTCGGGAAGAACCCGGAAATTCGGCAGCACGTGGAAGGTGGCAGGGTAGGACTGTCCTTTTCTGTCGAGGATTACGCCTCGAAAAGTGAGCTTGTTGCTACCCCCTGATGAATTGTCCAGGTTCAACTGGACTTTCGCATGAAGCGGGGAGCCCCGATCAGGCCCCGGATCGCTGACAATTGGCATCCAGTCGCGCCAAAAGTAAGTTCTCAAGACCGTGATCTTGCAGGCGCCGATCTCGAAGACCGCATTATCAGCAGAATACGAGTCCGGGTCAATATACGGGTTGATTTCCGCCGCATAGGCTGCGTTCATCCATGCTGCCGTCAAGAACAGCGCACAGATCCACTTTGCTGCAGTTATAAACATTTTCATGGTTCGGGTTCCTTTCGATGCCGGTTGCCGGGACGTGAGGCATCAGAATTACCGGTCCCGGAGACGCGGCGCGATCCTCCGGAGACTTCTCCACGGTTGCATTTGCGCCACCGGACTTCTTAGAACAGAATCAGACAGGGGTTATGATATCCAAATTAACATCCGGCCAAGTTCATTCAATTGAGCATTTTCATACCTGTAGGCCACGACGTAACCGGCTCCAGCGAGCACATCCGCATGTGTCGCGTAATATAAAAGAAGGATGTGAAGGTCCGGGTCATACGCAGGAAGCGATATTCGAGTTTGACCCCGGGCCTTTGAATGTTTTTTATACAACTTACCCCCTTCACCTTCTTTCCCCTTAAAATACCTGGCGTACTCTCCATGGTAATCTATAAAGTATCCATTCTGAGGGGATGATTTGAGGCTTAGCCTTACCGACCTAATGTTTCGCTCGAACAGTAAATCAACGAGCGGATCGATATTGTAACCTTCGTTTTTGAAATGTTCCTTCATCTTTTCCTTGGCCTTAGCCTGCTCGATGCCATCGCGGAAGGGCGCCATGTGGGACAGGAAATAGGTCTTCGGAGAGACTACAGTGAAGCCTCTCCCGCCGCCAAATACCTTCTCAAGGACCTTTGCCAGGAGCAGATTATCATCGACCTGCCCCAATGCATTTTGGGGAACGCACAGACTTACCCAGACAAGACAGATCCCAACCGCTAAAGACCATCCTTTCCTCATAACCTTTTCCTTTCCTAGTAGACCCCATCCGGCTAGCTGCTCTTGCTCTAACGATCCTTCAGGCGCCGCTGCGACCTGCCACCTCTAAAAAAATGAGCGACTCCTCGCCAAGGGAATAGATCCCTACGGTTTTCACCTTTTTTCCCTTTCGTCAGGGGGTGATCTGAAGACGCTGTATCAGGTCAGCTTCAAATTTTGGCCGCAGATCAAAGAAAACCCACCCCAGGGTGATATCATTCAACTCCTCAGCGCTTGTGAATACACCTTCCTGGATGCCGATGTCGCTAAATCCGGGCGGCTGTACGACATAGATGGAATCAAAGGTTATAAAATGGCGAGCAATCCTGCCCAACTGCCTCAGCCCGAACCCTGGTGCTTGCCCAAGAAGCCCGTCATCGCCCAGCAGTCCATAGCCTCCTCTTGCGCCAGGTGGAGGCTGGAGAGGGCTAAGCGCCAGCCAGAATCCCTGAGGATCTTCGATTGTTCCATTCGCGCTCCGTATGTATGGTCCCATTTGGTACTCGTAGTCGAAGTGCAACATTCCACCATGCTGCGAGGAATAATCACCGCCATCGCTCGAGCATTTGATAGGTGCAGGCAAAGCAGTTTGGGAGTGCGCAAGGGTACTTATTCCAATAAGCAACGCCGTAATAACCAACAAACCGGTAAACGCCTTCTTCATTTTCTTTCCCCTCTTTTGATTTGGATCACTTACCCTTTTCATAATTCACCGGGTTCTAATGAGGCTATCAGTTTGCTTTTAGGCGCATGGTGTGACCGCACTCGGAATTTGGACCTTTCATGCACGGACATGATGAAAAAATCCGGGCGTGTTCCCTGCATTTCCTTACCCTTTATAGACAACCGTGGAGCAAAAAAGGTTCCCGGGGTTTTGAGGGAAGACGGAAATAATGGCGGAACCCGTTTCAGTTCGTTCTGCACCATTTTATGCCTATTTGTGGTAAGAGGTCATGGGCTTCAACCCATTTTGTTTTAGCGACCCGGAACCGGTCATTTAGGAGTCTGGGGTCTGCCGGTCTAAAAATGCCTTTAGCGATGCCACCCTTGTCGATTTCTTCGACGATCTGAGAGTATTTTCTCTTTTCTACCCCGGTTCACATGGTAGTATATATCGTCTGGACGGTAACATTATTGGCCAACGACTTCAAACGTGCCGATCTGAAATATTTGGCTCGTCAATAACAAAACGGCAATCGTCTTCCGCAGAAGATGCGGGATTATTTCTCCGAACCGGCGGATGAAACGGAGGATGAGTATGTTGGAGAAGACATCAGGTGTGGGAAAACATTCCAAGAAGGCGAGTTGGCTTAAGCAATGTTACCCGTTTCAAATGGAGAGAAAGAGCCGGTTCAGCACTTTGTCGGGCATTCCCATTCAGCCGGTCTACACCGATGAAGACCTCGATGGGCTTGATTATGAAAAAGACCTGGGCTATCCCGGCGAAGCTCCTTTTACTAGAGGCGTTCACCCGACCATGTACCGGGGGCGGCTATGGACCATGCGCCAACTCGCCGGCTTTGGCCCTCCGGAAGAAACCAACAAACGGTACAAACTCCTCCTTGCACAGGGGGCTACCGGTATCAATGGCGTTTTCGATTACCCCACTTTGCGGGGGTTCAATTCCGACCACCCTGAGGCGGAAGCCGACGTTGGACGGGGCGGTGTCGCAATCGACAGCCTCGAAGACATGATGATTCTCTTTGATGGCATTCCCATTGATGATGTCAGCGTCTCTTTGGTGACGTGTCAGCCAGTCGGTACAGTGCCCGTGCTGGCCATGTATCTCGCTCAGGCTGAAAGGCGCAACATCTCTTTCGAGAAACTGGCGGGTACGACCCAGAACGATTTCCTTATGGAGACGGCCGTAACCATTGGCTGGAACATCCTCCCGCCTAGATACTCTTTCAAGCTGAGCTGTGATGTCATCGAATACTGTGTCAAGCATGTTCCACGGTGGAATCCCATTAGCATTGCCGGCTACAACTATCGGGAGGCGGGGGCGAACGCCGTCCAGGAACTCGGGCTGTGTTTGGCTCACGGCATCGCATGCGTTGAGGAACTTGTTTCGCGAGGTATGGCTGTAGACGACTTTGCACCGCGTATTTCCTTCTTTCTCAACTCCCATAACGATTTTTTCGAGGAAATCGCCAAGTTCAGGGCCGCGCGAAGGCTTTGGTGCGAAATCATGACCGAGCGTTTCGGCGCCAGGGACCCACGCTCGAAAAAGTTTCGTTTCCATGTTCAGACTGCAGGCTCGGCGCTCACGGCTCAGCAACCGCTCAACAACATTACTCGCGCAGCCTATCATGCCCTTGCTGCGGTCCTGGGGGGAGCCCAGTCGGTGCACATCGACGGATACGACGAGGCGCTCTGCACCCCCACCGAGACTTCGGCGCTCATTGCCCTTCGCACTCAACAGGTCCTTCAGCATGAGACAAACGTAACCAGCACGGTAGACCCACTGGGAGGGTCGTATTTCGTGGAAAGTCTGACGCACGAAATGGAGCGCAGAGTAACTGACTACATTGCCAAAATCGAAAGCATGGGCGGTCTTGTGGAATCGACCAACAAAGGTTGGGTTCACGACGAGATCGCCGATTCCGCCGTCCAATATCAGAAAGCCGTTGAAAGCAGGGAGATGTTGGTAGTGGGTGTCAATTGCCATACCATGGAAGATCAACCGGTAGAAATCTTTGCTCAACCGGAGACGCTAAACCGGCAGAAGGCTAAGCTCGCCGAATTGAGAAGACGGCGAGACCAAACGGCAGTCCAGGCGGCTCTGGGAACAATCCGTGAGGCGTGCAGGAGAATGGATAACGTCATGCCCTCCGTCATCGAAGCCGCCAAGTCCTGGGTTACCGAAGGGGAAATCGCTGAAGTCTTCAGGCAGGAATGGGGCTGCTGGGACCCCCCTTTGGGGCTCTGAAAAACGTTCCGAAGACCGGCAGGCCATGGGGCGGACCCATGCACAAACCCCATGAACTTAGACGCGGATGTACGATCAAGCTAAAGGAGGTTCACGTGGGAGCGGGTCACCAACGCATATTGATCGCAAAAGTCGGCATGGATGCTCACTGGCGTGGAGCTATCGTCATCGCAAGAGCTTTGCGCGATGCGGGCTTTGAGGTCGTCTTTGCAGGGAACCTGTCTCCAGCCGGCGTTGTGTCCGCTGCCATACAGGAGGCTGTCGATTACATTGGAATCAGCAGTCTTTCAGGAAACCATATGATAACCGTGCCCCCGATTCTCGATTCGCTTCGCAGCAAAAACGCCGGTGATATAACAGTCGTCGTGGGAGGCATCGTTCCACCGGATGATGCAAGGGAATTGAAACGTCAAGGGGTTCTCGAAGTATTCGGCCCGGGCCGAAGCATACAGTCTATTGTTGATTTCCTTGGGCAGTCTCATCAGGAGTAATAGATGCCGTATTCGAACAGGATACGTTCACTGCAAGAGAAGATTAGCGAGCAAGGTCTGGCAGGCGCCATATTGTTTTACTCAAGAGACGTTTACTATTATTCCGGAACGGCTCAACCCGCCTACCTGGTCGTCCTGCCTGATGATTACAGGCTCTTTGTCCGCAGGGGATATGAGATTGCCCTGATGGAGTCGGGATATGAAAGAGAGCGCATCGTCAAAGGGGCTTCTCTCGAGGCGGTCGCTCAACAAATGTTTCCCGGACAGGGACAGGGGGCGAAGGTGGGCACGGAGATAGATGTCCTGACAGTGCTCCAGGCCCGTAGTATGAATCAGGCCCTCGGCATGCGGGAACTGGTGGATATCTCCGGCGAGATACTGGAACAGCGCACGGTGAAGGATGCCCAAGAGCTGGAAAGTATAAAGAGAGCCTGCTCTGCTGTCCATGCCGGCCACATTGCAGCGATTTCATGTCTCCGCGCCGGCATGAGCGAAATTGAACTGGCCGCCGCCGTGGAGAATGCTCAACGTCTGGCCGGGCACGAGGGCTGTTTCTTTATGCGGACGTCAGACTTTGTGATGAGCAGGGGGCCTTTGGCCTCAGGGTTCAATCTGCGTCATACAAGCGGCACTCTTTTTACCCTCTCGGGCACAGGGTTAAGCCCAGCCATACCAACGGGCGCATCTCGGCGGACCATCAAAGCTGGAGACATGGTGATGGTGGACATACCGGTGTGCATCGAGGGTTATCACGCTGATCAAAGCCGCACCTATGCTGTCGGGCATGCTCAGCAAAGAGCTTTGGATTTGTTTCAGCGCTTACGCTCGGTGGCGGACTGCCTGATCGGCAATCTGCGTCCTGGTATGACCTGCGCAGAGGCGTTCGCTCTGGCAATGGACGAGGCAAAAGTATCCGGGATTGAGGATTCCTTTATGAACTTCGACTCGGGAGCCAAAGCATATTTCGTCGGCCATGGCATTGGGCTCGAACTCAATGAGCCTCCCTTGCTTGCCCGGAACAGCCGGGCTGTCCTGAAGGCCGGCATGGTCCTGGCGATTGAAATGCACCTCATGGAACCCGAGGGTCTTACCCTCAAGCTCGAAGACACAGTGTTCATCACTCCGAATGGAGTTGAAATATTGACCTCAAGCCCTCGAGAGCTCATCGTAGTTTGTCCGTAAATCAAGGCCTTGACCTGACTTACTATTTCAGACTTCACTTCGAGGCTGCGATGTAGTTACTCAGAATTTGGACGTCTACGTCAAATCCTGAGTAATTTCCGCTACGCACTTACCTTCCGGCTAACGCAGAGGTAACCCGCCGGGCATCATGGCCGAAGAACTGCCAATTGTAATACTCCTTGAGCGTACGGATGGATTCCATCGTGGTTTGAAACAAGATCCAAACGAGAACAAGGATTCCTATTGCGAGTCCGATCTTCCATGCCAGCGTCGTTTGCGGACGCAGCCAGATAAGGGGCAACGCCGGAGGCCCCACACTACAGACTGCGAAGATAATAAAGAATTTTCGGAAATCCCGTTGAATCTTTTATTCTGCAAAGCGTGGGTGGATGGAGGCATCCATGAACTCACCGCAGTGTTTACACTTTATCGCGTCGTCTTGAATCTCTTCAGAGCAGACGGGACACTTTTTCATTATCATCTCTCTTGGTAGAACGAGCCTAGGCTGAGCCACTGCCACCCGAGCCTGACTTACTCTTCCAACGATGATGTCCCGGTTTCATGTCACGGTCAAAACTGAAAGAGCGGTAAGAATAGGTCACCCATCAAAGGGCCCCGGTCAAGAGGAAAAACTCCCCCCAAGTCTCCGTTTGTAATGACTTGACCCATCCGGAACTCAATAAACAAAGCAACTACAACCATTTCATTCGTGGGAGTCCACCGCATTACCTGAAGTTCCATTGCTTCTCCTACAATATCATCAATATCCAATTAGTCATCCACAGCAATCGCCACTTGCTCCGTTCCAAGCCTTTCTTTTGTGCACGCAGAATGATTGCCTTCGCTTCGACAAGGCAGGGGGATGGAGTTTTTATTCTAAGGAAGATCAAAATTTTGGATGGACATCTGACATTAGAGTGTGGTTATATTGATAATATAAGCTGGCTGTCTGCCACTCAATGCTAAGAATGATAACTGTTTAATAAACATTATTATATGATAATCTCGGATATTCATATCTAATAGTATAGTTTTCTGCACTTGAAATCTGCAATTGAAAAGACGGCTCATTGGCTACATTGTCAAACTTTTATTTCAAATCGTGAATATTGCCAGAACAGCAAATCGCTCTGAGTTGAACAGTGATGCCATGCCAAGCATTGACTCTTTCAATTAATCCAAGGAGGAAAATTCAATGAGTCAACTTTTGAAGCCTGGGCAAGTGGTAACATTGGGAATATCAGGAGCGAAATGCCAAGTGAAACAGTTTCTCGGAGAAGGCACCCAAGGGGAAGTCCATCGTGCAGACCTCGATGGAAAGCCGGTGGCTCTAAAATGGTATTTCCCGGAGTACTTGACAGTGGACGTCAGGCTGCAAGAGCGTATAAAAATGGCAATTGAGCGCGGCTCGCCCAGCGATCGGTTTTTGTGGCCTATTGAACTGGCTTCGGCACCTGATCTTCCCAGCTTTGGCTATATAATGCCGCTACGGGAACCTCGGTTCAAAAGCATCATTGATATGATGAAGCGGCGCGTTGAGCCCAGCTTTCGCGCTGTAGCAACAGCCGGATTTGAGTTGGCTCACAGCTATTTGCAACTTCATGCCAAGGGTTTGTGCTATCGGGACATTTCCTTCGGAAACGTGTTCTTCGATCCTGACACGGGAGAGATTCGCATTTGCGACAATGACAACGTGGATACTGATGGAAATCCCGGCTCTATTCGTGGTACCCCCCGTTTTATGGCTCCCGAAATCGTTCGTAATGAATCCGAGCCGAACGCCATGACAGACCTATTTTCGCTTGCTGTTTTGCTATTCCACATGTTTATGATGCATCATCCTCTGGAAGGGAAAAAAGAAGCAGAGATCCACGCGTTGGACCATGCCGCAATGTGCAAACTCTACGGCACCGAGGCTATTTTCATCTTCGATCAGAACGATACCAGTAATCGTCCAGTGCCGGGCATTCACGACAATGCGCTTGTTTTCTGGCCTATTTACCCTCAGTTTTTGCTGAATCTATTCATGAGGGCATTTACCGATGGCATTCGGGATTCGAATCATGGTCGGGTTAGAGAAAGCGAGTGGAGGGAAGCCATGATCAGATTGCGGGACTCTATTGTTTACTGCGGCCATTGCGGTGTGCAAAGCTTTTATGACCTGGACGCTCTGAGGCAATCAAGCGGCCCTGTCCTCACCTGTTGGGCCTGCCGAAAAAGCCTGCAGCTTCCCCCCCGCATCCGAATCGGTGATAGCGTCATTATGCTCAATTTCGACACACAGCTATATCCACATCACATCGACAGCAATAAGGTTTTCGATTTTTCTAAGCCGGTAGCTGCAGTCACAAGACATCCTAATGACCCAAACATATGGGGACTGAAAAATCTTTCCGGTGATAAATGGGTTGCCACAAAACCTGGCAACCCCACATTGGAAATAGAGCCAGGGCGCAGTTTAGCTATGGCTATTGGGACAAGAGTGAATTTTGGAAACAGGCAGGGCGAGATTCGCCTATAGCCTTTGGAAAAACCGCACTGATTTTGAAGGAGGACATGAAATGGCTCCAGCAAGACCTGGTGGTGAATTGGCGACAAGGCCGCTGCATTTCATATGGATCGTAGATTGCTCCGGTTCCATGGGAGGGGACAAGATCAAGAGCTTAAACTTTGCCATTAATGAGGCTCTTCCCGCAATGAGAAAAGTGGCCGATGAAAATCCTAATGCCAATATCCTCGTCCGAGCCGTCAAGTTCTCAGACGGCGCGCAATGGCATGTTGCTCAGCCAACTTCCATAGAGAACTTCAGGTGGATGGATTTGAGCGCCGATGGAGTAACGGATCTGGGCAAGGCCCTGAAGCTTGTTGCCGAACAGCTTAAGATGCCCCCCATGGAAGAACGTGCCCTGCCTCCTGTTCTTGTACTAATGTCGGACGGACAGCCAACAGATGATTTCTCGAGCGGCCTTAAAGAACTCATGGACCAGCCCTGGGGGCAGAAATCCGTTCGCATCGCGATTGCCATCGGGGGCGACGCCCATCTTGATATTTTGCAACAGTTCGTTGGCAATCCAGAAATTAAGCCATTACAGGCTAATAACTCTGAGAGCTTGGTCAAATATATCAAGTGGGCTTCCACGGTCGTTCTTAAATCTGCCTCATCTCCGACCGGAACAGGCCAAGATTCCAAAGGAGCCGTTCCTATTCCAACTCCACCTCCACCCAGTGGCTATGATGTGTGGTAAACCGAGACTATTGAAAGATGTGATAAGCTGAGACTATACTCGGACAACTAGGGCTCCGGTACCTCAGCCCATATTGACGCTTTTGATGGAGCTTAGACCATCATCTCATTGAAACAAGAGTTATTCAGATGGCATCTCTAAATGGGCAAGAGGACAGGAGTTTACATATGGGCTTGGAACTCGTGCGCTTCATCCCAATGCTGAGGCAGTTCAGTTTTGATTGGCGAAAGGCTCTCACGTTTGCCGCATGGGGTGCAGCCGGGGGCATTGCAGGAAGCTTGGTCAGTGAGATGGTGGACAATGGCTCCCCTCACAGGTCCTTGATACAAGTTGAATGGGATTGCGCGCTTTGGTTTGGCATAATCGGCGCTCTAATCGCACTGGCTTTGCTCTGCGCACAGGCATTCTATTTTCACCGGCTGCTTCGCTTCCAGAAATCGACCTTAACCGGTACAGGATTGGGATTTATCGCGGGGGCCGCAGCAGGAGCAACCTCTAATCTCGTATATAATGTAATTGGACCTACGGAGGTGCTGCGGGTAATCTGCTGGGGAATTGGCGCCGGACTACTGGGTGTGGCCCTTAGCTATTGGATTCCCAACCTGGGTCGCAAGCGTGGTTTTTGCGGTGGTTTGCTGGGGGGAATTATCGGAGGTTGCCTCTTCATCCTTTTTTGCGCCACGATTACTCAGGTCCTTGGACGTATGGCAGGAGTGGGAGCAATAGGGTTTTTTATTGGTTTGATGATAGTCTTCGCGGAGGCCGTGTTAAGGGAAGCTTGGCTGGAAATAAGATATGGAGGAAATGAAAAGCGAACGGTAAGTCTTGGGGCCACACCTGTGCGGATCGGCAGTGATGGAGGGCGATGCTCGGTGTACGTGCGGGATGTGCCTTCTGTCGCTTGCTCATACACGTTGGAGCAGGGGCGCATTGTTTTTCATGATGAAACAACCGGACAGACTCAAAACCTGAAAGCTGGCGATCGCAGGCAGGTCGGCAATATCCAAGTAACGGTATGTGCACCTGGAAGCGGCATCCCGTCCAAGCACCCCCCCAGAAGCAGCTCGGATGAACTGCTCCTTTTCATGCCCAACGGAAAAACTGTCTCGCTCACAGTCGGCGCTAGACTTATTCAAACTGAATTTCCTGAACTGGATTTTAATTCCGCCGAAGGAACCATTGCCGAAGTCCGGACAAATCCTAATGATGCTACGATCCTGGGTCTTACAAACTTATCCGGTCAAACCTGGTCTGCCATTCTGCCCGACGGGAGCAGTCGACAGATTGATCCCGGAAGGAGTGTCCGGCTTACAAAGGGAACGACTATTGATTTCGGTAAGCTGAAAGGTCAAATTCGATAGGAGGTAACAAGTGCAAGACTCTGGGTCGAGTCCTTTTGCCAAGAATTTTAGTTGGATTCGTAATCGGTCAGAGCCAATCAACCTTCAGGTCGGATGAAATAAACTCAGACGGTGAGGTTGGATAAGTCAAAAACCAGAAAAGGATCAGCAAGGGATGGGATGGCATGCGATCAAGGCTACCGCGACGGGAGCTTCCCACACCCGTTCGGGGCTGCCGAATCAAGATGCGATTCAATCTTGGGAAGACCCTCAGCTGGGGGCTCTTGCGCTGGCCATTGCAGACGGACACGGAAGCAGCAAGTGTTTCCGTAGCGATAGAGGCGCGGCTCTAGCTGTCCGAAAAGCAGTCGAAGCTGTGAAGGAGTTCTGCTCCTTTTTTTATGGAGAGACCCTGTCAGATCCCTCGCTCGGGCAACAGATCCTCTTTATAGGCCTGCTAACCTCATGGGAAGAGCGGTTTGATAATGATTTGCGAGAGAGGCTTTCCGCGACTCTTACAAAGGATTTAGGTGAATACATTGGCCGCTTGGATAAGTACGCACAAACCGGTAACAAGGATTTTGCCCGGATTATACAAGAGGTGGCTGGCGAATACTTTGGGCGTGACTCTCAAACTGAAGTTTTCAACAAACAGGAGCTGAGGCAGCTCCGTGATCTCACTACCCAAGTACTTGAAGATTTCCTCCAACATCAGTCGTGGTCGACGAAGCCCTTAGACCAGTGGCACCTAGCTGACAATCTTCTGGAGAAACTACTCCGTGAATGGCACGAGGATAAATCTCTTCATGCCGCCTCCGATCGGGCAAGCCAGGAGATATTGAAGCAGTCGCTCAGACGAAGACCGGATCAAACACGTGATCCCTCCTTCAGACACAAACCCAACGTCCAAGTTGGATTCCAGGATCCCAGGCGCACTACCATAGATGCTCGAAATCTCTCCAGCTTAATCAGAGGTTGGCTCGGTGAAAGTCTACTTGAAACATGGAGAGACGCTCTTCCAGGAATACCGACTATTGAGATCATCGGGGGCACATGGCTTACGCGATGCATTGTTGAAAAGTGGACGGAAGCCGTTAATGAAGATGTTGAGCACCAAGCGTTTACAGATGAAGAGTTTGATAAGATACGAGGCAATCCCCCACTTGCATATGGCACGACACTTCTCACTGTTCTGGTGACCACATGTTTCATTCTCTATATGCAATTGGGCGACGGTGATATCTTGAATGTATCAGAAACGGGGGAAGTGGCCAGGCCAATCGCCAGAGATACGAACCTGATCGCCAACGAAACCTATTCTTTGTGTCTGCCCAACGCTTGGAAGCTCTTCCGTCTGAAACTCCAGCCGATTTCCGAACGACCACCTGCCATGATCATGCTTTCCACTGACGGTTACTCCAATTCCTACAAGACGGAAGACGACTTTTTCCGGGTGGGCAAGGACATTCTGGATATTGCCCGTACCGCCGGGAAGGCTGCCATCGACCAGGATCTTGGGACGTGGTTGAAAGAGACTTCGGCGCATGGTAGCGGAGACGATATCACGTTCGGAGCGATCTTCCGAGAGGATGTATTAAGGCTGCCGGATGGGGCCGATGAACATTCTCCTGATCAAGCTGAGGAAACCGTTCCGCGAGACCCTGAAGAAACCGGTAACGCGAATATACTCAGTTAATAGGTGTTGGATAGAGGTTTTTGGGCTTTGCCATGGACTGTTGAGATAGAGACATACTCGTGCGCATCGGCTGGCAAAGCGTAGCACAATGTAACTAACCCTTACTATATGGAGAATTTAGTGTAACCGTCATGAATGATCTCCCTCGTTATAAACTTCGTGAGATTATAAGCCGATATGGCCGTTCTGTATGTGATGATCCCCTGCGTTGCGAAGGGTTATTAAGGGACTTATGCGGACAAAATCCTCTTGAGATTTTTGCTCTAAGCCAAGCTTTAAGAAATGGCATTCCCGATGAACTTTTAACTTCGAGTGCCCAGTTGCCGCTTGGAGTGCTTGTGAGCCGATTTTCTAAACGGCTCGAAGACCGATGTGGAATGAACAGCAGTCTAGCGCACTGGGCAATCGAATCCTGGGCGTTCGCTCTCGGTCTTGTCTCAGAAGATCAGCTCAAGCCTTCAGATGCCCCGGAGGCGGGGTCGTCGACATCGGCGGAGAAGTCTACCGGAGAGACAATAAAACCAAAGCCGGAAGATGCGACACTACCACCACTCCAAGTACTTAATAAGAAAAAAAGTTGGTTCCCCAAATTTACCCTGCTGTTGCTGTTTGGGTTCTTGGCTGTCGCAGTATTCGCTCTCACCAAAAATGACGGAATTAAACGCAAGGCCTCTCCCCCAAGCACACCTATCACCAAAGGCAGTGTTGAGATCAAAAGTGAGCCATCAGGGGCCAAGTGCTACTTTGACAACAAACTTATCGGTGAAACGCCCAGGAGCATAGATGATGTTCAGCAGGGGAAGCATTTTGTTCTGGTTGTTAAAGAAGGGTATCAGGAAGGCAAACAGGAAGTGGCAGTACAACCTGGCGGAAATCATCAACTGGTAATCCAACTCAAAGCTCTGCCTCCACCATCTGTGCTGGGCGGCCTCTCAATTCGCAGTGAACCGTCTGGAGCGGATTGCTTCCTTAATGATCGCTACTTAGGAAAGACGCCCCTTGAAATAGCCGACTTAGAACAGAAGACCTTCCAATTGTCGGCAAAGAAGGTAGGCTACCGTGATTGGACCGAACCGGTTTCAGTTTATTCCAATACGATGCGTGAAATAAACTTTCGCCTAGTGCCGCAACCGCAAAGTCCCGGTGAAGCCTCAAACGGAGCACTTTTGTCCAAACGTATTATTCCAAGGTTTCCAGACCCTCCCAATGAGACTTCTTTGTTGCTGAAAGCCATGCTCGACGGATCGAAAGAAGATGCAATACAAAAAATCGAACATGCTAAGGTAAGACTTCAAATCTTGGACAATGGATCTAACTGTCCTAAGAAAAAAGATGCACGTGAAAAGAATGCAGCAGGTCTTCAGGCAGCATCCAAAGAAGACACTTTGGAAGCGGTGAGAAATTTCTATGAGGCCTACATTCTCTGCCCCAGCGACGTCGAGATTTTGAACAATCTCGGCTTTGCACTGACAAGGGCTGGAGATTACGACGATGCTGAAAAGGCCTTGCTGATGGCACTAGCATTGGCCCCCGCCAGGGCAAATGGTTGGGCTAATCTAGGTCAGGTCTTGTCGATAAAGGGAGATGTAAGCGCTGGGACCGCTTGTTTCCTTAATGCATTTCGATACTCTAAAAATAAAGACACGACTACAGAAGCCCTGAAGAATCTCGCGGAATCCGATCCGTTTCCTAATACCCAGGATTCGGCAAGGGCAGCACTCAATAGACTTGGGAAAACCCCTTCTGTCCAGTCTAAATCATCAGAGCCGGATAAAAAGTGGCTAGTAATCTGTGGTACCTTTGCAAAACAGGATCACACCAAGGTTGATGAACGCCTCTCCTTTGTTCGTGATCTAGGGTATGAGGCACGTATCGAGAGTACCGATAGATTCCCGAATCTCCAACCGAATCTATCCGTTGTACTCTTGGGACCCTTTTCGAAGGATTCCGCTCAAGCACTCGCAAGTAGCTTAAGGGACAAGCTCCCGGAAGGGGCGTACATCAAAGCAGGTTGGTAGAGTTAAGCGCCCGGTAATTCGTTGGAAACAGAGGGTAGAAATTAAAGGGTGCCTCAAGTTTTTTCAAAGAGACCGACCCAACTCCCTCAGAATTAGCTAGCAGAGATGGAAAAGTAACAGGCCTATGACCAATCGGCGAGGTGGTAAGTTCATACAGCGTTCCGGAAACATTACAAAGACGCAACTCATTCCCTTATTATCTGCGCGGGGTGGATTGGTCAAAGGCGCTTATCTGCTTCCAGTCATCATTACCATGGGCTTTACCGTTGCCATGTTCATGATGCTTGACAATCTCGCAGCTTTTAAGTTGACCTTAGGGATCTACCTGGCCTTGGCCTGTTACTACTTCATTTATCTCACCTGTCACACATACAAGCCTTGGTACGTTCTTGCTGGCGCGGCGTTGTTTACAATCGTCATTCTGGGAACTCCTCTGTTGGAGCTTTTTGTGTTTGTCTTTCGAGATATTTTACCGGGTTCCGTGCCTGGAGAAGAGTATCACAGTTTTTGGAAGCTTTTCATTGGAATGCTGTTTGGAGCTGGTTTTATGGAAGAGCTAATTAAGGCGCTGCCAGTTTTCTTCGCCAGATGGCTCGGCACCTGTTTTTCTTACCCCCTGCGGGAACGAGTGGGCGTATGGGGCCCTTTGGACGGCATTCTGTTGGGAGCAGCTTCAGCTGTAGGGTTCACCTTATTTGAAACCCTCGGTCAATATGTCCCTCTCACTACAAATAAGGTAGGCATGCAATACGGAACAGGGGTTGGAGAGCTGGCTGGCTTACAGTTGCTCATCCCTCGTATGCTGAGCTCTGTGGGAGGTCACATGGCTTTTAGCGGCTATATGGGGTACTTTATTGGGTTGAGCGTACTAAATCCAGGCCACAAAGGCACGCTGATTGGCGTCGGCTATCTTAGTTCCTCAGTGTTGCATGCTCTATGGAACTCGTCGTCCGCCTTGGGACCATGGGCCATGATAGCTTCCGGAGGATTGTCCTATACTTTCCTTGCGGCAGCAATCCTCAAAGCCCGGCAGATAACCAACAAACATCGGATAGGGCTGGGAACAAGTTCAACAACAATACCTCCGCCGCCTGTGCTCTTTGCACTCCACTTGGGTGATTACTTTCTTGACCTGTACCTAGGCAAAAAGATTACCACCTCCGAGATAAAAAACTTGGCTTCGGGTGCGGCCAACGGGATAGTGGCAGAAGTAAATCAAAATCCCAGAGATCCTTCTATTCTTGGGCTTAAAAATCTGTCTAGCTCCACTTGGTATGTAGTTATGGCCAGTAGCGTTTCTGTTCGAATCATCTTCGGTCAGAGCGTGAGGTTGACCCCTGGGACACGAATTCATTTCGGCACAGTTGATGGTGAGATTTGCCACCGTTAGAGCAAGGTGAATAGAAGGTCTGGCCCCTATTGAAATGTTTCCAGTATGATGTGCAAATCTGATTAGAGAAAGGGAATCAGACATCATAGTTTGGGTGTAGAATGTGCGAAGCATAGCTGAATGAGCACGGATAGGATGGCGTGCGATACAAGCCAGTGTCACCGGAGCTTCTCACGTACGCGCGGGGTTGGTTTCATCGGGATGCAATTCAACCTTGGGAGATCACACCCAAGAGTCCAGTCGCTATGGCGATAGCAGACGGGCACGTAGGCAAGAAGTGTTTTCGAAGCGACATTGGCGCGAGACTGACTATCCGAGAAAGAAATCGAAGTCATCAAGGTATACTGGGGCATGGATCGTCAATACCTTATGGAGGCTCTTTGTGCAGTCTAGGAAGTAAGATTGTGTAAATCCGCTTATTTAGGCCGAACATGAATGACATGGCTCGTCAGAAGCTAAAAGAGTTGGTAAGTAGGTATGGCCGTTCTCTATGTGAGGATCCAGTGCGTTGCGAGGGACTCTTAAGGGACTTCTGCGGACAAAACAGAGCCGAGGTTTTTGCTCTGTCCCAAGCCGTAAAGGACGGCGTTCCAGCTAAACTTTTAAAGTCGAGCGGTCAACTGCCAGTCGAAGTTACTGCGGCTAAGTTTTCCAAACGACTGGAAGAGCAATACGGTATGGATAGCCATATCGCTCACTGGGCGGTCGAATCGTGGTTGCTGGCTCTTGGTTTGGCCTCTGAAGATCAGCTAAATCGTTTAGGCCCTGACGATTCAAAAGCAAAACCGACAGCCACACATCCGAAGAAAGTTTCACTGTCGAAGATCGCTCTAGTGTTGTTAACTTTGATCGGATTAGTTGCAGTGATTGTTTATATTCAACAAACACCCCCTAGCCCGCCCCAGTCTGTTCAGGGAGGCACAGTATATGTTCAGACCGTTCCTGAGGGTGCTAACTATTACATCGATGGCAAATACGTCGGACTGACTCCGTGCGAAGCAAAAGATATCCAGCGAGGACCTCATCGAATAAGTGTAAAGAAGGATGGCTATGAGGAGGGAAGCCAGTCGGTCGAAGTTGAGCCACTCGGAAAACATCAGATAATACTGCAACTAAAACCTACAGCTGCTCCCCAGGTTACGATGGGCAGTATGGAGATAAGAAGTGAACCTTCAGGTGCGCTGTGCTACCTTGATAATAGATATGTAGGTTTAACACCTCATGTCATTGATGGTGTTGAACCAGGTCAACACTCCATCCTCATCAAAAAAGATGGTTATGAAGACAGCACTCGAAGGACAGTTTTCGTCGCTGCAGGAGATAATTGTAAAATCAATGAAGTACTGACTCCGGCCAAGGCCACACTAAATATTACAGCACCTGATGGAGCATCGGTTTCCTTGGATTACAACTATCAGGGTAAGGTTCCATTACAAATAAACGATCTTTTGTCTGGAAAGACATTTGTTGTCCGTGTGTATAAGGAAGGATATGAAATCGCAGAAGAAAGAGTTGAACTCAAAGCCGGTGAAAAAAAGATTTTGTCCTTTCGGCTGGTTCCGTATCCTTCCAATGTTCCTGCTCCTAACGCTCCAGGCCATCCCATATCAGGTGGATCTCCTCTTGATGCCATTCGCGCATATTACGACTATCTTGGTCGGCGTGATGCCGAAGGAGTAATACGGGGCTGGAAGCAGCCCAAGGAATCACTCTTGCGGAAAGAGGCTGAGCGGGCAGAGTGGCATAAAATCGACGATATACGCCTGGAATCTAGTAATTCCAGCTCTGCCGAAGTCTGGGTTGAGGTGAGGGGCAAGAAAATCAATGAAGAACCGCAACATTACCGAGGCATAATTGAAATGGAGCAGGTCGACGGTCAATGGAAAATAACAAGCATGAAAAAACTGAAACGGGAAAGTTACTGAGATTACATTTGCACAACCGGTATGAGACAAAAGCATGCGGCATATTTGCGGAATACCTTAATCAGTTGGGGGAGGGCCTGAACTGTCTTCTTTTCGCCCTGCTAATTCTCTTTATTGGACCAACCAACGCATGCGGAGGAAGTGCCACCGGGCAGACACCATCTGAGTCCGAGCAGGTATTGAAGGAATTCTATCATGCCTTATCGATGAAAGATTGTTCAAGGGCATTGGCGCGGAGGCCGGATTACAGTATTGAAAAATGCATGGATACAGATTGGGTCAATATTAGTCAGATCAAACAAATAGCTAAAACACCTAGAATTGCTCTGGTTTATATCAAGATTAGTTACAGTAGGCATCATATAGAGAGGCAATGGGCCGGTCACACAATGTTGATTTATGATGGAAAGAGCTGGAAAATTCAAGATGATAGGTTCTGGTGGGACGAAACCAAATTCAGCCTAGAGTACTGTCTTGAAAAAGTTGCTAAATTCGAATCACCCGCGTCATCAAGCAGAGACGGGAGCAAAAGAGAATTCAATCGACCCATGGAGACAGGTACCGAGCCCGCCGTGAATGAGAGTCAAAACCGGCCCCCACCTGGAGTTGCATTACCGTCTGTTCCGCACGAGTCCCAACTCGAAACAGATTCAGAGGGATTAATTGAAGATGTCGAAACCTTGGATCAAAGTAGAATGCCGCAAGGCGTTGTTTCTGCCTCCGCTGCGCAGCGGAGGCCGCCAGTACCAGGACGGGATTCGCTTCAAAAGGAGTTTAATATTAAGAATCCCGAGCCGACGGAGCCAGAACCTATTATTGAAGGGTTCACTTTCGGATCCGAAATAATTTTGCATAAACTTTGGACTTCTCAACAGCTAAACGGCACTTCCGATGACAAGAAAATTCAGTCTCTCGCCAAGCCTGATCATTCAGCTCCCGATCTACAGGTTCCAAGGGTAAAAAACCAACCATTGGTCCCGTGTCTTATGAATTCAATAAGATCCGTGAAACCATTCCGAGGCAGAAAGGTAATTGCACTTACCTTCGATCTTTGCGAGACAGCTAATGATATCTCCGGATATGATGCCGCAATTGTCAACTACCTTCGCGAACACAAGATCAAAGCCACCTTCTTCGCGGGCGGGAAGTGGATGCGGTCTCATCCGGATAAAACCGAACAGTTGATGGCCGATCCACTCTTCGAAATAGGAAACCACACCTGGTCACACGCGAACTTGCGGGTTGCGAACGATAAGGATACTGTCAAAGAGATACTCTGGACACAGGCTCAGTATGAACTCCTCTGGGAAGATTTGGAACGCAGATGCAAAGCATTCGGAATAGATTCCGAGATGAGCAACATTCCCAGGCTGCCGATGGTATTTCGCTTCCCGTATGGAACATGCAGTCCAGGTTCACTGAGTACATTGAGCCGACTTGGCCTGACGGCGATCCAATGGGATGTGGTGACAGGAGATCCTGCTGCAAGGCAGACTGCAGAGAATATTACGAGGACGGTCCTAAACCAGACAAAACCTGGTTCCATTATCATTTGCCATGCCAACGGTCGCGGCCATGGAACAGCTGAGGCTCTGCCCAGGTTCATCCCCGAACTGCGAAACAGGGGATTCGAATTCGTTACCGTAAGCGAGTTGCTCCGATTGGGAGAAGTGGAAGCCTATGAGGAGTGTTTTGAGTTAAGACCAGGAGACAACTCTCGTTACGACAGGGTACGGTAACAGGTTGATCGGCCGTTCGGGATATTTTCAGTCGGCGTTATGATGGATTCTTCAGCCAGAGGTTTAGTAATGAACGACTTTCCCCGCCAGAAGCTACGAGAGTTGGTAGCCCGGTATGGCCGCTCACTTTGTGATGATCCCTTGCGTTGTGAGGGATTGTTAAGAGACCTCTGCGGGCAAAACCAACGGGAGATTTTCGCTCTATCTCAGGCGGTGCAGGATGGTATTCCCAGTGAACTATTAAGTTCAAGCGGGCAGCTGCCGGTAGAAGTACTCGTGAGTCGATTTTCCAAACGTCTTGAAGATCGATGCGGTATGAACAGCGACCTTGCTCGCTGGACAATCGAATCTTGGATGCTGGCACTCGGTCTTGCTTCCGATGACCAGTTCAAGCATTCAACACCTCCCATTACTCCGCTTCCGGTCGCTAAACCTCCGGTAACCACCGGCCCGGCATTATCCCAATCCACGC
>Ga0181539_1001533_pt1 | contig 25234 bp, 18 predicted proteins | sample PEATcosm2014_Bin_46_FD_119767 | JGI IMG/M metagenome (GOLD analysis project Ga0181539, IMG submission 119767) | Peatland microbial communities from MTU Mesocosm Facility, Houghton, MI, USA - PEATcosm2014_Bin23_60_metaG | ecosystem: Environmental > Terrestrial > Soil > Wetlands > Peat | place... | reverse complement strand
TAGAAGCCATCGGTGCGCCGCCCAAACCATGCCTACGGCAGTTGCCTTCACACCGACTACCACCGGACTTGCCCCAAATCCGATCCGCTTAATAGTTCCGACGCCTTATCGACGGATTAGGGAAAGCCGTTCGTTACCCAGGTGGGGTATAACTCAGAAACCTTCCTCGGCTTCTCAAGAACCGTCAGTGCGGGAGGCATGTTTATTGAGACGAAGGAGCCCATCTCCGAGGGTTCCAAGCTCAAATTGGCGTTCAATTTGGATGATGGTGGTCCAATCATCCGGGTAACCGCGGAGGTCCGCTATGTGGTAACTAAACTGGGCATCGGCGCGCAATTCGTCGATCTATCTCCATCTGACCGAAGCCGCATCGACGTGTACACAACCAAGGGGGAAGCGGGGTAGCGCGGACTTACAGTGGAGGTCCGCGGGTCTTTCTTGATTGATCCTGGACAAAGCGCCGACCTGAGAATCTAGGTCGGTGGTACGCGCTTTGCCGCCGCGCGCCCTTGTACCCCGTGCGACCTCTCCCGCCACGGCCGATCCGCGACTCCTAGGGAGAAGGCGGGGTCGAGCCGTGTGGGCTGTCAGGGCAGTCGGAGCAGTTTGGCCGGGTTCAGCTTGGCGATTGGGTATCAAGTTAATTCGGCCAGAAATGGGGGCATTTCCCATATCCACGGCTGCTGTGGTTACTAAGAACCTCGTCCAGGTTGAATCATTTGATGTTGGCGCGGGTCCGCTGGTATGAGTGTCATGATCACTGCAATACTCGCGATTCTCCTCCTCGGGGTCGCACTCTTGCTCTGGGCCGAGGAGATCGTACGCGACCGCAAACTTGTGTGCGAGATCGTACCCAAGCTCCTTTACACACGTCGAACTTGGAAGTTGCGAATCACCAGTGAGTCCACTTCAGTCAAGACGTTAGGGGAGGTGGTTGTTTGGGGGAGGATAGCGACAAGCGTGCATGCAGAACATGCCTTGGTCAATGTTGGTTCCATCATGCTTGCGACAGGGCAGCGTGCGGAATTCGACTTGGGACCTCCACTCGTTGAGCTGCTTGAAAAACTTGGGCGGCCTGGCCAGGGCGATGCCTCAGTCGTTTTGGACGCCACAATCGACATTCATCACCTCGTCAAATCCAGAGGCGAAAACGCACAGTACGTTTCATTGCCGTTTGCGACCACAGTGGCCTGGTAAAGGTCCACGCCCAACCTGCCCCGATTTTGGTCCAATCATAATGCGCGGCCTGGCTCAGGCCTTCCGTGCATTTCGGTGAAATCCCATCGGCCTCTTCCTTGGCTCCCGCTCAACTCAATCTTCTTCCCAATTAACAACACGCGTGGCGCCTGTGCCACGAAAAGGAGGTTCCATGTTCGTTGAACTCATGCCGCTTCTCACCGGTCGCACTGTGCTCATCACGGTGGCCAAGGTGGATGACAAAACACTTCGTGTAAACGTCATCCCCCATGGAAAAGCCGACGACAACCCGGCTCTCAGTACGCGACTCACCTATACCGGCCCGCCCGAGGAACTCGATGCTGAACTTGGCAAGCATCTGGCCGGTTACGTCCAAATCCACCAGCAAACCGCCAGCACCTTGGCCGAAGCCAAAGCCACGATGGAAGCTGCCGCCAAAGCAGCTCAGGAGGAAGCCAAGCGCAAGGCCGAGGAGCGCAAGAAGGCAACCGTGAAGTCGCCTGCCACTACCGCGGTTGATCCTGCCCCAGCGCCTTCCACCACGCCCTCAACTCCTGCTGAGGCCGCGCCCTCCCCAGCATTCACGGGTACACTCGGGCTGTTCCCCTCTACCACGACCGAACCTGCTCCAACCCAATCGAATGGAGGTCTCGCACTCTAATAGAGAGCCATGTACTGTCCCTCTATTTCGAATTTAATGGCGTTCTACTTCCAGATATTAACCCCAAGCTGTCGGTAGAGGAAATCCGCACCGCGTACGCCCACCAATTTCCCGATATCGCTACGGCAACAATCACTGGGCCGGAGGCGGTCGGAGATAAGCTGCGGTATTTGTTCTCAAGAGCCATCGGGGCAAAGGGATAACCCGATGAGCCGAAATCCCAAAAGCAAGGAGGTGACGAAGCGTGCGGTCCTGGCGGAACTTGAAAGACTTCGCCAGGGCCGCCACGTCCGTTACCACACACTTCTGGGGAGGTCCGCGAGATGCCCCGAACTTGAATAGGCTGTCCTACCGCTAGAACTGAGGCAATGTGAAATGGCTATTGTCGAACTGGTCACAAAACAAGGTTATGATTTTTACGAAGTCGCTTCGGCATTTCAAAAGGCGATCCGCCGCGGCGATGGCAGGATGGCAGCCTATTGGGCACTGGAACTCTATGACACTACCGAATTCAACTGGCGCAGGTACGTTTGGAAGCGGTTGCATATCATCGCATGTGAAGATATAGCAGATCCGATTAGCAAGGAAATCGAGGCATTGGAACAGAGTCATGATCTCGTCAACAAGGGAAAGGAAAAAGAGGAACGTAAGCCGGGCCGATTGATGCTGGTGAAAGCGACGCTTCTCGCCGCTGCGGCGAACAAATGTCGGGACGCGGACCACCTCATCGTGCTTGTTTATGAACAGAACACAATCCCGCCTGAGGAACTTCGGGCCGACCTCGCTGCGGCAAAGGACACCATAGAGGAAATACCGGACTCACTCTAAATGAATTGGGCAGGAGAAACTGGGGCTGGATTTCAAAAAGGTGACGTCGCGGCGATGGCTTTCCGACGTACTGATGATTGGCATTCGGTTTAAAGCCGGATGCTTTTTGTTAACAACCGTGGAACAAGCGGATGTTAGGCATCGGTCAAGGCTCCCCAATAACTCCTACCAATCACAGGATCTTCAATATTCGCAGTAACTCATTGCAAACATAAGCGGCGGCTCACAAGTCAGGAACCGATTTTGACATGTTCTCATCCTGCCGGTAAGATTGTTGAGAAAGGTAAGCGCCGCATGAACAAGCAAGACGATCCGGCCGGCGCGAGCCTTGGTAGACGTCCCGGAATTGCCCGGGCTAACGCTCTGGCGGCGGTCGGAGATTGCTCGCAAGGCTGCGCAAGCGCGAGATTTGAAACGGAAACCAGGAGAGTGTAAACTTCAATCATGGCCGTCTCAAAGCGACGTCGAGTTTACCATTACGAATTCGAGCTGAACGGTCGTCGCTACCGTGGGAGCACGAAACGCCGCAATAAGCAGGCTGCACAGACCGTGGAGAGCATCATCCGCACGAGGCTGCTTGATACGACACAGGGCGTTCCGAGGCCCTCCGACATTCCGACGTTTGCAGAGATGGCTGACCAATTCCTTGCCTGGGCGAAGACGAACCTGGCTCCAGCCACAGTGAAGCTTCACCGCGTGAACATCGCCAAGCTGAAGAAGTTCTATAAGGGAAAGCTGCTGACGGAGATTGACCAGAAGAGTGTGGAAGAGTTCAAGGTGTGGAGGGCGGGACAGAAGCGGGAAAACGGAGAGGGCAAGGTATCAGGCGCCACGGTCAACAGGAACCTGACGACCTTGAAGCGTATTTTCAACTACGCGGATGCGATGGAATTGAACGTCAGGAACCCGGTGAGGCCCGTTCCTTTCTTCAAGGAGGCGGGAAGGGTCAGAGCATTGACCTTCGAGGAAGTGGACAAGTACCTGGCGGCAGCGAAGGGAGACTTGAAGGACTTCGCGGTGCTGGCAGTGGAGACAGGAGCCCGCCCCATGGAGCTGCTGGCCCTGCACAAGAAGGACGTACATCTGGCGGAAGGCTACGTCAGCCTGCCCGGAACGAAGACAAGGAAGGCGCACAGAGATGTGCCATTGAGCAAGGACGCCAAGGAAGTGTTGGAGAGACGGATTGCGGCATCATCCAACGGCTACATCTTCCCTGTTCGCAGACCGAAGACGAAGAACAAGGAAGTGGACCACATCAGCTCGCTCAAAGGGGCGCACGAGAGGGTTATCAAAGACTGCTTCCCTGATGACCCCTTTACGGCTTATACTTTCAGGCATACGTATGGCACCAGGCATGCCCAGGCGGGAACGGAGCTGCCGGTGCTGGCGGAGCTGATGGGACACGCTGAGATTCAAACCACGATGATTTACGTGCATGCCTCCAAGAAGATGAAGATTGAGGCGACGGAGAAGCTCCAGGCTTACGTCGAGGCAGCGAAGAAGGCCAAGAAGCTCCAAGAGGAGCAGGAAGCGGAGAGTTGCAAACCGATGGAGGATGAGTGGGGCGTACCGATTTATGAAAGCGATGCAAGCTCCCCACAAAATCCCCCACAAGACGAAGAAATTGAGAATTTGCCATTTTAGATAAGTCTTTTTATAGCAATAATGTGCGCCTGTAGCTCAGATGGATAGAGCGTTTGCCTCCGGAGCAAAAGGTCGCAGGTTCGAATCCTGCCAGGCGTACCAGACCTCTCAAATCCTTAGCTCGCCTCTACCGATGCCGGAAGCTGCTTTGTGACGTGGTTTGTAATGTAACCCCCCTCGGGATGGTTAAGCGCCGCCGCCGCGGGGGCTTCGCGCCGGAAGCGCTCGATGGCCTGGGGTTCAGCCGCCGTTGCGTCGGGTAGAAACTTCAAGAGCTGAGCCCCACTTCCAAAACCGCAGGGTCATCTTGCCCACCCATGATCTTGGTGATACAGTCCCCGCGGCCTTTGGGGGTCTCCCGGATCAGGCTGTCGGAGGTCGTTGTGGGGAAAACTCTGCGTGCAGTCTTCCTCCCCCGAATAAAACTCGCAAGTCCGAACTTCGCTACAGAGAGTTTAGTTCAAGGAGATTTGGCTTGGGCACATCGAATGCATCACACCCAATGCGTGCATGTCGCACTGTCTTCGTGAACCGTCTCTTGGTCGCAATCGGACTGATCATGGGGGTGCTGTCGGGTGGGGCATCGGCTCAAACTGCACCCTATGCACCGCCACGATCGCCGCGCGCCAAACTGAATTTTGACGTGAACTGGAAATTTATCCGGGAGGACGTGCCTGGCGCGGAGGCGCCCAGCTTCGATGACTCCGCTTGGACGACCATCAGCACGCCGCACACTTTCAATGACGTCGACTCATTTCGTCAAATCATTTCCCATAGCGGCGGGGACCGCGGCACCTACAAAGGGCTGGCTTGGTATCGCAAACATTTCAAACTTCCGGCTAAATTTGCCGGCGACAAGATCTTCCTCGAATTCGAGGGGATGCGACAAGCCGGCGGCATTTTCTTGAATGGCAAGGAAGTTGGGCTCTATGAGAACGGGGTAACGGCTTACGGCCTGGACATCACCGGCACCGTTCACTTCGGGAAAGAAGAGAACGTCCTGGCGGTGAAGGTGGATAACCGCACCACTTACTTGGAGCGTTCCAGCAATACCTCGTTTGAATGGAACAACAATGACTTCAATCCAGACCACGGGGGCATTAACCGGCATGTCTGGTTGCACGTGACCGGAAAGATCTATCAGACTCTGCCACTTTATTACGGCCTGGAAAGCACCGGGGTGTATGTTCATGCTGCGAACTTCAATATCGCCGGGAAAAGCGCCAGTGTTACAGTGGAGTCGGAAGTGCGCAATGCCTCAGGTGATCACTCCGCGGTAGAGTTGTCAGCCGTGATTGTCGATCAGGAAGGGCAGGTTCGCGCCCGATTCAGCGGCAGCTCCGTCGATATGGCCGCCGGCGAAAAGACCGTCTTGACCGCAACTGGAGCGCTCCAGGGCGCGCGCTTCTGGAGTCTGGAAGACCCCTATCTTTATGACGTCTACACGATCCTCAGGGTGGATGGCAAAACCGTTGACGTCAACAAGGTGGCTACCGGGTTTCGCAAAACCGAATTCAAAGGCGGGGCCGGCACGGGCGGCGTGTATCTCAATGACAAGTTTGTCTACCTGAAAGGCTTCGCCCAGCGTGCCAGCAACGAATGGGAGGGCCTGGGCCAGGCATATCCGGACTGGATGCACGACTTCAACGCCCAGTTGATTCGCGACACCCATGCCAACTACATAAGGTGGATGCACATTTCGCCGCAGCGCGTCGACGCCGATGCCGCCGACCGCTACGGCATCCTCCAGATCTGCCCCGCCGGCGACAAGGAGGCGGACGCAGTAGGACGCCGCTGGGAGCAGCGCCTGGAAGTGATGCGCAATACCATGATCTACTTCCGAAACCGTCCCAGCATCCTTTTCTGGGAGGCGGGCAACACGGTGGTCACCGTGGAGCACATCCAGCAGATGGTTGCCCTGCGCAAGCAATGGGATCCGGACGGCGGCCGCGTGGTGGGCGCTCGCGGCAACGATAACGTCGCGGCCAATACCGCCATCAGTCCCCTTGCCGAATATTTTGGCGTGATGATTGGCCAGGATCCACGGACCGACCAACTCGCCAGCCCCGGCGCCATGTTCAGGGGGTACAGTGCCGAGCGCCGCGATCGCGCGCCGCTCATTGAAACCGAGGACTTTCGCGAGGAAGGCGCGCGCCGCTTCTGGGACGATTTTTCGCCTCCCTATTTCGGTTTCAAGAAGGGACCGCACGACACGTGGCAATATACCTCCGAGAGCTTCGCCCTCGCCGGGGTCAAACGCTATTGGGCTTATTGGCAAAACCGCATTTCCAACCCCGACCCGGCTCACTCCAAGTGGTCGGGTTACGCGTCCATCTATTTCTCCGATTCGGACGCGGATGGACGGCAGGATTCCAGCGAAGTCTGCCGGGTCAGCGGCAAGGTGGATGCCGTTCGTCTGCCCAAGGAGATTTATTTCGCCCACCGGGTGATGCAGAACGAGCAGCCCGACCTCCATATCCTGGGCCATTGGAGTTATCCGGCTGGTCCCAACGCCAAGAAGACGGTGAAGACCATCTACGTTATTGCCAATACCCAATCGGTGGAGTTGTTCGCAAACGGAAAATCGGTGGGGGTAAACTCCGAGCCAATCAATGGATTTGTCTTTGCTTTTCCCAGTGTGGAATTTGCCCCGGGGAGTCTGAAGGCTGTCGGCAGCAACGACGGCAAATCAGTGGCCCAAGAGGAGCTGACGACCGCTGGCCCGCCGGCGGCAATCAAACTCACCCTCATGGTCGGTCCGCAAGGCCTGCAAGCCGATGGGGAGGATGTGGCGCTCATTGATGTGGAAGTGGTCGATGCCAAAGGCCAGCGCTGCCCCACCGACGACGACCGAGTCGACTTTGCCATCACCGGACCCGGGATCTGGCGTGGCGGCTACAATAGCGGCAAGATCGATTCGACAAACAATCTTTACCTGAATACCGAGTGCGGGATCAACCGTGTTTCCGTCCGTTCCACCCGTTCGGCCGGCGCCATTACCGTCACGGCCAGGCGGGCTGGTTTGAAGTCCGCTCAAATCAAGGTCGTCGCCAAGCGCGTCAAGGTCGTCGACGGTTTGGCCACCTTTATGCCGCAACATCTGCGAGGGCCGGCGGAAAGATGAAAGTGATGTTGACTGGCACGTGACCCGACAACGGCTCGGGCTTTCCCGCCCAGGCCCCAGCAGTCGTGCGAAGATCTGAACCCTAACCTTCCTGAACTGGAGTAAGACATGACCAATATTAAACTCATCGTATGCGCATTCCTTCTGTGCTTTCTGGCCCTGGTGGCGCGCGCCCAGACCAAACCCGCGGACCCCGCGGTTCCGCATCTGGAAAAACGTGGCCAAGCCACGCAGTTGATCGTGGATGGCAAGCCCTTTCTGGCGATCGCCGGCGAACTGAGCAACACCGTGTCCTCCGATACCGAGCACATGAAAGCGGTGTGGCCGGTGCTCGCCAACAAGGTCCATGTGAACACCGTCTTGACCGGCGTCGCGTGGGACTGGATTGAGCCCGAGGAAGGGAAGTACGATTTCCGCCTCGTCGATCAGCTCATCGCGAGCGCGCGCCAGAATAACCTCCACATCGTCTGGCTCTGGTTCGCCAGTTGGAAAAACGGGCTTTCTAGCTTTGCCCCCGCCTGGGTCAAAGCCGCGCAGGACCGCTTCCCGCGCGTCCAGATCCGCGGCGGCAAGACCATCGAGGTGCTCTCCACCCTGAGTCAGAACAACCTGGAGGCCGATGCGCGCGCTTTCGCCGCCTTGATGCGACACACGCGCGAGGTGGATGTGACCCACCGCGTGATCATGGTGCAGTTGGAGAACGAAGTCGGGGTGCTGGGCGACGCGCGCGATCGCTCGCCGGCTGCCAACGAAGCCTTCGCCAAACCGGTGCCCCAGGAACTGATGGACTATCTGGTGAAGCACCAGCAGGACCTGCTGCCGGAATTCAAACAGGTGTGGGACGTCGCGGGCGCCAAGAACTCCGGAACGTGGGAAGAGGATTTCGGCGAGGGCGCCAAAGCCGACGAAATCTTCATGGGCTGGAACTATGCCCGCTACATCAACCGCGTGGCCGAGGCGGGCAAGAAGGAATACCCCATCCCCATGTACGTCAACGCTTGGATTGTGCAACCGGAAGACCAAGGCCCGGGCGACTATCCCAGCGGCGGTCCGCAAGACCACATGCTTGACATCTGGCGCGCCGGGGCGCCGAGGGTGGACCTGCTCTGCCCCGATATCTACCTGCCCGATTTCACCGGCATCATCGCGCGCTACGGCCGCTCCGGCAACACCCTGTTCATTCCCGAATCCGCCAGCGGCATACGCGGCGCCGCCAACGCCTTCTACGCCATTGGCCAACAGCGCGTCATCGGCTACTCAGCCATGGGGATCGACAACTTCGCGCGCCTGGCGTACGGCCCCGGCGGGCCGCCGCCCGCCGGTTCGCAGCCGCCGCCCGACATCGAGGCGCTGCCGTTTTCCGTGGCCTACAAGACGCTAGCGCAACTCGCCCCGTCGATTCTGGAGCACCAGTCCCAGGGAACCATCGCGGCTGCGTGGCTGAACCGGGAGAAGCCCGAGCAGCGAATCCAGCTTGGCGACTACATCCTCAACGTGGGCCTGCCGCGCGATCGCCGCGCGCCGGACCTGGTGCCTGACCTGACGGGCTACGGCATCTTCATGGCCACCGGTCCCGACGAATACCTGTTGGCCGGCGACAATCTGCAAATCACGTTCACACCCAACACGCCCGGCCCGCCCATCGCCGGCATCGCCCGCCAGGAAAACGGCCACTTCGAAAATGGCAAATGGGTGGTCACGCGCTATCTGGGCGGCGACGATTCCGTGCTGCGCTATGACATCGCCACGGTCGCCAACATGGGCCAATCCGGCAGCGGAGTCCGCCTCTCCGCGCCCGACCGCGGCATCCAGCGTGTGAAGCTCTACCGGTATCGCTAGCCCCGAACTGCCGTCGGGTCTGGGAGCATCACGTATCCAGGGCAAGCTGCTGAAGATCGGAATTGAAGTGTTTCAAGCCACCGTTGCCAAGTACCTGGAGCGTCGCGGAAAAACACCCTCCCAGACCTGGCGTGTGTTCCTTGACAACCACCGCCCCTGCTAGTAATCCTGCGGCAGTTTTTGCAGTTGCTCCATCGTGAAGACGGGGCCTTCTTTGCAGACGTAGACGGGACCGGCGTTGCAGCGTCCACACTTGCCCACGCCGCACTTCATCCGGTTTTCGAGGCTGGTGTATACAGAGTGCGCGCCGATGCCGAGCTTGTCCAGAATCGGCAAGGTGTTCTTGATCATGATGGGGGGGCCGATGACGAGCACAACGGAATTCTCCGCCGCCACTTTCGCGCGTTCAAAAACCGTGGGCACAAAACCCACCTCGCCTTTCCATTCCGGGGTTTGGCCTCCGGGATCAACGCACTGGATCACCCTCACGCGATCGCGCTTGGCCCACTCCTCCAGCTCATTCACATAAACCAGATCGGCCACGGTTCGCGCGCCATAGACAATCGTGATGTCACCGTACTTCGCGCGGTTTTCGAGCGCATACCAGATGGCGCAGCGAATGGGGGGCATGGCGATTCCGCCACCTAGGAAAATCAGGTTCTTCCCTTCCCATTTCTCCATGGGATAGCCGTTGCCGTAAGGCCCGCGGAAACCGAGGGTATCGCCCTCCTCCACTCGCCAGAGCGCTTCCGTAACGCGGCCTACCTTGCGGAAACAGAACTCGAGGGAATCCTTCCAGTTCGAACTGGAACAAATATTGAAAGTCGATTCCCCGTAGCCAAAGGCGGAGAAGATTCCGAACTGCCCCACGCGGAAATCAAATTGGCTGGCGCGCTCCTGGCTCTGAAAGCGGATGCGCACGGATTTTACGTCCGGCGTGTGCCGCCGGACGCCCACCACTGCCATCAGGTCGGGCGTGTAAATATCAGGCATATTGGGTCTCATTGTTGCGTCGATCGCCGAAAAATTGCCTCGGCATCGACGATGGCGGGGTAAACCCGCCGCTACAAGCTGGATAACCTGCGAGATTATCCGGCATGTTCAATCTCCGTCAGCAAGGTGAGCAGTCCCTGCCCCTCGGGGCAATTCCGCGTGCAGTTCCCGCAGCCGGTGCAGAGAATCTCGCCGAACTTGTCAGGGTAAATGGAAAACTTGTGCAGGACGCGCTGCCGCTGGCGTGATCCCTGCTCGGGCCGCGGATTGTGTCCGGAAGCGTGTAAGGTGAATTGCACAAACTGGCACGAGTCCCAATTGCGAACGCGTTCGCCGTTTTGGCTGTTCCCTTCATCCACGATGTCGAAGCAATGGCAGGTGGGGCAATTGTAAGCGCAGGCTCCACAGCCGAGGCACGCCAGCGTCTCATCCTGCCAGAAGGGGCTGGCGAACTGCTCGTCCACAAACTGCTTGATGTGCTCGGGAGTGAACCTTGGCTTCGGTCCCTTGCTGAGCGGCGCGGTGCGTTCAGAGGCTTGCGTTTTCCCGGCGAATAAGGCCCGCCCTTTGTCCGTAAGGCAGCGCACCTCAAACTCTTCCCCAAGGTCGAACAGCATCACGTCGCTGCCACGCTCCGCCTGGGGGCCGAGCCCTACGGATGTGCAGAAGCACGACTCGTCGTGCGACGAGCACGCCAGCGTAACCACCGTCGTCGCCTCGCGCCGGCGGTTATACGCCTCGTCGCGATAGTCCCAGTTGAAGACATGATCCAAGATGGGCAACGCCGCCGCGTCGCAGGGCCGGACCCCGAGCAGGATTTGCGCAGCGAGTTCCGCTTCGCCATTCGTCAATTCCACCCGGTTGCCCTCCAGGTGATAGCGGCAGAGCAATTCGTGCCGGGGAAACACGAACTCCTTCACGGAATTCGCCGGGCGCACAAACCCTTCCCAAACGATGTCATCAGCGGAAGCCAGTGGCGCGTACAGAACCAGGCCGGGCTTCGTCTGTACAGGCCCCGCCACCACCTTGCCCTCGGCAATCCACTCCTTCGCCAGTTCCCGCAGTCCAGCCTTGGTGAGGATATCGCTCATCGGATAAAGTCCTCCTTATCCGTAAGCGCGTAGGAGCCGATCAAGGGCTCGACCTTGGGATCCATGCCCGCTTGATATCCAAAGTGTTTCTCGGCGGCGCGGGCCAAAGTGAGGTTGAGCAACCCCAGAGGAATGCCGGCGGGACAAGCTCGGGCGCATTCGCCGCACCCCACGCAGCGGCCTGCCAAGTGGAACGCCCGCGTGATGTGCCAGGCGAAGTTGCCCTTGGGCGTGGCGGAGGTATCAATCGCCACCGGCCGGTTCTTGTCCGCAATGCAGCGCTCGCAGTAACACAGGGGGCACACCTGGCGGCAAGCGTAGCACTTCACGCAGCGCTCGAATTCCTGCGCCCACCAGGACATGCGCTCAGCCGGAGACATCTGCATCAGGGCGTCCAGCGCGGCGGCGTGCTGGGTCGCGGGCGTCGGTGCAGCAGCCTCCCCAATGAATTCATCGGCGAAACGCGGCTGGTGCACCTCGCAGGTGTCGCACTTGGGCTGCCCCATGCCGTCGCAGGCCATGCCGATCACGCGCAGGGTCTGGCGATCGACTTGTGATTCCTTCTCCAGAATCACCAACCCTCGCTCGTCACATCCTTTCACCACTACCGCGGCTTTGCCCAGGCGCCTGATCTCCTTGCGCTTGAGGTAGGTCGCGAGGTTGGCCTGGCAGTCGGTGTTCCAAACCAGCTTGCCCACGTCCTCAGCGCGCCGGATGAACACTGGCCCGCCCGCGCCATAACCAATCACCACGTGCACGGTTCCCTCGGTAAGCAGCCGAGTGCAAGTCTCGCGCAGGCGCTGCTCATTTGCTGTCATACGGGAATTGTCGGGTGCAGGCAACTTCGGTGGCAGAGGGAAAGCAGGGGGCCGGAAGCCATTCTTCTGATACAGCTCACGATACGGTCCGAGCTTACGGGTTTCTTCCGTGATGCGGATAATCTCTTCCTGCCACTTCCGCCCCTCGGCGGCGGAAATCCAGGTGAAATAAATGCGCCGCAGGTCGAATCCCAGCGTGTCCAGGAGGTCACGGAACAGAATCCAGCGCCGGCGCGCATGGTAGTTGCCCGCGGAGTAGTGGCAATCACCAGGATGGCAGCCGGACACCAGCACAGCGTCAGCGCCAATTTCAAAAGCCTTAATCAACAGGTTGAAATCGATCCGTCCGGTGCAAGGCAGCCGGATGATGCGGACGTTGGCGGGGTATTCGAGGCGCGTCGTGCCGGCGAGGTCCGCCCCCAGGTAGGTGCACCAGTTGCACACGTACGCGATAATCTTCGGCTCGAACTGGTTCGCTTGACTCATGCGAGGCTTTCGCTCCTCTAACCTTAGAGTCCCGCCGGTATCTTCTTCACCGAGATGGCATCGCCCGCAAAGAGCGTGGGCGCGCCGGCGGCGAAGGCGTCCTTGTTATAGGCCACCACGTCCGTCTGGATGAGTTTGTTAAAGTCGGCCAGGTGCTGCTCTAACTCCTTCGTCAGCTCCGCTTTCTGTTCCAAAGCCAACTGAGTGGGGGGCTCGCCGTAGGCGAAAGCGCCGCCTCCCGAGAGGCCGGAGAGCTTGCTGTTAAACGCCGCCAAGTAGTGAATGTCATCTTCAGAGCCCTGCTGGAGTTCCGAGTTATATACGGAATCCTTCAAAGTTCGGAGCTTTCTGCCAAGCTGAAAGCCTTTGCCCATGAGCGGCTGAAACTTCTTTTTCAGGTTGTCGTCGTCACTGGCGCGGACCATACCCTGGAAAGCGGCGAGCGTCTTCTGCATTCCGTCGACGCGGTTCAGCATGGTGTTCAGCGCGCTCACCGCATTGCGCCCCTCAAGCGAAAACCGCAGCGAGGCGCGGAAATTCTCGGGATCAATCTTGAGGTTGGGATCCGGACGCACGCTGACGTCGGCTTCCGCCTTATGCTCTCCCACGGTGATGACCACGTGATACTTCCCGGCCAGCACCGTCGGCCCCCTGCCGCGGCCAAAGAACTCCGCAAATTCGCTGAGTTCCTGTTGCCGCTCAAAGGTCAGCCGCTCCGGCCCGTCGTAACGCATCGACCAGACAAAACGGTTGATCCCGGCCTTGGAAGGTCCATGCTCGGTCGCCACCGGATTCCCATGTTCGTCGGTGATCACGATCTTGACCGGGCCTTCGCGCTGGCCCCCGGGACCCTCTGCTTCTCCTTGCCCTCCTTGCCCTCCTTGCCCTCCTTGTCCCCCCTGGCCTCCCGGCATGACGGGGCCAGCCCCGCCCGCCCCGCCTGCCCCGGCGCCACCAGGCCCCCCCGGACCGCCGCCGCCGCGCCTCTGCTCAATCTCCTTCTTCAGGAAGTAATCGATCACCACTCCCTCGGGGCCATTCGGGACGGAGTAATCCGCCGCCGCACCGAATCCTGCGCCGCGCCAGTGATGAAAAAGCGTGCCCGGCGCGGTGCTCACTAGTTGAAAGTCGCTGTCCTGGATCTTCGCACTCATCTGCTCGACCGGGCGAAGGTTGTCGAGCACGAAGAGGCCGCGGCCGTGCGTGGCCACCACAAGATCGTCGGTGGCCTTCACAAATTTCAGGTCATAGACGGGCGCCGTGGGGAAGTTGGCTTTGAGCGGCTGCCAGTGCTCTCCCGCGTCCGGCGAGTAGAAAAGGCCGGTGTCGGTTCCGAGCACGAGAAACCCGCGCTGGTTAGGGTCCTCACGGACGACGTGCGCGCAAGAATCGGCGGGTAGGCCGGCGGCAATGGGCGTCCACGTCTTGCCGTAGTCGGCCGTCTTGTAAACGTACGGGTGAGAATTATCCAACTCGTGGGCATCGTAGGTGACGTACGCCGTCCCGGCGTCAAAAGGCGAGACCCCGACCTGATAGACGCGAGCCCACTCGGGCGCGCCGGCAACGGAAACGTTGGTCCATTTCTTGCCGCCATCGCGCGTCACCTGCACCAGACCGTCGTCAGTGCCCACCCAGATCACTTTGGCATCGGTGGGCGCGAGGGTGATGGTAAGAAGGGTGTCGTAGCTTTCGGCGCCGCTGATATCGTGTTGGACGGGACCGCCCGCCACCTCCTGCTTCGATTTGTCGTTGCGCGTAAGGTCGCCGCTGATCGCCGTCCAATTCTTGCCACCGTCCACGGACTTGAAGACGACGTTGCCGCCGAGATAGATCTCGTTGGCGTCGGTCTCGGAGACCGCGATGGGGGAAGTCCAGTTGAAGCGATATTTCAGGTCGGCCGGCTTCATTTCCTCGACGCCTTCCAGGTATGGCCGGATAGAGCGGGTGAGATGCGTTTTCTTGTCCAGCCGGGTGATGCTGCCGTTCTGCGAATCGACGTAGATAATGTTGGGATCGCTGGGGGCAAACACCGCATATTCGCCGTCGCCACCCGTCACCGTGTACCAATCGGCGCCGCCCACAGCGCGTCCGGCCAGATTGCTGGAAACACCGCACCAAGCGCTGTTATCCTGAAGACCGCCGCACACGGAGTAGGGAGTTTCGCTACTCGTCGATACCATATAGAACTGCTCGATGGGGAGGTTATTGAGGAACCGCCAGCTCTTGCTGCCGTCCATCGTCAAAAAGACGCCACCGTCGTCGCCTTGTATCATCCGCTGCGGGTCCTTGGGGTCGATCCAAAGCGCGTGATGGTCGGGGTGAACCCCACGGTCGGCGGTGTGCGAAGTCCTGCCGCCATCATCCGATTCCACCAAGTTGAAAGACATGAAGTAAATCTTATTCTCATTCTCCGGTGAGACCATCAGCCGGGAAAAATAGTACGGACGAGCATCGTAGGAGTGATTGTCGCTGACCTCCGTCCACGTATCGCCCAGATCGATGGATTGCCACAGCATGCCACGCTTGGCCCCCACCAGCGCGTAAACGTGATTGGGATTGGTGGGCGCCACGGCCACCGCAATGCGCCCCAGCGGGCCTTCCGGCAGGCCCTTGCTCAACTTCTTCCAGGTGTCACCGCCGTCCGTGGAGCGATAGATGCCGCTGTTGGCGCCGCCATCCACCAGCGTCCAGGGATAGCGCCGAAACTCCCACATCGCCGCGAACAACACCTGGGGATTGCCCGGCTGAATCGCCAGATCCGCCACGCCGGTGGAGTCATTGACGAACAACACTTTTTTCCAAGTCTTTCCGCCGTCGGTGGTCCGGAACACGCCGCGGTCGGGATTGGGAGCCCAAGCGTGTCCCGTGGCCCCCACATAAACCACCTCGGGGTTGCCGGGAGCAACGATGATGTTGGAGATCTGGCCCACATTGCCCAAGCCGGCGAATCGCCAGGAGTGTCCGGCGTCACCCGAGACATAGACGCCGCGGCCGTCGATCACGTCGTTGCGGACTTTCGATTCGCCCGTCCCCACCCAAACGATGCTGGGGTCGGAGGGAGCCAAAGCGAGGGCGCCGATGGAGGCCGTGCTCTCGTGTTCGAAGATCGCCTTCCAGGTGATTCCGGCGTTTTCGGTTTTGAAGACGCCGCCGGCCGCGGCGCCCGCGTAATAAACGTTGGGGTTGCCGGGAATGCCCGCCACCGCGGCCACGCGACCGCCGCCCACCGCCGGGCCCAGGTTACGAAACTCCAGGTTCTTGAAGACGTCCTTCTCGTTCGCGTCAGGCTCCGGAGCGGGCGACTGCCCCACCACTATCTTGCTGGAGAGGCCGAAAACCGCTGCCAGCGCCAGCGCCATACCGAATCGGGCCCATTGCTGTCTCATGAATGTCCTCCTAAGGGAAATCAGTCCATGAGTGGCCGCCCCTACATCGTTGCTCATGCCAGGCTCTCAACCATGGAGTAGATCTCCTGCTCGGTGAAACCCTCCAGCTCCGCGCTCTTCGAGGGGCACACCGCCACGCAGGTGCCGCATCCCATGCATAGTCCGGGATTCACGCGGGCCGTCTTCTTTACGAACACGCCGCGCGGGGTGCGAACTTCCACCTGCTCGATGGCGTGATAGGGACAAGTGCGGTAGCACGCATAACAGGCGGCGCACGTTTGTTCGTTGATTTGGGCAATCTCCGGCTCGCGCGTCAGCTCTTCGGCAGCGAAGAGGATTTGCGTTTTGGCGGCAGCGGCGGAGGCTTGCGCTACGGCTTCCGGAATGTCTTTGGGACTGTGGCACGCGCCGCAAATGAACACGCCCGCCGCATTGGTCTCCACCGGACGCAGCTTGGGGTGCGACTCCATCAGGAACCCGTGCTCGTCGTACCCCACGTTCAACATGCGGGCAAGGTCCGTGACGCCCGGCGACGGGCGCATGGCCGCGGCGAGCACCACCAAGTCGGCGTCAATGGTTACTGGCGTGCCCGCCAGCGTATCCGCGCCGCGCACGATGAGCTTGCCGTTTTGCTCGGTGATTTTTGACACCCGGCCGCGATAATACTTGGCGCCGTCTTGCTCGATGGCGCGGCGGACGAATTCCTCGTATCCCTTGCCCCCCGAGCGGATGTCCATGTAAAAAACATGCGCCTGGCCGTCATGCACCTTATGCTTGTAGAGCATCGTGTGCTTGGCGGTGTACATGCAGCAAATCTTGGAGCAATAAGACAGGCCCTTGGCGTTGTCGCGCGACCCCACGCAACTGATGAACACGACGCTCTTCGGCTCTTTCCCGTCCGACGGGCGTTTGATCACGCCGTTCGTGGGGCCCGAGGCGGAAACCAGCCGTTCAAATTGCAGAGAGTCGATGACATCCTTATATTTGCCGTAACCGTATTCGCCGTAGCCCGCCAGTTTTCCGTTCTGCTTTTTGCCGATGTCGTAGAGCTGATAGCCGGTGGCCACCACGACGGCCCCGATCTTTTCTTCCACCACCTTGTCAGTATCCTTAAAGTTGATGGCACCCGCTTGGCACTTCTTTTCGCACAGCCCACAGCCGTTGCGGATCAACTTGGCGCAGGTTTTGCTGTCGATGACGGGGCGCGCCGGAACGGCCTGCGGAAAGGGAACGTAAATCGACGGCCTCATGCCCATCTTAAAATCGAACTCGCTGGGATTGCGCTTCAGCGGGCATACGTTCCAGCATTCGCCGCAGCCCGTACATTTGGTGATATCGACGTAACGCGCTTTCTGCCGGATTTTCGCGGTGAAGTTGCCCACGAAACCGTCGACGGCCTCGACCTCCGAATACGAGTAGAGCTTGATGCGCGGATGTTGTCCCACTTCCACCATGCGCGGTGTCAGAATGCATTGCGAGCAGTCGAGGGTGGGAAAAGTCTCCGAGAGCCCCGCCATCTTGCCGCCGATCGAGGGCTCGCGCTCGACCATCACCACTTCGTAGCCCGCGTCGGCAATGTCGAGCGCCGCCTGGATTCCCGCCACGCCGCCGCCAATCACCATCGCGCGCCGCGTCACCGGAACGCGGATGGGTTGGAGCGCATGGTCCTGCCGTACTTTCTCTACCGACATGCGGATGATCTGCTCGGCCTTGGCAGTGGCCTGGCTGCGGTCATGATGGACCCACGAGCAATGCTCGCGGATGTTGGCCATCTCCACCAGGAAGGGATTCAGCCCGGCTCTCTCGGCCGCTTTGCGGAAGGTCTTCAAATGCATATGCGGGGAGCAGGAGGCGACCACCACCGCGTCCAATTTCTCTCGCTCGATCTTCTCGCGGATCATCGCCTGGCCCGGATCCGAGCACATGTATTTGTAGTGCACGGAGCAGCGCACGCCGGGAATTTTGGCCGCGGCGCTCGCGACCTCCGCCACGTCGACCGTGCGCGCGATGTTTTCACCACACCAGCAGACGAAAACCCCAATCCTCGACATAGGTTTTGCTTTCTTCCGTAACGCCGGCATCTTGCCGGCCCTGGGCCGCCAGGATGGCGGCGCTACGCTTGTAGCGCCGGGCTTGAGCCCGGCACGTGCCGCCCTAAAGGGCGGCGCTACATCACGAGGTGCCGCCAGGATGGCGGCGTTACGTCACGAAATGCCGGTCGATCCCCAGTTCTTCCCGGCTAATCCCCAAGGCCAGCCCCACCAAGTCCGTCAGGTAATAGATGGGCAAGCCAAAGCGCTCGCCGTAGCGCTTTTCAATGTCGCCCTGCTTCATATCCAGATTCACGTGGCACATGGGGCAGGCCGTCACCAAGCAGTTGGCTCCGTGCTGTTTGGCGTCAGCCAGAATGCGCTGGCTCAAATCCAAAACCGTTTCTTCCTTCGCCATGGTCATGCCGGCGCCGCAACACTCGGTGCGGTAATTCCAATCGACGGGCTTGGCCCCCAACACCGCCATGATGGCTTCGAGCGAACTTGGTTGTTCGGGATCGTCGAATTTCACCACGTCCGGCGGGCGCGTGAGCAGGCAGCCGTAATAGCACGCGGGTTTGAGGTCGGCGAGCGGAGTCTTCACGGCCGGCTTGATCCGGTCAAGACCAATACGCTGGAAAACCTGGATGAGGTTCAGCACCTTGACGTGGCCGCTGACCTCCGCTTCAATCACCGCGGAAATCTCCCGGCGCAGACCGGCATCCTCGTCCATCAGCTTGGCGGCTTTCAGCAACTGCATCGAGCACATTGGGCAGGGCGCGAGCATATCCTCGAACCCTTGCTGTTCCGCCAGCGCCAAGTTGCGGGCGGGCAGCGCGATTGACAGCTTGTGGTTCAACGCATGGGCCGCGGTGGCACCACAACAAATCCACTCCTTGATTTCCTGCGGCTCGACCTCAAGTTTCCCGAGACATGCCCGCAGCGATTGCTCGTAGTCATTCGAGGAGCCGTGCAGCGCGCATCCGGGATAATAGGCCAGCCTCATGCGTGTTTACCGTCCCCGCAACGCTCGAAGATGCGACGCACCACGGCGCGGTCCTTAACTTTTTCGCCGCGCAGGTGCAGCTTATGGCGTTTTTGTAACTGCGGCGCCAGGCCGGCATCCTTGAACAGGAATCGCAGACTGCGTTCGGAGGGCAGAGCCCGAAGCTTGAATTCCGCGATCAGCTCAATTTCATCCAATCGGCCATTGCGCCGGATGTTATTAAGGAATGCCTGTTGGAAAGCCACCACGGTCTTCTGCTCGGGCGAAGCAAGGCCACTCCGGAGGGAAACTTCGCGCAAGGCGTCCATGATGCCGGCGCAATCGACGGACTGGGGACAGCGCGTTGAGCACGTCTGGCAGGATACGCACGTCCAAATAACGTCCGAGGTCATCGCCTTTTCGAAGTTGCCGAGTTGGAGCGCCCGCACAATCTGGTTTGGCGCCATGTCCACGCCGGCGGCCACGGGGCAGCCTGCCGTGCATTTCCCGCACTGGTAGCAATCCGTCCAATGCGTGGGGGCCAGAATTTCGGTCAGCACACTACAGGAAGCGTTTTCAGAGGCCAAGGATTCCACAGGCACCGTAGTTTCTGTAGGAGTCACGAAGGCAGGCGCCATGTGGCGGGCGGTGCAGGACACAACGCGCGAGCCGATCGTGATCTTCCGCACAAGATATAGTGACACCAGCAGCGGAAGATGTCGAGAGCCATAAGGTCCCAGCGCCATATTGTCAGTGTGATTCCCCAGCCAGAACCGCCTTTGCGCGGCGCCACATGCTTTGCGTGAGAGAAATTTTAGAGGTCCAAAATGCTGGAGGGCAAGACAAAGCCTTACGCCCTAGTGTATCCTATACGGTTACTGGAACCGCACTATTAAACCCTGGGACGATGGTGGGGATTTCAGAGCAATGAATCCGTGTTCATCGAAGGAGAACAAATTTTATGCCTCTTGTTTCTATGCGTCAGTTACTCGACGAAGCCGCCAAGGGCGGTTACGGAGTCGGTGCTTTCAATGTGAATGACATGGAGCAGATTCAGGCCATCATGGAAGCTGCTCGCGAAACCAAATCGCCGGTGATCGTTCAAGCCAGCCGGGGAGCACGCCAATATGCGCAGGACAATTATCTTTATCACCTGATGTTGGCGGCAACGGAACTCTATCCGGAAATTCCTCTCGTGCTTCACCTGGACCACGGCAACAGCGTGGAGACTTGCAAATCCGCCATCGCTATGGGCTTTACCAGCGTCATGATGGATGGGTCGCTGATGCCCGATGGCAAGACCCCCTCTTCCTTTGAATATAACGTCCAGGCCACGCGCGAAGTGGTGGGGCTGGCCCATGCCAAGGGGATCACGGTGGAAGGTGAAATCGGTTGTCTCGGCGGCATCGAAGACGGCCACGGCGCCGGGCTCGACGGCCTGAGCCACCTCACCGATCCCGCGCAAGCTGCCGAGTTCGTAAAGCTCACCGGATTGGACGCCCTGGCCATCGCCATTGGCACCAGCCACGGCGCTTATAAGTTCGCCAAGAAACCCACCGGCGAAACGCTGAAAATGGACCGCCTGATTGAGATTCACAAGCTCCTGCCGAACACTCACCTGGTAATGCACGGGTCGTCCAGCGTCCCCAAAGACCTTCAGGACATCATCAATCAGTATGGCGGCAAGTTGAAGCCCACCTGGGGAGTGCCGGTGGAAGAAATCCAAATCGGCATCAAGAACGGCGTGCGCAAGGTCAACGTGGACACGGACAATCGCCTGGCGATAACCGGCGCGATTCGCAAGGTCTTCTTCGAGAAGCCGGAGGAGTTCGATCCCCGCAGCTACTTGAAGCCCGCCCGCGAAGCGATGAAGAAAGTCGTGGCGCAGCGCATGACGCAATTCGGCCAGGCCGGCCATGCCGGCGACTACGCACCCCTGCCGCTGTCAGAGATGGCAGAACGGTACGCGCAAAAGAAAGCCGCCTGAGATTCCAGGCGGCTTTACATAGCGGCATAAGTTCTTGCACATCGGTCTATAGCGGCGGTCTATGACTGACGGTCGGCGCTCCCCGCAAGGCCGGGCAGGCGTCGAGGGCCGCTACAAGTCATGTCTCCCTGAATAAAACTCCGCATGGCACGCCCGGCGAAACTGACCGCGACGCCGGGCGTTATCTATTGCCGGAAGGCAAGTCCAGAATACCTTTGACTGGGGGGTATCGGTCTGGTTATGATTAGAGGATCGGGCATCTATCTGACACGCAAGGCGACGTTGCCGCCAAGGCAGGGTTCATTCTTAGCAACCCCAGCTCTTTGAAGAAGGAGGACGGCATGGCTCTCTCAGATTATGCGGACTGGTGGGATCAGCAAAAGCGAGAAAGTGAGAAGATTTTAGGTCAATGGGTTGAAGAAAACCCTCAATGGTGGGCCATCGGGATCGCAACTGCTACATCGACCGCCATGGATCTCGGCGCGGGCATGGTCGATGCACTGCGATTCGGTCAAGGCATGGCTGAGGGTGGGGTCAAAGGCATTGCAACCGATGCCATGCGAATGCTTGTGCTCGTCGGCCCGCTCGCCAAGTTAGGCGGGATGGCCGGAAGGTTGGCCCAGACTCAGATGATACGTCTGGCCGTTACCACGAAAGGCGTCACAGGCCCTTGCACGTTCACGGCCGTAAACAATGCAGCGTCAATCGTCGGCGGGGGAGCACGAAATTTCTTTTTCACCGTGCGCGAAGCCGCCCAGGCGCTTGGGAAGCCCTTGGCCGGATTGGCGAAGGTAGGGTCTAAGTACAAGCTCGCAGCGTGGATCGATGATTTGGTTCCTTTCCTCACCAAACAGGGAGTCCGGCTCCGGAGTCTGGGTGTACCCAAGTCTATTGCGGACGTTGCAAATGCCGCAAAAAATCAAAACGGTGTCGTCGTGTTCGCCATCGAGTGGACCGACACCGCGGGTGCCCTTCGGCGCCACAGTATGATCGCCGTCCGTACCCTCGAAGGCGTGCGTTTCGCCGATTACGGCGGCAAGTTTATCGCGGACCTTTCTGAGCTGGCGCAGCGCGGGGGAATTTGGAAAGCCGTGGGGGGCTTCAAAGTCGCGTCGACCGCCACCAAGGGAGGTGCTGTATTATTTCAGGGCATGGAGGTGATCGGCGCGTTGGAAAAATACGGCTTGGAGGTCTTCAAGGGTGGCGTGCTCCTGCTCGAGGGCATACATGCGGTGGAGACACCGGAGGGTGTTGACCTTGCCTTTCCGGTGCAACCCGCGGTAGCGATTGAGAAGGCAGCTCACGAGCCCGAGGTCATCATGCAGTCTTTCGCCGCTTTTAAGGCGCGCAAAGCCGGCCGCCCTGTCCTTCGTCTTGATCCCATCACTATTAAGGGCCGTCGAAATGGCCCGCCGCCGCCTGATTTTCTAACGGGCGTGCAGTACAGGCTGAACGCTGCGGGCTTCGGCGCCGGACCGGTAGATGGTATCAATGGGCCAAAGACCACAAAAGCTGTTACGGAGTTTCAGAGAGCCTACGGACTGAAAGTCGACGGTATCCCCGGACCGAAGACGCAAGCCAGACTCGTCGAGATATGCGGTTTCTGAACCAGTCACTCCATCTGCGGCCGATCCGTAGCCGCGTCGATGAGAGTACATAAATCGGCTGTGATTTCCAGTCCGTCAGGGGTTTGCACAATGAACGCCTCGAGTATGCGCCCTGCCCGAAGCGCGGGTGCCGGAAATCGGTGGAGGCCGTCGGGTGCCCAGTCCTGGTCTTCCTCAGGATTGAAATAATTGACTTTAAGTTGCATTCTTCTACGATCAAGTTCAGGCGGACCACGGAAGACCCGGACGACCGTGCCGGTTAAGGTCGCCTCATCGGGCGCGAAGTTGACGATCTGAATGGCAAGTTGAAGGTGGTAATCTGCCTTCTTCGCCGCACGCTCATACTCCTCTGGAGGCAACATAAAGTACCCAATTCAGATCATACGACAAATCCCGGTTGGATATCCAGGGGATCACCTTTGTTCTTAACCTTAGCCTATCTGTAGTTCCTGACTTCCCCAGATTGATTACGTCGCCACCTGGCGGCGTTCGGATTGGCCGAGCGCCGGTCGGCCCTACATCCGCAGGTTAGAACCTGCGGGTACCCACGGGTGGCCCCTTTCGGGTCCTGCCGCCGTGCTCCCTTCGAGTGTTATAATGTGCGCGCGCATTTGAAGGGCTTGGCCATGTCCACAATCCTGCTTTCTTTGCTATTTCTCCTTGCCGCTCCGGCACAACAAACTACGACGTCAAACCCCGCTGACTTATGCACCATTCAGGGTGTGGTGATCAAGGCAGGCACGGGTGAGCCCTTGCACAAGGCCATTGTGGACGCGTACCCGGCGGTAAACCGAACAGGAAAGGATGTGTCCCAGGGGAGTTCTGCCGAGACCGACGCCATGGGGCGATTCGAGCTCAAGGGCCTTGCCCCAGGGCGATATAGTCTGTCGGCCCAACGCAATGGTTTTGTGACGCAACAATACGGCCAGCGCGCTCCAGAAGGTCCCGGCGCCATGCTGACCCTTTCCTCCGGCCAGAAAGTTCCCGACATTACTTTCCAGATGATTCCGGCCGCGGTCATAAGCGGGCATGTGTACGACGAGGATGGCGAACCCGTGGTGTATGCGCAGGTCATGGCGATGCACTATCGATACGTCAATGGGCAGCGCCAGCTTGTGTATAACCAGTCAGGGCAGACCAACGACCTCGGCGAGTTCCGCCTCTTTGGACTTTCCCCCGGGCAGTACTTCGTGCAGGCCACGCTTCGATCCAACCGGTTCGGGAATGCCAAAACCAAACAGGGTTATGTGCCGATCTATTATCCGGGAGTTTCTGATGCCGCCCGCGCCACCCCCGTTGGGGTCCGTGGGGGAGACGAATTTTCCGGCGTCGATATCAGCCTGCAACCCGTCCGCACCCTCGCGGTCAGGGGGAATGTCCTAAACGCCGGGTGTGGAACCACCTCCCGCGGCGCCATGGTTTTCCTCCGCGATCAGAACCCTCTTCAGGATTTCGGTTGGCAGAATTTGATTCGTTCCGCTAATGCTCAAGGCGCCTTTGAATTTTCCAACGTCATTCCCGGCTCGTATTACCTTTACGCCATGCTCAGCGAGGAAGGGAAGCAGTGCTTCGGCCGCCAAGCCCTGGAAGTGGCTGATGCCGACATCGATGGCGTCACGCTGAGCGTCGCGCCGGGCGTCGAAATCAAAGGCCGAGTGCACGTCGAGGGGCAATCTGATTCCAACCTCGGCTCTCTCACGGTTATCCTGAATCCCAAGAATACAAACATGCCTTTTGGCAGCAGTGCCACTGACCACGTCGAACCCGATGGGAGTTTTCTGCTCAAAAACACCTATGACAATGATTACGAGGTCTCGGTTAGTAACTTACCCGAGAATTACTTTATGAAATCCGCCCGCCTGGATGGGGTTGATGTGCTCACGGCGGGCGTTACGGTGGACACGAAGCAAGCTCCGGGTTCGCTGGAAATTGTGGTCAGTTCCAACGGAGCGGGCATTGACGGCGTGATCTCCAAAGATCAGCAGCCGTTCCAAGGAGCTACCGTGGCGCTGGTGCCTGACCCGCCCCATCGCGGCGAAAGGCGGCTGTTCAAGTCCACCACCACCGACCAGAATGGCCACTTTGTCCTGCAAGGCCTTTCTCCCGGCGACTACAAAGTGTTTGCCTGGGAAAAGATCGAGCCCGGCGCCTACACCAGTACGGAATTCCTCCAGCCCTATGAAAACCTCGGCGAGTCGGTCCACGTCACGGAAGGCTCGCGCAATTCGGTGCAAGTCGACTTGATCCCGGCAAAAGAACAGTAGGTGGTAGGTCGTAGGTGGTAGGTGGGAAGTGGTCGCCGAGATGGGGGACCTTGGATGGGGGGCCTCGGATTGCGCAGAGCAAAGCTCTGCGGTCACCCCCCCGATTGCCAGACTCCCCTCGGGTTGCGCAGAGCAAAGCTCTGCGGTCGGGGCTTCGCTATGGATTCGCAGCCATCGATTCGCAGAGCTTTGCTCTGAGCTTGTGACTTTTTTAGCTTTCGGGCCTTTTCGAGCCACTTAACTCTTTTGTTATCACTATCGCTTCGAGCGAAATTTCAAAAAAGTCACAAGCTC
>Ga0181539_1001532_pt1 | contig 25237 bp, 17 predicted proteins | sample PEATcosm2014_Bin_46_FD_119767 | JGI IMG/M metagenome (GOLD analysis project Ga0181539, IMG submission 119767) | Peatland microbial communities from MTU Mesocosm Facility, Houghton, MI, USA - PEATcosm2014_Bin23_60_metaG | ecosystem: Environmental > Terrestrial > Soil > Wetlands > Peat | place... | reverse complement strand
GGTCGTGCAACAGCCCGCTCTGGCAGGCAGACAGGACGCTTAGAAGGTTTGCCCCGGCCGAGTATATTAAGAAGTACCTCAAGGGCCACTACGACATGGTCATCATCGACGAGATACAGGATTACAAGGCCGAAGGCACCTTACAGGGCCGGGCCATGGGCGCTCTCCTGAGCAGCTCGCGGTTTGCCCTCTGTCTCACGGGCACGTTGAACTCGGGATATGCCGACGATATCTTCCACTTGCTTTTCCGGATGGACCCCGCCAGGCTCAAGGCCGATGGTTTTGAGTACGATAGCAGCAACAAGTTCCTTTCGACCTACGGGACCATCGAGGTGGTCAGGAAACTTGACGAGGTGGACAACGTCTACGGCAGGGGGAAGAAAAAGGCTGAAATGATCCGGAGGAGACCGGGTGTCTCGCCCGTCGCCATCGGAAAATATCTGCTCGACAAAACCGTCTTCATCCGCTTGGCTGACGTGATCGACGGCCTGCCGCCCTATGAGGAGAACGTCCTTTCCTACACCATGGATAAGAGACAGGCGGAAGCCTACGGAGATTTGCAGGAACGTTTGAAAGACGCCGTGAAAGCCTACAAAACAAAGGCGCTCGGCTCGATGCTGCAGGCCCTTCTGTCCTACCCCGATTCCTGCGTCCAGTTTCCGGAACACATCGTGATCAGGGACAGGGTAGCGGATGAAGAGCTGGAGACGATAGAGGCGCCCATTCTGGAGCTTCTCCCCGGCGAGCTTCTTCCCAAGGAAAGGGACTTCGTAGACATCGTCAAAAAGGAGCGGAAAGAGAGGCGCAAGGTGCTCTGCTATCTCACGTTCACCAACAGCCGCGACATAAGGCCCCGCCTCAAGAAGGTACTGGAGGAGGAAAAGATCAGGGTGGGCGTTCTCGAATCGTCCGTCTCTCCGAAGCGTAGGGAAGAGTGGGTCCGGAAGCACTCATCCGGGTTCGACGTCCTCCTCACCAATGCAGAACTCGTGAAAACGGGTCTCGATCTCTACGACTATCCGACCATCTATTTTTATCAAACCGGGTACAACGTCTTCTCGCTGAGGCAGGCTGCGCGAAGGTCCTGGCGCATAGGCCAGACAGTCCCTGTCCGGGTCTTCTTCGCAGTTTACCGCAACACCATGCAGGAAATAGCCCTCTCTCTCGTCGCCAAAAAGCTCGAAGTGGCCCTCATGGTTGAAGGGGAGCTTCCGGAAGGCCTGGCCGATTACGCCTCCTCTGGCGGCTCTATCGTGCAGGAGCTTGGCAAGGCACTCATCGAGGGAGGCGACTACACGGGCGCGGAGAAGGCCTGGGCAAACTTCCGGAAGAGAGAGATCGAGGCGCAGCTCGGCGTCTGCGGAAGAGAGAATGTATTCTACGAGAAGAAGAATGGCGGATCTTCCACCCGGACAACCATCCAGAGCAACGTCACGGTAAAGGTATCGTTCATCGAGGGCAAGAAAAGATCGAGGTCCGTCGTGGAAATCAATGCCGGCGACCTCGATACCGTTGCCGCGGGCAGAATGATCCAATTCGCCCTCTTCTAACCGACCCTCGGGCCGGCGCCGCCCACGAGTAATCTATCAATATCGGAGGACATTATGAAGAATAGCACGGCATGTGCTGCAAATGACGACATGCGCCGTCCGGTCATCCTGTATGACGTGCCGGACGGGCCGCAGGAGAGGGATTATGAGTGCAGCCACTACAACGATTGCCTGAGCCGGGCATCCAAGATCAAGAAGGCGCACGGCTTCACCTGCATAGGCTGCCCTTCCAATTCGAACACGATCATCAGGGAAGAGGCGCACACGGAGAAGGGCATGCTCATTTCCGTGCCCCCGCCCTGCTCCCTTGAAACGGTGCCGCTGGAGAACATCATTCTCGACTTCGAAATCGAGGAGGCCTTTTTCAGGAGCCTCGCAGAGTCAGTCGACAAGCTGGGCGTCGTCATTCAGCCCGTGATGCTCATCGAGAACGGCGACGGCAGGTACAGGGTATACGCCGGGAAACGGCGCATCCTCTCCGCAAAGAAGAAGGGAATGGCGGCCATATCGGCCATGGTCTTTCCGAAAGGGGCTCCCGAGTCGCTGATGAACATTTATGCGATCGCGGAGAACATGAACAGGGGGCCCAACCCCGCGGACGAGGCTGAAAGAATTCTGAAGGTCATGTCTTATTACGACTGGAGCGCGGAAGAGGCGGCCAGGCAGTTGTCGGTGCCTGTCACGCACATCCGGCAGCGGCTCAAGCTCGCCCAACTCATCCCCGAATTCTTCGACATGCTCAAGAAAGGCAGACTGCGGGTGAGCATGGCCCTTCGGATAGCCTCGCTACCGAAGGAAAACCAGAATAAGCTCCTCGGAGAGGAGAAGCTCACCCTCGATAAGATCGAGAAGGGGTGCCGCTCCTTCAAGCTCGATACGCTTCTCGGAGACGACAATCTCTTCGATGTACCGGAAATCGAGCGGGACCCCCTGGAAGAAGCGAAGGCAAAGATCTTCTCGGTTATCGAAGCGAGTGCCTCCGATACAACCCTTCTTCGCGAGGCGATTATGCTCATCGATCGGTACCGGGCAAAGGAAGGTGCCAAATGACCCGGGGGTGCGGCAAGAGAAAGCCTGGCGGTGTCTACATATGCACGAAACTGTCGCCTCACGGCGTGTCCCTTGAGGAGTACATCATCGACCCGCCCGAATTCTATGAGGGCGAGAAGTTCCGGGTGCCGATCATTTTCGAGCGGAATGGGAAGAATCACTTACTCTTCTGGGTAGGCAAGGAGTTCTATCCCTTCCCTTCCGACTTTATTGAGGAGGTACGGCGCTTTGGCGCCTCAAAGCGGGTGCCGGTGGAGTTCCCGATCCAAAAGCTGAGTGTCGGATCCCTCATGTTCTTCGTCCACTCCCTCGCGATCATAAAGAACCACACCGTGCTTCCGCCGCCACCCTTGTGTCCGAAAAACCTGAAAAGTCACTTGAACAACAAAACATACTGCCTCGGCCATTCTTATCAGGTTGCTCCGGCAAACGCCGAAGGCAGGCGCAGGGTCGGTGATACGGTCTACGACGTGAAGCCGGTCACTTCAGATACGCCATTGGACTTCGCCCCAGGGATATTCCTACGGCTTCCCATCACTGACATCGATCACGTGGTGTACAAGGACGGAAAGCCCGACCCGAGGATCAAGGAAAGAGTATCGGAGGTGAAACTTCCTTTCAATTACACGCTTGAGTGATACGAAAACGACTATGCTTCAGGGCCCCGAGTCTGGGGCCCTTTTTTGTGGGCCGACGGACGCACATGCGGCATCGGCTTTGAGCCACTCTTTTCCTTCCTTCCCCGACTAATTTACGAAGCGTTGCGTTGACGCACTGATAGGCTCTATCACTTACCGATTGAAAGCCGCTACATACCTTACGTTTATTCCAGCCGGAATGCGATCGGGATGATCAGTTCCGCCCTATCCGGGGGCCTGGGGAAGGGCTGCAGCGCCCGAACCGTTTTGAGCACACTCTGGTCGAGAAGATCGTGACCGGAGCTCTGGGTGACCCTGATGGCTTCCGCATTGCCGTTTTCCAGGATCACGAAGGCGACGGTCACCGAACCCCTCCAGCCCATCTGTCGTGCAACAGACGGGTATTTCAGGTTCTTGACGATCAGGTCGCGGATATAGCCAAAATTGCGCTCCAGATACTGTTTCTTCCCTCCATCCGCGCCATTGTCGGTGCCGGAATCGGAGCTTGAGCCGTCTTCGCTTTTTCCGGCGCGGGCGACCCCTGTTCCTGTCCCGCCGTCCGAGCCGCGTCTTTCGGCGGCCTCTCCCGGCGCCACAGACGCCACAGACGGACCGCCACAGAACATAGATAATGTCGGGTTTTCTATCTCCATGGCGACCTTTTTCATTGGCATCTCGTTGTCCGTTTCCGGTCCCGGCGCGGAAGACTTCGTGGTTCCGGGAACGGCCAACTTCGAGTGTTCCCTTTCGGGGCTGCGGCTCTGTTTCGCATGGGTAGGGGAGGGCAGCTTCATACCGACGCGGACCGGTCCGGCTTTTCCCGCGGCGCCTCTCCCTCCCGGCAGCCCGGCGTCTGTCAGAAAAACGGTAATGGTCTCCGGGTGCTTCTTCACGTTGCCGCTGGCGCAGACAATCACGAGGGCGATGACGAGCACGTGGAACGCGACGGAGAGGATCAGTGCCTTGCCCACGCCTCTTTCTCCTGCCTGCTGGAGATTCACCCTGCTTCCGCTCCTGAAAGAAACGACTGCCCGGTTATTGTCGTCGCACGCATTATCATCACTGGAGTAATGAGCGCTTGTCGGACCATCCGCGCTGAAACCAGTTGATGCCGACTCAGGCCTAATCGCCGGTCCACAGACGTTTCCTTATTCCTTCCCGCCCGTCTCTTCCGGCCACTTGTCCTCGAAGCCCAGCGCGAAAGCATGTTCCGCAAGGCTCAGGAGGTCGCGGTCAGAGGACGTGCAGCCCGCGGCGGCCAGTGTGGCGCGATATACGGGCAGCCGGTCATAAATCCCCGAGACCGCCGCGGCGATCTGTGCTCCGTAAGTCGCCCATAATTCCGGTGCGCAGCCTCCGGGAAGAATACCCCACGCGACTTTATCACGCACATGGACGAGCGCGGCAACAGCAGCCACAACAAGGGGGTCCCGCTCGATAACCGTGAAGTTCGCCGCGAGCAGCGCCCCCTTGCCCTTGCCGAGGCGGGCGGCGACGGACGCTCTCATACTGTCGTGACTGGCGCCGAAGCGCTCGAGGTGGCGCACGGCGGACCGCTGCCTTTCGGGGGTAAGAGAATCTTGCAGTGCCATAGTTGCTTTGACGGCGCCGCAGACCGTCTTCCCTATAAGTTCCCCCAGAACGGTATGTTTTCCTGCGCTGGTGAGAGGTGTGCCCGTCTCCAGTCGGGCGGCTACGCCTATCTGGTCCGTGCCCGTTCCGGTGGCTATCCCGTGAGAATAGCGGGAATTGACATCGAGTTCCTGGAGTGCCGCGGATTTGGCCTCCGTCGCCGTCATGACGGCATTCACCATGGCGCCCGGCGTCAGCTCACGGCTGATAAAGAGCATCGTGTTGATGGTGCCGTGGGAAACCGGGTCATCTGCGGAGACCCTCTCGTAGGTGCCGTCGCGCTCATAGACCACGGCCGGGTCTCCCGCACGCCCGGCATTTGTCTCCGCGCCACCCGTGCAGACCGCGACGACGGCAAGGTCGCGAAAGCGCGCCTCCTTCGTGATGGCATAGCGCATGTTGGCGGCGGTGCCGAGGGTTGCGCAGCGGTCGTCGGGCAGCCGATATTGCCGGCATACCATGGACCTGTAGCCTTGCGGGTCGGGACCGATGAGGCGGAGCGCAGCGGGGTCATGCCCTATAGGCTCGCAGGATTGGTGATTATACAAATAGTCAAGATCGTCACGCACGCCCCCTGCCGCTGGGCAGGTGGAGATCACCCGGTGAGGCACGAGGAAGCGGGCGTAGATTATTTTCTCTTCACGGTGTATCTCAACGCCCTTGTAATAGGTGCCAAGAAGCATGATTCTCCCCTTTATGTTATTTTCGCTTCGGCCGTCGCGCCCGGTGAGCCTTTCATTTCACGCCGGCAATGGCATCTTCCGGCACAAGGAATACGCAGGGCCTTGAGGAGACCGGGTTTTTCATAACCACCACGGGCGTATGATATACCTCCTCAATGGTCTGGTATGCCAGCACCTCGTCGGGCGTGCCGTCCTTCCGGAGCGCGCCGTCGCCGAGCAGGAACAGCCTGTCGCAGTACTGGCTCGCAAGGTTGAGATCGTGGAGCACGACCAGGACGGTGAGACCCTTATCCCTATTCAGTTTTCTCACCAGGTCGAGGACCCTTGCCTGATGGGTGATGTCGAGGTGACTGGTAGGCTCGTCGAGAAGCAGCAGTTCTGGCTCCTGGGCGAGGCTGCGGGCGATGAAGGCGAGCTGCCTCTCCCCGCTGCTCAGGCTATCCACGAAACGGTCCTTGAGGCTTAAGGTTCCGGTAAGCTCCATGGCCCTCCGTGCTATGTCCATATCCGACCTCCTCTCCATGAGCTGCAAGCCCCTTTTGTGGGGTATCCTGCCGAGAAGCACAAGGTCTTCGACCTTCATTTGTACATCGAGATCGTATAGCCTTCCCACGACGGCAACCTGTTGGGCCAGCTCCTTGAAACCGAACATGCCGAGTGGCTTCCCTTTGAGCAGCACCTCCCCTTCGGCAAGCTTTATCGCCCTGGTGACGGCCCTGATCAGGGTCGTCTTTCCCGACCCGTTCGGTCCTATCACGCCCACGAGGTCCCCGTCTTCTATGCGGACGTTGATATCCTTGAGGACGAAACGATCGTAGTAGCGGCAACTGACGTGGCGGAGTTCCAGCATCACTTGCCTCTCACGGTGTTCGCCCGTCTCATCATCGCGTAAATGAAAAGGACGCCCCCGACAAGACCGGTAACCACGCCTACGGGCAACTCCACGGGCTGCGCCACGCTCTTCGCCACCGCATCGCAGAAGATGAGGAAGATTGCGCCCGAGACAAATGAAGAGGCAAGGAGAATGCGATGGTCGGTCCCCGCGAACATGCTGACGAAATGGGGGACAACCAGGCCCACGAAGCCTATGGCCCCCGCAAGGGAAACGGAGAGGCCCGTAAGGAGTGATGCGAGGAGGAGGAGCACCCGTTTGGTTCTCTCCACGTTCACGCCCAGGTGAAGTGCGTCCTCTTCTCCCAGAGACAGAGCGTTAAGGTCAAAGCAAAAGAGATAGGCGACAATGAGGCCGGAGAAGGCCGCGACGAGCGCCAGTTTTACCGGGAGCCAGTCGGTTTCGCCCAGGGAACCGATGATCCAGAACAGTATCCCATGGAGGTCCTCGATACGCGAAACGGACATAATCAGTAGTACCGCGGAAGAGGATATGAAACTTATCATGACGCCGGTGAGAAGGAGGCCCTGAAGGTTCAGGACCGACCTGTTGATGCCAATGGAGAGAAACAGGATGACGCAGGAGGCGCCAAGAAAACCGAAGACAGGCAGCGAGTAGGCTCCAAGCAGACCGGTCAGACCGAATATCGTGCCCAGGGCAACGCCGAGGGCCGCGCCGCCCGAGATGCCGAGTGTATAAGGCTCAACGAGAGGGTTTCGAAACATGGCCTGAAGGAGCACTCCCGCCAGACTGAGGCTCCCACCGACGGCAAAGCCGAGAAGAATCCTTGGGAGGCGTATATCAAAAAGGATGGTGTAGTCGGTAGCTGTCCCCACCCCCCCGAGTATGAGGCGCGCTATCGTGCCGGGATGCATGCCCGCGGGGCCGAGGGAGAGGGAAAAGGCCGAGACCGCCAGCAGGATCATGATCAGGACAAGCAGTGTAAAGAGCCACTTAAAGAGCCTGTTTTCCAAGCTGTTTCTCCTCTATGCGCCGGGATGCAGCGCTTTTACCATTTCCTCAAGCGCGTCGACGAACGTTCGGGGCGTCGGGCTGCACATGCGGTACGGGTCCATAATGAATATCTTGTCGTTTCTTACCGCCCTCAGGGCGTGAAACTTCTGCCATCCCTTCTTTTCGTTCCCCGTTGCCGCGCCCATGAGGACAATGATGATGATATCCGGGTCCTGCCTCACCACCTCTTCCCTGTTGTAGAAGCCCGTTTTTGCCTCACGGGCGATATTGGTCCCGCCCGCAAGCTCAATGAAGTCGTTGACGAAAGAATCTTTGGTGGCGGCGAACGAGGGTTTTGCGCCGAGCTGGATAAAGACCTTGGGTCTCGGGAGACCCCTCACCCGTTTCTTTATTACGTCGACCCGGCGTTCCGCGGCCCTGACGATCCCCTCCGCCTCTCTTTCTCTCCCGACTATCCTCCCAAGCTCCAGAAACTGCCGGTTCATCTCCTCGTAGGACCTCGGTTCATTGAACACAATTACCCTGATGCCCAGGCGTTTCAATCCCAGAACCGCTCTCCGCTCCGTGAGAGACGTGGCAACCACAAGGTCGGGCTTAAGTTCGACGATCTTTTCCATATTCACCTGGGTCACATTCCCGACCTTCTCTTTTGCACGGGCTTCGGGAGGCCGTTCGCAGTAGGTAGTGACGCCCACGAGTCTGTCCTGGGCGCCCAGTAGATACAGCTTCTCGGTGATGGTCGGCCCAAGGGAGATAATCCGGCGAGGGGATAAACCGGCAGCATCTGCGGGTCCGGCTGCCGCATGGGCCGGGAACATGCCCGCGACCAGGAGAGACGCCAGCAGAACTATTATCTTCATCCGCCTTTACCCTCCAAGGGCATACCTCAGTGTCAGGAAAAACTGGCGTCCCGGGGACGGGTACAAGGCAATATCGTTGACATAGGGGCTGTAGACCCCGATCTCGCTGTATCTCTTGTCCGTGAGGTTCCTGACGGTAAGCAGGGCGCTCAGCCTGTCCCAGCGGTAACCGACGGAGGTGTCGAACGTCGTGTAGCCCGGCAGTTGTTCCTGCGCGTTCGCCTGGTCGCTTATGGCGTACCGGGCACCCGTGTACACCGACGCGAGGCTGAACGTCCAGTTGGAGACGGCATAAGTGAGCTTTGCCGAGGCCTTGTTCCCGGGCACAAGGGGAATGCGGTTTCCGCCGAACTGCCCTCCATCGAAAAGGGCCTCGGTATAGGAGTAGGACAGGTTGAGCATGAGGCCTGTGGTCAGATTGAAGAAGAGGGTCGATTCCACGCCCTGCCGCTTTGTCCTGTCGTAGTTCTCATTCGCGACGGTGAGAGGGTTGAAGTATATCTCGTCCCTGTTCCAGCTTTGATAATAGGTGAAAGCACCACCGACCCTGTGCCATGGATTCCAGCGGATGCCGAGGTCAAGCTCTTGGGTAGTCTGGGGCTTGAGGCTGGTGTTGAGCTGGGTAGGCACATAGACACCGGGCGCCGGAGAGTAGCCGGTGACGACGAATTCATCGGTCGTCGGGAAGCGGAAGCCCTTGCTGTACGAGGCAAAGATATTCGCCTTGTCGAGGATCGAGTAATTGGCGGACAGGCGATAGGCGTCCCTGTCGTAGCCGGACGTGCCCGCCTGGCTGAGGACGGGGTTCACGAAGTCCTTGTAGTCGACGTCGAAAGTCGACTTTTGCCGTCTGTAGCCTGCCTCCAGGGCGAGGTCACGGAGCGGGTAAATTTTCTCGTCCGCATAGCCGGCGAAGTCCCGCTTGTTAATGTCGCTCCTGGACTGGGACGGTCCGGGCAGCAGGCCCGACGAGCTTACCGTCGTGGGGTACCTGTCGTAATCCGATCCGATGACGAAGACGTTTTTCATGCCTCCTATCGGGGTAGAGACCACCATCTTCGGGGTGAAGGCGTAAGTTTGTAGCTGGCTCTTCGTGTCGCTGTAGGTGCCGAAACCGAAGTCGTAAAAAGAACCGGTGTGGCGGTCCCTGTAAGAAGCCCCAAGGGAGAGGACAATATCGTCACGGAGTTTGATTTCAGGCACAAAATCGAAGAAGTTGTCTTCCGTGGAGGCGGTGTCGTTCGGGTGTGTGGAATCCTTGGGATCGACCAACCCCTGACGCAGGGCAGACCAATAGAGCGCGCCCGGCTGGCCGTAAGAGTCCCTGTGGAGGCCCGTGCTCAGGTTCAGTTTGAGATTGTCATTCACGTCGAAGCTGAAATTGCCCAACAGGTCCTTCGAGTGAAGCGCGTTGTTGTGCCTGTACCCGTCGGTGTCGAGGTCCGAAGCCAAGGTCATGTATGAGAACCTGTCCTGCCTGCCGGAGACCATGGCTTCGGGCTTGAAGAAGTTGTAGCTTCCTGTCGTTGTGGCCACCGATGCCTTGGGCGGGCCTTCTCCGGCCTTGAGAATTATGTTCACGGCGCCCGCTGAGGCGTTGTCGCCGAAAAGGACGCTCGCCGGACCCCGGTACACCTCGACCCGCTCGATGGCGTCCACGGGTATCTGCGCGAGGTCGGCGCCGGACAGGTCGATGGAGTTGATGCGCCTGCCGTTGACGAGGAAGAGGACATTTTGGGGCGCTGCCTCTCCGTAGCCCCGGATATCGACATTCGCCGTTTTTGGATTGCCCAGCAGGTTCTGGGTGAAAACGCCTGGTTCCCGTTGAAAGACATCGACGAGGGTCTGGGCGCCCGACTCCCGGATCTGTTCGGCCGTGATAACCGTCACGTTGGCGGGCGCCTCGGCGAGCGGGGTCTCGATCCGCGACGCGGTCACGACGACTTCGTCGAGGCGGTAAGGCTCCTGAGCGAGGGCAGGGGCTGTCCCCGCCATGCAGTATATGAACACGAGAGCCATTACAAATGGGCCGGTTTGGGTTCCCGAGCACAGGAACCGCTTTTTATTCCTCAGGTTGACGCAATGATGCCACATGAAGAATCTCCTTTCTGTGTGTTGCCGGGTTTTTTGGGCAATACTCTCCCGTCCCACACCAAAAGATCATTTGAAGCGGGATAAGACGGGCAGTTTTGGCTTATCCGGTGACGAAAGAAAGGAGAGGAATCATGAAGAGTTGGATTTCATACGCACCCCCTTATGCCGCGTAAGGTAGCGTCGTCATGATTTAACCCAAGGTCTTCTGGCTTAGGGCATTTACCGGTACGCCTTCACATCCATTGCTGGACAGTGGCTCGTTGCGCGAACCCGTACCGGCCTTGCCACCCATCACAGTTGCGGGACAGCGGCAGATTTTCACTGCCTTCCCCTTCAGGTTAAAACTGCAGGCCGCATTCTTTCTGTATCACATCAGGCTGATAATTGCAAACGTTTTTTGAACGGCGAATTGCCTCACAAATAATGTTACCCAACACCTAGTCTATCAGGGATCGTTGACTCATAAGAGAATGTTACCGATAAGTGCCTCTGAAAGGAGGGGCGATTATGAGTCCGCGATCAAAGAGGGAATACATTGAGGCTGTCTTCCTGAGATACAAACATGCCTCCAGGGAAAAGAAGAAGCACATCCTCGACGAGCTCTGCGCTACCTTGGGGTATCACCGGAAGCATGCCGTACGGGTGCTTCGCACGTTCAAGCGCTTCGCAAAGCCAAAAGCGAAGCGCAGAGGGAGGTCTCCCAAGTATCGTAAAGAAGAGATCCTCAAGCCCTTAAAGCAGATATGGCTTGCAGCCAACCTTCCCTGCTCCAAGCGCCTGAAGGTCATCCTGCCCCTCTGGCTGCCCGGATACGGCCGGGCCTTCGAGCCTCTTGCCCTGGAGGTCGTAAAGGCTTTAAGAACCATCTCTCCCGCAACCATTGACCGGCTGTTGCGGCCCATACGGGTCCGCTACGGGAAACGGGGCAGATCAACGACCAAGCCGGGGACCCTCTTGCGCAAGCAGATACCCATAAAGACAAACCAGTGGGATGAATCGAGACCCGGCTTTTTCGAAGCAGACACGGTCGCCCATTGCGGCGAATCCCTATCGGGCATGTTTGCCTATACGATCGATTTCGTCGATATCGCCACCGGGTGGACGGAACAACGGGCTGTCTGGGGCAAGGGGGAGACAGGGGTCCTGGAGCAGATCAAGGACATCGAACGATCATTGCCCTTTCCCCTCCTCGGATTCGACTGCGACAACGGCTCGGAGTTTTTGAATCATCACCTCCTGAGACACTTTACGGAAAGAAGGGTGATATTCACAAGGAGCAGGGCCTACCACAAAGACGACAACGCCCATATCGAACAGAAGAACTGGAGCCATGTACGGCAATGGATAGGATACGAACGATTGGACGATATAGGAGCGGTCGATCTCCTCAACGATCTTTACCGCACCGAATGGCGCCTGTTCCACAACTTCTTCTGTCCATCGGTAAAACTTATCGCCAAGGAACGGATCGGCTCGAAAACCATCAAACGCCATGACTCGCCGAAGACCCCCTACCAGAGAATCATGGAGTCGCCTCATATCCCCGTCTCCGACAAAGGGCGGCTGTCTCTACAGTTCAAGGACCTCAACCCCTTCTTCCTGAGGAGGGCCATGGAAAGAAAGCTTCAACGGGTCTTCCGAATCTGCGATAATTAGAGCATGTGCGCCAACGATCCCTGCTGCCCCTCCCGGATGATGCCGGCCTTTGCTTCGGTAACATCCAATTATGAGGCGCCGAATGACAGCTTCGGTAACATTTAGTTATGAGGCAACTGGACGTTTGCTTTCGAATGTTTTTCGAACCATACCAGCTTCAAGGGGCCAAGCAGGTTTCGCGAATTGACATGGCTGGACGATGGTCTATCGGCGTTATCATTACCGGTCGGGTATTTTTCCGCTTGACGGAATGGGGCTCAAGCATGGTATAAATACATAAGCAGCTACCCCACGGAAGGGAAGCAGGCCCCGCAGGGGCTCTTTAAAATCAAGCGTCAGGTAATCGGCCACGAAGGCCTATCCACCATCCAGAAGGTGGTCTTCGTGGCCGATTTTTATTTTCAAGGGTCAAACGTGATGTGCGACGGATGTAGTCCTGTGAGATGAATGGGCACGATGGAAGAAAGGAGGTGAGAGCAAGCTCGCGAGGGCAGGCGAAACCTTGGCTGGGACGCCTTGCCGCTCGGTCGTGAACGTCGAGCGAACCCCACCTCCGGAAATCATCTTAGCATGAAAGGAGGTGGAACGGAAAAGAAAAGGGAGGGTGGAATGGTAAGGAAAGTGTCGTTATTCATTGTTCTTTTGCTTTTTTCAGGAACGGCATGGGCGCAGGAAAAAAACCCGACGGATGCAGCGCCAGCGTCCGCCCAACAAAAAAACCCGATGGAGCTCGAGCAGATCGTGGTGACGGCGACGAGGACGGAAAAAGAGGTGTCCCAGGCCCCGGCGTCCACAAGCGTCGTTACCCGGAAGGATATCGAGCAGAGGGAGATCATGGCCCCGGACCAGGCGGTCAACACCCTCCCCGGCGTCTTCGATACGCGGGGCAAGGGGCTCACCGACACCCTTTCGAGCATCAACCTGAGGGGTATGCCGGGTCAGTCGCGGACGCTGGTGCTCCTCGACGGTATGCCTCTCAACAACGCGTATACGGGCAATGTGCAGTTCGGAGGCCTTGCCCCGGAGGATATAAGGCAGATGGAGGTGATACGCGGTCCCTTTTCGAGCCTCTATGGGGGTTATGCCATGGGCGGCGTGGTCAATATCCTCACTAAAATGCCCGAGAAAGAGGAGGTTACCATAAGCGGGACCTACGGGTCGAATGATTATTGGAGGGCCTACACCTCCGTCGGCGATAAGTACGCCAACAAGCTCTCCATATTTTTCAGCACAGGCTACCAGGCAACAAGGGGCTACCCCACGGATTTTAACGAACAGGCAAGCAAACCGACGGCAGGGATCACCGGTTGGTCCCAGACGGTGAGCAACCTCGGCGCGACCCGCTACCTCATAGGCGACAAGGGCAACAACTCCTGGTGGGACCAGGACATCACGGCCAAGGTGGCGTACGACCTGACGCCTGCATCACGCCTGAGCTTCGCCTATTACAAGACCACCTACGAGTACAATTACGGCAACCCCAACAGCTACCTTTTTAATAGTGCCGGAGCCAACGTATTCAATTACGGGAGCGTCGGCCAGGCAAGCTTTGTCGGGGCGCCGGGGCGCATGAATACCGATACCTACAAAACAGGCTACGAGACGGAGCTTGGCGACATCAAGACGAAAGTCCAGATGGGCATGATGAAGCAGGGAGAGAACTGGTACATCACCCCCGGCTCGTCAACGGCGACCCAGCTTTCCGGCGGACCGGGCACCCTCAGCTCCAGCCCGTCCACGTCGTATTTCGGGGACATCCAGGCCACGAAACCCGTTTTCGACAGGCACATCCTCACGGTGGGCGGCTCTTACCGGTACGACTGGGAAGGCACCACCGAGTGGAATTTGACCTCCTGGAGGGACGAATACACGAAGAAAAGCATCCTCGACCAGTCGGGCGGCAGGGACACGACGTATGCCCTCTTCGCCCAGGACGAGATAAAGATCGCCAAACCCCTTACGGCCTATCTCGGTGCCAGGGAGGACTGGTGGAGGGTGTTCGACGGCTTCGCCAACACGGTAGGCGCCCCCGGCTATCCCCAGCATTTCTCGTCCAACACCGCCAACTACTTCAGCCCCAAGGGCGCGCTTGTTTACACTCCTTTCGAAAGCGGAAATACCGTATTCAGGGGCTCTGTCGGCCAGGCGTTCAGGCCACCCAGCCTCTACAACCTTTTCAGGACGTGGAGGTCGGTCTCCGGGGTCACTTATAACTCTAACCCGTTCCTTAAGCCGGAAACGACCACCTCCTGGGAGATCGGCGGGGAGCAGAAGGTCTGGAAAGGCGGCGTCTTCAAGGCGACCTACTTCGAGAACTACGTGAACGACCTGATCTACCAGTACAACGTCAACCCGACAACGGTCAATTCCGTCAACGTGGGCAAGGCGAACATCAAGGGGTATGAGCTTGCCCTGGAACAGAAGTTCGACAATTGGCTCCATCTCTTCGCCAACTACACGCACAATGACGCGACGCTGGTGAGGGATGCGGTCAACCCGGCGGCCGTGGGCTGCCAGCTCGCCCAGGTACCCGCCGAGATGTTCAACGCGGGGGGCGACTTCACGTACAAGTCGTTCTCTGGCAGCCTCATAGGCCGCTACGTGAGCAAGAGGTTCGGCCAGGACGTGAACAGCGACCGTTTCAACGGCGTGTACGGGTCATACGACGCCTTCTTCACCGCCGACGCGAAGCTCTCCTACCAGGTGACCTCGTACGCGTCGGTCTCTCTGGCAATGAACAACATCTTCGATAAGAACTACTTCGTTTACTATCAGGCGCCGGGAAGACAATGGTTCGGAACCGTTACGGTAAGATTCTAAGGGGCGGCGCTGCTGCGCTGCTCGCGGCGCTCCTGATTATTCCGTGGGGGCGGGCCGATGCCGCCCCCACGGGGAGCGTTACTTACAGGGGCAAGCTCGGCAGGAGCGTGACGGTGCCCGTGCCGGTAAAGCGCGCGGTCTTTCTCATATCCTACGAGCTGGTCCCCGTCCTTGGCGTCTGGGACCGCGTGGCGGGCGTCGGGAGATGGGCCTACGACAACGGCCTCGTCAGGCAGTCAAAGCCCGATATCCGCTCCATCCCGTCCGTCGGGAGCGGGACAGACGTAAACGTGGAAGCCCTCATGAAGCTGAAGCCTGATGTGGTTGTCACATGGACCTTCAAGCCCGAGCTGGTGAAGTTCATGGAGGAGCGGGGACTCCGCGTGATCGCCATCTACCCCGAAAGCCTCGCCGAGCTTTACGACGTGATGAGGCTCCACGGGAAGCTCTTTCAGCGGGAAGCGCGAATGGAGCGGGCCATCGGGGAGATGGAGGGGCTCTTCCGCATGATCAGGGAGCGGGTCGGGCGCACACCCGAGGGCAGGAGGAAGAAGGTGCTCTACATAGGCACCAAGCCCACGTCGGTCTCAGGTGGCATAGGCATCACGAACGAGATGATCACCCTCATCGGGGCGCACAATCCTGCGTCCACCCTGCGGCAGCGGAACATTGAAGTCCCTATGGAGCGGATCATCGCGTGGAACCCGGATGTAATCGTCATATGGGGGAATGCGCGGTACGGACCTTCAGACCTGACCAGCGACCCTCAGTGGAGGCTCCTGCCGGCGGTAAAAAATGGGAAGGTCTATAAGGCCCCGGAATGGTCGACCTGGTCTCCCCGCCTTGCGTCGTTTGCCCTCTGGATGGCGGCCATGACCTATCCGGAATATTTCAAGGATGTGGATATGGACAAAGTGGTGGATGAGTTTCACAGAAAAGTGTTCGGTGTTTCAGGAAAGGGGTGGCATTAGTATGCGCCTCCGGAGACCCTTCTACGTCCTGATGCTTCTCTCTCCCTTCGTGATAGGCTTCTTTGCCCTGTTTGCGGGGGCCTACGGGATAACGCCCCTGGACGTGTTGGCTGCGCTCTTCGGGCATGGGCTGGCCCTCTCCGATACGGCAGAAAAAGGCATTATTATCGATATCAGGCTCCCGAGGGTGATCCTCGCGGGGCTCGTGGGCCTTATCCTCTCCGGCTCCGGGGTGACACTCCAGGGGCTTTTCCGGAACCCTCTGGTCGATCCCTTTATCCTCGGTCTTTCCGCGGGGGCGGCACTGGGATGCGCCCTCTCGATAGGGTTTTTTCCCCACCTGCCCATACAGGCGATGGCGTTTTGCTTCGGCATCATGGCGGTGATTCTCGCCTATTCGATGGCGCGGACGCAAGGGCAGATATCGCGTCTTCCCCTCGTCCTCTCGGGGGTGATCATGTCCGCCTTTTTTACCGCGCTCGTCTCCATCGTGAAGTTTCTCGTGGATCCGCACCAGTTGCAGAGCATCGTCTACTGGCTGATGGGGAGCTTCTCTCTTGCCGGCTGGTCGCAGGTGTCGATCGCGCTTCTCGGGGTTGCCGGGCTTCTGCCCGTCTACTTCATGCGGTGGAGGCTTAACGTCCTCAGCATGGGGGAGGAGGAAGCACACTCACTCGGGGTCAACGTGAAAAAAGACCGGATGATCCTCCTGGTATCCGCGTCGCTCAGCGTGAGCATCGCGGTCTCGGTGAGCGGCATCATAGGGTGGGTAGGCCTGATCGTGCCCCATCTCGTCCGCATGGCGGCCGGCCCCGATCACAAGACCCTCGTGCCGCTCTCCATGGCCGGCGGCGCGGCCTTTATGATACTCGCCGATACGGTGGCGAGGAGCCTGACGAGCCTCGACATCCCGGTGGGCATTGTGACCGCGATCCTGGGCGCCCCGTTCTTCATCTACCTGATGAAGCGCGGCGGAAAGGAGAGCTGGGGGAACTGATGATTATATTTTTGCAGGGGGGCCCCTTTTGCTCGAAGTAAGCGACCTCTATTTCAGCCATGGGCACCGGGAGACGGACGTATTGCAAGGCGTGTCGCTTCAGGCCCGAAAAGGAGAGATCACCACGGTCCTCGGCCCGAACGGCTGCGGGAAGACGACCCTCTTCAAATGCATCGGCGGCCTCTGGAAGCCCATACAAGGTGACGTGAAGTTCGACGGCGTTGATATGCTTTTGCAGTCTCACGTGCAGCGCGCCAGGGTCCTTGCGACCGTGCCCCAGGAGCATGTGCCCCCTTTTCCCTACACGGTCTTCGAGGTGGTGCTCATGGGACGGGCGTCACGGATCGGGACGCTGGAGACCCCTTCCCGGCACGACTGCGACCGGGCGGACGAAGCCCTGAGGGAGGCCGGGATCGAGACTCTGAGGGAGAAAGCCTACACCAGGCTGAGCGGGGGAGAAAAACAACTCGTGCTCATCGCCCGGGCCCTCGCGCAGGACGCGCCGGTCATGCTGCTGGACGAGCCCGTGTCGCATCTCGACTTCAGGCACCAGCTCCTCATCCTGCGAAAGATAAGGCGTCTGGTCCGCGACAAAAACCTCGTGGCCCTCATGACGCTCCACGACCCCAACCTGGCGATGCAATTTTCCGATCGTGTCGTGCTCATGGCCTCGGGCAGTGTTGCTTCAGCCGGAAGCCCCGAGACGGTGATTACCGAAGAGGGCCTGAAGCACGTCTACGGGATCGATGTGCGCGTCATAAGCTGGAACGGCTTTCGTATCGTCCATCCGGCGGGTGACGCATGATAGAGATCCACGACCTGAGCAGGACGTACGGGGCGGTGAAGGCCGTCGACAGGGTAACGCTGACCATAGAGAAAGGGGAAGTCTTCGGCCTTCTCGGGCCAAACGGGGCGGGAAAAACGACCCTCATCAAGATGCTGACCCTGCTTTCGCGGCCTGATTCAGGCGCTTTCACGGTGGCAGGCTTCGACGCCTCCCACCCTTCCGAGATCAAGCGGCTCATCGGCGTCATGCCCCAGGAGAACAACCTCGACCGGGAGCTGACGGCCCGGGAGAACCTGCTCATCTACGGGATGCTCCACGGTCTCGACGGATTGGAACGCAGAATCGAGGGAACACTGGAGATGGTGGGGCTTCTCGACCGGAAGCACTCGGTCGTCTCGCACTTTTCCGGGGGCATGCAGAGACGGCTTCTTCTGGGCAGGGCCCTCATGACGGAGCCGGCGGTCGTCTTTCTCGACGAGCCTTCTATCGGCCTCGACCCCCAGATCAGGCGGCAGATGTGGGACCTCATAAGAAAGGCGCGGATAGACGGCCGGACCGTGGTCATCACTACCCACTACATCGAGGAGGCGGAGATCCTCTGCGACCGGGTAGCCGTCCTCTCGAAAGGGCGGCTGATCGCCCTCGACAGCCCGGCCGGCCTGAAGACGCGGGTGGGTGAGTACGTGGTCGAGTTCGTGAACGATGAGGGGCGCCTCATCCAGCATATGTGCAAAAGCAGGGCCGAAGCGCAGGATGTGTCCGGCCACATAGAAAACGGTGTCACCATCAGGAGGTCGAACCTGGAAGACGTCTTCATCAAGCTCACGGGGGAGCGGCTCGAATGACGCGGCTCATGGAATGGTATCCCATATACCTCAAGGAGATGCTTCTCTTCAAGAGGAAGCTCTTCAAGCTCGGCTATCTCTTCTCGGCCATGGTCGTTCCCCTCATTTATCTCGTGGCCTTCGGTTTCGGCCTCGGCAGGAGCGTCCAGACGGGGCGCGGTACGTACCTCGACTTCCTGATCCCCGGGCTCGTGGCCATGAGCTCTATGAACAATTCCTATAGCTGGGTCGCGAGCTCGCTGAACCTGAACCGGCTCTATTTCAAGACCTTCCAGGTGCTCGTGCAGGCCCCGATAAGCCCCTTCTCCATCATGATCGGCGAGGTGCTTGCGGGCATGACCAAGGGGCTCTTCGCCTCCGTGCTGATCATGGTCGTCGGCTTTGCAGTCTCCACGCACTTCCGGGTGACTCCCCTCTTTGTCATGACCCTTTTTCTCAACTGTTTTCTCTTCGCGTGCCTCGGCATCGTGACGGGCATGGTCACCAAGTCACACGAGGATACGTCGACCTACTCGAACTTTTTCATCCTGCCCATGGCCTTTTTCAGCGGCACCTTCTTTCCCGTGGACAGGGCGCCCACGGTCATCAAGTGGATCATCTATATCATGCCCCTCACCCATACGAACATGCTGATACGGTCGGCGCACCTCGACGGGCAAGGCGTCGCGTCGCTCGTCGTGCTTCTCGTCTACGCGGCGGGTTTCTTTGCATACGGGTCCCACCTCATCGGGAGATATAGTGAGTAATACAACAAGAGGTGAACAATGAGAATTCTGAGCATCATGTGGTCGTCCTACCTGCCCCTCTTGAATGAGGCGGCTCAAGCCCTCGGCGTCGACCTATCCGCTTATTCCACGAAGCAGATCAAGAGGGAGCCGGGGTTGGTCTCCCGGATCGCTGTTGAGATCGAGCATGCCGATCTCGTGCTCCTCTACCGGACGAGCGACGAGTTCTGGGAGGAGCTGGAGCAGACGGTCCTCACGGTGAAAGACAGGATGCCCGTGGTCGTGGTCGGGCCCGAGCCGTCATTCTCCGTCCTCTCGAACGTCAACCCGGAAATCGTGGCGACCGTTTACACCTATATCCTCTTCGGCGGCGCCGGGAACATGAGGAACATGCTCGGCTATCTCCTCAGCCTCCTCTTCGGGGAAAAGGCCGTCTTCGAGGCGCCCGAGCCCCTGCCGTGGGAAGGCATCCATCATCCGGCCATCCCCGGAGTCTTCCCGACCACGGCTGACTTTCTTTCCGCGTACCAGGGGTTCCTCCCCTCCGCCCCGGCGTCGTTTGTGGGTCTTCTCTTCTCACGCTCCAACTGGGTCACGAGGAACCTGGAGGTAGAAGCGGCGCTCATCAGTGCCTTAGAAGCCAGGGGGCTGGGCGTGATACCGGTCTTCTATTATTCCCTGAAAGACGACCACCTGGGCAACATGAGCGGCGTGGAAGTGGTCGAGCACTTCCTTATGGAGGGAGAAGCCCCCCGCGTCGATGCGGTGGTCAAGCTCTCCGCCTTCTTTCTCGGCAGCGAGCGAGGCGGGATCAAAAAATCGGACGCCCCTTCGGGGGTCGATCTCCTCAAACGGCTGGGTGTGCCCGTCTTCGCGCCGGTCATCTCGTACTACAAGGACCGGAAACAGTGGCTCGACGACCCTGAAGGGCTCGGCAGCCAGGTGGCGTGGAGCGTGGCCATGCCCGAATTCGAAGGGGTAATAGAGCCTCTCGTCATAGGGGCGTCGCGGTCCATCGCGGGTCCCGAGGAGGAGTCCTATGAGGCGCTCACCGACAGGATCGAGAAGCTGGCAGACAGAATAGCCCGGTGGATCGGCCTTCGAAATAAACCCAACCGGGATAAAAGGGTCGCCTTCATCCTCAATAACAACCCCTGCGCCGGCGTGGAAGCGACCGTGGGCGGCGGCGCCCACCTGGACACGCTCGAGAGCGTCGTCGACATCATGAAGCGGATGCAAAAAGAAGGGTACCTCCTCGACCCGCCGGAGAGCGGCAAGGCACTGATCGATGAGATCATGGCGAGGAAGGCGATCTCCGAGTTCAGATGGACGACCGTCGACGAGATTGTCGCAAAAGGCGGCGCCCTGGCCCTGGTTGAGAATGATCGATACCTGGAGTGGTTCAACGAGCTGCCCGAGCCCACCCGGACGCGCATGGCCGAGGCGTGGGGCAATCCCCCGGGGGAGGAGAAGGACGGCATACCGGCTGCCATGGTCTATGAGGGAAACATCCTGGTCACGGGCTTGCGGTTCGGGAACGCGGTGGTCTGCGTGCAGCCGAAGAGGGGCTGCGCCGGCGCCCGCTGCGACGGCCGGGTCTGCAAGATCCTCCACGACCCCTCCGTGCCGCCTCCCCACCAGTACATCGCCACTTACAAGTGGCTCTCCAGGGAATTCGGCGCCGACGTGGTGGTCCATGTGGGCACCCACGGCAACCTCGAATTCCTCCCCGGCAAGGCAACCGGCCTCTCCTCGGGCTGCCTCCCCGATGCCGCCATCGACACCATGCCCAATCTCTACATCTACAACGCGGACAACCCGCCGGAGGGCACCATCGCGAAGAGGCGGGCTAGTGCCGTGCTCGTCGATCACATGCAGGCCGTCATGGTCCAGGGCGAGCTCTATGGGGACCTGGACGAGCTGGAGAGGCTCCTCGCGGAGTATACCCGCTACCGGCAGGTGGAGCCTGCAAAAGCCCATACCATCAGCCATATGATCATGGACAGGGTGAAGGCGCTCAACTTCCTCGATGGCGACCGCCTCTCCCACGACATGATGGACGAGGCAATCGCCGGGATCCACGAAAAGCTTTCGCTCCTCAAGAACACCTACATACCGAAGGGCATGCACATATTCGGGAGGATACCGCAAGCGGCGGACCTGGCGAACCTCATCTACGCAATTCTCAGGTACGAATCCGGCCCCGGATCGCTTCGCGCCGTTGTTTCGGGCGTCATCGGGAGGACGAGGCCCGGGCAGAACGGGGATACCGCGGAGACGGTCGAAGCCGTGGCCCGCGGCCTCTGCAGGGGCTACGTGGAGCACGGTACGTCGCTTGCGGACGGGATGACCGCCGAATTCACGCTTCTGTCCGAGGAACGGGATGCCCTGGCGCGCGTCGAGGAGGCCCTTCGACGCGCGAACCGGTCTATCGTCGCCTCTGACGAAATGGCATCCCTCCTCGCCGGCTTCACTGCATCCTACATAGAGCCTGGACCCTCCGGCCTCATCACGAGGGGCAGGCCCGACATCCTCCCCACCGGCCGCAATTTCTACTCCCTCGACCCTCAGACAATCCCCACGAGGGGGGCCTGGGAGATAGGCAAGTCCCTCGCCGACAAGACCCTCTACCGGTATCTCCTCGATGAGGGCGATTACCCGGAGAATATCGCCTTCTACTGGCAGTGCACCGATATCATGTGGGCCGACGGCGAGGGCATGGCCCAGATGATGTACCTTCTCGGCGTAAAGCCCATCTGGCGGGAGAACGGCCGGGTGAAAGCCTTCGACGTGATACCTCTCCCGGAGCTGGGACGCCCGAGGATCGACCTCACCGTGCGCGTCTCGGGTATCACGCGGGACAATTTCTCCGGCGCCATCGATCTCCTCGACGAGGCGGTGCGGGCAGTCGCGGCCCTGCCGGAACCGGTCGAGCGGAACTTCGTGAGGAAGCACACCCTGGAGCGGCTCGGCGGCAGGCCGGAAGAGGATGAGGCCGCGCTGCGGCAGGCGACCTACCGGGTGTTCGCGAGCATGCCGGGCACGTACCAGGCGGGCACGCAGCTCGCGGTCTACGCCTCCGCCTGGAAGACACAAGAAGACCTGGCCGACGTCTTCCTCTACTGGAACGGGTACGCCTACGGCAAGGGGGTGTTCGGCGAGCCGGCCCACAAGAGCCTGAAGGAGAACCTCGCGAGCGTGAAGTGCAGCTTCAACAAGACCGTCACCGATGAGTACGATCTCACCGGGTGCTGCTGCTATTTCGGGGCCCACGGCGGCATGATCAATGCTGCGAGGGTCGTGTCGGGCAGGGAGATCAAGAACTATTACGGCGACACGCGGTCGCAGAATGAGGTGACGATCAGGACCCTCACGGAAGAGGTACGGCGGGTGGCGCGGGCGAAGCTCCTCAACCCGAAGTGGATCGAAGGTATGAAGGAGCACGGCTACAAAGGCGCCGCCGAAATCAGCAAGCGCGTGGGCCGCCTCTACGGGTGGCAGGCTACGGCGCGGACCGTGGACCAGTCGATCTTCGACGACGTCACCCGTACGTTCCTCATGGACGCGGAAAACAGGCGGTTCTTCCAGGAGCAGAACCCCTGGGCGATGGAGGAGATGGGCAGGCGGCTCATCGAGGCGATGGAGCGCGGCCTCTGGAGTCCCTCGCCGGATGTGAGAGAGGCCCTCACGCGGCTCTATCTGGAGGTGGAGGGCTGGATAGAAGAGCGGATGGACGGTATGGAGGGTGAATTCCAGGGCGGGGCCATAGACGTGATGACGAGTCAAGACGTGGAAGGGTGGAAGAAACGGATGGAGGAGGTGTTAGGATGAGGTTTCCGTATTGTCCTTTTGTTGAAGGGGAGGCTCCAATGGCTTTGCCATTGGAGGGGGCGACGCTGGCCCCGGTAATTGCATGATGTTCCCATTTACCGCAATTGTGGGCCAGGAGGAGATGAAGACGGCGCTCGTGCTCAACGTGATAGATCCGGCCATCGGGGGGATCCTCATCATGGGCGAGAAGGGCACGGCCAAGAGCACCGCGGTGCGGGCGCTGGCCGAATTGCTCCCTGAGATCGAGCAGGTGTTGGGCTGCTCCTTTAACTGCGAGCCCGGCGGATTCCTCTGCAGCTCGTGCAGGGAGAGGGTCGAGGCAGGAGACCCCATCGAGGGGCACACGCAGAAGATGAAGGTCGTCGAGCTGCCCCTCGGCGTCACCGAGGACCGCCTCGTGGGCACCCTCGATATAGAGCACGCCCTTAAAAAAGGAGAAAAGCGGTTCGAGCCGGGACTGCTCGCCGCGGCCAACCGGAACTTCCTCTACGTCGACGAGGTCAACCTCCTGGAGGACCACATCGTCGACCTGCTCCTCGATTCGGCAGCCATGGGGGTGAATACGGTCGAGCGGGAGGGCATCTCCTTCACCCACCCCGCCCGCTTCATCCTCGTGGGGACCATGAACCCCGAAGAGGGGGAGCTAAGGCCCCAGCTTCTCGACCGGTTCGGCCTCTGCGTGAGGGTCATATCGGTGCGCGACAAGGCGTCGAGGGTGGAGATTTTGCGCCGCAGGGCCGCCTTCGACCTCGACCCCGAGGAGTTCCTGGGACGCTGGCAGGAGGAACAGGAGGGGCTCGCCCGGGACATCACCGAGGCACGGCAGCGGCGCGACGGGGTGCAGGCGGCCGACTCCGTGCTCGAGGAGATAGTGTCGATGACCACCCAACTGAGCCTCGACGGTCACCGGGCGGATATCGTTATCCTGAAAGCGGCCCGGGCCCTGGCCGCCTTTAAAGGCAAGGGCGCGATCGGGGCGGAGGATATCCGGGAGGCGGCCATGCTCTCGCTGCTCCATCGCGCGAGGCGCCTTCCTTTTGAGGAGATGGGCGCGGAAAGGGGAAAGATCGAACAGGCGCTCACAGGACTGCGGATCGCATGAACTTTTGCGGGTTTGTCGGCCACGACGACGCGAAGCTGGCCCTTATCCTTAACGCCATAGACAGCCGCTGCGGCGGCGTGCTCTTCTGGGGCGAGAAAGGGACAGGGAAGTCAACGCTGGCGCGACTTTTCAAGGACCTTCTCCCCGAAGGCGTCCCCTTTATCGAGGCGCCCCTCAACGTGACCGAGGACGCCCTCCTGGGATCGGTCGATATCGAGGCTGCCCTCGGACAGGGGCAGAGGGTATTCCAGCCGGGTATTCTGGGCAGGGCCGACGGCGGCGTGATTTTTATCGATGATATCAACCTGCTTCCGTCCGCTGTCGTGGCGCTCATCGCAGAGACATGCGACAGGGGCGCCCACGTCCTGGAGAGGGAGGGACTCTCGGCGCGACACCCGGCGCGCTTCATTGCCCTGGCCACCATGAATCCCGGGGAGGGTCTTTTTTCACCCCATTTCCTCGACCGCTTCGGCATGTGTGCAGCCTGGACCGCCCTTGACGATGCCGCGGCGAGAATGGACGTGATAAAAGCTGCCGCAGGGCGTGCCCCGGAACCCGCCGGCGACAGGACCGGTCTCGACGATCTGTGCAGGCGCATCGCCGAGGCCCGAATGCGCGTCCACGCCGTCCTTGTTTCCCATGAGGTCGAAGACTACATCGTCAGCCGCTGCATGGAGGCGGGCGCGGAGGGGCATAGGGGGGAGATCTTCCTCCTCCATGCCAGCCGCGCCTATGCGGCATACTGCGGCGAGAGGGCCGTCGCGGAAAAGCACGTGGATGAGGTGCTTCCCCTCGTGCTCAGCCACAGGGTGAGACCGGTGGAAGAGACCTGCGATGCGACTTCGAGGCCGGATCATCAGGAGAATCACGACCGGAGTGAGCCCTCCGACGGGGACCGGGGTGAAGAGACGCGGGGTGGGACGAACGAGGAGCATGACCGCGAAGGAGAAGGCGGGGCCGCGGATGACCCCTCCACACCCGAGAGGCGCGAGGCCCCGTCGCGCGCCAAAGAAGAGGTCTTCGAGACGGGCGAACCCTTCGGGGTAAAGCGGATCGCCTTCGGAAAGGACAGACTGAAGCGCACCGAGAGCGGCAGGAGGACGAAGACGGCATCGTACGGAAAGGGCGG
>Ga0181539_1001530_pt1 | contig 25239 bp, 25 predicted proteins | sample PEATcosm2014_Bin_46_FD_119767 | JGI IMG/M metagenome (GOLD analysis project Ga0181539, IMG submission 119767) | Peatland microbial communities from MTU Mesocosm Facility, Houghton, MI, USA - PEATcosm2014_Bin23_60_metaG | ecosystem: Environmental > Terrestrial > Soil > Wetlands > Peat | place... | reverse complement strand
AGAAGCTGCGGGAGGGCTATTTCAGCTACATGGATTATCTTGACCTGCACGGACTCAACAGGCATCAGGCCCGCGAAGAAGTCAGGGACTTCATCATGGGGTGCTTTGCCGCCCGGCGCAGATGCGTACTAATAATTGCGGGAAGAGGTCTAAATTCCAAGGACAAAGAACCGGTGCTAAAGAACAATTTGCCCGCCTGGCTTATGCGCGCGCCCCTGAAAAGGGTGGTCCTGGCATTCGCCTCGGCCCGTTCCTACGACGGAGGCTGGGGCGCATTCTACGTCCTGCTGCGCAAAAATGAGGGCAAAGCCCCCCTGGTTACGCCGGCTCGATAATATTCTCATTCATCAGCCATTCAAGAGCCTGGCAAAGCGGAAGGCCGACGACATTCGTATAGGAGCCTTCGATAGATCTTACCAGAAAAGCCCCGATCCCCTGAATGCCGTAGCCTCCGGCCTTGTCCATCGGCTCGGCCGTCCTGACGTATGCATCTATTTCTTCCATCGAGAGGTTTTTAAAGCGAACCCGTGTAGTTACCGATCCACTCCTGCGGAGTTTCCCCCCCGGCTGGATGAGGCACATGCCCGTAATTACCTCGTGCACCCTGCCGCTCAGGGTATTGAGCATCAGGACGGCCCCGGCGGAATCTGAGGGTTTTCCGAAAATTCGGCCGTCGAGGACAACTATGGTGTCAGCTCCAAAAATCCATGAATAGGGGTGGAGAGGAGAAATCGAATTGGCCTTGAGACAGGCCCATCTCTCGGCAACTTCAGCAGGACTTTCCCCCGGCTCAGCCGATTCGCCCAGCCAGACCGATTCGTCTATCCTGCTTGGATGCACCTCGAACTCAACCCCGACGGAGAGAAGCAAACGTTTTCTGCGCGGCGACTCAGAGGCAAGGATAAGGGGCAGAAGCGTTTTAAACATCGACTACGCCAGAGCCAGCATCCGGTCCAATGCTAACTTGGCGCCAGCCTTTGTCTGTTCGGATACTCCAACCACATTCATCTCGCCAATATTTTCAAGGGTCTGCAGGAGATTTGCCAAGTTTATCTTGAACATATTGGGGCAGAGTGAAGAATGCAGGTCGAGCACCTTCTTGTCCGGATATTCAAACGCCAAACGATGGATCAGGTTTATTTCCGTACCAATGACGATTGTCGAACCTTTAGGCGCCTCCCTCACATATTTCACTATATAGCTGGTTGACCCGCACGCATCGGCCTGCGCCACTACCTCTCGCGTGCATTCGGGGTGCACAACTATTCTGGCCTCGGGAAACTCGGTCCGCATTTTTTCAATCTGATCAACCGTAAACCGGGTATGCACCAGGCAATAGCCATCCCAGAGGATTATCCTCGCGCGCCTGAGCGCGTCGGGATCGTTTCCGCCCATAGCCTTGTCGGGCGACCAGACAACCATCTCTTCAGGGGCTATCCCAAGATCGTGACCAACATTACGGCCAAGATGCCGGTCAGGGAAAAACAGAATCTTTTCTTTTTGCCCGAAAGCCCACCTGACAGCATTGGTAGCATTGGACGAAGTACAGACGATACCGCCGCGATTGCCGCAAAAAGATTTCAGTTCCGCGTCCGAGTTCATGTAGACCACCGGAATGGTCGAATCCTCTCCGGCAATAGATTCGATCTTCTCCCAGGCGGATTTCACCGCTTCAGATTCAGCCATTGCGGCCATCCAGCATCCAGCTTCCATGTTGGGAATCTGAACGACCTGGCCGGGTTGCGCGAGAATCGCGGCGCTTTCCGCCATGAAGTGCACACCGCAAAAAACTATGTAGCGACAATCCCGATCTGCTGCAGCTTTTCTGGACAGCTCGAACGAATCCCCAACGAAATCGCCCAGCTCAACGATTTCTTTTCGCTGGTAATGGTGGGTCAGAATAATCAGTTGTTTGCCGAGTTCTCGTTTTCTGGCCCGGATTCTTTCGATCATCTCTGCGTGGTTTAAATGAGCTTTGTTCGTCTGCATGACCTGCTTGGCTACCTCTGGGTTTGCTTCCGGGGATTAAAGCCTAAAATACGCGCACGCTTCATCCCATGCAAACTGAATTCGGCAGGCGCATTTTTATCCACAATGAATGCAGTCCGCCTGCTTCATCCTGCAGCATCAGGGGCGTCAAGCCGAACGATCTCGTCCCCACGGCGAATGACACCCCCTTCGATTACCCTGGCAAAAACGCCCTCGCGCGGCATGATGCAATCTCCGGCCTGGTAGTAGATCGCGCATTTTTTAAGGCATTCCTTGCCAATCTGGGTGATTTCCACCAGGACCGTTTTGCCCAACCTGAACCGTGAGCCCACCGGAATACGAACCCAATCGATCCCTTCGGTTGCAATGTTTTCGGCAAAATCTCCGAAGCCGACCGAGAGACCGGCGGCTTTAGCCTTCTCAATGCTCTCCATTGCAAGAAAACTGACCTGCCGGTGCCATGCCCCCGCATGCGCATCGCCCTGGACGCCATGTTCCGTAACCAGCAGCACCTGCTCGACAGGTATCTTCCGAGTGCCTTTTGTCTTGCTGACCGCAATCGATCTTATCTTCATTTCAAGTTACCCGCACCGGTCGCCCTGACTTTCGCCCCGGCAATTATGGCTCACATTCTTTTGAATCAACCAAGCCAGGGGACCTATTCATAAGCTCTCTGAAAGTGATCGCGTCAAGCCTTTCGCGAATGGCCTCGGTCGCCTCCATCCAGAGAATTCTCGTAACGCAGCTACTGGAACGGACGCACTCTTCGGGATATTGAACGCACTTCACAAGCTTCAGGCCGCCTTCCAGAAGCCCTACGATCTCTCCCACGGTAATCTCTTCGGGAGGCCTGGTCAGCAGGTGCCCACCCTTCGGGCCGCGAACGCTCGTAACGTAATCCGCTTTTTTGAGAGCGATTATAATTTGTTCGAGGTACTTTACCCCGATACCCTGCCTTTGGGCGACAGACCCAAGTCGAACAGGCCCTTCGTCTGCGTGAAGAGCCAAATCGAGCATAAGTCTGACTCCATATCGGCTTCTGGTGGACAGCTTCATATCAGCTCCAAAGCGGCGTCAAGGGAAAATCAAACCACTATTTCTTTAGTATAGTATATTTTTAATGCCTTCCGGGTCAAGAAAGAAACGTGCGGGCGGAAATCGGAAGTAACGTTCAGATATCGGAGGGGGAGGCCCGAAAAAAAAATGCTTGGACTTTAGCTCGGCAATGTTATTTTTATCTGGTCCAAAGAGAAAGGAGCAATGATGCATTCAAGAACGCTTGTACTGAGATTCCCGAAGGAAATTGTCGATAAACCCATAATAGCCAACCTGGTGCGCGACTATGACCTGGCTTTCAATATCCTGAAGGCCCAGATCTTTCCCCGAAAAGAGGGCATGCTGGTAATGGAACTGCGGGGCAGCGCTGATAATTTCGACAAAGGGGTCCGATATCTCGAACAGGTTGGCGTCCAGGTAGAACCGGTCGGCCAGGGCATCCGCCGCGACGAGGAACGATGCTACCAGTGCGGGTCCTGCACGGCTGTCTGCCCGACTGGGGCTCTCCACGTGAAGAGACCGCAGATGGAAGTCGAATTTGAATCCGAGCGGTGCAGCGCCTGCGAGCTATGCGTAAAGAGCTGCCCGGTCAGGGCCATGATCGTTACTTTCGATAAGGCGCTTGCATAAGCGGGCGCCTGTCATTGACCACATTCGTGATGTACTCATTTTTCTTCGTAACATAGACGTCCGGAAAGGGTTATTTTCCGCTCTGGCGGGGTGGTGGGACCCGCCTCGCGGGGCTCCTAATTCTAATCCGGTGTTTCCGGATGGACAACACTAGCCAGCAATCTTGCCCTGTCTTAATTTTACAAGAAATTTACTCAAGTGGCGGAAATGCGCTCCGAACCGGGATGGAGATCAAAATGAGCGAAAAAAAGGGCCCCCATAAGACTTCAAAAGAGACAAGGCATGCCCCCCCGGAATTTGTGGGCCGAAGCGAGGGGAGGGCAAAAATTGAACTGGTGCTCAAATGCGATACGATGGGAAGCGTTGAAGCCATTTCCGCTCTGCTTGCCAATCTGAAGCTACCCGAAGCGGAAGTGGAGCTGATCCACTCCGGCGTGGGGAACATAGCCAAACAAGACCTGCTGATGGCTTTGACCGGGAGCAGGCTTGTCATCGGATTCAACGTAAGGGTCACCCCAAAGCTGGAACAATGGGTAAAAGAACATGGGGTGGAGGTGCGCCTGTACGACGTAATCTACAGGCTGGCTGAAGATGTCAAAGCTATTGCACGGAATTTGGCTCCGGTTGAGCCCGAAGAGAGGGTTATCGGAAAATGCGAGGTGATCGCAACCTTCAGATCGAAAAAAGGGGGGGTGATTCTAGGCTGCGAGGTCGTCGAAGGCGCCGTCCAGGTCGGAAAGCATTTTCGGGTTGTAACGGCGATGGGACCGGTTCACAGCGCCAGGATCGAATCGCTCCAGATCGAGAAACGGCCGGTGAAGGAAGCCAGAGCCGGACAGCAGGTAGGCGTGGAGGTCTCAGGCTCGCCCCTGGGCAAGGTTGGCGATTTCATCGAATGCTACAATGAAATCATCCCCAAAAGAGCGAGATGGTCACCCAGAGGCAGTATCATACATATGGGATCTTCATGACCCGTCTGCAACAATGCCGACATGTGTACACTCCGTTTTTCACGTTGGCGCCGGTAATAATGTCTTAGACAGTCGACTTTTCCTGGTGGGGAGGGAACAGATGGCAAAACCGGTGATAGTCAAAATAGCTGAAAATATTGCGACTGTATTGCTAAACAGGCCTCAGGCTTTCAACGCGTTCGATCGTGAATTAACAGACTGCTTTGAGGAACATTTGATCAGCCTTGCAGCAGATCGAAATATCCGTGCGGTCATCATCTCTGGAGAAGGCAAAGCTTTCTGTGCCGGCGGAGACCTAAAGTATGTCCTCTCATTCGCGCAAGGGCCATCCACTGCTCTTCACCAACTGGCCGCTCGTTTTCACCAGGCCATTCTGGAGATTCGCCGGATGTCAAAACCCGTTATCGCCGCAATTAACGGAACAGCGGCCGGTGGGGGCTTTTCGTTAGCGCTGGCATGCGATTTCAGGGTAATGGCTAAATCCACCTCTTTGCGGCAGGCATACACATCCAGCGGACTGAGCATTGATGGCGGGGGTTCATTTATGCTGCCCAGGCTTGTGGGGCTGGGCCGCGCGTTGGAGATAATGGCATTTGACCGGCCGATTTCTTCGGAACAGGCCATGGCTTGGGGGTTGGTGACCAAGGTCGTCAAGGATGAAGATGTCATCGAAGAGGCAACCGAAATGGCTCGTGAGCTTGTAAGAGGTTCTCCAGCTTCTTTTGGATGGTCCAAAAGGCTGCTCACGGACTCCTTTGATTCTTCTTTCGAAACTCAAATCGAACAGGAGCGCAGGGGCATTTGTGCTTGCGCTGAAACTCCCGAGGGGACGGAGGGACTGAGAGCATTTGTAGAAAAACGCAAGCCGGATTTCACATCCCGGTAGACCCTGCTTTATGCTAAGCCTCAGAGGAGCTTCCGTCCAGAATCGTGTTTCTCGTGGAACCCAGGCGAATAATCGGAGCCAACCTAGCGTTCACCGGTAAAATCATAGATCAGAAATGTCGTTGTGCGGGCAACGGGTTGTGTGGTCCTGAGATAGCGAATGGCGGTCAGTTCCGATTTTTCAAGACGTTGCCCCTTTTTAGGATTTTCGATGATATAGCTGCCATAGAGATTGGTTGTGCCGACAGCCAAATAGCGTCCACGAAACCGTGCAATAAAATCATCCGGCCCCTGGAAGTCGCCATCCTTCATGGAAACCAGATGGAAAGGTCCCTTTAACCGATCCGGATCGGTGCCGAAATACCAGACATCCAGGTTCTCGATGCCATTTCGTTGCTGCCAGTCCCTGAGTTCTCTGATCCCCTGGCCCCAGTCATAATTGGAATCGCTCAACAGTTTGTAACCTTCTGCGGTTCCGCCCCACAGTTCGTTCACATAACAGAGCGCATTGGGCCAAACAATGACCGATGCAGCCGCAGTCCAAAATACACAGCCAGCCACAGCTCCTGCAGCCAAATGTCTTCGCCAGCCGGATTGCATCGCTGCGATCATGTTAGCCGCCGCACCCGCTGCACCTATGATGAAAAAAGCAATCAGCGGCAAAACCAACCGGATGCCGATTTGCACCCTGAAGGTGACACTGAAAAGAATCAGCACCGCCGTTATCAGGGTCACCCAATTCCACAGCGCTTTTGGCCTGACAATCGCAACGAGCAACGGCAAGGCCAGCAGAGACGCCGTCAACTTCATTGTCATCGCCACAGGAAAGTAGTACCACAGGGCGCGAGGGTCAGTCCGGCCGGCAATGAACACACCTTGTCCGATATTGTTATGTTTGATCTGATAAACGACTGCTTCTGCGCCATTGCTGAAAATCCGTAAATGGTCCGCCACGTACACCATAACTGATGCCATCGGGCCATCAGGCAGTGTCCTTGCCCATGCCACAAAACTGGGCTCAGGGCGCCAATCGCTGCCGCAGTAGATAAGCATCAGGAGAAATCCCAAACCAAAAATCTGCTTTAAGTCGCGGCTAAACGGACCGAGTTCCGCGATGAGTCGCCTAAAAAATTGCACCATCCCGCCATTTGCCGGGACAGCGAATGCCTGTTTGCGCCCCAGTCGATCCAATTCGAGCACCAATAAGCATAACGGGCCCAGTAGCAGCGCCGAGGCTTTAGCCAGAAGGGCCAGTCCGTACAAGAGGGACGGAAGACCCACACGCAGCCACCACCCCGATGTTCGTCCCTCACGGAAGTGATATACCAGCGCGAGCATGCAGGCAGTAATCGCCACATCGGTTGTTGCCAGGCTTGCGTGGGCCAGCAGAGACGGTTCACAGGCAAGCAACACCACAGCCAGCCGCCCTCCCCAAGGTCCGGCGAGGCCCCATCCCACCCTCCAACCGTAAAACAGCACCGCCCACCAAAACACCAGCGTCCCAGCGCGCGCCACGGGCAGCATACGGTCAATTTCAAAGAGCTGATCAAAACGCTGGCCTCGCAATAACTCCCAAACGTATAGCGGCAATGTCGTCACATCGACCGGCAGGGGCATTGTACCGATTTTGGTCAACCCCCCGCTACCGCCCAGATGCCAGCCTTCGAGGCCTCGAAGCAAATATGTTGGTTCGTCGCAGGTCGCACCGATGTGACCGGCAGCAAGCACGCAATAGGCCGACGAAAGAAGGCCGAAAACAATCAGCCAGGGCAAGTCGCGAACCCATGCGTATTTGGATTCATGCTGCATATATTACATTCCCTGAGAATCGGTTGACTTTAACGTGCAGACAAATCCGCTCATCCTTCAAGCATTTCGGAAAGCGTGTTTGAAATTTTCGCCCTGGCGCCGCCAAAGACGACCTCGATCCAGGTGTTTGCAGACAGACACGAGCCAGGCCGGCTTATCGGGTTAGACCAGATTCTGTGGCCGCTATCTATAGCAGACTGCTCAGCTGTGCACAACTCCCAGAAATATTCAGGACTTAGCCTGAGGCCGGGTTTTAACTGCTTCGCCGCCTGCAATCCCCTTTTGCCGGATGGGCTAATCGTTCGATTCGGAAAAAACGCACATCTCCAAGTAAAGAGAACAATTTATCTAAATTTTAAGGATTGCATGTCGAAGAGTTAAAGACCTCTTGAAATGAACAAATGAAAAACCGTCCCCCTCTCTGTGCCCCGCTTCACCCGGACCCGCCCTTTGTGCAGCTCGACTATTTCTTTTACGATCGCCAACCCCAGGCCCGTACCCTCGATCACATCCGATGCACACTGCCGCTGAAACACTTTGAATATATCGCTGCCGTCATCAGCCTGAATGCCGACGCCATCGTCTCTTACCGTAAAATGATGGAAATCCCCGGCTTTCTGATAACCGATGTCAATAGTAGTGAGACCGTCGCCTCCATATTTGACGGCATTGTCGATCAGATTTCTAAAAACCCTGAGCATGGAAATCTTGTCCGCGCGCACAATCACAATCCTTTTGGGCTCAACCAGTCCTATACGCCGCACTCTCAGTCTCGCCGAAAACTCGTCCCGCAGCATGTGAAAGACCTCAGCCATATCTATCGCCTCAATCTTGAGCGGGGTTTCCTTTGCGGCGATAAACAGATTGATTGCATCAACCAGGGAGGCCACATGCTCCGATGCCTTCATTATCTGGTCACAAAAACCGGCGCCTTTCTCACCGAGGATTCCTGCGAAATTTTTCTGCAGCAGTCCGGCAAGCCCGTAAATTCCGATTGAGGGACTTTTCAGATCATGTGCAACGGAATAGGCAAATATTTTCAGCTTTTCGGAGCTCATGCGGAGTTCTTCCGCAATCCTGCTCCGCTCGGCAACTTCTTTTTGCAAGCTGCGGTTGGCCTCCGCAAGAGCAGCGGTTCTTCTCTCCACGCGCCCCTCGAGTTCGTCGTGCGCTCTTTGCAGCGCTTCTTCGGCTCGTTTGCGCTCAGTTATGTCGAGTGCGACGCCGACCAACCCTGCAACATTGCCTTCGGAATCCGTAAAAATTCCCTTTGTTATGATGACATCACGGCCTTGCCCATCCGGATAAGTCAACCTTGTTTCGTATATTTTTTCACCGGGCCTTTCAAAAAGCTCCGCGTCGTGCTGCTCATATCGAGCAGCAAGCTCTTCCGGAAAGATGTCAGAGGCGGATTTTCCAATGATGTGGGCCCTGTCCAATCCGATTCGCCCCTCGAACGCCTTATTGCATCCCAGGTACTTTCCATCCTTATCTTTGAAAAAGATCAGGTTTGGAATGGTGTCAATCAATATCTGCAGGAACTGAAGCTGGTCCCGTAGAGTCTTCTCCACTTCACGGCGGCCTTCCGCAATCGACTCCAGTTCAGAAACTCTGTCGCGCAATCGTTTAAGTTCGGCCTCCAATTCCACTTCCCGATTTTCATTCCGCATCCAGGGTCTCCCAGTCCAGACAGGCTGTTTGTCTCCGCATCAGTCCGGCAGTTGATGTTGGGCATATGGTCTTAAAAAGTCCCCTTTGAGCAAAGAACCCGCCGCCAGTTTCACTTCTCGCAGCCCCTCACGCAGGCGCCTTTCGTGTAAGAAGGCAGACAGAACCAAATAAGATAAAGGCAGTGAATAAAATTGTGCCGGGCACGCTCCAGGATGATAGACATAAGGTCGCTGAATCAAGCCGCATTTTCCCGCCCAGGAGGCCTCCCGCTCCCGCCCCGTCTCGCGGGTGGGTGGGCGGGCTGTCGAGAATGAGCGGTCGGCCTCCGCGCTACGCGCTCACATGTCGCTATGGGAGGCCGGACAAGCCCACTTCACAAAGTGAAGTGGGGCGAAGCCCCGCGAAGCGAGACCTTTACACCATGGTAACTTCACTTTCTGATGCGCTTAACATTCGGCTTGCCTTCAAACGCACCACGTTTAATGTCTGTGCGTTCTGCATGGCTGCGCGCACGGGTTCGCCGCTCTTATCATGCCAGGTGCATTTTTTTTCGATCAAGGTATTATATAAGTCTATCGTGCGAGGAATTAAACCTCGCTTAGCAGCGCCGGTCAATATCTAACGGGTCACCGCAAGAGAGTTGAGTATAAAACGCGGGACTTGCCCAACCGGCAACTCAGGCTAAAATTAAATCATCTTGTGATTGGTTCATCTTGTGATTGACGCAGCGGCCCGCATAACATATTGTACTTAACCCGACGCGTTTCATTCTAACAGAATCAGGTACCGGATGGAGAAAAGAGATGGAAAAGAGGGGATGCATCAATTTTTTTCAAATTATTATCTGCGCGTTTATTCTCTTGCAGTCTAACGGGACTTTTTGTACCGTCTCTGCGGATCAATTCCCGCCTGCGAAATTCACCCTTCCCGCCCCTGATTCTGCGCAGGCGCAGAAATATCTGGGTCTGAAGGCAATGGAGCCTTTTAAAGTCAGTGATATAAAAGCGAAGCTGGTGGTTATCGAGTTCATGAGCGCGTTTTGCCCGCTCTGCCAAGCCAACGCCCCCATAATTAACAATATCTACCAAGCGATTAAGGGGAACTCGCGTCTGGCCGACGTAAAGGTGATAGCAATAGCGAGCGGCAACGGAAAAGCCGAAGTGGAAGCCTACAAAAAGAAGTTCAAGACGCCTTTTCCCATCCTGCTTGACGAAGATATGGCAATTTCGGCCTCTATGGAGGGTGTGCCAACGCCTACTACCATGATCGTTTCAACTGAAGACGCGAAAGTGCTCTACAGCCACACGGGCGTCATTGAGGACCCTGACAGGTTCATAAAGCAGTTGAGGACGTTGCACAAAAAGAAATAGCGACAGCAATGACCGATGCCGAGCTTGAAAACAGAAAGATTTTGCTGAAGAGCTTTCTTTTTAGGGATTCGCCCCCTGAAGCGCTGGACGAGCTTGCCCGAACGGTTCAGAGCAGGGTTGCGGGGCCGAACGAGATAATTTTCAAAGAGGGGGACCCGCCGGACGCTTTCTATATCATCGGTTCCGGTCGAGTCAGGATTTTCGTCAGCCATAAGGACAGGATCGAGAGGGAGCTCTCTGTACGCGGACCCGGCGAGCACTTCGGCGAGGTGGCTCTTCTAGCGGGCGACACGCGTAGCGCCAATGCAGAAAGTCTGGTCGAAACACAGCTCGTTGTGTTCTCGAAGGAGCAATTTGACAGCCTCCTGCGTGATTACCCGGACCTCTCGAGGAACTTCGTGCGGGAAATGCGTGGCTGGCTTCTCAAAGACCAGGAAATCATCGAGGAAGAAGCCAATGCGGTAATGAGAGCTTCCCGGGTGTTCTGGTTCGATTTTGTGCTTGTCATCGGGGTAAGCGTTCTTCTGGCGATAACCTTTAACTTCTCAAATCCTTACGGAATTCCACTTGTCCCCGAGCGCCCGGAGGCAGTTGCTTCGATCAGCGCCTCTGCGGCAATGGAAGATTACCGGCTGGGACAAACCCTCTTTGTAGACGCCAGGCCCAACAATTTCTACCGGGAGCGGCACATACAGGGCGCAGTGAACATGCCAATGGCGATTTTCGATATCGTCTACCTGATGAGTTTCTCCGAAGAAGAGAAGGACAAAAAGATAGTGGTTTACGGAAATACGATAAGCAGGCCGTATGATCTGGAAATCGCAGACAAACTGCTGCTCCGTGGATATACGCATGTGAAAGTTTTGGACGGTAGCCTGCAGGCCTGGGAGGCCGACGGTTATCCGGTCGAGCAAGAGGTTTCGAGATGATCCCGGCTTTTATGAAACGAATGATAAGGAGTGAGTATCTCGCTTTTGCGCTAAGGATTTACCTGGGCTATTTCTTCATCTACGCAAGTTTGAGCAAAATACCGCATCCTGCCCAGTTCGCAGAAGCAATAGCAGATTACCGGCTGATTCCCTTCATGTTCCTGAACCTTGGAGCTGTCATACTGCCGTGGATCGAACTCGTCGCCGGTCTTTTTTTGATCATCGGTTTCAAGTCCCGCTCATCCATAATAGTGATCGGACTGCTTCTGATAATGTTCGACGTAATGATCCTGATCAACATGTACAGGGGCGCCCCGATCAACTGCGGGTGTTACGATATTGTGGGTGAGCCGATCGGCTGGAAAAAGGTCCTGGAAAATGGGCTGATGCTGATTTTCTCTGTCCAGATTTATTATTTTGACAAACCGGAGCTTTTGAACAGATTGAAATCGATCCTTGGCGCCGGGAGCCGAATTACCTCGGCAGAATCGTGACGGTTCATCGTGATGTGTATAAAGGTACAATCTTCGGTTTTTTTGCGGCTGCTTCTATTCTGCCTCATCTCCGCCGCCATGACAGGTTGCGGTCCATCGACCGGGCACGTTGGGACTTATATTGCTGAAATCAAAGCTTCTCCGTATCACCATGAAACCATCCTCGAATTGAAAGAAACCGGGGTAGGCGTCTGGAGGGTTGGTGACGATGAGGTCACTTTTTCCTGGTATGTGAAGGGCAACGAACTCAGGCTCAACACCAAGAACGGGGGGGTGATCGTTGGAAGCCTTGATAACGGAGTTATTCACGTTACTCTTCCAGGGCCGCAGGAACTCTTCTTCAAGAAAGTCAAATAGCAGGGTGTCGCCGATTCAAGCCCCTAGCCCGAAGCCTGGTTGGGCAGCCCGTCGACGCAACTGCCTGCCAAAGAATTTCATCGCGGGTACAACCCGGTTTCATTGCAAAAAGTGCTTGATATTTTGAAGGGTCGCAGTAGCATTGAGAACTTTTTGGCGAAGGAGACCATGAGCAAAGGAATCGGATCATGACGGCCAAATTGTCTGCAAGCTCCCTTGGGGTATTCTTCCGGATGTCGATTTGGGTTTTTATCCTGGCCCTGCCGGGCTGTTCCCTTCAGAAACTCGCGGTGGATGGCCTCGGCAATGCTCTGGCCGAAAGCTCATCGATTTACGCAAGTGACGATGATCCGGACCTGGTGGGCGCGGCACTGCCTTTCGGGCTTAAAACCATCGAGGGCCTGCTTGCCCAGTCCCCACATAATCAGGAGCTGCTGCTGGCGGCCACGAGCGGTTTTACCCAGTACGCCTATGGCTTCGTACAAACGGAGGCCGATTTCATTGAAGACACCGACCTTATCAGGGCCATATCTCTCAGGGAGCGTGCTCTGCGCCTTTACCGCCGGGCCCTGGGTTACGGAATTCGCGGCATCGAGGAAGTCCAGCCCGGCTTCGCCGATCTGCTGAAAAGCAATCCTGAGAAGGCGCTGGCCCCATTCGGCAAAAAAGACGTTGCGCTCCTTTACTGGACCGCAGCCGCGTGGGGGGCCGCCATCTCATTGGACAAGACCAACCCTGCCCTCTCAGCCGACCTGCCCAGGGTCGAGGCCCTCATTCGCCGAGCCTTTGAACTTAATGCGGAATTTGGCGCGGGCATTCTCTACGATTTCATGATTGTGTACGAAGGCGGGAGGCCGGCCGCAGGCGGAGGCTCTATCGACCGTGCGCGTGAAAGCCTTACGCGGGCGGTGCATCTGTCCGGGGGACGAAGGGCCGCCCCACTGGTTTCCTTTGCCGAAACGGTTGACGTCGCGATACAGGACCGGGTTGAATTCAAAAAACTGCTCGATCAGGCGCTTGCGATCAATATCGACGACGCACCCGACCAGCGGCTTTCAAATATCATATCACAACGCCGGGCACGATGGCTCCTCGGCCGAATGGACCGTCTCTTTCTCGATTGATTCAGGTGAACGAAACAACATGAAACTTCATCGGACACAAAACCGCAAGTCGGAAGCGGGAAGCGGAAAGCGGGAAGCGGGAAGCAAAAATAGTTCTTGCTCCGTGCTCCTTGCTCCTCGCTCCCTTCTCAGACGGCTTTGCTTTGCGGCCGTTTTTTTTTCGATTTCCGCATTTGCCGCACAGGCTGCCGGCGAGATTGTCATAAAAGTGGCGACGCTCGCTCCTCAAGGGTCCGAATGGCACAAGATCCTTCAGGAAATGGGCGCTGAATGGCAAAAAGTGTCCAATGGGCTGATTGTATTCCGGCTTTATCCGGGCGGGGTGGCCGGAGACGACATGGACCTCGTCCGAAAGATGCGGCTTGGCATACTGGATGCGGGGCTTCTAACCGTAAACGGCCTTAGTGCAATAGACCGGGGAGTACTGGGGCTCGAAATCCCCATGGCATACTCTGACTACGGGGAACTGGATTGCGTCCTTAAAAAGATCGGTCCCCAGTTGGAGCGGGAAATCGAGGCGAAAGGTTTTATTGTCCTTGGCTGGTCGCAGGCAGGATGGGCTCATTTCTTCACGAAGTCTCCCGTAAGGACGCCCGATGATATGAGAAAACTCAAGATGTTCGTCTGGGCGGGCGATGACCAGTACGCGGAACTTTGGAAAAAAGCCGGCTTCCAACCCGTGCCTCTGCCTTCCACCGAGATTGCGACCGCCCTTCAGACCGGACTGGTAAATGCGGTCACCATCAATCCCCAGGGTATTCTCCTGCTTCAGTGGTATAAACATGTCAGTTATATGACCGATTTTAAATGGGCCGTCTTCATGGGGGGCATAGTGATATCGAAATCCACCTGGGAGAAAATTCCCGCCGAAATTCGCCCTGCCCTGAGGCAGGCAGCGCTTAAAGCCTCTCAGCGCTTCCGGGAATTCTCGATCAAAACCGACCAAAGTGACATTGAGACCCTGAAGAAGAATGGGGTCCAAGTTATTTCAGTTGACGAAAAAACATTGAATGAATGGCGGAGCCTGGTTGAAAGCGTTCTCCCTCAGGTGCGCGGGTCGTATTTGCCTGCCGAAGCTCTCGACACCGCCTTGAAGCTGAGAGATCAATGCCGGGGGAAGGCGGGTGAGGCAGGAAAGTGACACCCCGTTCCACACTTAGACTTATCGTGGAAGGTCTGCCGGTCGCCGGCTTTTTGCTGCTTACAGCCCTGCCGCTGGTCGACTTTCTGGGCCGCCCGCTTGCAGGGTTTCACATCCCCGGCTCGGCAACCTATACCCAGCAGTTGACCTTTTTTCTTACATTCATTGGCGGATTTGCCGCAACCCTTACCGGCAAACATCTCACGATCTCAACGGCAAGCCTTCTGCATGGAGTGCGGGCGCGCCAGGAGGCTGAATTTTTCTCCCGTTGTGCGGCCGCTTCCGTCACCGCAATTCTTGCCTATGCCAGTTTCTGTGTTGTTGTTACCGAACGTATGCAGGGCCAGAAGCTCACGTTCGGCCTCCCGGTGTGGATCAGCGAAAGCGTAATGCCGCTCGGCCTCGGGCTTATCTCGCTAACCTACATTTTGAAATCTTCAAACTGGCTTCCGGCGCGTCTTTGCGTTGCGGCTATCGCAGGTGCGGCCTTTTGTCTTGGCATAATTCAGCCCACGGACTCGATGGCCTGGGTCCTGGGCGCGATACTGATGGCCGCAACCCTTCTTGGCTCGCCTGTCTTTGCAGCAATGTCCGGATTGGCGCTGATTTTCTTTTGGAGGCAAGGAACCCCGGTTTCGGCTGTCTCCGCCGAGATCTATAGACTTGTCGGCTCTCCAACCCTTCCCGCCATACCGCTCCTGACCGCAACAGGCTTTGTCCTCGCGGAGACCAACGCTCCCCGGCGACTGGTAAATTTTTTTCGAGCGCTGCTGGGGTCCATTCCAGGGGGGGTCGCGGTGCTTGTTGGGGCGGTCTGTGCGCTTTTCACAGCATTGACCGGCGGCTCCGGCGTCACCATCATAGCTCTTGGGGGGATTGTCTATCCCATACTGCTCAACGATGGTTACTCCGAAAAGTTCTCGCTCGGTCTTGTAACGGCGGCCGGGAGCCTCGGCCTGCTGTTTCCCCCGTGTCTTGCCGTAGTCCTCTACAGCGTCGTCTCAAACACTCCGGCCGACCAGTTGTTCATCGCCGGGATGGTGCCCGGGATGCTGCTTCTCACCCTTGTGTCGATTTATGGAATAAGCGTCGGTTTGAAGAGCGGGATTGCGCGGCAGACCTTCAAATGGCGAGAACTGCTGGCTGCGGGGCGCATCGCTAAATGGGACCTCTCGATCCCGGTGGCAATGGTCATTCTGTTCGGTACCGGTCTCGCCTCGCTGCTGGAGACTTCCGCTTTCGCGTGCGCCTACACGATCATTATCTCGTGCTTCATTCACCGGGACCTGAGCATGAAGCAGTTGCCGGCGACGCTGGTTAAGGCTGCCGCCCTCGTCGGGGCGGTTTTGATCCTTCTTAGCTGCGCAATGGGCCTGACAAGCTACCTCGTCGACGCACAAATCCCCGACAGGTTGCTGGAGATAGTGAGTGAGCAGATTCACTCTCCCCTTCTTTTCCTGCTGACATTGAACGTCGTGCTGCTGGTGCTCGGGAGCGTACTGGAAATATTTTCGGCGATAATCGTTCTCACTCCCCTTGTCATTCCGCTCGGTGTAGCCTTCGGAGTACACCCGGTCCACCTCGGCGTCATTTTCCTGGCCAACCTGGAGCTCGGTTTTCTCTTTCCGCCTGTAGGTCTAAACCTGCTCTTATCTTCATCTCGTTTCGGACAGCCGATGATTGTGCTCTACCGGGATGTTATCCCCTTTCTGGTAATACTCGGGCTGGGAGTGCTGCTCATTACCTACGTTCCCGCCCTGTCAGTCGGGGTGCTAAGGCTCATGGGACGAATCTGATATAATGCGCCGAAAAAATGGTATAACTCCCATAATGCCTGTAATTATTTGAATCAAAAAGCACACTCCGGAGAATTTCGATGCTTTCAGCGGCTTTATTGTTTTTCGGAATAACCTTGATATACACGGGCTTTCTTGCCTCAGGGCGCGACCCGATCACGGGGCTTACAGTCGCTCTTACAGGTCTCATTCTCATAATCAAACCCGCGCTCGAAGCTGTAAGGTACTGCCAGACCAATTTCGGCGGCGGCCCACGGCCGCAGGGAACCAAGACCGAACGAAAAGTCAAGACGAAAAAAGTTCACCTTAAAATAGTAAAGTCCGAGGACGATAAACCAACAATTCATTGAGGGCGGCGGGGCCGCCAGCCAGGATGAGCACTGCCCCCGGATCAGAGCCTGCCCCGCACAGATGATTCCAGATTATGCATTGACAGGGGAAAGTCTCCTGTATATTAATAATTGCGGTGATGAAGTTCCACCATAACTGCCCTTTAGGGGGCTGATGACTTCTGTTTTCTGGCCGGAAACAGAAGTTTTTTTTTGATCTCAAGCGGACGTTCCAACAGATGTCAGTAAACGCGCAGTGTGTCCAGGAGGTTGTTACATGTTCAATTACCCGCAACTAAGAGAATGCTTGATCGGCATTGTCGCACAACTGGAGGGAACCGTGCGCGATGTGACCTCGAAATCCCTTGATGAAACCAGGATCAAACTGGAAGAGGAAGCTTTCAACCTGGTGGTTCTCGGTCAGTTCAAACGGGGTAAATCGACTTTCATCAACGCTCTTTTGGGTGAGAGCATTTTGCCCACAGCCATTATACCGCTTACTTCCGTTGTCACAATTCTCCGATACGGTCCAAAGCTGAAGGTCGAAGTAGAGTATCTGAACGGCCGATTGGAAGAAATCGATATTGCAGGTCTTCCGGCCTTTATTACAGAGCGCGAAAATCCTCGAAACAAAAAGGAAGTGAAAGAAGTCACGGTCTTTTATCCTTCGCAGTATCTCAAAGGCGGGGTTCGCATCATCGACACCCCGGGCGCCGGTTCAGTCTACAGCCACAATACCGAGGCGGCTTATGCCTATCTGCCGTATGTCGATGCGGGAATCTTTGTAATCTCGGCGGATCCACCTCTTTCCAGGAGCGAGCACCAGTTTTTGAAGGACGTACGCGAGTTTGTGGATAAGGTTTTTTTCGTTCTCAACAAGATCGACCAGGTCAGCGACAGTGACCAAAAGGAGTCCCTGGAATTTACTTGCCGTATCATCGAGGAAGAGGTCGGGCCGGGGAAAGTCCGGATTTATCCGTTGTCGGCCCGTTGGGCTTTAGAGGGGAAAAAGGCAGGGGACGATCTTCTTGTGGGGCGCAGCCTCCTTCCTGAATTTGAAAGACAACTTCTGGATTTTCTGGCCCGTGAAAAAGGCAGGGTCTTTCTGCAATCGGTTGTCAATAACCTGCTCAAATTGATATCCGACGAGACCATCTCCTTTCAACTCGAACAGGAGGCTATCAAGCTGCCGCTTCAGGAGCTTAAGACTAAGATCGAGCGGTTCGAACAGGAGATGAAGGAGATCGCAAAGGACCGGGAGAATACTCAGTTCCTGCTCAAAGGGCATTTGGGCAAGATCATTTCCGGGTTGAACGAAGAAATATCCGGATTTAAGAGAGAAAAATCGCCTGCGCTTCAAAGGGAGCTTGAAGAAGAATACCTGAGGCCGGTGAATCGCGGGGGCGGAGGTCTGAGGGAGCAGCTTGAACAATTTGTTTTCGACAGAATTCGAGAAACGTTCAATCCCTGGCGACAGCAGCTCGCTGAAAAGATTTCCTCCCGGCTCGAGGATGCACACGGAGAGTTTGCCCTCCAGACAAACGAAATCATCGAAAGGATTTTGACTTTAACCAGTGACATTTTCGAGTTGAAATTGAAGCCTTTTACTTCGGTGGAGGGCCTGAGCAAAAAGAGCGATTTTTATTTCATGCTAAAGGACGATCCGGTGGGGCTCGAATTGGTCCAACTTGCCGTTACCTCCGCTTTGCCTTCGTTCATTGCAAAAAAAATGATTCTAAAGAGCATGAAAGGTTCGGTTGCAGAACTCCTGGACCGGCACTGCGGCAGGGTGCGCTATGATCTGGTAAACCGTATAACCAAGACCATGAAAGGTTTCCAGACCTCATTGAATGAAAAGATAGATCTTACCCTGGCGGGAATCCGCATCTCATTTCAAAAGGCGCTGGCCCTTCACCAGGCAGGGAAAAACAACGTTGAAAAGAGCCTGGGAGAGATTAGCGAAAAGCTGGGGTCCATCGCCGGGATTCGGGCGGAGCTGCTAAGTTGCGCCGCCCTGTTGAATACGGAGACCCGGGGACAGGATTTAGCCACCACAGTAACAAATGTCCCTTTGGGACACGCTGAGCCATGAAAAGGCGTAGGGTCGAGACCCCGCTACGCTCCCGGGGCCATGCCCGCGATGAACTTTTCGAGAACAGAGAGATAGAGGACGCAGAGAAGAGCAAGGGCCGGCAGGAGGACGGGCGGATGGTTGAATACTGACACGGAGACAGGAGACGCTGGCGAAGGGAGGCGAGGGCATGGCCCCAAGATTCAGAGATTTCTTTGTGATGGACATGGAAAGGTTGAACGTGCCCTTGTGAAGTTAATCTTCATGAGAGCCGTTTGAAGAAGTGCTATCTACAACGAAAAGTGACCGGCCCGCCGTAGCCGTTGCGGCGCTATATCGGGGACTTAGTGCCGGGTTTCCGGCCAAAGTCGTCTCAGCCGCCCTTGCCGGCTATTTCTTGATGGAGCAGGCTGGCCGATTCGCCATGACGAATTCCTCCGGCCTGATAATCATGGCCGTTTTTCTCGCCAGTTGCACCCTGATCTCTTATCTCGCCAAAGCGCCATACCGCGCCATGGCGCGGGCACTCAATGCATAGGAACACTCAAGGCTTGCTGCCGAGCGTGAAAAGGTGGTGGCTTTAGACCTCCAGCAAAGTACTCCCCGTCCGGAACATCCGGCACCGGGGCCGGTTCGCGAAGACCGCGCGCGATTTCTTCGTAAAACCTCAGCGATTCCGGGTTGATAAGGGCATCCCTGTTGGTTACGGGCCTTCCATTCAATATGTTTGCCACCGAACTCTCCACCTTTTTCATGTTGAAAGTGTAAGGGATGTCGGGGACCTTGATAATAAGGCTTGGAACGTGACGTGGGGAAGCCTGCTTTCGTAAAGCGGTCTTGATCCGGGTCTTAAGCTCCTCGGTCAGTTCATGTCCTGTCGCAAGCCTGACAAAGAGGATGATCCGCTGATCGCCTTCCCAATTCTGCCCAACCGCCATGCTATCCGCTATGCCTTCAATATTGTCGACGACATTGTAGATTTCTGCCGGACCGATACGCACGCCGGAGGGTTTTAGAGTGAAATCAGAGCGGCCGAGGTAGGTAATTCCTCCCGAATCTCCATGAAAGAGAACCAGGTCGCCGTGCCGCCAAATCCCGGGATAGACATTGAAATACGCGCTCTTGTAACAGGCGAAATCGGGATCGTTCCAGAAGTATAGAGGCATGGAGGGGGTGGGGGCTTCGCAGACCAGTTCTCCTGCCCTGTCTACGACATGACGGCCCGATTCGTCATAGGACCTTACCTTCATGCCCAGACCGGGACCCTGCAATTCCCCCGCGTATACCGGTTGGATCGGGCTTCCGATGGAGAAACATCCATTTATGTCGGTTCCCCCGGCAATTGAATTAAAGTGCATGTTTTCCTTGATTTCCCTGTAGACATATTCGAACCCATCGGCAGAAAGTGCCGAGCCGGTTTGAGACATGGCCCTAAGTGAGGAGAGGTCATAGGTTTTTCCAGGACTTACGTCCGCACTCCTTAGAAAATTAATATAGCTCGCGCTGCAGCCGAAAATTGTGATCTTCTCATCCTGGGCGAGTTGCCACATCGCTCCCCAGTCGGGATAGTTAGGGTTGCCGTCGTAGAGCACAATGGTCGCGCCGGCAACCAGCGATCCGATCAGCCAATTCCACATCATCCAGCTTGGCGAAGTAATGTAGAAAATCCTGTCTTCGCGTTTGAGGTCGGTTTGGATTAGGAGCTCCTTGGCCAGATTTATGAGTACGCCGGGTCCCTGAACCATGCACTTCGGTTTTCCGGTTGTTCCCGAGGAAAACATGATAAAAACGGGATGATTGAATGGAAGCTGCTCGAACTTGATATCCGGCGCATCTTTCGACAAGAAGTCGGCATAGAGCACGGCATTTTTGAGGTTGCCGATCTCGGGCCGCCGCTCCACATAGGGCGTCACAATTATTTTTTCAAGCGAAGGGATCTCTTTGGCGATCTCCTCGACTTTTGAGAGCACATTTACGGCTTTACCTTTGTAGAGCTGTGCGTCGACCGTGAACAGTACCTTCGGACCGATCTGACCCAGACGGTCGGCTACTGCTCGAGCACCCAGTTCCGTGCCGCAGGATGACCAAACCGCCCCGATGCTGGTTGCGGCGAGCATCGCGATCGCCGTTTCCATCAGGTTAGGCATGTAGCCGGCAACCCGGTCCCCCGCAACGACTCCCAAATCTCGAAGGGCCTTAGACAAACGCGCAACCGAATCGTAAAGTTCGGCATAAGTCATAGTGCCCGATTTTCTGTCTTCACCCCGAAATACAAATGCCAGGCGCTCATCCCGAAATTTCAGAAGGTTTTCCGCAAAGTTGAGCCTTGCGCCAGGAAACCAGTCTGTCCCCGGATATTTGTCGAGATTGTCCACGACTTTGTCGAATCGGCGGGAGGCTTTGATTTCAGCAAAATCCCAGACCGAAGCCCAGAATTCCGGTATCCTGTCCACAGACCACTTATGCAGGTCGGCGTAGGAGCTGATAGTCAGCTCCCAGGTCCTGTTTACAAAATCGATGAAACGGGTGATGTTTGCCTTGTCTATCACTTTTGCAGGGGGAACCCAGAGCGGCTTTCTCATTTGACTAACCTCAAGCTGTCTTCTTTGAGAGGATTTATTGCTTCCTTAACTTATATTTCCGTTAATCGGCCCCATTTGATTAAAGCCGTTCAATCGCAGGGCCTTGAGAACTTCACTGCAACCAATCGACTCGACGGGGTTGCCAAAAAGAACCTGCAAATCAAATTTGGTGACACCGCCTTCGGCTTCGACAAAGTTCTTCACCAGCTTCATAACTTTTTGCTTCAAGATTTCTCTTTGCTCTTCCATTTCAATCTCCTTGTGACCCATTGGGTCCGTTAAGTAAAATATTGCGTTTCGAAAAGTTGCATATCTTGCTTATGTTCTCCAACCGCACGACTGATGCCCTTGTAGCTTGTATACCGGTTTTTACTCGAGGGGCCCAAAGAGCCGGTCGAAAATGCTTTCGTAGGAAGGCTCCTCTCCGCTCCTGCGCGTCAGATCCTTTTTTATGGGATGCGCGAGCATGTTTCCTTCCAGGTCGACGGCGAAAAGATGGCGCTCATTCCGGACAAATTGCCCGTCGGGTTTATCAATTCCTCTAAGAGTTGCCTCTTTTCCGGCACTCTCGTAGAAAGCGATTGCTTCCTGTACGCGGTTCCTTCCCTCGATCTGTTCACGGGCTTCCATTTGTTCTCCTTTTTATCCAGGATCAACTGTCATCGCCCTGCCGCAGGGGGCCTTCCGCCCAAGTCCTGCCCAACCGGCCAAAGATTTCTTAATCTGTATAGAGCAAGTATTGCGCCAAATTGGATAAATAGGCTAACTGATTGTTATTTCTGGTAAAATTGTGAACAGGCAATGCCAGGAGGCAAGCAAGTGTGTAGAATTGGCCCCAGCATCATGGGTGGGATCGCAATAAGTTACTGGAAATACTGAGATTCAGGTAAGGGGCTATTTGGCCCCATAGTGAGGCGCAATTAGTCCGTGGGCTTTCATCTTGCTGTACAGGGTCTTTCGATTTATGCCAAGCACCTTGGCTGTGCGGCTTCTATTCCATTGGTGAAAGGCAAGGCATTTTTCAATTATGCTTTTTTCATATTCCGTGACGCTTTCCTGCAGGGGCATCCCCTCATAGGAAGTCGGGTAAGGGTGCGGTCCCTGCTCTTCGTCGAAAAATCCGACAAAATCAAGCTTCCTGATGGCCAGGTAACGCTGCAAAATGTTTTGTAATTCACGGACGTTGCCCGGGTAATCGTACTTGTAGAGGGCTTCCAGAACAGGGCCCGGCAGGACGGGAGGATTTTCGCTTTTGGTGATGTCGCGCAAGAAACGATCTATCAGCAGCGGTAGGTCCTCACGGCGCATTCTCAGCGGGGGAAGATCGATCGGGACGACGTCGATCCGAAAGAAGAAATCGTCTCGAATTTTACCGTTTTTAACCATTTCCCTGAGGTTGCTGTTGGTGGCCGTGATGAGCCTAAAATCCGATTTCCTGGGCTTGCTGTCTCCGACAGGAAAGTAAACGCCGTCGTCGATTGCCCGCAGCAGCTTGACCTGCATATCCAGGCGCAATTCTGCGACTTCATCGAGAAAAAGAGTCCCTTGGTTAGCGCGGTCCAGGTACCCGATGGAATCCGTGTTCGCGCCGGTAAAGGCGCCTTGCTTGTGCCCGAAGAATTCACTTTCCAACAAATGCTCGGGTATGGCTCCGCAGTTGACCGGTACAAATTCCGCAGCGCGCCTCGGGCTGAGCTCGTGGATGCCACGGGCTACCAGTTCCTTTCCGGTCCCCGATTCGCCGTAAACAATAACGCTGGTGTCCGAACCCGCAACCCCGAGCATATCCTCGTAGACTGCTTGCATCACTGCGCTTTTGCCGATGATTTTCCCTAACCGATAGCGGTCCCTGAATGAGGCGCGAAGCCGCCGGACTTCTCTGCTAAGGTTTTCGGAGCGCTCCCTGAGGTCCTTTTCCCGAAGCTTCGCCTCCGTTACGTCTTCTATAAAGCCATCCAGGTGAATGACTTTGCCGCCATCGTCCCGGATGGCCCGAATGCTCATCGCGCATGTAATAAGACTGCCGTCCTTGCGGCGAACTTCTGTTTCGAACTTGGAGACGCCCTCCTTTCCCTCTATGGCTGCAAGTATTTCAGACCTGCGTCCAGGGTCGTGATAGAATTGGTGCTCGATATCCTGAATCGATTTTTCGAGGTCCTCAGGATCGTCATAGCCAAGTATCCTTGCAAACGCCGGGTTGACCATAAGAAAGCGCCCCTCCAGCGAAGACTGAAAGATACCGAGAGTCGAGTTGGCGAAAATACTCTGAAATCTATTGGCACGCTGCCGGATCTCTTCCAGTTCCGATTGCGCAATTTCCCTGTCCCCAGGCATGGTCATCTGCCATCTTTCTCCATGTGGTTTTTTGGTGGTGTTGATATTATAGCCAAAATAATCAGGAATTAGGAATTAAGATTTAGGATGAAGGAGACCTAGGCTTTCTTCGAGACGATTGCCAGGGAACATGGAGCAGGAAGCAAGGAGCAGGGAGCACGGAGCGAAAACGAGAAACGAGAAGCGGGCAGCGGGAATCAATCCCACAATTCCTCAATCCCTCAATATGGCCTTGCCTCCTGACCTATTCACCCATTCACCGATTCACCCATCCGATTCGCCTGCTTTTTGGTCGTGTTGGACGTGTTGGATGCAGATTTCAGATGATCGCCAACGCGATTCTGCACGCGCAAGATAGGCATTAACGGGAAAGAGCGTCCAAAACATCCAAAACGTCCACCATGCGTACGCCTGGGTTGCTATCCGGGCGAGATCCCATGGCAAGAGCACAAAGTGGATCGAATACGTGCGATCCTGATGGGCAGCCCATGAAGGTTAACAAATGTGACGGACATGGAAAGGTCGATCGATCCCTTGTGAAGTCAATGTTCAGGAGAGGTTGAATTCGGCTTTAATATTGCCAAGCACCGCGGCACTCCGGGCTTTGTGAACAATGCATTGAAACGACCCCGGCAAAGCGTTGGAGTCGTCTCGATCCTTGTTAGTTAGCATTCATCCTTCCAGTTCTGCAACTCAGCTTGAGCTAGGCACTCTTTCGCCCTTCTATATCCCAATTCAATCATCTCGGTGGCCCGATCAAACTCCAAGGTCTGACACGCGTTTCTGGGAATCTCTATGACAATGTCTGGTGGATAAGCAGCAAGCTTTTGTCGTGCTATCGTGCTCTGCATAGCCTCAAACGCCTGGATGGCGATATTGTACGGCCCCCAATCCCGCCTGCTGCTTGTCACGGATTTTTGGAGGCGGTTTATAAAGCGATTGATCTTTTCATGAAACAAAGATGAAGACAACGTTGGAGCAGCTCTGATGGCACTCAGTTTTTCTGGACTCTCTGCTGGGCCGCCCAGATTTACGGCAATAGTCATATCAGTTTCATCACCAAACGTTGGCGCAATAGGCACAGGATTTAAAACCCCTCCATCAACAAGAACGGCTCCTTTGTACTTAAACGGAGTAAAAAGAAGGGGTATTGAGAAAGACGCCCTTATGGCATCAAAAAGACGACCTGACTTTATCCATATTTCTTTCTGGCCTTTTATATCAGTCGCAACAGCAGTATATGAAATTGGGAGATTTTCTATTAATAAATCTCCCACTAAATTGATCAAAGTATTGATGATTTTATCACCTCTAACTAGTCCGCTTTTTTCCCATGAAATATCAAGCAAAGTGATTATGTCTACTTTCGTTATGGAACGCACCCATTGTTCATATTCATCCAGTTTTCCAGCCGCATATATTCCCCCTATTAGTGCACCAATTGAGGAACCGGCTATTGAGCGTATTTTGTAATCATTTTCTTCAAGCCAATGAATAATACCTATGTGCGCTAATCCGCGAGCGCCACCACTTCCAAGAACCAAGGACACAGTTTTCATATTGTTTTAACCATAATCGCTCTGACTGGAGTTTCAGAGACAGACCCACTCTTGGTCCCGTTTTGTTGTAAATTCAATAAGTTATAACTTGGTCCATGTAGAACCTATCTCGACTGGCCTTGTTTTGTGCCCATAAGGGTTT
>Ga0181539_1001528_pt1 | contig 25294 bp, 26 predicted proteins | sample PEATcosm2014_Bin_46_FD_119767 | JGI IMG/M metagenome (GOLD analysis project Ga0181539, IMG submission 119767) | Peatland microbial communities from MTU Mesocosm Facility, Houghton, MI, USA - PEATcosm2014_Bin23_60_metaG | ecosystem: Environmental > Terrestrial > Soil > Wetlands > Peat | place... | reverse complement strand
GTCACGGGATGGCAAGAATCCATCATAGGAAGAAAGGCTGAATCAAGTGAGGAAACGCGTTGTGCGGCTACTGGCGCTAAGTTCTGCATTTTCCATGTGTCATTCAAGGATTGAGCGCGTGAATGAGCATCTACATCTTTTAGAGACAGAGCCGATATTTGGAGAGAATCCAATCGGTTACGCAGTAAGGCCCTTTGCGGTAACGGTTAGTTTCCGTCACCTAGACGTGTTCTCCGTTTTCTTCCCTGTCATTTTCTTCGTCGTAGTAGTCGGGATCGCATTCGCTTCCACCCTCATCCAGCGGAATCGTTTCTTGCGGATCATTCAAGGTGGAAAATCAACTAACTATTGACGCCTCTCGTCTCTCGTCTAAGCCTAATGCTGGGAAGAAGTATCCCCAGAATTGAATCAACTCGATCGGGGATGACCTGAGCACATACACCTGCGCGGCTACGCTTCTGCGATTTTTTTTAGGCTGAGAACAGTTTCGAGAGGCATATCTTTCGTTGCCGTTATCACAATAGTTCTGTCGCCTACTGGCAGTCCGTGGACGTTCACTTCGTCGTAGTAAATTGAAAGCCCCAAATGAGTTCCGAAGTATTTCTGCATCCGTTGAGACACTCCTCCCATGACGCTCGTCCATAATCCGCCGAATGCTGCTATGTCTTCTTTGGGCATTAGCACCATTCCACGCATTTTCGACTCAACGATCTCCCCCTTCTCGTCCACCACCATCGCGAATCCGATCCTCCTGTCTACGGCAAGAATTCTATCGCAGACTGTCTTCATGACTCAGAACGAACCCGAAACAGACTTTGCGGAACACGGAGAATAGGTTTACGGTGTCAGTAATACTTCGAGTTATAGCGTGATAGGGGGTTCTGCGCGATTAAGCCGTTGATCTCACGCTAGTTTAGTTCCGGATGCTTCTTCGTGTATCGGCAACCGCAGACTGCACAGCCATGAAATCCTGAGTGAAATCGACGCAAATGATGACAAACATCACAGCACGATTCTCGATGAGCCGTCCAATGATGTTCATGCAGTTGGTCGTTTGATCGAAATATCTTAGTTGGTTGACACAGTTTACAATAGTGGCTCATTGATTGAAACCAAACCTATACGATTTTGGTCTCTAATTCTAATTAAATATCACAGTAGGTCTAGCCACCAAAGTTTCATTCTTTATTGACGGTTCAAATTCGGATGCCCGCAGAGAGAGACCCACACCACACTAAAACGACGGCTCGATTGATCGGGTAGCACTGCTTGTACCAAACAGAGCCTGACTTTAGAGGAAACGTCCGCTACGACCAGTCACAAGATACTGTCACTTCTTTATGACCAACACACGTATGCCTGGGTTGCCTTCGATTCCTGATCTAAATCTGTCTACGTCTCGAATAAAGCCTAGGTCGTAAACGACGAAAGTCACACGCGTGTATTGGGTTTGATATGCGGGTGTATCGGCGTTGATTTCATCAATTATCTCCTTCCCCTTCGAAGCAGACTTACAGAGCTTCGCTTCAACCGCTAAGTCCAGAGACTCGAACGTAAAATCCGGAATAAATGACTTCGAAGAGTATTCGATTGTGACCTTTTCGCGTTGGTAGTCAAGACCTCGGGTGTTGAAGATGATCTCTAATGCGTCCTGAACATCCTTCTCGACCAGATTGTTAGTTTTCGTGTGTGTGCGGGTCTATTGGTGTGACTGAATAGTAACGTGTTAGCGTTTTCTCGTGGCGACTCCTTGTCAGGCGGAACAAAAGCCAAAGTCGACGATTTTCGAGACTAAATCTCCTTCAAGAACCGAAAAACAGAGTAGGGTGTCAACGGCATAGTTGAAACCTAGCTTGGGGGGCCTATTGGTTTGACCGACCGAGTCATCGAAATGCCTGCCGAATGGGGAGGCATTGTTCCCACAGAAGTCTTCTTAGAAGAGGGAAAGCGGCTTGTTGACGAAGCAACGAAGCGCGGGATCCCGATCAGGCTTCTGGGTGGCGTTGCCATTCGATTTCATTGCTCAGAGTTCATAGAATTCGCCAAGAAACTCATGCGGCTAGGCGAAAGCCAACAAGAGTACACGGATCTCGATTACATGTCCTACTCCAAATATCGCGACAAAATGAAAGTCTTCTTCAAAGAGATGGGTTATGAGAAGAGGCCCACAACGATGTCAAGCGCAGCCACTCAGCGCCAGATATACTTCCATCCAAAAGGTTGGTTCTACGTCGATGTGTTCTTTGACAAGCTGCTTGCGGCGAATCATCCACTGGATTTTAGAGGACGGTTAGATCTCGATACGCCAACTGTGACGCCTACCGATCTGCTGCTTGAGAAGATCCAGATAGTGTTTCCTGGCGAGAAAGACGTTAAAGATGCAATGCTACTTCTAATAGCTCATCAAATATCGCTTCAAGAAGAGAAGAACAAGATCAACGCCAAGTTCATTTCAGAATTGCTGGCTTCTGATTGGGGATTCTGGTATACAGTTACGACCAATCTAAACGGACTAAAGCAGTATATCTTGGAAGCTGGGAATCTTTCTGACGACGATAGGCAGGATCTCTCAAAGAAAATCGACACACTCTTAGAAATTATAGAAAAGGAACCGAAGAGCGCGCGTTGGAAGGTGCGGTCCTTGGTTGGCAATAAGAGGCGATGGTACAAGCCTGTTGAAACTGCTCAAACGGTTGGCGAGTTCGGCATCTGGAGGCTGAGGGAAAGAAAATAGAATATTTCTGTTAGTTATATGATTATCAACTTCACTTCAGCAATCATATGCCTCAGCGATAGTAGTTGGCTTGATCTTAGTAGTCGTTTTGATTCATCTTGGCACAAGGCGCGTAGGACAGCGAAGGTGTTTGAGAGGGGCTGCGACGATTCGAGTCCGTCGTAATGTCTCCTCCCCGGGTAGGGAATTAGGAGTGGTCCAGAATGCTTGTCTTTTTGCTTGCTGTTCGTACTCCTGTTTGACTGATGCGGTTGAGAATTGAGTGCATCTTCTGTTCTTTGCGAATGCTGCTCCAATAGTAGGCTTCGTCAACTGTGTCTTCAGCCATCAAGACTGTGACCTTGCCCATTCGGGTTCTTCCAGTTCTCCCCCTTCGCTGAATGGTTCGTATTTCGGACGGCACTGCTTCATAGAAGATAACGTGGTCCACATCCGGCACATGTAGGCCTTCCTCGCCTATGCTTGTGGTTACGAGGATGTTGAACTTCCCAGACTTCAAGTCCTCCAAGGTTTGCAGTTGCTCCTTCTGCGATAGGCCTCGGCCTGAATCCTCGCCCGTTGCGTGGCCAACGAAGCGAACTGGGCGGGATCCCTCCTGTTCTAGTTTCGTTACGATCAGCTCCACTGTGTCTCGATATTGCGTGAACACGATGATGCGACCGGTTTGGTTCGAGCTTAATTGTTCATTTATCAAGTCGGAGAGGACGTTCAATTTCGGATGTGACGTGTGAATGTTATCGCTCAACTGGATGGCTGTTTGAACTCGGGGGTCTTTTAGTAGGTTTTTGATGGTTCGTTTTGGGTTTTCTGACATGCGGGTGAAGTATTGCTTCAGATTCTGGATGTCTTGCGTTTCAAGTAGTTCTATGCCGTGGAGTAGGGAGATGGCTTGCGCTTGGAGTGTTAGGGCGGCGAAGATGTAACCCGAACGTCTCTTTCGGAGTCTTATGATTAGTTGTTGTCGGAGGTCTAGGAGTAGTTTCTTTGGGATTAATTCAATGTTCGGGAGGACTTTCATGGATTTGAGTTTCTGTATCTTCTCCTCGCTGACGTTTCTAAGTAGGCGGCTTACTTCCCGGTAGCTTTCAGGGAGCGGGACACGTTTCCAATCTATCGCAATTGAGTGAACGTAAGGTTGAATGTCTTCATCGTAGTCGGATCGCACTTCAACCTGTTTGATGAAGAGGTTCTCACAGACCATCTGAATTTGCTCCTTCTTCCCCCCAGGTGAAGCAGTCAAACCAAGAATGAGCGGGTCAGCAGCCGACTGCTGATACTTCAAAGCGAGTTGCGTGTAATCATAATCCTTCACGCATCGATGCGCTTCATCGAAGACCATCAAACAGACATCTGATAACCCGTAACGACCGGCTCGCACATCGTTCGCTATGACTTGTGGCGTGGCAAAGATGAAGTTGGATTCAGCCCAGATCTTCTGCCGCCTATCGGGGGGTATCTGACCAGTTAAGTAATTGCAGGTGGACTTGAAATGGCTGCTGAAAACGGCATGATGCTGAACTACCAGCGGTCTTGTCGGAGCCAAAACCACCACCTTTCCATCGTGATGTTTTTCCAATCTCTTCTCAGCCACTAGGATTGCAATCACGGTTTTTCCTAAGCCGGTTGGTAACACGACGAGCGTGTTTGCTTTCGACGCGACCTCTGAAATGTGTAGCTGATACTCTCGGCTTTCCACGACGCTCAACCTGTCTTGAGAGAAAGGACTCGACGACACGAGCATACGAGTTGATCAGTCACATTTTGCTTGGGTCCTGAACCCATGGACCTTGCGTGAATAGGTAGGTTGTGGCCAAAAATCATCTTCTCCATCTTCGAGTTCAAGCTCAGTGCGAAATGAAATGAATATTTACTCGGAGTACCAACTCGATCTTCTTATCCTGATGTTGCAGAATGGGCACATTGGCTGGTATTCAGTGAAATTTGTCTTACATTTAGGGCAATACCAAGCCATGGCAAGCAGCCTTACACTAATCTATGAACCCTAAACTTTGGGGCAATTCTTCTTGTGTAAAGGGAAGATTTCTGAACTGTTCGTTTCGAAACCACACTTATCACACACAAATCGTTGTCCTTCCTTCTCGAACCTAGACATCATGGTTAACCAATGCCATCAGTTATTCAAACACACACTAATACACTAAACCTCAATATTCAAATCGGCCGAAGGTCGTTGGCAAGAATGGGTCTGCTTCAGGTTGGGTAGTTCAAGGGGTGGAACGGAAGATCATCACACATCTTTCGGTCCGCACAGCGAGTTAGTGATTGGCAAACTCCCTTTTGTGTTTGACGTTCTCAGACCAAGCTTCGAAAAGATCTGGGGATGAATTATCACAAATGCGAGACATTCTTTACCTTTCTCGTGCAGACATTGAGGCTCTCAATTTCCAGATGATAGATGTCATCGCCGCCGTGGAAGAAGCCTTCAAAGAGAGGGGGACAGGTGAGGCAGAAATGCCTCCTAAGCCAGGGATTCATCCTTTTCATGATGCTTTCATCCACGCGATGCCAGCATACCTTCCAGGTATGTCTGCTGCTGGAATCAAGTGGGTAAGTGGGTATCCAGAGAACTTCAGACAGGGACTGCCCTACATCTCCGGGCTGATAATTCTTAACGATCCGAACACGGGTTTGCCGATTTCTGTGATGGATGCAGCGTGGATAACTGCAAAGCGCACTGGAGCAGCCACGGCTCTGGCCGCGAAGTACCTTGCAAGACCAGACTCGAAGATTCTCGGAATCATTGGTTGCGGTGTTCAGGGACGGAGCAACTTGGAAGCGCTCGACGCCGTAATGAAACTTGAAGAGGTTAGGGCCTACGATATTTCATCCTCAAACCTTCATCGATACGTCGACGAGATGACGGCGGAATCCGGCATCGCCATAAAACCGGTTAATAGCCCTCGAGAAGCTGTTGAGGGTTCAGACATTATAGTGACCGCTGGACCCATCTTGAAGCACCCAAGTCCAACCATTGAAAAATCCTGGATAAAAGCTGGAGTATTTGCATGTCCAGTAGACTTCGATTCTTACTGGAAGTCTGAAGCCATGCTGATGATGGACAAATTCTACACTGACGATATCCATCAGCTGGAATACTATAGGTCGACAGGATACTTCCAAAACATCCCCACTGTCTACGCTGAATTGGGGGAAGTAGTAGCTGGTCGCAAAGCTGGAAGAGAAAGTGCGGACGAACGGATTATGTCGATGAATTTGGGTGTCGCGATTGAGGATATGGCGGTCGCTGTGCAAATCTACGAAGAGGCAAGGAGAAAAGGAAGAGGGAAGGAGTTGCCCCTTTAGTAATATGCGGGTTCCACGAGCTTTCTGTGCCGATGCGGGGTCTGCGGAACGTCTTACGCTAGCTATATACCCAATACGGTAAGTTGCATCTTTTTGTTCTAACTCTGACGAAGCTTGTTAACTCTGATGAGAGGCTGCCCAAGTTTTTTTCAAGTTGACTTATCCACTAATCAGAAATTTTGTTGGCCTCTTTGGTTTGGATTCTGCTGAGTTCGTCCCATAGGTATTGCAGGGTTCTCCAGTGGGGCGCCTGCTCAAGTGACATTAGAAATTCCGCCATCAACGTCAGATTCGCATCCGCAAAAATATGTTCAACCGGCCTCATTCCCGCCCTAACATGGTGCAAATTTACTATTAGCCCCCCATTAGCGCAAGGGTGAGTTCGGTCCGGTCCACCACTAAGACATGCGACATGAACACATCTGTGCGGCACGCGCTTCTTTGAAGGTGCTCATTGATCAAATTTCGTTGTCTACTAGCGAATTGAAAGTCAGGTTTGGATGTTCTGGAACATGCGTTGGATCTGACGATGCGCTATTTTCAACGCGGCGATGAAAACTGCTAGAGCGATACCGAAGCTTATGATCGCAAGTTGAGGGGTTATCGAACCATACAGGGAAATTGAAAGAGCCATCGGTGCAACGGTGAGAAGAGAAACGCCGAGCGCCGTCCCTATTCCTAGGAGTGAGCCCCAGACGCTTACGTACCGGCTTCTGACCATTTCACGAAAATCGGGGAACAGCGCCGCAAAGTAAACTCCCAGCGCAGATACTTCCAACACAACGAGGACACTTACCGGCAGTAGGATTGCGTAGTAGGTTCCGACCGTGTTCAACAAAAGGGCGAATATGGAGAGCAATACTATTGCGAATGGTACCCCCAGGATGGCGGCGAAGAGGAGTTTTGCTCGAAGTAGTTGGCTTGGCGTGATTGGTGCCGCATACAGGTTCCAGACCGCATAGCCCTCTTGGCCTATGCTGGTCATGGATAGTGCTCCGACGAAGATGGCGACCGGCATGAGAAACAAGAATGCGATGAACACGAAACTCGGAGCTTCAGCTGTTTGCTGCGTGCCGAGGGGCAGTAGTGAGATGCCTACAGAGATGGCGAGTACGAACGGTATGGCTAGGAACCTAGCCATCTCCCGCCTCCTAATCAACGACCGAAAATCCTTCTGAATCATCGCGGATTCAACAGCCCCGATTAATGGGACGTGATTTTGTCTCGGCTGGTACGCGCGGGTGCTAAGCTTGATCGACACTGGGACTGGGACCCAGAAGCGTGCGCGAAATCTAGCCGCTAACCCAAACAAGGCTACCGCGAAGGCGACGGAGAAGCTGGAGAAGAGGACGAAGCTGGACAGGTTTGCTTGGGCAGCGCCTAGTACCGCGAGTGTCGGCCAGACGACGGGAATGAACCACACTGAAATCGCTGCCTGCATCACGCCCTGAAGCAGGTAACCGACCACGTAGCCGCTGAAGAGTAGTTGAATGAAAACGAGCAAGATCACCGTCGCAACCAGGCGAAAGACTATGCCAGATCGGCCGCTCTTTTTGTAGAAGCTTGAGGAGATCCTGTTGGTTGTAGCGTCGAGAATCTCAACTACTGCAGCTCCCGCGAACAGGGCAACTACCGCCATGAATGCAGCCGCGATCCAGACCGAAGCCATGCCAAGCGCAAGTGCCGGTCCCAGCACGACGCCAAGAAAGAGGCATAAGACGAACGAGTAGATGTATGACTCAGAGATTGTGGAGCCGGCAACATACTCCATTGGTGTAATGGGCAACCAGTTCACGAGGTCAGTGTTCATAGATTGGATGGGTTGGCTTATCTCGTAAAGGACTCCGAAAAGTATGGCCATGAACATGATCGCTGATGGTATGCCGGCCAGGAGCTCAGGTTCAATTGGCCTCAACAAGTCCAACAGGCCTCCCCCACCGCTTGTTGAAAGGAGAGCGTAGCCTACGCCCCCTAAACCGAACAGTAAGGCGATATCAACCGGCAGGATGATTCGGGGTTCCCCGAAGACCCGGGCAAGGAACTTGTTGCGTTGTGTTCCTCGGACCTGTGACCTTGTGAGGACGACGGCGAGGGAGTAGACGGCCCTTAAGTTCAACGGGTCAGGGCCTCTACGATCTCCCTTGTGTCCGAGGTACCAGTTAATTTCAGGAAAACTTCTTCCAGGCTTGAACCCGCCGTCCCAGCCTTCGACCGCAATTCTCCTACGCTTCCCTCCGCGAGCACTCGTCCATCGTACATGATCACTATCCGATCGCAGATCGCATCTGCAATCTCGAGCACATGGGTGCTGAACACGGTCGGTACGCCGTCGTCCCTCAGGCGATGAATAAGGTCCTTCACAATCCGTGCGCTACGCGGGTCTAAGGCGTTGAGGGGTTCGTCGAGGATAAGGATTTGTGGGCGGTGGAGTAGGCCCGCTATTATTGCGAGCTTCTGTTTCATTCCCTGCGAGTAGCCATGTATTAGTTCGTTCTCCCTACCCTCCAAATCCAAGGCTTTCAGAAATTCCGTGATTCGTTCACGTCTCGTGTCCGGGCTAAGTCCGTGTATGGATGCTACGAAGTCGAGGTACTCAATGCCGGAGAGGAACTCGTATAGTCTGGGGCTTTCCGGCACGAAACCAACTATTCTCTTCACGCCGATCGGGTCAGCGGCAACGTTTACGCCCTGAACGGTGATGCTGCCTCCGTCGGGCTTGACGATGCCGACGATCGTTTTCATGATGGTGGATTTTCCTGAACCGTTCGGGCCAAGCAAGCCGAGGATTTGATTTCTCTCGACTGAGAAGCTAACGCCCTTGACGGCCATCAGGCCGCCGAAACTCTTCACTACATTGTCGACGCGAAGCGCCTCCAAACACTCTTACTCCTCTCTACTTTCCTGGGCGTGGAACCGAAAGAGCTTAGAACGGGCATGAAAACCTGACGGCCAACCAGTGAACCGTTCTTGGCCGCCGTCGTCGTACAGAACTCCGAAGCTAAGCCCGTATGCAACATACCGCTATGCGGCAGGGAGGGGGAGTGGCGGGTTGACATGTTCGGTAGGGTAGAGTACTACTGTGAAAGGCATCGGCCGGGCGTGCCAGAGAAGTTCATGGAGAAAATAAACTCCCACTAACCAGACACCAATCAGGCTTCGCTTTTTTTTAGCGTGTGACCCGATTCAGCGGATATTCACACTTTACCGGTGGAATGTGTATACACGCCAACACATTCGTAGTCAAAGAGGCGCCTCTTCTCCAGCTACTCAGAGAATCCGAAACGGACTGACCTGTCCCCAGAAAACTACGCCCCCCCAGGGGGGTAGGCCCTGAGGCGTGAACGGGGTCAAGCATCCTCTAATCGCCGGCATTGTTCAAGTACACGTTCTTAGCGACAAGCGGAATCTGTTCTCTGAACTCGCCTAGATTCAAGTCTAACCCTACCGGCAGTTGCGTGTTACTAGTTGAGAATTAAAGCAGTTGCAGTAGGAGAAAGGAAAGAAAAAAAGAAGGGAGAGAAATTGAATTCTACGAAGTAGACGCGCGTTCCGTGCTTTCTTGCGTGTTCTCGGTTTTCTTGTGGTGGTGTTCAGGCCTGTGAGTCGTGCTCGATTCGTCGTGCGTTGACGTGTTGCTCGTGTTCTTATGCGCAGTCGTATGCGTAGTCGGTTGTGGGGGTGGTGTTTGCGTCCTGCTTCGTCCTCCGGCTAGGAATGCGATCAATCCGCCTACTATTAGCAGGGCTGCAACAATCACTGCAGCTATCGTTAAGTAAAGTACTGTCGAGTCAGCCCGCCAGGTCGCGACAACGTTCTTCGGGCCATCCATAACGACGTTAGTTGATTGACTGCTTGACTGGAGGTCGCCTTGCCAGCCGTTGAAAACAATGCTGACACCGTAGCTTGTGCTGACTGGTGTTGAAACGTAGATTTGGGCGGTGCTACCGGAGTCATACCAACCAGACCCGGAAGCTACTCCTTGATCCGTCTGAACGTTCAGGTAGTATTGTTGTCCATAGACTGCTGTAACGTTGTGTGACGAATTCATAACGAGGTTCAGCGACGGACCAGATTGTGTTCCTTGGCCGTCAACCGACCAACCTTGAAAGACGAGCCTGCTTCCTCCATCCCCTCCAATCGTTTGCCCAGAATTCTGAAGTGACGCGGTGTCGCCAGAGTTGTACCAACCCTGACCTTGAGGTGCGGGTGCGCTCTGAGGTTGTGATTGGACGCTTAGGTAGTATTGTACCTGGTAGACGGCTGTGATCGCCGTAGCTCCATTCACAGTTACCGTCCCGCTACTGCCAACTCCCGAATAACCGCCCGACCAATGCGAAAACACGTACCGCGTATTCGGTGACACCTGAACGGTGTTCTGAGTCACAGAGAACGAAGCTGAGCTTCCCGGCGTGTACGTCCCGCCGCCAGTCACGGTTCCGAGGTTAGAAGGGTCTGTTGCCACAGTCAACGTGTAGCTTGACGGGGCGGAGTAGTAGTTGTAGCCGGAGCAATAGTACGGGTAACCAGAATAGGAGTAATAGGGGTAGTAATAGGAGGAGTAATAGGAGGAGTAATAGTTGCAATAGTTGCCATAATAGGAGTAGTAATAGTACGGGTAATAGTAATAGCCGCCGTAATTGTTGTAATAGTGGTGGTAGTGGTGGGCGTAGGGGGTAGGCGCAGCAGCCACGGTACTTGATTGCGCGGATAGGATAACTAGTGCAATGCTAAGCGCAAGTATAGCGATTGTAAGTTTCGGTAGATATTCTCTCGCCATCGTTATCAACTACTAGCTGTAGTTGGAGGGCTATTTTTCCTTTACTCAGGTTGTAAAACCGAATGGGTGGGACGTGTCGCTGCGCCTGTGTCCGTGTGCTTCAATCCCTTTTAAGTACCCCTTACCATCAAAATTACGTACCTAGGTGACTTGTATGGTCGTAAAAGCGTTCGTATTGGTTCAAGCGCAGCTTGGACGATCTCGTTCGGTAGCAAGAGCGATTGAGAAAGTCAGAGGCGTGAAAATGGTGTTCGCCGTAACGGGCGTGTACGATGTCATTGCCTACCTAGAAATGCACGATATGACCTCACTGTCAGAGCTCGTAATCAAGAAGATTCAATCCGTTAAAGGCGTGGAGCGAACTCACACTGCAATCGTTGTGTGATTCACTCACGCCTTCTTTACCGGTTTCCGTAAAGGTTCCATTCGTTAGATGAATACTTCCGAGCCAGCAACGCCTTTGAGCATTCTTCCTCTTCTTCCGATAATCGGGCCGCTTTCAATTCCACGCTGAATTCGTTCTGGATGATGGTGATCAAGGTGCGCGTTACATCGTCAACGCGGATGGGCTTGGACAATGCGTTGGCTACGGTTGTAACCGGGTTCCATTTGCTGTGAACGAAGCGGGTCAGGGTTCTTGCCTTGCTAGGGCTCAGGACTCGTTCTAGGAGTCGCGTATTTGTTGTCACCATTATTGAGCAATGCCAGAAAGCGAATGTTTTCCCCAACGCGGCTGCAGCGCCGCATAATTTCCTACCGTCAGCAAGAATCGAGTTCGGGGCTGAGAGGGAGCAATCCAACCCGAGATTACTCAGTGCTTCCAAAACGACTCGCAGGTTCCGCTCTTGAAACTTGAGTACGGATGGGTTGTCCGCGGGTTTTGTCACCACGGTGAAGTTTAAGGTCCCTTGGTCGTGAAATACCGTACCTCCTCCTGTGAACCTTCGCGCGACTTGCACTTGACTTAGGTTGCATTCTTCAAAGTTAACCTCCGCCGTAGCTTCTTGAAACCGTCCGATAACCACGGAGTTCGGGTTCCTCCAGAACCTTACTGTTGGCAGGTATTGTGGGTCTTCGGAACAGTTCCTTCGCGCGAGTGCTTCCTCTAGTGCGAGGTTCATGAAGGGGGAATCATAACTTAGAGACAGCATCCTCCAACTTGACGAGTTATCTTCTTTCGTCACCAAGGTCGACATCGAGCTGCGATTCTTTTTGGAATGAACGGACTGAGTTTTTGTCTCTTGAGAACCGATCCTAGTTTCGGAATCAGCCCTACTGCGTCCGTTCCGAGCTTGCACGTGATTGACTGCACTGTCAAAGTGATCCGGTCAGCTGATATGATGTCTCGCGACAAATTTGCCTTAAGGATCGCTGCCTCAACTTCCTGCTTATAGCAATCGAAGGCTTCTATCCGATCTAATCCGGATGTAATCCATCCCGACAGTCGTTCGATTTGCGAGTCTGATAGCCAAGCCTCAATCTCGCTGTCAGTTTTTCTTGTGATTCGCACTGAAAGCCGTACGCCGGGAAAGAGGCAGTAGTCTTCGATTATCTCTCGGCATTGGATGTTCTTGCCATCAGCTAATTGAGCGATCAAGTGGCTAGCTGGGACCGAGCAGTTGACGTGGCGGGGCTTTTCTAAACCGACGTCGAACTCTAGCCCTTGGGTGTTTGACCCAGTGATTATCGACTCGTAAACGCCGGGGGCCTCAATCTCTCGGAGGTCTGTATGAGCTAGACCGTACTCATTGATAATCAGCTCTGCTAGAATCTCGCTGTCTTCCCCGCTGATTCCAATGCGGGCCCATCGATTCGAAGTGAAGCCGTCTAGGTTGGTGGTGGCGTTAAGTTCAGTCTTCAGTTCGTCGAGCGCTTTCTCTAACTTTTGGTTGAAGCTTCTGGCAGTGATTTCACTTGGCCTTTCAAGGATGGTTATCTTCATTCCGCTCGGCCTTTCTCAACGACTGAGTTCAGCCTCCAGTTTCTCGATTTTGGATTCGAGGATGGAAACCATGTCTGCATTTTCGGAACTGTCGAGTTGGTTTCCGCACTTGCCGCACTTGAATGAGCTTTCCATCGCCTCTTCGAATGTTACTCGTACCTCCACGTCAGTCTTGCATACGAAGAAGGTGTGGTTTCGCTCAAAGTCACGCCTTTGTTTCAGCTTATCTAAGGCGCGTTTCTTGCGGCTACGAATGAATGCGTCGAGTTGGTCAGGTTGGAGCCTCCAATAGAAAATGAACCAGCCTGTCTTCTCATCTCTGACTCTGGTACAGGAGACAAGGCCGTGGTCGTAGAGTTTGTAGAGCACTTTTCGGACAGTGTTTAATCTTATGGCGCAATCATTGGCTATGATTTCGTCGGTTCCTTCACCGAGTTTCTTGAGGCTCTTAACGATCGTGACCGCCTCTTCGCCCCCGAATAAGTTTGCAATCTTAATGAGTTCCTCATCTAACACTGACAAGTCTTTGATCCACTCGGCTCTTCTACATATCTCCTAACGTTTTACTTCACATTAACTCTTTGTTGAAGGCGCGGCGAGGCCCGATTTGTTAAGTAACTCTTTTATACGAACCAGTTTCGTTTACCGTTTGCGGGCCGCAGAAAATGAAGGAAACTGTCGGGGCCTTAGGGTTTCTCTTATTCTTTCTGGGGGCAATGATGGATATAGCCGGCTCAACGTCCGTAACTGAAGGTGGAACGCCCGCAGCTACTTACTTCAGAGTTGGCATAGTCAAACTACTTGGAACCGTAATTTTCTTTGTCGGAATGTACCTCATAGTTAAGACTCGGTAGCCTGATTCCCAGAGCGAACCTAAAGGTCATCGAGACTATGAGGGTCATGGTGCTTCGAATCGGCCATAGGATTCCAAGGGACGAACGAATAACTACCCACGTTTGCTTAACAGCCCGTGCGCTCGGTGCTAACGGTGTTTACATTTCCGACGTGCAGGACAGAGAGCTTGTTGCGACCGTAAGGCGCGTATCGGAAAGGTTCGGCGGAGATTTCCAGGTAGAAGCGGGAAGACCCTGGCGTTCAACATTAATGGATTGGAAACGCGCTGGTGGGAAAGTAATCCATCTTACAGTCTATGGAATGCCATTGCCTAGAGTCATTAACGTGATCAGGGGTGCGCGTGGAGACAAATTAGTAGTCGTTGGGGCCGAAAAGGTACCAGGGGAACTGTACGGGCTTGCGGATTGGAATGTGGCCGTAACTAATCAGCCTATCAGCGAAGTTAGTGCGTTGGGCATTTTCCTCGATTGGTTTTTCAAACATAAGCGTCTCGAGTACAAGTTTCCCGAATACGAGATTAAAATAATCCCATCTGAACACGGGAAAAATGTCACGGTAGACTAGCGAGTTGCGTCTTCGTCACGTTGACCCTTTATTTTGATGATGTCTCCCAGGGTGACCTCTCCTGGAGGAGCCGTCTTGGGCGGAGGCGTTTCCTTCCGAGGAACTAGCAACTTGATTTTGAGTTCATGTTGGAGCTCCCTGCACAGCTGCGTGTCGGGGGCTATCTTGCCCGTCTCAATCTTCTGAATAACCGACAGTTTTTCCTTCACTCGTTTCGCAAGTTCCTCTTGTGATATCCCTAGCTTCATACGCCTTTTTCGTACTATACCTGCGAAGTTCTCGGCAACATCTAACTCCTGAATCTCTTTCGGTAGCTCGGGGGCTCTTCTTATTGTGGTCTTTGGCATTCGGATCATTCCGGGTCGGGGTTGTTGGAGAACTGGGTCTTCCTGGTAGGGTTTGCCGAGCCGCTGACAGCTTCGGCATACGAGCATTTTGGCACCCTCAACCTTAACCTTGAAGGCCGGGCCTACGATTTCCCTGCCGCAAATGTCGCAATTCAAGCCCGGTCCGCCCTCGTGGTTGTGGTCGGCTGGAAGCTTAAATTCGTTTCTTGAAAGTAAGAGCCTCGAACTCCTATGGAACGCCCTTCGAACCTGCAACTTCGCAAGCTGATCGGCGTAGGAAACTACCAGTTCGGTCAGGGGATGGGTTCGGTTCTGTTCAATAGGAAAGTGAAAATCGAATGCTCAAGAAAGACTGGGCGGATTCGACATATCTACTATCAGGATCGGTTAATTGCAACCCTTAGGCCTAAAGACGGATATCTCGCACTTACACCCCACGCCGCAAACATAATCTTATCTAAGGTCAAGCATCCACCAAATCTGGTCGTCGTACAAACCGAAGTATCAGACGCTATCAATGCTGGGGGGGATATTTTCGCGAAACACATTGTTCGCGCGACCCCAGATTTGAGGCCTGGAGAAGAAGTTATTGTGCTTAATGAAGAGGGCTTACTGCTTGGTGTCGGTGCCGCGATTCTGTGCGGCCGAGAGATGTGCGCGTTCAAAAGAGGCGTGGCTGTTAAGTTACGGAAGGGCGTGAAGGAAACCGATTGACTGAGCGAAAACTGAGAATATCATCACTGCTAATACGAGACTCAAAAAGGAATTTGCGCGTTTTCCGCAGTGGGCCAAAATAGTCTTATGCCTTCCTAAAACAAGCGAAGCGTCATGGTGAACCTCAGGATTTTCGTAGCGCTGCGGCCCAACGTGAATGTAAATTTCCCAGCAGGTTCTGACTGTCAGAGAGGATTCGACATCCACGTTAATAGAAGCCTGAAATCTGTCCGATCAGCCAGTTCCAACCTCTGGGATAGGAGAGAATAATCAGCCTCCTCCGCCGGCCCACTATCCTAGGTACGATAATCTTATTGTTCATGACGAGACATCATTGGGCGTTGAGGGCTATTGGCGTACAAGGCTATGAAGGCAGCTCGAGGGAAACCGGGTGGGCGCGACGCAGCACGAATGATGCAGAAGATGGGCATGAAGGTTGACGAAGTCGCTAACGTTACTCAAGTCATCATAAAGACAGAATCAAAAGATATTGTAATCGAAGAACCCAGCGTAACCTTGGTGACGGTCCAGGGACAGGCTATGTATCAAATTGCCGGGGGTAGAGTCTCGGAAGCCACACCTCAGGTAGTCCCAACAGCCATAGGAGAGGAGGACGCTCAATTAGTCGCTCAGCAGACTGGCAGACCAATTGATGATGCTAAGAAAGCGCTTTTAGAGGCCGGGGGCGACCTCGCAAAAGCTATCCTGATCCTTAAGGATCAGCCCAGTTCTCAAGCTCAAGCGTGAATTTGCTCGTCGAGCAAGTCTAAGTCGACACGCTTCTCTTTTGCCATTCTGCCTTTGATTCGCTTCAGCCTGAAGAAATCCTCGCGCTCTGCTTCCTCTAAGTGCATTTCGATATAACGAATGGTAGCAAGCATTCGGGGAATAATCACATACTCGAGAGAGTTCACTCGTCGTTTCGTAGACGCTATCGCCTCAGCGAGTTTCTTAACCGCAGCTTCAGCGCTGGAGAGTTCCGCGATTGCTTTTATCGCATCTGCCATCTTAACGGTTGCCTCGTCGAGTTTGATCGAAGTATCGTAAGGGTTGTATGGGAAGGCTGAAAGGGGTTTCAACATAACCTGAATGTACGGTATCGTAACGCCGATCACGTTTCTCGTCTTAGTTTCTATTGAGAACCTGTCTTCAACGCCTATCGAAGTCTGTTCGAGCTTCATGGACCCCATAGCCATTTGGGCTTCGACGAACTCTTCGTAGGCTTCAGCTAGCAACTGTTGTGCTCTCTCTCTCAGTGTGGTGATTTCTCGGACGAATTGAAAGAATTCGATCATTAGAGCATCGAGTTTCTCTCTCAGGAGGTCGCGACCCCTTTCCGCGATCCTACGTCTCTTTCTCAGAGTAAGTAATTCCATTCGGGTCGGGTGAACGCCAGCGATCAGTTCGGGCATCTAACTCGCCGACGCAGCTCTGTATTTGGGGTAGAATTGTTTGATTGTGGCGGGGTCTATTCGCTTAAGTTCGCTTTCTGGGAGGGCGGCTAGCAAATCCCATCCAAGGTCGAGCGTCTTCTCAATGTCTCGGTTCTCGTATTCGCTTTGGCCTATGAAACGTCGTTCGAAGTCGTCGGCAAACTTCAGGTAGATTTTATCTCGGGCAGACAATGCTTCCTCTCCGACTACTGCTACGAGGTCTCTGAATGCGCGGCCTTCGGCGTAGGCGTAATAGAGTTGATCGGAAACTTCTCTATGGTCTTGTCGAGTTCTCTCCTTACCGATGCCTTCGCGCATTAGCCTAGACAATGATGGGGATACGTCAATTGGTGGGTAGATGCCCTTTCTATGTAATCCTCTATCGACGATTAATTGTCCTTCCGTTATGTAGCCAGTTAGGTTTGGAATTGGGTGGGTTATGTCATCGTGCGGCATTGTTAAGATTGGCATCTGGGTGATGGATCCCTTAGCATCCCTAATTCTGCCTGCTCGTTCGTAGATGCTTGAAAGGTCGGTGTATAGGTAACCCGGGTAACCTCTGCGGCCTGGTACCTCTTCCCTAGCAGCTGAGATTTCGCGTAGCGCCTCAGCGTAGTTAGTCATGTCCGTTAGGATGACTAGCACGTGCATATCCAATTTGAATGCAAAATATTCCGCGGCGGTCAACGCCATGCGGGGCGTGAGGATTCTTTCAATGGCTGGGTCGTCAGCCAAGTTGATGAACATTGTCACATGCTCGAACGCTCCTTGCTTTTCGAAGTCTTCTCTGAAGAACCGCGCCTCATCCGCGGTGATCCCTATGGCCGCAAAGACGGTTGAGAATGGTTCCTCCGTCCCTCGTACTCGTGCTTGTCGTGCGACTTGTGCCGCAACCCTGTTGTGTGGAAGGCCTGCGCCGGAAAATAGAGGTAGTTTCTGGCCTCTAACGAGAGTGTTCATGCCATCGATGGCTGAGATTCCAGTCTGTATGAATTCTCTTGGATACGTTCGAGCGTAGGGGTTGATGGGTGCGCCGTGGACGTCCCAGTAATCTTCGGGTATGATGCGCGGTCCGCCATCGATTGGGTTGCCGCTTCCATCAAGGATTCGGCCCAACAAGTCGCCCGAAACCGGTAACTTTACTGTTTCTCCCATGAAGCGAACGCTAGTTGACGCTATGTCAAGGCCTGAAGTTCCTTCGAATACTTGAACCACAGCCAAATCGCTTCGAATTTCTAGGACCTGTCCTCGTCGCTCCTGCCCTGCCGGAGTTCGGATCCTCACTAGCTCACCAAAGCCGACGCCCTTTACGTTTCGTACGAAAAGGAGCGGGCCTGAAATCTCGTTAACAGTCGAGTATTCGCGAATAACGACCGACATCGTTATGCCTCACTTAGCGGCTTCAACTATTTCCTTGGTCAACGTTTGGAATTGTTCGTCGATTCTTGCGGTGAGCCCTTTTGCAAATTCATTGAAGGTTTCGGAGGGGTGGATCTTGGCTCGCGCAATATCATTCTTTGCGGGAAGTTCGAGAGCTCGTTGTAGTGGGACTCCTTTCTCTGTGGATTCCTTCATCCTCTCGTAGAACCTCATTATGAGTGACATGAGGAGGGCTGTTTTTTCTGGGGAGCAATAGCTGTCGACTGGGTGAAGTGCGCTCTGTATGAGGAAGTCTTCTTTGATCATTCTTGCCGCTTCGAGGACTACTCTCTGAGATTCTGAGAGTGCGTCTGGTCCAACGAGCATGACGATCTCACGAAGTTCTTCGTCCCTTTGCAATAGTGCCATACCTTCCTTTCGTAGGTTAGACCATTCTGGGCCGATTTTGGTTTGGTACCAGTTCTCCAGTGATTCTAAGTAGAGAGAGTAACTGGTCAACCAGTCGATTGCGGGGAAATGTCTACGCTCAGCTAGTGGTTTGCTGAGTGCCCAGAATACTTTCACGATCCTAAGCGTGTTCTGCGTTACGGGCTCTGAGAAGTCGCCTCCCGAAGGAGAGACGGCGCCCACAATCGAGACTGAGCCAAGCTTGTTTTCTTCTCCACCAATCACCTTTACCCTGCCGGCCCTTTCGTAGATTTCAGCCAACCGTGAGGCCAAATAGGCTGGGTAGCCCTCCTCTCCCGGCATCTCCTCTAACCGTCCGGACACTTCACGCAGAGCCTCAGCCCACCTTGAAGTAGAATCAGCCATTAGCGCCACATCGTAGCCCATGTCCCGAAAGTACTCAGCAAGCGTTACACCTGTGTACATGCTGGCTTCTCGGGCAGCGATCGGCATGTTCGAGGTGTTGGCTACAAGGAGAGTTCGTTCCATCAAAGGATGCCCCGACCGCGGGTCTTTTAGTTCGGGGAACGTTTCGAGAACCTCCGTCATCTCATTTCCACGTTCACCGCAGCCCACGTACACTATCACATCAGCATCCGCCCACTTCGCGAGTTGATGTTGCGTTATCGTTTTTCCAGTGCCGAAATCACCCGGAATCGCAGCCGTTCCTCCTTTCGCAATCGGAAAGAAGAAGTCGATAATGCGTTGCCCGGTGATTAGAGGTGTGTCGGACGGCACCTTTTCACGGTTAGGGCGCGGACTTCGAACAGGCCAAGTATGCATGAGAAAGAGCTTGTTTGTTGATCGAGCAGTTTCAACTTCAGCAATTGGATCTTCAAGAGTGTAATTGCCCTTTGAGACAATTGACTTCAGTGTTCCTGCGATGTTTGGAGGAACCAAGACACGGTGCTTTACCAAGACGGTTTCCGGGACCTCGCCCAATACGTCCCCGCCGGTTACTTTGTCACCTTTGCTCAGTAGCGGCGTGAATTTCCACTTCTTCTTACGATCAAGCGCAGGCGACGTGACCCCTCTGCGAATGAACGCGCCAGCTTGCTTCAATAGTACTGGGAGCGGCCTTTGGGTTCCGTCAAAGAACTGATTGATCAAACCAGGCCCGAGTTCAACTGACAACGGGTGCCCTGTTCGTTCTACCGTTTCTCCGGGTTTGATTCCAGTAGTCTCCTCATAAACCTGAATCGTGGCTCGGTCCGCTTCGACTCGAATTACTTCGCCAATTAACCCCCAATTACTTACTTTGACCAACTCATACATGGCTGCCCCAATCATACCTGACGCCACAACGACCGGACCTGCAACTCGATCAATTCTTCCTGGTTTGAACTCCGACAAAGATAGTTTCCTCAGAATTGACCGGGCGAGTCATACAAGAGGTGCTTACTTATTGCTTTCGTTGCAACTACCAAGCGTCACTTCATTACGACATGAATCTATAGCTGTCTTTGTCGGGAAATATTACCAGCGTTTTGATCGAAGACACCCAGAACCCTGCAATTGTGAACGCATAAACGAGAATTGTGAAAACTAGGAAATTGCGCCGCTTCATGGGTGCAAGGGCAAAAGTCAAAGCCATAATGCTTATGTTAATACGATAGTTATGAGTCTTGAAAGCGTACCTCCAATGGTAACTAAAGTCGAACGGATCCGGCGATTCCAAGAAATCCCAGAAATCAAAACCTGGCTGGACGGTTCTGACATCAGGCTGTCAACTCGCGGCTACTACGCGAAACGCCTCTACGAGTTCCTAGATGGAAAGGAAACTCCGAAACAGTTCTTGGACGAGGCGCTGGCCAATCCGCGAGAAGTCGGGATCCACATCAAAGGAACCGTGGCAGCCGTAGCGCAGAAAAGCCCCTCAGTCGCATTCCACATGCGAGCTGCCCTCAAAAGCTTCCTCGAATACTATGACACAGATGTTCACGTGACCGGCAAGGTCAAGCTACGTAGAACCTGGAAGAAACCGTACCTCTCCTGGGCAGACGCAGAGAAGATAATCAGCAAAACCCGCGAGCCCTACGAGTCAATTTTCCGATTCATGTTATGGAGCGGCCTAGGCCAAGACGAAGTAATCGAAATCAACGGCAGCCCCAAACTTCAACAGTCGATTGAGAAACAACGCGCAGACCCAACCAAGGATTACATCATAATCGACTTGCAGCCTCGAAAGCAAACCCTCACCCGATACTTCGTCCCCGTACCGAAGCAATATGTGCCCAAGTTCCCCCTCACGACGCTAGACTACAAGATCCGCGGAAAGAAACCGATCCATGTCCAAGCCATGGAAGACAGATTCAGGCAGGCAACGCGGCAAGTCGGCCTACACGAAAAAGGCATGGGTCCCCACACCCTCAGAAGCGTCTTCACATCTCAATGCGCAATGGCGGGAGTACGCGAATCAGTCTGCGAGTTCATGAAAGGACACGGCGCCGGCGACAAATACGGCTACAGCCGCGAAGTCCTCAACGAAGCGTTCATGGTGAAAGAGCTTAGGAAGCTCTGGGAACCCGCAACCGTCAGCAAAGAAGAGGTCGACCGACTGAAAAGCCTGGTCGACGAACTGCGAAAAGGCAAAGGCTTCACCAAAGAGGACGTAGCCCAAATGGTTCGCGAATACCTCGACCACGAACAAACTAGCGCTGTCCCAGCGCTAACACGACACAGATCCGCTGCGGCTTCTGGTACCATAAGCCGCCGTCACTCGAGGCGCCCCAGATCTTCGTCTGGTACCAGACATGGCCAGGATCATTAGCTGCAGGAACCTACATCAGAGCCCCTTAGCAAGGAAGATGTTCAACGAATGGTCGAGTCGTATCTATCTAAGCGGTAGCATGGTATTGTGTCGCATAATCGGCAAAGGCTTGGGATAGGCTTCTCACTTGCGCTTGCAACTCTTTCGACCCAAGTTGTCGTTTTGTTACTCGCCATGTGAAAGGCTGCCCATCCGTTGTCACCACGCCGTCTTTGAGTGCCACAAGAATGGCTTCATCATCTTTGCCAAGTCCCCCACAGATTGAAACTTTTCCACTCGCGTAAAATTGGACGCTATACTTCTCGAAGGCTGGCAAAGTAAAACTCATGCCACCCTTGACTTCTGTGATCGCATATTTGCCCGAGAGTGATCTCCACGTGCGATCTAGGTTTTGGTTGGTTGCATAGACACGTTTCGAGACTAGGCCAGCCGGCGTTCCGCCGATCAGTTCACCTACCAAAAATTCTGGTGCGCGGTCAACTGGGCTCATTGAGGGCTCCTATCGAAAGATAGCATGCTATCCAGCTTATATTGCATATGTTAGAACAAATATGAGCAGTAGGAGACAGCTAAGCCTCTACTTTCCTGACGATCTGGTCGCGCAGCTCGACCGATCGAAGGGCCCGCTTTCACGAAGTCGACTCATAGTTCTGATTTTGCAGTCTGCTGTCGACAGAGGCATCGATCTAGGGCAACTCGTCAAGGGGCTTCCCAAATGAACGAACTCGTCGCCGCGATATTGGACGAGCTCGAGCAAAGAGGTTGGACAATCCAGCCACCGAAGGGAGGTAAGAAGCCTTGACGGATCCCGAGGGGGCGCCCAAGGTGGCCACGGCGCTTGTTCCTTTTGAACCGCTCATGCCCAATGTTGAGAAGGCCGTGGCTTCGATGCGGCTCTTCCAACGGTTGAAGTCCGACCTATTGGATGACGAGGATGTGGTCATGATTGGCAAGAAGAAATACATCAAGCGGTCCGGTTGGAGAAAGATTGCACTCAGTTTCGGCATCAGCACAAAGATCGTTTCCGTAGAGAAAGAGACCCTGGAGAAGGGCGATATCAGAATAAGCGTCAAAGCCGAAGCAATTGCACCAAACGGCCGTGTCTGCGAAGAAATTGCTTCATGCTCAAGCAGCGAAGTCACAAAGTCCAACATGGACCCGACGCTCCACAACATCGAAACCAAAGCAGCGACTAGAGCAATTAATCGTGCCATCTCGGATCTCGTGGGCGGTGGTGAAGTATCCGCGGAGGAAATCCAAGGGACAACCACAACCACCGAGAGCCCTGTCCCGAGCTCGCAAGGTCCCGCGTCACCAGGATCCGGAAGCGATCTGACTAACGAACAGTTGGACGCCGTGAAATGGACACAATCAGCGAAGCTCCCTCAACTCAAGACAATCCTGGTCAACGACACAACTCGAAAAGTTCCGATAATCGCGTTACTCTACGAGAGGCTCAAAACCGCTGCGAACGAAACTTGGAAAATTGGTGAAGTCACATACAAGCTCAGCCGAAATGACGAAGGCACCGAATGGTTACAAAAATGGAGCTCACCCCAAAAATGAAAGGAAGACGGGCCAGTGCCCTGGCCCTCGACAACGCAGCCCGAACGCCGACGCCATTCTTCGGAGGCTTCAACGCTCATGGATGAATTAGTCGAACAAGGGCTTAAGGTTTTCCAGGCTGGGGGTCCTGCGGATCCTCGCCCTGCATCGAACCCGCTCGAACGTAGGTTCGCCCGCGACTTGGATTGTAACCTGATCGTACATTTCTCTCCGATTCTAAAGACGTGGGTCTACGACGACGGAGCCTTTCACACGGGTTGTCGCCTGGAATTTCCAGTAGAGTGGATTCCGCCGTTCGAGGAGGCCATCCCATGAGGAACTCAAAGGAAGATAGAGTGCGACGAATCAGAGTCGCAGGTTTCCTAAATGACGGGTTGCATATCGCGGAGCAGGTGGCGTCAGGCATGTTCGCGGTACATGAGAAGATGCCTGATAATTCGTGGCGAACGGTCGAACTCCCTGAGTTTCCCGACGCAGGCGGCGAAGGTGTGCTCGTTCCGATGCAAAGGCCACTGTGGCCGGCGGCGCCTATGCCAGTTGAGTATGGAGACGAATCTACCCTATTCAGTGAGCTGATCGATTTTTTCAGGAAGCATGAGGCTCTGCGGGATCCGAACGCATTCGAGATCTTGGCGGCATTCGTGTTTCTAACCTACCGCTTAGGCTTCGAGTTCACCATCACGCCATACCTGAATGTTCTAGGGCCGAAAGGCACTGGCAAAACCAGGCTGATGGAGCTCCTTGCGTTGCTTTGTTTTAGAGGCTGGTTGGTCACGCATCCGTCTCCGGCCAGTGTTTTCTACGTGGTGGACCGCTACGCCCCCACGCTGCTGGCTGACAATTATGAATTTTGGAGCAAGGAAAGTCGTGTTGAGTTAGACGGCTTATTCAACGCAGGCTATAGAAGCGGCGCCGTTGTTCCAAGGCGACCTAAAGATGATAGCGGCTCGAACGAGTTACAGGTCTACCGGGTATTCTGCGCCAAAGGCGTTAGCGGGACGCGAGTGCTGTCGGACGCTTTGGATTCGCGTTGCGTTCACATGCGAACCGCTCGTTCGATGGAACCTCTTCCCATGTTCCCCAACGAGAAATGGGCCGCTCAATTGCGGGCGAAACTTCTCGCGTACCGGTTCAAACATTTCGAAGAACCAATCGTGAGAGATGAAGCCTTAACAAACCGGTATTCGCGGGTTGGTGAAATCTTCTACCCCCTCTTGACGGTCGCACCGAACGAAGAGGTCGCCCAGAGAATCGCGGATTTTGCGCAAGGCATCTACGCTGATGATATTGAGGAAGAAGCTTCCAGCTTCGACGCTGACATTGTAGAAGCCATACATGAAGCTGAACCTCTCGTTGTGGACGGTAAACTTGCAATAGCGAACATTCTGACGGCATTCAACAAGAGCCGGACTGAGAAGGAAAAGATCAAGGCTCGCAGCTTAGGTTGGGCGCTGAAACGGCTAGGCTTCAAGAAGACAAGACTTGGAGATACGGCTGCGACACGCGCCATTCAATTTGACGGGAAACTGCTAGAGCACTTGGACAGAACATACAAACCATCGCTGTCTGCCATTTCTGCCAATCCTACCGTTTCTGCCATTAAAGGGGGGACACAGGCAACATTCGAAGCAAGCCAACAACAACCTCCTCCTATCCCCCCTAAAACGTCAGAAACGACAGAAACGACAGAGAAGACTACCATCCCACCCCAAGCAGGAAGTGTAAATTATGGGTAAGCGTCGGCGTTCTGGTGTTGTGGAACACGAACAATCCAGAGGTCCGGGGGCGCCTCCTAATAATGCGAATCCTCAGAAACGAATCGAGTTGCCTGATTGGTTAGACTTGACGACGCCGGAGGGTGTTCGCCGGTTCATGCGTGAAATCCTTGTGCCTAACGCCATTAGTGGCAAGCTTGGTGTACGAGTGGTTAGCGCCGTAACCACAGCCTGCAAGGTTCTCTTGGATTCTCAGGAAGCCGAGATCCTGCAACAGTTACAGGAACGCATCGAAGCCTTAGAGAAACAGCGACTCAGAATCTATGAAGGAGAGGCAACCGCGTGAGTAGCCGTCAAATCCGAAACCTGCAAGATCGAATCAACAATCTCGGAGGCGCAGGCATCAACAAGAACCGCAGCCTTCATAGCCGCTATTTCCACAGAGGAGTAGACATCATTGAGAATTGGGCTTGGCGCTTCTATGTTGAAATGCAATTAACCAGCCTCGAAGTTGCGGAGGTGAGAAGTGGTGAGAAACGGCGTAAGGAATTAGGCTACGCAAGCTGTGTTCGTGGGCACACGCCGGAGGAAGAAGCTCAAGACCGCAACCTATACGACCGTGATATTGCCATAATGGAATCTGCGGAGTTGCGTGCCGAAGAAATCTTAGAACATGATCCTAGGCAATGGCATTCATGGTTAAGTTACTTTCAAAGTACGGTTTGG
>Ga0181539_1001524_pt1 | contig 25319 bp, 18 predicted proteins | sample PEATcosm2014_Bin_46_FD_119767 | JGI IMG/M metagenome (GOLD analysis project Ga0181539, IMG submission 119767) | Peatland microbial communities from MTU Mesocosm Facility, Houghton, MI, USA - PEATcosm2014_Bin23_60_metaG | ecosystem: Environmental > Terrestrial > Soil > Wetlands > Peat | place... | reverse complement strand
GGCTTTGACTTGGCGAACCGTCGCCATCGACAAGCCGTCGGCCTTGAGCGAGCGGTAGTAGTGCTCCACGTCGTAGGTGCCGAGGATGGCGATTCGCCGGCGTCCGATCGTCGGGGCGATGTGGACCCTCCAGATGCCCTCGTAGTGCCGCGCCGTCCTCGGGGAAAGGTCATCCCAGCCGTTGTCGCGCCAGGCGGCGATCGCGTCGTTGACGGTGGTGGCCGGTCCCCACTTCGCCGGCTGCTCGGGGACTGCGGCGGGCTGTGAATCCTGCTCGGCCACGAGGCGCGCCAGCTCTCGTTCCGCTTGGCGGCGAGACCCTTTGAAGGTGACGTGGCGATGCCGTACGCGCCCCTCGGCGTCCCGCCCTAGGTACACCCGCAGCTGCCAGGTACCTGGCCTACCTTCGACTGCTCTCAGGCTTCCTGCCAACCTCGTCGCCTCCTCAGCCAACCGTTTTGTTGGCTTTCTTGTTGGCTATCGACGGGTCGACTATATATTGGGGATGTAACAGACCGTCACGCAAGGCGGTGACCAGGACTTTCGGGTGGAGGCGAAGGGACTCGAACCCTCGAACCTCCTGACTGCCAGTCTGTCAATGTACCGTCCAGCTGGTAGTGCCTAGTACGCGTCAGTCCAGGTAAAACGGCAATTTCGCTGAAGTCCAATGCTGCCTAGTTATGTCCAGTCCGGCTAAACGTAGCCAGTATGGCTATCAACTTGGCTACATTTTCTGACATAACAAAAAGTCCCCTGCCGAAGCAGATGCAGAGGGCGTAGGGATCTCGGTGCGGTCCTTCATCGCAAGGCCTTGGCCATGGCATCTGCGACCTGCCTGTTGGTCTCCGGCGACACATGGCCATAGATGTCGGCGGTGATGCGGATGGACGCATGACCGAACACGCGGGACACAACCTCGATGGGGACACCTTGGGCGAGCATGATCGTCGCCGCTGAGTGGCGCAGGTTGTGCCACGGCATCGAGGGCAACCCCAGGTTGGCGCTCACCCTGTGCCAGTGCTTGCGAATGTTCGAGTCGTACAACGCCGTGCCCCGCGCACTCGTGAAAACGAGATCGTCGCTGCCTTGTGTCCCTTCGAGGTTCTGGCGGACCTGGTGGACCTGCAGAGCCTCCATGGCCTGCGGGGTGAGCGGCACGCTGCGGCGAGACTTGTCGGTCTTCGGATCGGTGCGTTGCCTGATCTTGCGATCGAGGGTGCCGGTGACCGTGAGAGTGCCGGCTTCGAGGTCGACATCGGACCACCTGAGCGCCAACATCTCCCCCTGACGTAAACCGGTGTGGATCGCGACTACGTATAGAGGCAACAGCCTGTCGTCGTGCAAGGCATCGAACAGTTGCTTGGCTTGTTCGGGTGTCAGCACCGGCCGTTCGTCCACCTTGACCGCAGGGGCGTCTGTGAGAGCTACGACGTTGCGAGCGACATAGCCCCTGCGCTCGGCTTGTCCGAGAGCCCGGCGCAGGATCGTGCGGGCAAGCCGTTGCGTGTTTCCGCTCTTCCCGGCTGCGGCGAGCACGCGGCCCATCTTCTCGACGTCTTCAGGTGTGATCCGCGCAAGGCGGACGTGGCCGAGATGGGGCCGGACGTAGAGATTGACGACCTCCCTGTAGCTGCGCCTGGTCGATGCCTTCAGCTTGCCCGTGGCGTCGAGGCCGTCCAACCATTGGTCGAGCCATGTGGACACGGTCATGTTGCCGCCTGTGGTGACGATGCCCTTGTCCCGGGCGTCCTGGGCCGTCTTGAGCTTGGCCTGAACCTGTCTCTTTGTCGAGCCGTACACCGTCTTCCGAAGACGCTTGCCGTTCGGACCTTTCCCGAGTTCAACCGTGGCAACCCAGCGGCCGTCACTCTCCCTCTGGAAGATGCCACCCTCGCCCGATCCTCTTCTGGCCATCTGCTTCCCTCGTCCTTGAGGCCGCTCGCCGACCTGTCCGTACTCTACCCAGTCAGGACGTTTTCAGCCCACTCCCTTGATTCGTAAGGCGTCTCTCACTTATTTCTTGGCTACACTTGACGTAAGCGGCGGTGCTCCTTCCATCGCGCAACTGTCATTCAGAAGCACCCCACAGCCCCACGCAGCCCTCTGAGCTTCCCCCCGTCATCCGGCATCGACACCCCGTGATCGTTTTGGCACCCTGACTTGCCCGCTTCGGCGGTTCCAAGTCAGCGCTGGTGAACGTGATCATCTGCACGAGACGCTCCGGCAGTTCGACAGCGGGTCTCGCGAGTCGCGAGTCGGTCGCCAGACCGATGCCATAAATACTCACCACGACGGGCATCCGCCACTGGTCTTCCTCCCGAACGAGGCCGTAGGTCAGAGATACGGTCCTGCTGTTTGGGTCATCGCTCCTTGTCGCCATCGTGAGGTAGCCATCGCGAGGCTCGCCGAGCACCGCCTCCCTGATGTGGTCGAACCGAGACTCGAGTGTTATCTCCCCGAGGTCTTTCCAGGCGCACTCAAGCGCCGATTTGAGGAGCGACCGCGAGAGCTGCGACACGTAGCGGGGTGTTAGCTTCCTGCCCCCTGAGCCCTTCATCTGGAGCTTGACGCGGCCGCCCGGCAGGCGAGCAATTTCGCGCAACGCGCTCTTGCCCGGTGTCTTCGAGGTAACGACGAGCGTCGGATCCGCTCCGGCTACGCCTAGGCGGTGTTCGATCGTCTCCCCGACGAGGCTGAGGGGACGAATGCGTCCTTCCTTGCTCGTCACCCCGAGGAGCGTCCGGCGCATCGCGACCGGCATGAAGTCGATGAGGACCTGATCGAGCTCGGAGAGTCGGCCGTTGTTGCACCGATCGCAAACGACCCCGCGTGGCAGGATCAGCTGCTTATTTCCGAGCGACTCTGCGAAAACGTGCTCGACAGACTTGAATCCGCCGTCTCCCTTTCGACAAAAGAGACACCCGCGCTCGGGAGCTGTCTCGACGAGACGAAGCGCGCGTTCGGAATCGAGCTCCGTCTTTTGCCGTCGCTCTCGCAACTCACGTGACCGGCGCCCCACGCTCGAATGGTATGGCCGCGACTGCGGGAATCTCTCGATGAGTCGACGTGAAGACAAACCGGGCGCTGTTGTGACCCACCAGCACATTTACGTTTCATTGCAGCACGATTAGGCCTGTCGGTCGCCGAGATGACCTGCCCGACGACCGCGATGCCCCTCCTGTGAATCTTGTGTTGCTCCATGCGAGATTCTGGGGCCCTCCGCAGCCCGGACGGCTTGGCCTGCGCGCCGAGAGGGGTCTGTCATGCTGGTCGGATGTGGCGCCGTAGCGCAGCTCCTGCATCACGTCCTCTTTCTGGGTCCCCAGAGCCGGCCATGGCACAGCCGCCTTTGCATATTGCCTCGCCGCTTCCTGCGGTCTCCCTGCGCGAACCCGTGTCGGCTCGACGCGTCCACGACGCTGCACCGATTCGCTACGTCTTTATCGACGCCGCCATGTACTACGTCGACGAGCGTGGCGAGCATTCGGGATTGCTCAGCGAGATTGCTGATACCGAGGAGATGCGGTCTCGTCTGCAGACGGTGTCGAACAATGTCGTGTGGCTGGAAGCCGCCGTGGCGCTGGGCGAGCAGTTGATCAACCTGGCCCGGCGGGCCGGAGAGCAGGACGCCTGGGGTGCCACGTCGGGGTTTTTTTCCGCAGGAGCACGCTCAGGTCCAAACCGCATCGCGCGTGTGATCCGCGCTGCGACGGGAATTGGACCGCCTTCGCCAGCCTTCGGAGCTCTGACTAAGCCGGAACGGGGCCACTGGTCAGTGCGCCGGGTCTTCGGCTACGACGTCGGTCCCGATGCCCCGTGCGTTGCCATCTGGCACCTCGGCTTCACGGAGAATCCCCAGTTCTGGCCCCGGTGGTGCGACGCCATCGCTCGGCGTGCTACGCCGCCGGTCCTGATCCTTCCGGACTCGCCCATCACGCGCGAGCTGGCCCGGGCCTGGAGCGCCGGCGAGTTGCTCCCTCGGCGCCAGAGCTGGCGTGGCGACAACGTCCCGGCCAACAACGGCCGCGCCCCTTACATGCGTGTCTGGGTGAGCCAGATGATCGAAGCAGACGGCACGGGAGTCGATGGTGCTCGGTTACGCAGCGCCATCGCCTTCCTCGAAGTCCACCACCAGTTGAAGGTTTCGCCGCTAGATCTTCTCGCTGATCCGCTCCTGTCTGGCCAGTTGGCTGAACTCCAGTCACATGCTCAGTCGACTGAATGGACACAGAAGGAGACCAGGGCTCTCGAGCGTGCCCGCCGAGACTACGAGCCGTCCCAGGGCCTACGCTCATGGCAGGACGAGCTGCGCCGTTCACCCCCGCAAGGGATCTTCGCTGAGGGTTCCTCGTTCTCCGACAGCGTCTCACAGGTAGCGCACACCGCCCGCCAGGCTCTGAAGACCGGTGATATCGCTCGCTGTCTCATCTCGTCGTGGACGGGCTTCGCGCCCTCGGCGCTCGACCGGGGCGAGCACCCTCAGGTGCCCGCCTGTACGGGCAGCGAGGGCGAGCTGATCGACTGGTACCGCGACGCCTTTGTCCGAGCCGTCGCCTACGGGCTGATCGACGAGGACTGGTACCGCGCGCGCGAGCAGTGGCACGCCGAGGCCTATCTCGGCTTCCCGGCCGAGCCGACCGCCTACTACGACCACATCTATGCAGCCGAGCGTGGCCTTCACTCTCCCGAGCAGCGGAAGGCCCTCGAAGGCGGGGGTGGGGGCACGCAGTTCAAAGAGTGGTACTCCAGCATTTTCGCCCTCGCGGAGCATCTCGGACTGTGTCCATCTGCCGACGCGGCCGAGGAGGTGGCGCGGTCTTGACCGACCCTGCGCTCGACTCGCGCCGGCATTTCACCCAGACCGAGACCACCTATGCCTGGCTTCGCCAAGGTGGAGTGTGCCCAGAATGCCAGCGCAAGCTCGATCGAGATCTCTTCGAAGGCGACCACATCATGCCCTGGTCCCTCGGCGGGCCGACGACCCTCGACAACCTTCAAGCGCTCTGCCGCGCCTGCAACCTGAAGAAGGGAAACAAGGAGAGCACTCAGGTCTCTCCCGAACCAGTCCCCGCCGCGATCAGCACCTCGGCGCTGCGGCCATGGGCCGTCGAGGCTCTCGAAGTCGTGGCCGCCACCACCGAACCCGTGCTGATCGAGGCCTGCCCCGGAGCGGGCAAGACTCGATTTGCCCTGGAGGCAGCGGCTCGCATGATCGCCTCGGACGAGGTCAACCGCGTTCTGATCGTCGTGCCATCCCGCCGCCTAGTCGAGCAGTGGGTCGACGCGGCGTCCGGCAAGGAAGGTGGGGCGTCGATTCCCCTCGCCCTTGCCACCTGGCGCCACCCCCAACCCTTGCCAATCGGGACCTGCGGGGGTGTCATCACATACCAGTCGCTGTTCGCCCAGACCACGTGGTGGTCCGCTTTCGCGGCCGAGCCCGGCTATCGGGTCCTCGTGATCTTCGACGAGATTCACCACGCCGGTACCGAGAGCGGCTGGGGCATAACCAGCCAGGAGGCCTTCGCCCAGTGGGCGGCGCGAATCCTGTGCCTGACAGGGACGGCCTTTCGCACCAAGGACCCAATGGTTTTCGTGCGCACCCGTGAGGTCGGCCCCCTAGAGCGACACTCGTTAGCTGACTACACCTACACCTACGGCAAAGCGCTCGAGGACGGGGTCTGCCGGCCAATCGTCTTCGAACACGTAGGTGGCACGGCCACCTTCCAGACGCCTGACGGATCCATCAACACCGTCAGCACCGATGACGACCTCAACTCCCGGGGGGAGTCTTATCGGCTGCGCACGCTACTGACAGCTGGCGGCGGCCATCTGGCCGAGATGCTCGACCTTGGGGACCAGCATCTAGCTCGGCTGCGTGCGACGGGCGATCCCGACGCGGCTGGACTCGTGGTCTGTATCGACATCGACCATGCGGAGGCGGTCGCCGACGCCATGACCGAGAGAACCGGCTTGCGGCCCGTGGTCGTTTGTAGCCGGCTCAACAACCCCGACGACCCCGCGCCGGCTGCCGCGCTCGAGAAGTTCACTGACGGCACCGCTCCGTGGATAGTGGCTGTCAAGATGGTCTCGGAAGGCGTCGACATCCGTCGGCTGCGCGTGCTCGTTTACGCCACCAACACCCTGGCCGAGCTGTCCTTCCGTCAGATCGCTGGACGTATCGTGCGCGTCGACCCAGCCAACGATGAGGACTACGGCGTCATGATCCTTCCCGTCGATGAGCGCCTTGGCGTCATGGCCGACCGCATCAAGGCCGAAGCTCCGGTTGACCTCGTCTCGCCGCTCTTTGAGACCGACCTGAAGCCACATGCCACACCGATCGAGGGTGGCGGCCCAGAAGGATCCTTCGTTCCACTCGGATCGACCGGCGAGCTTGACTACGTGACGAGCACGGACGGGCGACGGGTCTCAGCCGAACTCATGGCGATCGCCGAGATTCACGTCGCCATGACCGGCTCCCCTGTGCCGCCCTTCGAGATCGCTATGGCGGCCCAAGGGGATCCCGCGGTCGAGGCCGCGCTGCGCAAAAGAGCGCAAGGTTACTTGCTGGCGAATCAGCCGGATGGAACGGCCGAAGGCTTCGGCGACTCAGAGTGGACCAACTTATAGACACCAGGCCATGTAGTTAGGCTGCGGACCACCGCGGCAACCTGGCTCGCTAAGGCTAAGTGAGAGAAAGACCTCATATTGAGGGATAACTCCGAACACTTGCAGGTCGGCGCGACACCATGTCTGGCACATTTACAAGGCGACCCACTTCTGTCCTGGGTCAGAACAGGATCACGCCTCGCTTACGAATTTCGGCCAACAACAGGGCGCCGTTCGATGGGACCGGAAGTTGAGCACGCCCCCACCGAGAGAGGAAACTCCTAGTCGCTCGCGCAGGGTCAGCCGGAAGAGTCACTCCTCTTCCATACCTGTTCACCCAGTGAGCTACCGCGGCGTCGAGTGCAGGCCGCCGATCACTCACGAGCCCGTCGAAAGTGACGATCAAACTTCTGATCACAGCGGAAAGATCTCCGAATCGGAGTGGAGCGATCGTCAGCGTATGACCTTCAACTACGGAGGGAAGCGTTGGCGCGGTCCCAGTTGCCGACCATGTCGGAATTAACTTCGCGTACCTCTTGTAGCGGTTTTCGGTCCGATCTGTGGCACGGCTTTCGGCATGAGCCAAGCTGTTACGAACTTCCTTGAAGGCTCGAAAGCAGAACAGGAGGTCCCTCAGGTCACTCGTCTTGTTCAGCCGGTTGAGACGGCACGCATCAGCGACTTCGCGCAGCTCGGGCACTGGCAAGCCTAGGACTCTTGGGACAACAGCCGGAGTCCGAGATGGCTCCCACGGTTGCACGAATATATTCCACGTCTTCACGTCCGCATCCGATGACAGGCCGAGCTCGATGGCCGAAGCGTGTGCCCATCCTTCGTAGATGGCGACGATCGAGGTGAGTCGCACCTGAGCCGAAAGCTCTAATACCGACTCCCAATCGCGCCGCAGAACCAAATTGAAGGCATTAGATCCGGACGTACCGGAAAGCGTCGCGAACGTCGCTGAGACGTCATTCTGAGTGGCTTCCGGATAAGCGGCAATGAACCCGAGCATCTGCCATCGAAGATTTCGCAATGCGACCTCTGAGCCAGCAAAGAAGTCATGAGACTCATCGAGCACGAGCAACGCTCTCCGCGACGCGCGAAGGATCACGGGACCGACAGGCACTCTGCCAAGATGCCACATCCGACTAGATCGCGCCCTTCTCCCCGCGGGCGAAGACATCGATAAGCAGATCGGTGCCGTCTTGGGTCCCGATCTCGAATCGTCTCGCTCGGTCGCTGTCGTCCGCGGAGAGCGGCCGATGAAGTGCAGCGTTCCCGGTACCGCCGTCGCTCGGCCCCCATGCGGGCAAACGGCCTCTGGGTACACGTCCAGCGATTGCGATGGGCCTGTGCCGGCGAAACCCTCGGAATCGAAGTAGACGCGATCATTCCGGCACAGCCTCATGCAATCGCATCGTGCACGCCCCTACCGAAAGCGCCCGACGGAACCGCTCTGCCCGTGAGAGACGATAGGCTCGCCGAGCGGGATGTCCCAGGTTGACGCGTGGAGCACCCCGGGGAATAAGGGCATCATCGAAGCGTCCGCGACCTGCGCTCGCGAGATGGCCCGCTTCCTCGTCCAGCGCCTCACCAACGACCCGCCGAACGGCGCCAACTGGACTGCGTCGTGTCCGCCGGCACTGGACCTACCCGCGCCGACGGCCGGGACGACCTGCCTATCGGAGGAGACGGCCGAGCTGATCGTCCGGCTGGCCGAGAGAACCGCCGCTGGCTACCGGCGCATCCACGGCGAGCTCGCCACAATGAGCATCCCGATCGCCCCGTTGAGCGTCGGGTTGATCCTCAAGCGTCACGTGTGAGCGTCACGTGTCACGGCATCGAACCCTCGCTGCGGTCGGGGCCATCCTGGGCCGAGTTCCTCGCCGCTCAGGTGAAGGGCCTGATCGCCTGCGACTTCTTCAGCGTCGAAACCGGGCTGCTCCGCCGGCTCTATGTACTCTTCTTGGTCCACCACGACACGCGCCTCGTCCGGATCGCTGGCGTCACCGTCAATCCCGCCGCCGACTGGGTGACGGGCGGACGGGTTCTTGGCACCCACAAGTGCGCGCGCCTACTTACCGGCTTCGCCCGATTGCCGTTTTCGCTGCCAGGCATCGAATCGCTCGTGCTCGATTCGGTGGCGCCCCAGAGCATGGATTCGTTTCGCGGTGAGCGTGGAGTCCCGCAGCGCGACGAACCCGGCGATGTCATCCGGCGCGCGGACGGTGCCCTGATACCGGGCCAGGAACTCGTTGCAGGCGCGGCAGCAGGGGACGTGGTTGAGAAGATCCTCGATCCACTCGACCGGGATCCCGACCGCCGCGGCATTGCGCGGGACAACGTGATCGACCGAGAGGTCGAGCCAGTCTTCGTAGGAGGCAAAGAGGTCCCGGTCGCAATACGCGCAGCGAGTCCCCAGCCGCTCGACGACTGGGATGGCGTAGCCGCCGCGGCAGGTGCCGTCTCCTGAGGACGGACGACCGAGCCAAACGGGCTCCGCGCCCTCTGACGCCGGGATGTTGACTGAGGGGTGAACCGGCTGGTTCGTCACACCTCGAATGATCGCGGGATCGACGTCACGGTGCCAGTGCGGCTGCGGCGAGCCGAGGCAGGATGCTGCACAGCGGCCACGCCACCGCACCGCTCGGCAAACGCGAGAATGGCGACAACCAAGTGTTCCATTCGGAGGCCTTCGTGCGTATCTTGCGTTGCTCCGTCCACAATTTCCGCGGATTCGACAACATTGAGGTTCTGCCGCGGGATCACGTCCTCCTCGTAGGCGAGCCGCGCTCGGGCAGGAGCGACCTGCTCGCCGCGCTTAGCAAGGTCTTTGAGGTCGACCTGACGAAGCTCGACGAGCGGGACTTCCACGCGGGTGATCTCACAGCTGACATCGAAATTGAGGTGACGCTCGGAGATCTCAGCCAGGATCTGCAGCAGAGGTTTATCGACGAGCTGGAACTCTGGGACTCGGAGACGTCGGCGCTGCTTCCCGGGGCTGACGATTTGAGTGCCGTCCCTGCAGGCGCCGTTGCCGCCCTACGCCTCGCATACCGAGGCCGCTGGGACGAGGTGGACGAACGCGGTGACCAGACGATCTACTGGCCAAAGCGGAGCGATCCGTCGACGGACGCGTTGCGCCGTGTCCGTCGGGAGGACCGGCGGGCCTTTCCGGTCCATCGCCTTCCCGGTGGGAAGTCACTGAACTTGGCGCCGCGGGGTCTGCTGCGCTCGGCGCTTACCGTGACCGAGGCCGAGGCGTTGAACGAGGCGCTCCAGCAGATGCGCGATGGCATTGATCAGCTCTCGGACGATCTCGCCGGAGCCCTGCCGGTGATCGAGGCGCTCAAAGCCGTCATCGCGATCTTGCGCCCGTACATCGGGAGCGACGCAGCCGTGGAAGAAATTGTGCGGTTCCTTCCGGACGAGGGTTCCCTGTCGGGGCTCCTGCGGGCTCTTGCGCCAGCCCTCGACCTTGGTGATGGCGCAGGATTCCTGCCTATCGCGCGACACGGGTCGACGACGCATGCCCAGGTTTCGACGGCCGAAGCGATCGCTACCGCGAGCCACGATGAGGCGGTCGTCCTCGTTGACGACTTCGGAGACTCGCTCGACGCATCCAGCGCACAGCGGCTCGCCGGTCTGCTGCGGCGAGCATCGGGGCAATTGTGGCTCTCGACGCGCCGGCCCGAGACGGCACGGAGCTTTGAGGCGTCAGAACTGGTTCGTCTGACTCGGGCACCGGCCGGTGAGCGTCCGTGCCGACGCGTCCATTACGGCGCGACGCCGGAGACACGTGCTGAACGAGTCGCCGCACGCGAACTTCACCGGCAGATCCTCCCCGCGATGACCGCGAAAGGAGTGATCATCGTCGAGGGGACACACGACGCTACTGCTTACGCAGCCCTTGCTGATCGGGCCGAGCCGGCTGCGGGCACGCTGCCGCCCGAAGCTTACGGCGTCCGCGTGATAGACGGCGGCGGAACCGGCGGAGAGGGTCAGGTGGCCCACCTGGCACGCGTATGCCGCGCGCTGGGCTTTCGGGTTGTTGCACTTGTCGACTACGACGACGAAGTTGCTGCCGCAGCGCGGCTTACGAATCTGCAGGCCGCCGCCGACGCGGTTGTCCGGCTCCCGCGGGGCAAGGCAATTGAGGCAGCCATCCTCGACGGCATGCCAGACGCGGACATCGTGGCAGCGTTGTCAGACCTCAATGCGACGTACCACCTGTCTCTTCCCGCCGACTGGCAGTCTCTCACGGGTGCCGAGTTGGAACGCGAGGCCGTCAAGGCGCTCAAGAGCAATAACGGCCTGCACGCTCAATTCATCGACGCACTCCCAAACACGTTGCCGGGGCTTGCCGACAGGGCTCTACAGACGGCGTTGGGGTGCTGTCGTGGTGTGATCACCAATGCCTTCGAACGGTTGTGATCGCGGCGTCGTGACAGTTCTCAACCGATGAGCGGCATCCTGTTCGAGCAGCTCACCGACGCACAGAAGGAGGTCACTGACAGCTCAGCACCGACGATTCTCGTCCTCGGCGGAGCGGGCGTCGGCAAGACGACCACGGCACTGTGGGCTGCTCGCCGCGAACTGGCCGACCATGGCCGACTCACCCGACCGGTTTCGGGCCGGCGCGTACTGTTCGTAACCTTCTCCCGCACCGCCGTGGCGCAAATCAGGAGTCGTGCCGGTGGAGTCCTTGTCGGCATCGCCGATTCGGTCGAGATCATGACGTTTCACGGTCTCGCGTATTGGCTGGTATGCGCATTCGGGCGCTACCTCGGCGTCCATGGCGACCCCACGATCAAGGGTCTGGCTCGGACGAAACTCGGGCGTGACCCAGCCTCGAGTAGCAATGCACTTGTCTACGACGACCTGTTGCCGCTCGCACTTCAGTTGCTGGAAACGCCTGGCCCGATCGGGGACCTAATCCGATCGCGGTGGTCCCTCGTCATCTGCGACGAGTTCCAGGACACCGACGACCTCGAATGGCGGCTGCTCCAGCAGCTCGGTACGCATTCAAGGCTTCTGCTGCTCGCTGATCTGAACCAAATGATCTATGGGTACAAGCCCGGCGTCGGTGAACACCGTCTGAACTTGGCACGCAGTCGCGCCGGCTTCGCCGAGTACACGCTGCCACCCGCATCACACAGAGATCCCACGCAGGTCATTCCAGATGCTGCCGCGGACATCCGATGGAGACGCTTTGACACTGACGCCGTTCGGAAAGCAGTGAGGGAAGGACGCCTCGTGGTGTGCGCGAACGTGCCCGACGATGACACTGAACGCGGGAGACAGATTGCACACCACATTGCTCAGCTGAGGGCGGAGGGACACTCCTCCATCGGCATCTATGCAAAAACGAACAGCGACACTGCAGATCTTTCTGCCGCGCTGACAGAGTGCGGGGTCGACCACGTCCCAATCGGCTTCGGCGAGGCGTACGGTGAATCACTCGCCGCGATGGCAACGATGCTGCAGTTCGCCCGTGGTGAGCAAACCTGGGAGGAGGTCTGCTGGTCACTCGGGGTTGCCCTGACCGCGAGCGTGAGATCAACAAACCCCCCGAAGGTTGCGGTCGCGCTCCGCGATGGGATCGATCTGCCAGGTCAATTGGGCAACCGTATTGCAGCACTGCGCTCAGCTTTGACGGACTCGAACAGTGTCTCTGAGGCGACGGAGGTGGCAGCCGGCGCCTGGGAAGCGATCGGTTTTTCGACTGGGCGGCGCGCATGGCGCCGGGCAGGCCGAGGTGTTGTCGCTCTAGTGGCTCAATATCGTGGTGGATCGGGCGACGTCGTGAACCAGATCGCGGCGTCCGTAGTTCGGCTCCGCGACGAGAGCTTCGTCGAGCTGGACTCTGGCGATACAGGCGCGGTCCAGTTGATGAACTTCCACCAAACAAAGGGCCGCGAAGCCGATGCGGTGGTCCTCAGCCACACGTCCTCCGACTGGTATGGGTATGGCGGGGAACCGTTCGATGAGCCTTCACGGGTGCTGTACGTTTCGATGACAAGAGCCCGGCACAAGGTGATCATTTTGCTTCCAGCATCGCCACATCCCCTCGTTGCGCCATTCCTTCAGCACGTCGTGGGATGACAAAGACGTCGTGGTCGATACGGCATCGGCGAGCATTGAGAAACGGTCGAATCGCCGAAGTCACATGAACATTCGGTAGGGGCACTCACCATTTTGGAGTTCCGGGGCTTGCGCGATTACCTGCGCCAATCGCTGCAAGTACAGGATGGTGACAGGTATGGGGTCATAGAGCGCGTCGTTGCTTCAGTCCATCTTTGTCAGGCCAAGCGCCTCCTGCGCCGAGAGCTCCAGCGGGCCGGAACCGTGAAGGGTCCAGAAACCCCTCTGGCCCGGCTTGACCTGCCGGAACGCCCTCGGCGAGGCTCCCCCCGGTGGCACTGTCCTTCCTCTACCGTTTGGTCCGGCGCGTGCTCGAGGTCGTTCGCGTCCACTGGTCGGATACCGCGGCGAAGGACGCCGAGATCCTCGTGCTGCGCCACCAGCTGGCCGTGCTTCGCCGCCAGGTCGCCTATCCCCGCTTTACCTGGTACCACCGTGCCCTCGTCGGCCTGCTGGCCGGACTCGTACCCCGAGGGTGCCCGGGATCATTCCTTGTCACGCCGCAGACAATCCTCGGCTGGCACCGCTCGCTGGTCCGCAAGCGCTGGACCTACCCACACCGCCGACCAGGTCGTCCGGCCCTTCCCAAAGAGACCATGGACCTGATCTGCCGCGTGGCGAGGAGAACTCCGGTGGGGCTAGCTCACCACCAACGACCGCACTGTCGCTCGCGCCGAAACTCGGAGAACCACTTAAGGTTCAACAGTCCTGAGTCGACATAAGAAGAGGAGACAAAGGCGCGCCCCGGACCTTTCTCGGCAGCAGAGCCGACATCTTGCGGTGTGGCCCGAGAAGGGAGGCCCAGGTGCAAGCGGATCTGGAGGTCGAGGCCGCCGAGCTGCAAAACGCGATTGCCGCAGGTCAAATGGTTGTTTACTACCAGCCCAAGGTCGGACTGTTCACCGGGCAGGCGCTCGGCGTCGAGGCCCTCGTTCGCTGGCAGCATCCCGAGCGTGGCCTCATCTTCCCCGACGACTTCATCCCCGCCGCCGAACGCAGCGGCGTCATGACCGAGCTGACCGACTTCGTCCTGGACCAGGCAGCACACCAATACGCCCAATGGCAGGCGAATGGCATCGATCTGCCAGTGGCGGTGAACCTATCGGCGAGTTCCTTGGTTGATGCCGCTCTGCCGGACAAGATCACCGCCGTATGCGAGCGGCACGGGATCAGCCACCATGGCCTCGATCTGGAGATAACCGAGACGTCGGTCATGGCCGATCCGAAGGCGGCCATCGCCGTGCTCACCAGCCTGGCGGAGCGGGGCTTCGTCATGGCCATTGACGACTTCGGCACCGGGTTTTCGTCTCTGGCCTATCTCGCCAAGCTACCGGTGTCGGTGGTCAAGATCGACAAGTCCTTCGTCCTCGATGTAGTCGACAACAATGCCGACGCCCACATCGTCCATGGAATCATCGAGCTCGTCCACGGGCTGGGTAAACACGTTGTGGCCGAAGGGGTCGAATCCCAAGACGCCTTGAACCTGCTTCTCCTCATGGGGTGCGACCAGGGTCAGGGGTATCACTGGAGCCGACCGGTTCCGGCCGAGGAGCTGACTGCATGGGTGACCAAACATCAACATGCCATCACCGTTGCCGGTCGTGAAACCGGGCTGTTCACAAGAGCGCCCATCCCCGCGAACGAAGCCAAGCGCTTGGCGGTCTTGCAGCGCTATCGAATCCTCGATACCGCCTACGAGGCCATCTTCGACGAGATCGCCGCCGTCGCCGCCAAGGTGTGCGGGACTCCCATGTCGGCGGTCAGCCTGGTCGACGCCAAGCGCCAGTGGTTCAAGGCTCGGGTTGGGCTAGAGGTGGCGGAAACGACGAGGGACCTTGCCTTCTGTGCCCACACCATCATGGACCCGGCTCACCTGCTAGTCGTGAACGACGCCACGACTGACGAGCGCTTCGCCTCCAATCCACTCGTGACCGGGGAACCCCGCATTCGCTTCTACGCAGGTGCACCCCTTGTTGCCCCCGATGGCTCTGCTGTCGGAACCTTGTGCGTGATCGACTCGAAGCCGCGTCTGCTCAGCGTCGCTCAACTCGAGGTCTTACGCCAGCTCGCCGCGCATGTGATCGCCATCTGTGAAGCCAAACAACAGCTCGCCGAGCTAACGGAACGGCGGGAGACCCCCGGTCAGCGGCATCTTCGTCTGGCCAGCTGAGAGAGTTTGCGACTCGTCACCACCGTACAGGCTCGCCTGTGGTCATCTTCAGAGCTGTTGCCGCGCCGCGAGAGGCCCTCAAACCCCACTCGTTTCCGAGGTGCTACTAACTCCCTAACGGCCTCCCGCCTCGGCCCGCAGCCCCCTTTAGGGTCTTGCCGCCGCCGAGCACTCTTTTCGCCCGTGTGTGCCCGGGCGTCATGATTAAGCTGGGGTTCCTACCACCCACCCCCGACGCCGCCACGCGGGCGAACGTGGGCGCCCGACGTGGCCGACGGCCGGCCAAGCCCAGACGCGGAATCGACCGGCCTCCACTCACGCCCCGCCTCGACCGCGGACCTGACCCATCCGGGATCTCGGGCGTCTCCTTTTCGGCCAGGAGGCGGCGCTTGTCCACCTAATGCCACCACATCGTCGTGCGCCTAACGCAACGGCCCGGCAAACGGCCGAACCGCCCGTACGCAGGACTGTAGCGCGGCCGCGGCGGGCGCCTAGTTATGCACAAACGGGCCGAACCGCCCGCCACCAGGGGCAGAGCACACTCGAAGAGAACTACATTCCCCTTGAACAACTGAACTTTTTCAGAGAGGTACCGATGGCTCCGCGATCTGCAGCGTGGAAGACCGAGTCGGGGTCGATGAACCGGAGGCGGCTGAGAAGTCGCACTGTCGCGAGACTGATGGTGGCCCTCGTGATATCGGCAGCGGCAGGGTACGGGGCATCGACCTTGTCCAGTTCGAGCGCGGTGCCAATCGTTCTTCGATACCCGACAGAGTTGGCAGTCCGCCCGAAGGGCAACCTCTACATCGGCGACACGGGTCTCGACCAGATCTTGGAGCGCTTGGCGAGTGGAAGCTTCCAGGTCATCGCTGGAGACGGGCGCCAAGGCTTCTCCGGGGACGGAGGGTCTGCTGCGGACGCCGAATTGAATTCCATAGGTGACATGACCTTCGCGAGAAACGGTGTCCTCTACTTCGCTGACGGCAATCGAATCAGAGCGATCTCCCCGGCCGGTTTGATCTCGACCGTTGTCGGCGATGGGTCGTCGTCGCGGGACGTCGCGAACGACACACCGGCGCTGCAGGCTTCCGTCGGATATCCGAGTGGCCTCACGATCGGGCCGGACGGTGATCTCTACTTCACTTCCGGAAGTAGCTACCAGGTCCTCCGGCTCACAACCCGCGGCACGATAGAGGTCGTCGCGTCTTCTCGAGAGTTCACCAATCTCGGTGGCTTCTTGCAGCTTCATCCAGCGGAGCTGGCCTTTGACGGCTCCGGTGACCTCTACGTTTCGACCGGCAACGCATTCCGACTCGTCGAGCTGACAAGGAGCGGCCGCGTTCTCTACCTCGGTGATTTCCGTCGTGGCGGAGGATCGCCGGGCGCTCTTGCGAGTGGGCCGGCCGGAAGTGTGTTTGGCGACTGGCAGAACTCGATCGTTCGAATCGAAGGCTCGCGTGTCGAGGACTTCCTTTCCTTCGCTCGGGGGACTGCACCTCGAGTCAGCGGCACCTTCTCGCCCTACGACATCGCGGTTGGACGCAACGGAACGATCTACAGCGACACCATCGCGAACGATGGTTGGACCGACACGACAGCTCTCATCGCTATCAGTCCCGATCGGCGTGTGACAACGCTCTGGGCGAGAAACGAGCCCCCTGGGTACGAGTCACGTTGAGAATCCTGAAGCAACCCTTTGACTCGGGTTACGCGGAGCCGATGAACGGCGCCACCAGAAGACCGGTATGTCGAAAGGCGCGGGCTCCGGTTCGGACTACTTGGTTCGTTTAGTCCGTAGCTTCTCGAGGAGAGCGTCCAAGCTCTCCACGCCGTACCTCGCGCGCACCTGACCCAAGGTGTCGTCGTTGCGAAAGTTCTTCAGCTCCGGATACTCCGGCTTCAGAGTCCTCATCTTCGTGTTTCCATGCTTCCGCTCGATTTGGCCGTTCTTGTCTCTGTGGCGGCCGTCAAGTCCTTCCATTGCGGTGCCTTCTCTTCGACTGATCGTAATTCACGCTCATTGCCGCGGTAGGTCCTCCAGATGAGAATGTCAACCCCATTTTGGCCCCACCGCGACTGCTTGGGGCCCGAGGATGGTCTCTTGTCTGCAGCTCATCAGTGCTCAAGACGCCTCTTGCGGGTCTACGCGTTGAGTGGGGAGAGCGGCTTCCGGATCTTCGGCGAGCGGGAGCGCCTCGGCCAGGTGACACCGCCGGGAGCTCACGGTCGCTTCGCTCGACCTCTGCTCGGGAATACTCAGCAGGGTCGGTGAATGCGCAGCCGATTCTCGGACAGCGGAACGCTGAAGCGTCCGTCCGGGGACGTTCCGAGGAGCAGAGCCCTCAGCTCCCGCTCGAAGTCGGACAGGCGGTCGCCGAAGAGGTGCGGAGCGGTCGACGAGGTGGACAGCACCCAAGCGACCACGTCGTCGACAGACCGTTCGAGGATACGGTCGTCCGGGACTGTCACGATGTGCTCCGGTGCGAAACCCGCCACTTGAAAGATCTCGTCCTCGCCGCTTGGCGACGTGTTGCGGAAGCTCCTGCCTGCCCGCCGATCAGGCCCGAGCCACCTGACGCGCAGCTCGTCAATGGCCGAGCGGGGTACCGCCGGGTTGGGACCCTCTCGGTGCAGCTCAGGAGGGGGATCGTGCCACAAGTCGACTTGAACGACTTCGCCGCCGGGCTGGAGCATGTCGTGCACGATCGAAGCGACCTTCGGTCGGTCCACCCAATGAAAGGACTGACCGAAGGTGACGACACGAAAGAGTCCAAGCTCGCCCGGGAGCTCCTCGGCCCGCATACAAACCCAGGTGGCATTGTCTATATCGGCTTTGGTAGCGGCACTTTGGACTTCGGCGATCATTCCAGGGTCCGAGTCCAGACCGACCACCTCTTCGAAGAGGTGAGCGAATAGGAGCGTCAACGTGCCTGGTCCGCAGCCGACGTCGAGCAGCCGACCCTGGCCATCAAGACCAAGAGCATCAGCCAGCGCTTCGGCTATTCCAGGGGCGTAGGGATTCCGTCCCTGGCGGTAGTAAGAGGCCGTGCCCTCGAACACTGTCTCGTCCCAACTCCAGTCCTCCCACCGGTGTCGCACTCGTCCGTCTCCCGCCACGTGGTCAGTGTCTCATCCGCAGTTCAACGCGAACAGCCCCTCTTGCCGCTAGGACCCTCGTGACGACATCTGAATCGTGGATGTTCGCGGGATGCGAAGGACTCATGATGCGCAGGATCCGAGATCTCGTCAGCGTGAGATGGAGCGACTCTGGGGAGCGCTCGACTCTCTCGTTGAGTAGTTGCCACTGGTTCGTGGAGATAACACAGCACGCTTACGAGGAACGCGTGCGCCGCTCGAACTCACGAAGTGCCTCGAGGTCTTGTCCCATCTCAAGGGGTGACGGCAGAGGAACTTGGGCTGCATATGCCTCTTCGTGCAGGAACTCCGATGCTCGCGTCATCCCCTCTTGGATCTCCTCAATGAGCTCGGGCGTGACCAGCACGTCCTTGAGTTGCTGGGTCTTCACATTGCGCTCGAATCTCTCCACGACACCGGCAAACAGACGCTCCTCGACTGCACGTTCCCACGACTGGCGTATCCGCATATAGAAGCCACTGATTCGCCGCCACACTGCTTCGTAATCAGGGGGAGGAGGCTCCCTCGTGATCTCCGATAGTTCCTTTTCCAACCGTCCAACCCGATCGCGTAGCCTCATCGTCTTGAACGGGAGGTGGTCATCCACACGGCCCACCTCGGGTCCGAGCCGCCACACGTGCTGGAAGTGCACCGGCACATCGGATTCTTTCGCCTTGGTGCGCAAGTCGAACACAAACGGCAAATCGTGCGTGAAGACTATGACCTGTCGACGCCGCGCCTCGGCAACGAGCCGGTCTGTGATGTAGCCGCGCCGGTCGTCATCGAGCGAGGACACAGGATCGTCGACAACAATGGCACCAGCGTCGTTCGCGACAGCTAGCTCCGCGAAGAAGAAGCACAGCGCCAAGGCGCGCCGTTCGCCTTCGGAAACGATGTCCGACACGTTGGTCGGTTCGTTTGCGAGCAGTCGCAGACCGACTCTCGTTTCGGCTACCTGGGTACGCGCGCTGAGCTCGACCGGCAGATGCGTGCAGGACAATCCGGCCAGTTCTTTGACCAACGCGGCATTGAGAGTTCGCGCAATTTCGGTCTCTGTGAGTTCACGCTGAGCCGTGGTTATGCGATTGGTGGCGAGCGCGCTGTGGGCCTCACCTAGTGCGGAAATCGTCTGGAGCTGAGCGCGCCAGGTTGTGAATAGAGTGAGCTCGCTGGCAAGGCGCTGTCGGGCTTCGAGTTCAGCCAGCTCCGCCTCGGCCTGCTTCAGTTTCTCTGGTTCCTCCGTGGCGCACAGGTCGTCGGCATGCCTTGAGCGCGCGTCAGCCCACGCTTTCAGCTCCCCCGTCACTGACTCAACGTCGATCATGGCACCCGTAGCAGAGGCGGGCTCTGCCGTCATCGCTGTTAGATGTTCTGTGACAGCAGCGATTCGGGAATCAATTGCATGTGCCAACCGTGGTTCCCGAGCACTCAATGCGGTGAGCAGCGGCGTTCGGCAAGCTTCCGCGTGCGTCGAGTCGCATTCGAGCAGAGCCTCCGCGAGATCAGTTGCAGCCGCATTCGCGGCGGCTTGAACCGTGCTAAGGACGTGCTCCTGGAAGTGCGCCATTCGTCGGGCGGTTTCGACACTCACAGGCTGAAGGCATAACGGGCAGCGCTCATCGGCAGCAGGCGGAAATACACCGCCGTGCACTTCCACAAACTCGCGCGCAGCATCCCACATGAGTCGCCACGGACCGTCGCCAATTCCGGGAAGCGGACCGGTGAGCTGTTCCGTCGCAAGTTGAAGCGCTGTTCGAGCGTTGGCGTTGTTGATTGCAGCGGTGCGAAGGCGTTCTGCGGCGGCATTTCCTACCCGCTCGACGAGTTCTGACAGGGCTTTGGCAAGCGAGCGCGCCTCATCAGCCTCGCGTTGAGAAGCCAGTGCATCGTCTCGTGCGGTCGGTGCTGCGGCCGCGGCGATAATCCCACGGAGCACAAGGATCCGATCTGCCTGCTCGGCGGTAAGGACAGAAAGGGACTCGAGGGCGGACACATCTGTGTCGCCGTTCAATTGCGCCAAAGCACGGCCAACCTCTGTACCCGGAGAGTAGCCGTCGCGTGACGGTTCGCCGTCCTGCAACAACTGACGCTCGTTCGCGATCGCGTGTCGCATGCGGTCCTGAAGTGCGGCCAGCCGCGCGAGCAAGCGAAGTTCGACCGGAATGTATTGCACAGCGTTCTGGGCATTCACATAGAGTTCGGCACACGCAAAGTCGAAAACGCTCAGGCCCGAAAGAGTCACGGCAGCGTCCTCGTCGAGGGTCGTGCGGCGTTCAATCAGAGTCCCATCGACATCGATCTTGACTCGAGCGCTAGGAATGATCGCCGCCGCGCTGGCGTCGTAGATGTTTCCCCGAATCTTGCAGTCGCAGTCGACGGTGCGGCACAGCACCTTCAGTGCTCGGACGTAACTGGTCTTGCCAACCGCGTTCTGACCGTAGATCAATGTCAGACCGGAGGCGCCGAATGTGAGCTCATCGCCATCACCGATGAGCCCAACGCCCTCCAGGCCGCCGAGCGCCAGCAGCAACGGCGCTGTCGAGCTCGGCAAGGGCGCAACGTGTTCACGCTCGATGGGTTGCACACTGGGGCTCGGCCCCTCGTAGGGCACACCGAACTGCGATTTCACCATGGTCAGAGCGTCGGCGAACTCCAGGTCGTCTAGTTCAACCTGGGTCGCTACACGACGTGCTAAGTCACGCTGCCAGTCAGGCTGCCGGGATAGCCACGCGAACACCTCGTCGCCGAGCACACTTCAATCCTCCCACCAACGCGCCACAGGTCGACGCGTTCCACTTCCTACAGCCCGGTTCCGGTGCTGCGTCGTGCCGCTCACTGGCTGTGAATAGAGCACATCGCCGGGCTCGCTAGATCAGTAAGGCAAGTGCTCAGTGCGCCATGAGGCGCCCTGTGCGCGATAGCGAGACATGCTTTACGTGGTGGCCGCGACACATGCTTGACACTTCCGGGCCCGGCTGACTGTGCAAGCCTCGCTGCACCGTAGAGAATGCGGGCTCTCGTAGAACGGGCGTCGATCCTGCTGGATAGACGTCATCGCGAGCAGCCAACGAGCGCGACTCTGATGCGACGCTGATCGGCTCGACTAACTGAGACAGGGCTTGCCGTTCCAGCGAACTGACTTGGGATTCAGGCGCGGCGACGGACAAGTCGAACGGTCGCGAACGCCAGAAGTGCAGCCATGCCTATCAGGATCGCCGCAGCGATGATCTGAAAGATCCAGAAGCGGCTCGCCGGCTGGTAGCTCACCCAGTAGATGTAGTGGTGGACCGACAGCCAACGGGACGGGCCTACTTTTCCGTTGGCCGGTGCGCCGTACATACGGCCTATGACGTTGGACGCGGCCGCCGCGTCGAGGCGCTTTCCGCCCGGTCCGGTGAACCAGGCACGTACGAGCCAACTGCCTATGGGCCCGTTGAACTGGGACCCCGGCACGTTGAGCTGCCCGACGTTCAGCCCCATTGGCATGAGCCGGTTCGTGGCAAGGGCTCCGATGGCTTCCAGGCGCGCAACAAGCCAAACGAACGACGCGACGAGGAGCCCCCCGACGATTGCAGCGGTCAAGGCCATCGCGGCAACCGTCCGGCCGATCAATGCCCCGAGAAACGTGCCGAGGGTGAGGCCGAACAGTGTCCAGGCGGCGAGCATCGGGCCAGTTGTGTCGAAGAGACCTGACTGCCACTGGCTCTCGATCCCGATGACCTCGAAGGGATGCGCGAACCAGTTGAGAAGAAGACCGAGTACGCAGGTCGCCACCGCGACGAAGAGGGCAAGGAGCACCAACGTGGTCACGACGGAGCGGGAACGGCTGACGCCCTGGGTCCAGGTGAAGCGGAAGGTCCCGGACTCGAGCTCGCGCGACAACAGCGGCGCTCCGACGAAGACTCCGATCACGACCGGAACCACATGCAGGGCGATGACCATCGCCGAGAAGAGGTCGGTGTTTTCGGCGAACCAGTTCGCGAAAGTCACACACGGTACGTGAAAGCGGTTCTGGACACAACCGTTGGCGACGAAACTGGCATATGTCGCGTGCGTGCCTGCTTGCCCGACGACGATCGCTACGGCGCACGCGACGAAGACCAGGAGCAGGCCGATCAGCGTCGACCGGCGTTGTAGCCAGGTGACACGTACCATCGCCTTCCACGGGACCGGGTGTTCGTGCCGGCGTGGGCTCACGGGTACGACGGCCACTGTCGTCATCGCGCCACCTCGTTCACTTCGAGCTCGTTGGTCGCGAGCGGACCGGGCAGCATCGACGCGGACGGGTCGCGCAGGTAGGCGAGGACGAGCTCCTCGAGCGAGACGTCGTCGGACTCCCAGCCGCTCGGGAGCCGCGACTCGCCCGTCGTGCGGACGAGGATCTCGGCATGCCGGGTCGCTTTTCGCGTCTGCACGACGGTGAACTGCTCGCCCACGAGATCGGACTCCTCCGCCGGCCCGCTCAGCACTGCGTGAGAGGTGAGGAGATCGTCTATGTCGCCCACCATTTGCACTCGGCCGTTGGCGAGCACAATCAGGTAGTCGGCGAAGCGCTCGAGCTCGGAGACGACGTGGGAGGAGAAGATCACCGAGAAGCCGCTGGCCGCGACGCCGGCCATGACAAGGGCCATGAAGTCGTGGCGGGCAAGCGGGTCGAGCCGGGCAAGCGGCTCGTCCAACACGAGGAGGTCGGGATCGCGCGCGAGTGCCAAGGTCAAAGCGAGCTGGGCCTGCTGGCCACCGGACAGCTTGCCGACCTTGCGGTCCGGCGGAATCTCCAGTCCGCGCAACCGCTCCTCGGCCTGAGCTTGGTCAAAGCGTGGGTTCAAATTGCGGGCCACGGCCACCATGGACCGGACAGACAGGTACTTGTGAAGCGGTGCATCCTGGGCGACGAAGGCGACACGCTCAAGAGCCTCGAGAGAGCCGGCGCCAAGGTCTCCGAGCACCGTGATGTTCCCGTTCGTCGCGGTGCAGAGCCCGACGGCGCAGTGCAGCAACGTCGTCTTGCCAGCCCCATTCGGACCTACGAGGGCGACGATTCGACCAGCGGGCACAGAGAGATTGCAGTCACGAAGCGCCCAGGTCCGGCGATAGCGCTTCGCGAGCCCTGAGGTCTCGACGACGTTCATGCCGCCCCCACCCGCCGTTGCCGTGCTTCGCGGCGGGCAGAACGACTCTCGACGGGGCGGTCACGAAAATCCCGCAACGCTGCCATGAACAAAGCGATGGTCCCCTGCTCGTCGAGACCTGCGGCAGCGGCTTGCTTGAGCCAGCCGGAGGCGAGGCTGCGCCGGAGAGATGTCAGCTGTTCCAGGCCCACCGTCTCGGGAGACGCCTCGATGAAGGTGCCCTGTCCTGGGCGTCCAATGGTCAGCCCCTTCTGTTCGAGGTCTCGGTAGGCCTTGAGCACGGTGTTGGGGTTGATCGAGAGCGACGCGACGACGTCCTTCACCCGTGGCAGCTGGTCTCCGTGAATCAGGTAGCCGAGGCGCAGCGCGTGCTCGACCTGGTGGACGAGCTGAAGGTACGTCGGGACGCCAGAGCGCGGCTCGAGGCGGAACACCATCGAGGGGACCGGCGCCTCAGGCTCGCATACCTCTTTATCTATCGTCATAGGTAAAAAGTATCATGCCATCTCCATCATGTCTACAAGTCGAGCTCGCCTTGTTACCAAGATGCTCGTCCCTCTGGACTGCGTAGAACTAAGTCGGCCGGCTGTTGCAATTTGGGGTCGCCAGGCGTTTTTACTTACAGGAGGAGTGCCGACGAGACAACCGTGGCAGAGTCCGACGCTGGCGAAGAGTTCCGTCGGCTGTTCGAGCGATCGAACAGGAACCTGCTAGCGCAGGCTCACCTCCTCACCTCCTCACCTCCTCACCGGCGATCGGCAGGACGCACAAGATCTCGTGCAGGAGGTCTTCCCCTGGGCTTGGCGCGCTTGGCCACAGATCGCGGTCATACAGGGAACGCACGGGCCAATCGACGGCGGGGAGAGAGGAAGAGGACTTCGCCCGACCGCTCAGGGGACGCGTCACAGCCCGTCCGTCGGAAGAACGCTCGGGGCGCGATACCCCACGACATCCGCGAGGAGTACAACTCCAACTGATGCGCAGTTCGCGGCTCAATAGGGTGGCGCTCGTCGGCGCCACGGCGCTGTTGACAGCCTGTATGTCGACAGGCGGCTCGATAGGCAAAGGCAGCCCGCCGCGGGCGGCAACGACACTTCGTCCCGTCCTCACGGCGACGTTCCGCCCGGCAGGTGGCGTCTATGGCGTCACCACCGGTGACGGGTCCGCCTGGGCTACCTCAGGAGGATCCCTCTACCGCATCGACCCCGCCACCGACAGGAGCGAACCGATCCTGTCACTTGCCACCGCCTCGCTATCGGCCCTTGCCTACGGAGCCGGCAGCCTGTGGGTTACGGACAACTCTGGGATTCTCCGGGTCGACCCGGCGACGGGCAAGGTGACCGGCACAATCCCGATCGTCTCGTCGATCCTCTCCTTCGGCGACGGGGCCCTCTGGACGCTCGACCGTGCAGGGATGGTCCGTGTCGACCCCCGCACCCTGGCCGTGCGGACCCTGTCGCTGCCGTTCGAGAAGAGGCCCGGCTTCGCTGTGGGCGAGGGCGCCGCCTGGATGTCGGTCGTGAACCAGCAATGCTTCTCCGGTTGCTTGTTGCGGCTCTCCCCGTCGAGCGGGCGCGTCGTGGCTCGCGTCCGGGGCGCCGGTCTGCTTGGGCTGGTCGCGACAGGCGACGGAGCCGTGTGGGTCTCCAACGGGTACTCCGTTGCGAGAATCAACCCCCGCACCAACCGGGTCGTCAAGACGATCGAACTGCTTGCCTCCCCCGGTTCGGGTGCGCTGCCCGTCTTCTACGGGTCGGGCCTGATGGCGACGGCCCCCGGCACGCTCTGGGTGACGGCCACTCTCAACGGGGCCAACGTCCACCTCGTGCGGATCAATACGGTCAACGACAACGTCGTGGGTCGGCCCATCGCCGTCGGCTCGGATCCGGGCGCGATCGCGGCCGCGGGGCGTACGGTCTGGCTGGCGAGCGGGCAGGACACCTTGACGAGGATGGATCTAGTGGCCTGCCGGCAGGATGTCTGCCGCCCGCCGGCACCGCCCGCCTTGAAACCCCCGACCGTGACGCCGCTGTGGCTCGACTCGCTGAAGATGGTCTCGTCCCGGATCGGATGGGCCCTTCGCTGGACTTCGAACCCCGGGTCGCTTGCACCGTCCTTGCTGGTGCCGGCGC
>Ga0181539_1001519_pt1 | contig 25367 bp, 13 predicted proteins | sample PEATcosm2014_Bin_46_FD_119767 | JGI IMG/M metagenome (GOLD analysis project Ga0181539, IMG submission 119767) | Peatland microbial communities from MTU Mesocosm Facility, Houghton, MI, USA - PEATcosm2014_Bin23_60_metaG | ecosystem: Environmental > Terrestrial > Soil > Wetlands > Peat | place... | reverse complement strand
GTGCGACTCTTGGGAGGTGAGCGTTTGTGGCAGGCCAATTTCGGTGGACGGGCAGTTCTCCAGATCTCCGAGATCGGCCAGGACGTGCGCATTCCGCAATTTCAGACTGCGGCGGCGGTTCAGACTGCGCCGGTACGTCGAGCGAATGACCCACATCTTAGCAGTACCCTTAGCGGGATCGAATCGTGCCGCGGTCCGGCACAGCTCCACAAAGATTTCCTGGGTAAGATCTTCGGCCTCGGTGTGGTCTTGTACAATTTTGGCGGCGATGTTGAGTACCAAACGAGAATAGCGGTCGAACAGAACTGCCACAGCGTCGCCATGGCCCGCCGCGAGATGCAGCATGATGTTCTCATCCGACAGATCGGCGAGCTCCTGATAAGTTAACCCGCAAGGCTCGCGCACTTCTTCATTCGCGGAAGTCGGCATGCTGCCTGTGCTCCGAATGCGGGGAGTCTACACCAACGAGCGTCCTGCTTTAAAGCGTAATCTGCTGCTTGAATGCTGCTGGAAGTTTTCATTTTTCTGCGGCACAAACCGGTCACGTAGCGGGTATATCTTAGCAGTGAGTGTGATGCTTACCAGGACGAATGGCATTGGGGACTCCAGCAAAACACCTGTCGATGCCCTCCTCGTCTGGCCGAGCTAGCACAGCCGGTTCCATGCTAATAGAGCCTTTTGCACCGAGGCGGCCGGCTCCCGACGGCGTGCCAGACGACACTACAAACCGGGCTCATGCCTGATCGAAGGGGCGTAATCGTCATTCCGGATGCGAATCCGACCGCCCGCATTACTGAAATTTGCAGCCGAGGGGTCAGTTTGACTTCTGTCCCGTTTTGTCCGTCTGCTGCAGCTTGCGCAACTCACGCCAGCGAGCGTACTGCTGGGCCTTGGCGTGATCCGGGTCTTCCTCGCCTTTAAGCCAGAAAGAGAACCAATCCACAAGCGTCTGTTGCGCGACGAATCGTTCGCGTGGTTTGACGACCAAGTGTGAAGCGTCGGGCAAGTAGACAAAATCAACGGGTCGGTTGATTAGGGTCAGGCCGCTGAACCATTCCCAAGAGCCGATCACGGACCACGGACCGAGCGCAAGAATCCGTACCGGAGTCGTGACCTTGTCCAAGTTGAAACCCGGGGAGCGACGGAACCACAGTGTAAGCCCGTCGCCGAATGGATCCGCCCCATTTACAAAGCCGTTGTCTCGGGGACCGAATGCGATGTATTGGAAGTACCCGCCGTCGACGCCATCGACGAGACTAGCGGCAGCGAAACGAAATTGCGAATGAGTGAGCGCATATGCAACTTCAAATACCGTGCGACTGAAGCCCACGATTCCGACGCGGTTCTTGTCAATCAAGCCTCTCTGATCCAGGTAGTTGATAGCTCCCAAATAGCGAGCCTGTTCGTGAGGACCTTCTTCGACCGTGGAATCGGCGAACATCGGCGATTGAAGCACCAGAATGTCTTTCCCTGCCAAGGGTCGGGCAGCAAACGCGCTGCTCCATTCAAGCCTTCCGTCCATGGAGAATCTGTCAGCTGCGAACCCATGCGTCTGGATAACCAGGGGATACCGCCTCCCGGGTTGATAACCGGGTGGCAGATATAGTCCGCCTTCGGATTCGCGTCCCTCCGCATCTTTCCATCGGATCACCTCGACGCGGCCCAAATCCAGCTGTGCTAACTGTGGATTCAAGTCCAGCAGCAGCTTCTTCCGGCCAGTTCTGGGATTGTAAGCGTGGATCACCGGAGGACTGTTCACATCTTCATCAACCGACAAGCGCACGGGGTGTTGATCTGTAGATCCGAAGATTGAGGATTCGGGGCCGGAAACTACGCGAAGACTCTTGCTGGGGACTGTGACTTCAACATCATACGCTTGCTCTTCTCCTGTTTCACCGGTCAGCGCGTACCCAATGCCGCTGGGCAGGTAGGTTCCTTGAAGGAAAACGGAGTTGCTGTCGCTCGACCAGGTTGGAGGGCTAAAGCTTTTCATAGGAGCATCCAAGAGCAGCGAGAGCGATCCAGTTCTAGCGTCCAGCAGCAGAAAACGCCTCAGGCGAGAAGCCTCGCCCTCCCGTTTCTCACGAACAAACTTTTGTAGCTCGCGGTTCTTATAGCCCAACCACGCTGCGGGGATCTCCCTGACGTATACGTCGATCAGGGCATAACGGCCGTCTGGCGAAGTTGAAATAGGGTTCGTTTGGTAGTCTTCTCGCGGTTGGTCAAGGAGCGGAACCAACACCGGCTGCTTTCCCGCAACTTGAAAAAAGAGTTGGCTGTCTTGAAGTGCGTCAGAACACGGGCCGGCAACCAGATCCAGCAAACTCTGGTTTTGAATGACGACTTCTCGTGCAGAGTGTTGAACCGCGTCATTCTCAGAGCGATTCCTCGACGGTTCTGACGTGAAGACAATTGTTCGCCCTTTATCGCCTGCATCGTAATTGCTGACTGACCGCGAGTCTGGAGTCAATTTCGTTAGCTGTCCTTTCAGCGTGTCCAGGGAAAAGACCGCTGATTTCCCGCCGAAGGTCTGGCCCAGAAACAGAATGGTTTGGTTATCACTGAGCCATTTCACATTCTTAATTGCATCGTCATTTGTCACAGAAGACATGGTCAGCAATACCCTGGGCTTGGGTGAATCGAATATGCGGGCCGTTCGGTAAAGCAGGACTGAGAAATCGTTTGTGTTGCGTGCAAGATTTGCCTTCTTAAGCACAATGATGAATCGGGAGCCGTCCGGAGAGAAGCGTGCCACCTGCCCCACAGAAGGCCTGCCCACAAAATAGTCGGGATTAGCCAAGGTCGTGATCTCAATCGAGTCTTCTACCGTCACGGGCCGTTTCCGCTGCGGAGCATCTTGTGCCGCCCCAAGACGAGGAACGGCGATCAACGCAGATGCGATAAGAACAGCACAACGGGCACGGTGACAGGTTCTGGTCCCAGGCATGAACGGCTCCTCGGGCGAAGCGTTGGAAACAAGAGAGCACATCGGTGATCTCTGATCACGTGACTCCCAGCGCGGCGCTGAATCAGAAAATCAACTTCAAGGCAAACTGCAGCGAGCGCGCGCCACCCATCTGGTAGAGCGAGCTCAGGACGCCCAAACTGTTCGCCAGGGTTGCGGTTGCCTGTCCGAATGTGCAACCCGGTCCTGGGGTACAGTAGTTCGAGTTGATCGTTCCGAAATTGGGGTGGTTGAAGATGTTGAAGGCCTCGGCACGGAACTGCAACTTAAGCCTTTCGTGGATGGGAAACCCGCGACGGAGGGCGAAATCAACCTGCCAAGCTCCAAAGCCGTTGATGAGATTTCTGGGTGCGTTGCCCAGAATGCCGGATGGAGGCGCAGAGAATGCGGCAGGATTGATGCTGCGCCCGCCGGGGTACTGCGAAGAATAGAGATACTCGGGTTGATTGGGAACGATGTCAAGGCCTTCGTAGAGATATTTTCCTGTGGCTGGGTCGAAAAACGCGTTTCCAAACAGCGTGACAGGAAATCCAGTTCGCGCACTGATTCTGCTATCCAGTCCCCAATCGTGCAGTGTGGCATTGGCGGTCCGCCCTGCCAGAACGCTGGGGAGATCGTAAGACAGGGCGGCTGAGAAGTTGTTCCTGATGTCAAAATCCGAATTCCCTCGGAAATAAGGACCATAACTCTGATTTTGCGAGTTGTAATCGATGGAGTGGCTCCACGTGTAAGAGGCAAGCGCCTGCAGGCCGCTCGTTAAGCGCCGCTGAAACTGAACCTGCAACGCGTCGTAATCGGACGTCAGTCCATTGTTAATGAAGTCGACGTAGGTAAAGTTAGGATTGACCGCGGAAACATTGACATCGTTCAACTCTAAGAGTCTCCGGCCGTTGGCACCCACATAGGAGATTGTCAGAGCCTGAGATCTTCCGAGTGCCTGCTGGACTGCCGCGTTCCACTGCAAAGTGAACGGCAGCTGGAAATGGCGCGGGAAAGCATAGGTTGTGCCGTACGGCGGCACCGGAGGATTAACTATCGCCGGAGCCGCTTCGCTTAAAGGGCCCGGAAAACTGCCGCCGAAAAAATCGAAGGCGGTGAAGCCCGGATTAAACCATGCCGAGCCGCCATCCTGCTGGCCGGTGTCGAAAAATACTCCGCCACCACCTCGCACCACTGTCTCCCACCCTGGTTTGGACCGCAGAGTGTAGCTTATGCCCAGCCGGGGAGCGAAGTTGAACCAGGAGGTTTTCCACAACGGAGTGCCCTGTGTTGCGAGTGTTAAGGTGCTCAGAGTCGATCCTTCAACCGCATACGGTAGATTCCCTCTGTTGCTGGCGCCGGGGGCGGGATTGACGTCCCAGCGTAGACCTAGAGACAGGTTCAGATTTGAAGCCAATTTCCATTCGTCTTGCACGAAAGCCGAAAAATTCGTGTAGACCGGGTAGGAAGTGACAAACGTTTCGCCAAGCGCAAAATCCGCGTTGTTGGCCTCGACCGATGACTGACTCAAGTAATAGTAGGCGACGACCGGGCTTTCAGATCGCTGAATGGGAGACAACCTGCGGTAATCAACACCGAACTTCAGTTCGTGACGGCCGATAGCCACACTTAGCGTATCCACAAGGTTCCATTGCCTCTGCACACCTTCGGCGCGAACCTGATTCAAAGCAGGGCTATAGCCGGGGAAAGCGAGGTTAATGCTCACGTCATAAGCGGGGTTCGAGCCTGGATTCAATCCCTGTAGCTGCGTCAGATCGACTGCCGTTCCACCGCCAAAGTCTGTAATCTTCTGAAACGTCGTGCTGTCGTTCGAGCTGTAATTCAGTCGGAGATCGTTATTCAAGTGTGGCGATATCAGACTGGTGGCACCCAATGTATAAACTCGATTGGTGAAATCCGTTGATTGCACAATCGACGGCGTAAGGAAATTCCCAGTGCCCCGGCTTTGCGCGCTCGAATCGGTGTCGGCAAAACGGAAGAAGAGGTGAAGCTTGTCGCCGAGGGAGTGATCAAAACGAAAACTCGTGGCATCGATCTGGCTCGGATTGGACCATGTGCCGATGAACTCGGCCAGCCCATTGCCGACCTCGGGACCGTTTTGCGCGGGAAACGCGTTCAGCACCAACTGAAGGGCGCTTGGCGCCGACTGCCTCAAGGCGGCGTCAGGGACATAGTTGATCAATGCTGCTTGCGGTTGATCGAGACGAAGGCCCTCGTAGGAGAAAAAGAAGAAGGTCTTGTCCATTCCGCTGTACAAAAAGGGAACCTCGACAGGACCATCCAGAGTTCCTCCGAAATCGTTCTGGCGCAACGGGGGCTCTGCCTCGCCGTAGTAATCGTTGAACCAGTCGTTCGCATCGAAAACGTTGTTGCGCAGATAATCAAAGGCCGTGGCGTGCCATTGATTCGTACCCGAACGCGTAACGAACGAAAACTGGCCTCCCGGGTTGCGTCCATACTCCGCAGAATATGTGGATGATTGGACACGAAATTCCTGCAGAGCGTCTACTGAGACTAGACTTTGCGTTGTGCCCAGAGCAGTTGCCGCGGGAAGTCCACCTCCCGTCGACGGTTGGTTGACGTTGCCCGCCGAGATGCCCACATTCGCGCTGACACCGTCGACCGTGTAGTAGTTCGATTCTGTGCGCTGACCGTTTACGCTGAATTCGCCGTTGATTCCTAAACCCGAACCGTTGGGAGTGCTCTGCGGATTGTTGGTCACGATACCCGGGGTCAACAGAATGAGGTCCTGGAAACTGCGCCCATTCAGCGGCATATTCTCGACATACTTTTGATCCACGACCGTGCTGACAGAGGCGCCGGTTGTGTTTACAATCTGTGATTCTGCCGTCACCGTAATGGATTCCGATATAGCTCCAGGTACCAGTCGAAAGTTTTGTTCTAGATGATCCTGGACGTTCGCCGTGAGACCCACGAAGTCTTCCGTTTTAAAACCGTCCTTGCGCACCGTAATGTGGTAGGCGCCTGGGTGCACACTGGGAAAGACATAGATGCCCGCGTCGTTCGTGGTTGTTTGAACGATTGTGCCTTTGTCGGCGCTCTGCAAGTCGACCGTCGCTTTGATGATGACCGCGCCTGATGAGTCTGTGATCCGCCCAGAGATGGTTGCGCTCTCAGTTTGCGCACTACAGACGCAGGAAACCAATAAGATCACAGCCAATCCAAACGCGGCTGTAAACCAACATGACACAACTTTCGGCGAACGCATGTGAGTTCTTCCCCCTCGCAAACGTATTCCCGCCAGGAGGAAGGAATTTACCAAAAATAACTGGCCCTTGATTTTTCTCTTAAAACGCTTTTCGAAGTTCGCCACCTGCAATCGATTAACAGTGGTTGGCGGCAAGATCAGGGGTGATTCGGACTACCTAGAAATGCGTAAAGGAGCTTTCGTCCCTGAGGGTCGTCCTTGGGAGGCGTGCCCTGTTCGGCGGTAATGTAGACCGCGTTGATTCTGTTCAATATCTTGGGATCGTCGAAGGTTAGCACCCACCGGGCTTGGGTTGGGTTGTCACTGTGCAGGATTCCCAGACTATGGGAGGTTTCCTTAACACCAGCAGTCTCGCCCCAAACGTGGAAAACCACCTTCTTCTCAGGGTGGTTTGTGGCCAGATCATACGCATAAAACACGAGTGATTGCCCCTCGACGTAGAACACGCGCCCAAAAGCGCGCTGCCGTTTGCCGCCGGGCTCGGCGTCGTGCACGTCTACAATGTGCAGATTGCGCGCAGAAATAAGGTCGCCGATTTCGCTTCGGGCCGACACGAGATCATGCTCTCTTTGTAGGTCCACTTTCGCCGTCGCCAACTGGGCGTTTGCGTCTTGCGCAACCTGCTCCTGCACAACAAGAACGGCTTCGGTCTCGGATTGCTTCTGTTGCGCAAGTTCAAGCTCGGACTTCAGTTTTTCTATCCGATCCTCGGCATCCTGCAAGTCCTTAGTCGTCGCTTTGAACTGCGCTTCAAACTGCGCGCCGGCGGCGGAGTTTCGGACCATATCGGCGAGTTTCCGCGACAACTCCTGTTTTTCAGCCTCGGCGACGGCTAGCTGGCCGGAGACATCGCGAAGCTTTTGCTCCAGCTTGGCCTTGTCTTGATCAGTCGCCAGGACAATCCGATCAGCAGGGCCACTGGGCGTTGCGCTATTCGAGACCGCGATCACCGGGGTAATACCTCGCGCAGGATGTCGCGCGACGCCTAGCACATAGCCGAGAATGCCAAACACTACGCAGCTCGCCAGGGCCATCGCTGCATACAACGGTTGGATGGGCGGGATGCGCTGCCAGAATCGCCATACGGGTGGAGAGCTTACGTTCAGAAGATTCCGCACCGGATCCCTGCGATCACCCGATTTCGGGGGCTCCGCAAGGACCGGCCCAGGACTTAGGTTGAGACCCGTCGCAGCCGCACGGTCCAAGAAGCGCGCTCGAATTCCGAGGGGAGGCTGGATACTCGCCCGCAGAGCTTGGCTAGCAGCAACGACCGGGGCGCCTTGCATCCCAACACGCACGACATCGTCCAAGAAAGCGCGGCACTCACTACATGTCGATAGGTGGTCCTGCAACGCAGCTCTGTCGCCGGTATCAATCTGTCCGGTTGCGGCGAGCGCGCACAACTCTTCATAGTGCCTGTGCATCTCGGGTCAGCATCTCCTTTCCTTGGATCTTGTGCTTCTCTTTGACAGGGTCTCGTTTCTTTTGGACCGACTGCCTTAACGTAGCCAGCCCTCGATACAGTTCATGCCGTACGATGCCGACAGGCAGGCCCAGCCGGTCAGAGATCTCGTCGGCCGTCAACCCCTCAAAATATGTCAGTTCAATCACAGTCCGCCGGCGTGGACTTACTGACGCCAGCAGTTCCTCCATGAGCAGCGAGGCTTCGGCAATGTCTGCAGTCTTCAAATTCGATGAAGGCTCAACGACACACGCCTCAAGACTCACCGAATTGTAGAAGTGGTGTGCCGCCAGATGCCGCTTTCGATTCAGCGCCCTCCCGTAGGCATACTGCAACAGCCACACTCTAAGTGTGCCCCTGCGCTGGTCAAAGTTTGCCAGGGCACGGAAGATGTCAAGGAACACAGTCTGCACGACCTCCTCAGCCTCGCCGGGATCACACACGATTTTCAGAGCGACACCGAAAACCAGCTTGTGGTATCGGTCGAAAAGAACCACAAGAGCATCGTGCCGGCCAGTCAAAAGCTCACTGGCCAGTTCTTCGTCGCTGAGCTGGTTCAGCTGTTCCCAGGAACCGGGCTTCGGATTGTCGTCGTTATGCAATGAGCGATCTTCCCGCCAAGGAAAAAGCGTCTACGCGTCGCAGTATAGCGCACGCTGAGAATTCCTTGACCATGCAAAATGCAGCAGTGGCCCGAATCTAGCGCGAAAAATTGTGGTGAATGTCTGGCAAAAACGTATGGCCTGAGGTGTACGGCGTGGAGCGAAATCTCATGCCATCGTGCGGTCGCGAAACACGCGGGAGTATTCCTCCCTCTCACTCAGACCTCATCAGCTCGCGGTTCGCGTACCTCTCGGTTTCCAGGGCCCGCTTCGACGCTCAGATTTACACGAATGACGATGCAGGACTGAAAGAAAAGCTTGGGAATAACGTTTCACAATCCTCCGGGATTGCTCCAACGCGGACCATGGACCTTCCAATTCGTGATGTGGGCATCGGTTTGTGACCGGCGGTCCCAGCTTATAAGTCCCGCCAAAGATTGGGGAATAGCTATATCGGGAAATTTAGGGCCAGCGAGAATCCCAATTTCGCCCGAATGGAAAGGGAGTTGACGAACCAGCCTGGAGTCATCATTGATTCTAAACAGGCAGCATTGGGATCAGTTCGCTACAAGCCAATCTTAGTTTGGTTCGTGGATAGATTTTTCACTGGTTTCACTTGCCCCCTGCAGCTTACGCAGCTTGTGCCACCGCTTGTACTGCTCCGCTTTGCCCGGATCAGGATCTTCGTAGTCCTGGAGCCAAAAACGGAGCCAGTCAAGATTACCGCCCTGAGAGGCGAGCCGTTCTGCCGGGTTGCTCAACGGGTGCATTCCAAAATCTATCTGAACCATTTCAGTTGGCCTTCCAAGATATCGGAGCAAAGCAAATGGTTCCCACATATACAAGGCTATTGTCGGCGAAACGGCTTCAAATCTGACAGGAGTTGAAATCTTGTCAACCTTAAACATCGGGGAGCATGCGATCCATTGTTTAAGGCCGTCACCTACTGGTGCAACACCAATCCGACCGACATCATTCTTGAGTAGGTCCGTACCGCGCGGGTCACCAATCCCATAGAGGAACTCAAGATACCCACCAACTGTAGCGTCGCTGATGGTTGCAGCCGCCAAATGAATGCTGCCACTCGTCAGCATCGCCATTGTGTATAGTCCAGTTTGGCTAAACCCAGTCATACCGATCTTGTTGGGATCGGCAATCCCATCATCGATTAACGTCCTTACTGCGGATTCATAGCCCCTTCTAGCACATTGGACCTCCTCGGGCGATCCCATGTGATGAAGGGTACAAAACTGATCGTTCACCTGGAGTACTACGATCCCGATCGCAGCCAATTCCCGTGCTGCAAAGGCTGTGGTAGGTCCACCGCTTGCTAGAAATTCTCCCTTGCTGAACCCGTGCGTCTGAACCACCAAGGGGTAGCGGCGGCCCGGAACGTAATCGGGAGGTCTCACCAGGCCTCCCACCCAATCTCGCCCCACATCGTCCGTCCAATGGAGTTCGGATGCTTCCCCGAGGTTGATTGTGCGAAGTCGAACGTTGGGGTCAAGTATTGTTATTGATGCTCCGTTGTCACGGTCGATCGCAACAAGCTTGGGGGGATCATTCAGCGATTGCTGAATCATGACCTTAATGGGCGCACTAGTCATCGTGGTTTCACTGACTCGATTCCACGTCCCATCTCTCGTCTGCCCGTAAATTAGCGTTCCACGTTCGTCGCTTGACGAGTCGTCATAGGAGAATATCAATCTCGTAGAATCGTTGCCATCGAAATGGAGACCCGTAATCGCCGTGAAGCGCTCTCCTCCTTGCTCCTTTCCGTCTGCTGCAACGGTTTCGAGACAAGTTATCCTGCCAGTTGGAAGGTCTAGGACTGCAATGCAGGGAGCGCGCGGCGGACCATCGCCCTCCAAGGGAAGGTACGTGTTAACCAGTGCTATTTTCTTACCATCCGATGACCACGTTGCAAAAGGCCGAGGACGATGATAACCTCCACTTGATCCAATCGGGGCGTTCAGCAAGGCTTTGACTGTGCCTTTTGCGATGTCAATCAACATGAATTGATGAGTTAAGAATGATGTGTCCTTGACGTTGAGATCTTGAGGACCGGGCTTGATTCTTGCAATGAAAGGCTGATCTGGATTGATCGTATACCGGTTCCATGGTTCTGGGACAGAGGAAACCGGCAACGGTATCACAACGAAGCGTCCATCAGGAGACAGGCCGATTTCACGCGGCAGTATTGCGGGCGAAATGTGCAAAGGATCCTGGAACGCCGTCGTATCCACCCTTGACCGCCTCCCGCTGGTTACTGCCCAAAGGTCCCGCCAATCAATGTCGCTCTCATGAGACGTTGAACCATCTGGCGCAGGTAGATGGAGCACATCTGCAAGGCTCCCAGAGACCACCTGCACTAGGCGGGACCTACTCTCTTCCACAACCTTGCGCCGAACCAATGGGCTAACCACTGTGTAGATGGAGTTGCCGTTGCGGGTATCAAATTGGCCGTACATGCCTACGTCTTGACCCCGGCCAGAGATGGGCCCTAAAGACCCAGTTGTTGCATTCACTTTGAAGAGCTGAAATTTGTGCTCACTCGTTTGCGCCCGAAACGCAATGCTTGAGCCATCTACCCATTCAAGATCATAGATCACAGGAAAGTGTTTTGCGGTCATTCGCACGAGCGGATGAATGTTAGTGTCGGGACTTGCACCAGACGATCTTAAGAGCCTAACAATATCCTCGGTTCGAAACGTCCAAAGCGAATCCTCGACAACATCCCGATCCAATATTCCCCGCTCAGTAATGACAGCAAAGTACCTATAATCTGGTGAGAATTTCACTGTTCCGGGGGCACTACCCGGAGGATCTTCGAAATGAACCACTTCGATGTCGTCCCTCACCGAGAACCTTCTGGAACCTGTTTGGGAGTTCACAAGGGGTGGCGCGGCAAGCAAGCACAGCACACAGATCGCTACATGGTGCAGCCGAATCATCAAAGTAGTCTCTTCTACAAACCGCACCGTAACCACCTCGTCTCGTAGACAAGTTCCTGAGAAGCCATCCACCTCATGGCCTGAAACGAATACCGTTCGAATTCAGTCTGGCCCCTCGCAAAGAAATCGAACGGGATGGGCAGGCAGCGGTCAGATTCTCCAGCGTTCTAGAACATTAGCTTCAGTGCGAATTGGATCGAGCGCGGTCCCCCCATCTGGTACAGCGAGCTTAGAGATCCATTGCCCACACTCCCAGCAAATTGAGATCCGCTGAGACTCTGCCCAAGCATGGCTTGGGACTGTCCAAATTGAGGATTGAGGTTATTCGGTCCTCCGAGCGCTCCGATCGGCTGGCCGAAATTAGGATGGTTAAGCACATTGAATAACTCTGCCCGAAACTGTACCCTCACCTTTTCGTGAACAGGAAACTCGCGATGGACGGCAAAGTCCCATTGGAAAGCGCCGAATCCTCTCAGCGCATTTCGCCCAAGGTTGCCCTGCCTAACGGGATTTCCAGTCACTGGATCGAGCGGTGGAGGCATGAATGCTGCCGGATTGAAGCCCATTCCCCCTCCGCATGGCGGGCCAAGAACCTGAATACATTGTGATCCGAAAAGGTAAAGCGGCTGTCCCGGCACAAGGTCAGGCCTCACGTCGCTGCGTGAGCTCAGAAGAGCAGATAATTGGTCGTAATACACTTCCACCGGCGGTGCAGAGGACGCAATAATGAAACTCTGAACTGCCCAATCGCGCACAAGCGCACTTATGTACCTAGTCTTCGATGCCGGCACACTATAAGTTGCGCCTAATGAAAAGGTATTGCGAATATCAAAATCGGAAGGCCCTCGATTTGCATTTGCGCCCAGTGCTGGCGCAAGTGTATTCGATCCGAGAAAGCTAGATCCTGCAGAGGCGTTGTCAATCGAGTGAGCCCATGTGTAGGAAACCAGACTCTGAAGGCCGCGTGATAAATGCCGTTGGAACCGTAGCTGTAATGCGTTATAGCTAGAGCTGGCTGTATTGCCAACTAAGTCGGCAGAGTTCAGGTTCGCGCTTGGAGAAAGGATATATGCTGACTGTAGAAGCCGCCGGCCCGCAGACCCTATATAGGATGCGGACACGCTCTGCTGGTCTCCCAGCCCTTGTTCAAGGGCAGCATTCCACTCCAATGAATACGGCAGCTTCAAGTGCGGATCGAACGCGTACAGGGTATCGAAGCCTGCTGGCGTCAAGTTTACAGGGCTGATTGTGGGTGGCGGTGGAGGGGGGGCAAACGGGAATGCTTCTCCAAAAAGAAGCCCGAATCCACCAAACGGGTAGTTTGCATTTATGATTGTCGTTCCAACTGCAGAACTCGCTAAATCATAGAAAATTCCAAACCCGCTGCGGAGGACAGTTTGCCATCCGGAGCTGTCGTGTAGTTGGTATGCCAGCCCTACCCGCGGGGCGATATTGCCAAAAGTGGTATTGAACGCTCTCGTCCCAGGAGGGGCAAGTGCCAGGTTGGACAAATTGTTGAGATCATAACCCGTAACCGCTGCCAGGTTTGGGCCCTCCAAGCTGGAAGGCGCAAAGTCTACGTCCCATCTTATGCCATAGGTCAACGTCACACGCTGGCTTATCCGCCAGTTATCTTGCACATAAACCCCAAGGTTCCTGAACAAAAAGGTCGACGGTATATTCGACTCTATGAAGCTAAAATCGGGAGTCGCAGCTTCCACCGATGCCATGCTCAGAAAATTGGGGTTTTGAAGATACTCGGGCGGATTAACAGCTGGGGACAAACGTCGGAAGTCAACGCCCCATTTAAGAGTATGCTGTTTTACTTGTACAGATAGTCCGTCAACCACATTGAATTGGTGCTGAACATTCTGCTGTTGTCTGCCAGCTTCTAGCTGCGGACCTCCTTTCAGCGCGTATACTCCAAACAGAAAACTTGAATCCTGACTGGTGAACGGGCTGGGAAACGGAAGAGTTTCTAGTGGAACAGCCCCTCCAAAATCATCGAGACGGGCAACGCTAGAGGCGTCGGTCCGGCTGTAATTGAAGCGGAAATCGTTCACGAGTGACGAGGATAGACTGGTAGTCGCGCCGACGGTGGCTGTCTGAGTATGAATACGAGTCGGAGCGACCACACTTAGCGGGCCTGCATTGAATCCTCGGACAACGATTTCTGAAGGGGAATAGTTGTAGCGGCCCAAAAGACTCCACTTGCTATTCAGCCTGTGGTCAAGTCGTAAGCTGAAGGCGTCCAAGCTCGCAGCATTCGAATAACTGGCATTGTATTGAGCGACGCCATTGCCAAGGTCGGGCTGCTTTGGATCTATAGGAAAGGCTTCCAGATAGGGCTGAATTGAAGAAGGCGCCGTTTGGCGAGCCGTAAGATCAGGCACGGTATCAAGCGCCACTTGTGGCAGCCGTAGACGCAGCCCCTCGTAAGAGAAAAAAAAGAATGTATGATCCTGAAAGATTGGCCCGCCGAAAGTACCGCCGAAATCATTCTGACGTTCTTGGGGCTTGGCAAGGTGCGCGTAGTTCGCGAACCAGTCATTAGCGTCAAACAGATCATTCCTCAGATAATCGAATACTGTTCCATGAAACTGATTTGTGCCTGAACGCGTGACAATCGAAATTTGCGCACCAGGTGTACGACCGAATTCTGGAGCAAAAGTTGAGGTCTGAACTCGAAACTCCTGCATGGCATCTATGGAGACTAAGCTGTTCGTGCCCCCGAACGCGCTGAATGAGCCCAGCGCTCCACCGAGTCCATTCCCAGGGTTATTTGTTGCACTTATTCCGATATTTGCACTCACCCCATCGACGGTCCAATAGTTAGAGCTTGCCCGTTGTCCATTCACGCTGAACTGGCCGGCATCCGCAGGTCCAGTTGGGACCACCACCACTCCCGGCGTGAGTTCAATTAAGGTTTGAAAGCTCCGACCATTCATTGGAAGATTCTCGGCGAATTGGCGATCCACGACTGTGCTAACCGTGGCGTCGGTTGTGTCCACCAATGGAGCACCGCCTTTTACGGTAACAATCTCCGATGCCGACCCAATTGTCATACTGAAGTTGAGGGATGCATTGTCCTGGACATTTAGGATAACGTCGGGCTTAACAAGCTGTTTGAATCCCGGATTGCTCACGATGACGCGATACGTCCCAGGCTGAATGGCTGTGGCAACATAAAGTCCACTTGAATTCGTCTTGATCGTCACTTCCCGGCCTGTGAGGACATTCTGAACTTGAACGTCAGCTCCGGAAATAGCCGCTCCAGAGGGGTCAGTCACGCGCCCCGATATTGTCGCTGTCTCCGTTTGGCAAAGGGCGATGTTGACACAACATAATGTCGCGAGAACGACAATGGCGATGGTCTTCATCGGAGCGGCTCCTGTTCTTTCTGAAACTCGTTCTAGCCAGAATGCCAGCCGCGAATGACGTCTGTACCACTCGCTATTCACATTTTGTGATTTATGGGTGATTGGCCTGAGTTCCGAGATAGGCGTACAGCAGTTTCCTCCCCGTCGGCCGGTCGGTGCCACCTAGCGGCTCGACAGTCACGAAGACCGAATTTATGGCGCTTAGCTTTGCCGGATCGTTGACTTTCAAAACCCAGCGCTTCTGCGCGTGGTCGTCAACATAGAAGACACCGAGATTCTTTGCGACTGTCTGGCGCCCTTCAAGCTGTCCCCATGCCTGGAACGACACCTTAGCAGGATTCCCGCGGTCTCCTAGATCAAAGGCATAGAAGATCAGAGATTTGCCCTCGACCAGGAATACTCTGCCAAACGACTTCTTTGATCGGCCATTGCCGTCCACATCGGATACGTCGAGGATGTGGAGATTACGTGCCCCCATTAATTCACGAACGTCCTTCGCAACAGCACTAAGCTGACGCTCCCGCTCTGCAAGAGCTTCCTTCTCTTTGACCACAGCGGCGAGTTCATTGATCTTGATCTGCTGATCGACGAGCGCAGCATCAACGCTGTCCTTTTCAGAGCGAGTCCGGTTCAAGTCTGTTTTCGCGGAGTCAAGAGCACGTTGCGTTTCGCTGACCTCCTCTTGCAGCTGCGCAAGCTGTTCTGTGGTTCTTGACAAGCCCCGCTTCGCGCTCTCAGACTCCGAACGCGATTCGCTTAATTTGGCCTTGAGATCAGAAATGATCTTCTGCTGCTGAGTTGTGTGGCTCTCAAGCGTATCGACCTTCGCCTCCAACCCGGAAACCACTTCCTTGTCCTGGCCATCCACCAGGGGCGTACTCACCTCGACCTGTTGCGCATAGGGATGGCCGCCCAATGGCAATATCCTCCGCGAAGGCCTGAATAGCTGCAAAAACAGAATCACAACTACTGCTACGCCTACTGCCGCCAGATTTGGCACAAGCCTGAGCCGCGGCCACGACCACTTCCTGAGCGAAAACCGTGACCGCATTACCGCGTCCGAAAACGGTACGCCTTCGGCAACTGCGCGTTTTAGGAACCGATCTCGATAGCTATGCCCTTGCAACGCAACGAGCGTTTTCTCATCCACATCGGCCTCGCCGACCGGCATCTTGTCCAGAATCACCGAGAAATCATCCGTTGCATGACGACAACTCGGACACCCTCTCAAGTGCTCCGCTAATTCCTGGTATTCCTCAGCGGACAACTGGCCGATTGGCAACAGGGCGCACAGCTCTTCGTAGTATTCATGCGTTTGCATCGGCCTGCTCCTGCTTCTCCAGCCGCAACTTTTCCTTGGCTGGCTCGTTCCTAATTACGGCGCGCAGCCTGTTGAGCCCGCGATAATAATGATGACGAACATTGCCCAGGCTATCGTCCGTGCGTTCAGCGATTTCTTTCAGCGAGAGTCCCTCGAAATACGCGAGCTTCAGAACCCTGCTCTGGGTTTCGTTTAAGCTCCCGAGCGCCTCTGTAACGAGCTGCCGCGTCTCCTGATCGTTAAAATGGATGACCTCGGCCGTCAGCAACTCGCCACGAAGCTCGGCAATGTCAGAATTCTTATAAAAATTGCGGATACTCAAATGTTGGCGACGACTCATTCCACGGTGATACGCGTACTGCAGAATCCACACCTTAAGTGTGCCTCTGGACGGGTCGAACTGTGCCGCCGACTTAAAAATTTCTAGAAAGACTGTCTGCATCAAGTCTTCGGCTTCGCCCACATCACGCAGGATCTTCATCGCCACGCTCAGGATGAGACGGTAATAGCGATCGAAGATGATCGCAAGTACATCCGCGTGGCCTGCTTGCAGGTGCATCATCAACGATTCGTCGGACAGACGCTTAAGCTCATCCAGCGAAGAGCCGCACGGCTCGGAAATCTTATGCTGTTCTTTTGTTGACGTTGACATTGTGACCGGCAGCAGCGCTCTACACCCGTTAATGTCCCATGAAAGTGCCGTTTGTCGAAGGACATTTTGCAAACAACATTTCATCGAATCGCTTGGTACAAACCCGATTATCGGTTGGCATACTATGGAGCTAGATTCAGATGCCAAACGGCTTCGCGGGGCCTTTCATTCCCACCTGCGTACGAGAATTCGCAAGCCATCGCTGGTACAAGCGCGTCGCACGGCGCGCATAAAAATTGGCTTATCAACCTTTGCCACCCGCCGCAGCAGAGCGAAATTCTGCATGTTGCGTGCGCCGACCTGCAGCATGTCCGCATACTTACAGATTAGGTCCACATTTTCCGTGCTCGTCACCTCTGTGACCACGGGCAGGCCGATGTCTTTCCGCACTTCACTGAGCAGGCGGAGTGCTTCTAAGGCCAGACCTGGAAACTCGTAAGGAGCTTGTACGCGGCTTGTAGGCACCGTCTCGAAGCAAACGTGCGTCGGCAGCCTTCACCGCTTGCAGGTGGGGAACAACTGCTCCCGCGACTCCACCGAGCACGGACCCGCAATGACCACGAAGGTCCCTCCTCCGATCTGCACGTCACCGACATCGACAACAGTTCAATGCGGCTTAATTTGATGGCTGACCAACTTGAACTTGAACGGCTGCGCGATAGGAACCACCGCGGCCACGCCATCACGTGAGCACCAGCTACGTCGAACGGCACAACTTGACTACGGTGCTGGGTGGACACCCGTTGCTTGTGGCTGCCACCCAAGATGCGGTTAAGGGTTGGAAGTTCGAACCTGGCTCAAAAGAAAGCAGTGGAATCATCGAGTTCACTTTCAAACCGGAAGCTAGATGTGCTTAGGACCCCCTCCCAAGACCACGCCAAATCTTCCCCCATGCTCTTGTTTGGTTGCTATGCACTGTTGTCTTTACGGAGGAGGCTTGAGATCTCTTCCGTCTCAGGGTGGTACAAATCACGCGTTTGAGCGGCACTTTCTCGCCACAACTATCTGGGAGCTCAAGGCGGAGAAACTATTTTCTCCATCGAGGAAACAGCGGCAAAGAAGCTGCGCCCTTTGCTATGCACCGCAAATCGCCGCCCGATCCCTGTCTTCGCTCCGCTCCGGACACTTTCAGCAAAAGAGGCGTTGCCATTTTATTTGGGTAACTCACCGTAGATCTCTAGATGTATTTCGAGTAGCTTGTTGCTCGCCACAATATCCTCCGGCTTCACGGACGTGCGAAAGCTTAGTGTCCGCGGCGCCGTCCGATGTTCCAACCGCAGTCCATCTGCAGGGATTTGCAGCTCCCAGAGGGCACCATCGCCCCGCTTTCCATTATCCGCGTTGTCAGCAGAAAGCTCTGCTTGTCCGCCTGATCCTGTCATGACCACTAAGATCGGACCCCCAATGGTCGCTTCCGATTTGTTGGTTACCATGATATCGAATGTCACTAGACTCCCAAGACGATCGTATCTTACGTCGCTGACATGCCAGACGACTTTGTCAGAGATGTTCATCAAGCCGGCGGCGGTAGGGGTAGAGGCACCTTCAGTCGATACCCGCAACGATACGGCGCGTGTCCATAGATGCGTTGCGCCATTAGCCACTTCATTCCATGTGGGATGGAACACGCCATTTCGGTCCGCAACCAATCCATTGCCAGACGGAACGCCCCATGGGTTGGGACCGAACAAGAGGACTTTTAGTGATTCAAGACGGCGCGACGAATTCTTCCAAACAGGAGGGTAAACGAAAAGACGACGGTCGTCTGCCTGCTCTCCTTCCCGCGTTGGACTTATGAGTGAGTCGGGAGTCAGTGGAACTACTTTCGCGATAGACCCTCCGTCATCGAATGACACTCCAAAATAGACACTGTCAGCATTCTTGCCATACCACATAAATCCTAGAACACCGTTTCTGTTGACGGCAACTGAGGCGCTGTCCACACGCACATCCGATGCGTGATCTTGGGGGGGCATATTTATGGACTTGGCATTCCACGTATAGCCTTTGTCGCGTGAGGTTGCCAACATCAACTTACTTTCCACATTCTTCCCATAACGGGGTGTCCAGCAGACGTAAATCTCATCCGTTGCCTCATTCACGGTTAAGCTTATGGCTCCTGGTTGATCGAGGCTCTCGTGAACGGTAGATTTGTTCAATGTCTTACCCCCGTCTCTGGAAGTCCCCATTTCGATAGAAAAAAGTCGACTCTCCTTTCCTGATCCATGGTCAAAAACTACTTTGTCTCCAGGAAATATCGAGAGAGCCGTGCCATCGCTGAGCACAGCTGCCCCCTCCGCGTACTTGCCTGGAAACCTTACCCCGGCTTCGCCAGAGTTGAAGCTCCCACTCGTCAAGGTGAAATCCAGGTCGGCCCGGTCCCGGAGCGTAGCCAGATATGGTGTTTTATCCATCATCGCCCAGCCGCCGGTTGTTCCGTCGACGACGGTGTTCGCAAAGATATAGAGCGTGCCTCGCCGAGGTCCGCCACTGGCGTCAACTGCCATGGACGTATAGTCCATGAAACGATTCACTAAGATTGTCTGCCATGCGTGTCCGCCGTCAGCGGAACGGTAAAGATGGAGGTTGCCGTATTCGTGATGTGGCTCTCCGCGAGAGGTATCGGAAACTCCATCCGCAAAATAGGCTTGATGGCCTGGACCAAAGGAGCAAGACTCTTCGCTGACCCATTGGCTTTGTGCGTCGACGAGAGTTTCGTGCCATGTCCTTCCTCCATCGCCAGACTGGTAAACGTACCCTTCATATCCGGACCCCGTCCGAGGATCTGCTCGGTAGCCGCAAACAATTAAGTTATCCGCTGATTCAGGATCTGCAGCAATCATTACTTCTCCGTGATATCCAGAATCTGGCGGGTTGACGGGGATACGCGGCCCAAGCACCAACGCCCGCGGACCGTCGGGAGTGCTTAGAGTGTTTTCACTGACGTGGGTGTTCGCATCGGCTTGTTGAGCGAGAGCTGCGTAGGAATCTGCGGATAAGAATAAAATAATTAAGGTCCGCATCAGGAATGTTCCAAGCGATCTCATATGTTCTCCGCTCCAGAACAGCAAATTGATCACGAGTGGGACGAGGGTTGAACCAGTCCTAATTGTTTTGTTCCAGTTTGCAATCAGAAGATGAGTTTCAAGGCAAACTGCATGGAGCGCGGCCCGCCCGTTTGGTACAGCGAATTGAGTCCCCCCAGACTGTTGGCCAACGTGGCGGTAGCTTGGCCAAACGTGCACCCGGGCCCCGCTGAACAGTATGTGGAGTTGATTGTTCCGAAGTTTGGGTGATTGAGAACGTTGAATGCCTCAGCTCGGAATTGAAGTTTGAGCCTCTCGTAGATTGGGAACTCTCTCCGAACTGCAAAATCCACTTGCCAGGCCCCGAATCCACGCACAAAGTTCCGCGGCGCATTGCCCCCAGCGGTACCAGGGGGACAACTGTACGGGGTGCACCCAGTCGGGAGACTAAAGGCGTTCGGGTTTATCGCTCTGCCCCCGGGACAACCGAGGCCACTGGCATACACATCAGCGCACTCCTTTCCATAAATGTACAAGGGCTGACCGGGAATCTCGTTCAGGCCACCGTAATAAGTTTGACCGTTGGTGGGGTCGATTGTTAAGGCTCCTTCGAGTGGCACAGGAAATCCTGTCCGGGCTGTAAAACGGGCATCGACACCCCAATTTTGCAATAAAGCACGGGTAAGTTTACTTCGGGAGATGCTCGGGAGATCATACATAAGAGCGCCGCTTAGGTTGTGCCTTATGTCGAAGTCCGAATCGCCCCGTCGATAGGGTGCCACATAATTATATGAGCTGTAGTCAATCGAGTGTGCAAATGTGTATGAGGCAAGGGCTTGCAGCCCTCGACTCAACCTTTGTTGGTACTGGACTTGCAGCGCGTCATAGTCCGAAGTGAGCCCAGTTTGAAGGAAGTTGACTGACCCAAAATTTGAATTGAAGGTACCAACATTTACCTGGTTTACTTCCAACAGCCTTACTCCGTGCGAACCGACGTATGAAATAGTCAGCGTCTGTGACTTTCCCAAAGCCTGCTGAAGGCTTGCGTTCCACTGCACGGTATATGGCAGTTGCAGATGTGAAGGAAACGCGTACACCGAGCTATACGGAGCGATCGGCGGATTTACGATTGGGGGAGTCACCTCCACCGTTGACGCGGGGAAACTGGCGGGTGCCCCAAAGGCATTGCCAAAAAAACTATATGCTGAAAAACCCGGCCCTATGTAGCCATACGAACCTAGTTGTTGTCCAGTATCAAAGAAGATGCCCACTCCGCCACGCACCACGGTTTCAACACCCGGTGTGTTCCGCAATGTATACGCCGCGCCGAACCGCGGTGCAAAATTGAACCAACCTGTCTTCCACAACGGTGTGCCCTGCGGAGCCAATGACAAGGTACTCAGGGTATTGCCCGTCACTGTATACGGAAGATTTCCTTTTGGGGCACCTGGAGCCGGATTAACTTCCCACCGTAGGCCAATCGACAGGCTTAGCCTGGACGTTGCTCTCCATTGGTCCTGGGCGAACGCCGAGAAATTAGTGTAAACAGGATAGGCTGGAGCATACGATTCTCCAACACCCTCGTCCACGCTGTTCGCTTCGACAGAAGCCGCAGCGAAGTACGCATATACTGCCACCGGACTCGATTGGTACACGTGGGGAGCCAGCCTGCGATAGTCGAATCCAAACTTCAAATTATGCCGACCTCGCAACACCGAGAGCGAATCCAAAACGTTCCACTGCTTTTGTTCGGAGGATTGGGCGGATTCGACGATCTGCGGATACTCGGTGCCCAGGTACAAACCAACTCCGACGTAAGGACTCGGGTTGGCTTCCCTCGCAAATCCCTGCAGTTGCAGCAAACTTACCGCTGTCGCGCCCCCGAAGTTAGTGGGCGCAAACGAGAAGTCTCCTTCGTTCGAGCTATAATTTAGCCGAAACTCATTACTTAGACTGCTTGAGAACGAACTCGTTGCTCCGAACGTGTACGTTCGAGTTGTAAAGGCTGTTGAGGACAGATCGGATGCCACGCCTCCTGCACCCGTTGTTCCCTGTGCGACCAGACCCGAAGATGTATTGCTGAAGCGAAAGAAGAGCTTTAGCTTGTCAGTTATGAGGTGGTCGAGACGGATACTGGTTGCATTAATATGAGCTGGATTTGACCACGTTCCTATAAATTCAGCTAGCCCGGTACCAAGATCTTGGCCATTCGGCACCGGGAAGGCATTCAAGACTTGACTAAGAGGGGCAGGCATGTTTGCGCGAAGGTCAGCACTCGGCACGTAAGTTACATTCGCGGGTTGCGGCTGATCTAAACGCAAACCTTCGTAGGAAAAGAAGAAGAAAGTCTTTCCCTTTCCGTCATAAAGACCGGGGATCTCCACCGGCCCTCCAAGAGTTCCTCCGAAATCGTTCTGCCGTTCCGCAGACACAGGCAGCCCGAAGTAATTGTTGAACCAGTCGTTGGCGTCAAAAACGTTGTTGCGAAGGTAATCGAATCCAGTGCCATGCCATTGATTCGTGCCAGAGCGTGTTACGAACGAGAACTGCCCGCCCGGGTTGCGTCCGAATTCAGCAGAGTACGTTGAACTCTCAACCCGAAACTCTTCGAGCGCGTCCAGCGAAACCAAGCCCTGTGTCGTTCCGAGTGCCGTTGGCGCAGGCAGTGAACCGGTTGTCCCGGCGGCGTCAGGAAGCCCCGGAGAAATGCCGAGGTTAGCACTTACGCCGTCCACGGTGTAGTAGTTCGCTTCCGTACGTTGGCCATTCACGCTGAATTCACCTGAGAAACCGGTCGTCGCACCAGCTTGCGGAGTGCTGCTGACGACACCGGGCGTGAGCAAGATCAGGTCCTGCAGGCTGCGGCCGTTCAGCGGCATATTCTCGACGAATTGCCGGTCGACGACCGTGCTCACTGCGGCGTCCGTCGTGTTGATGTTGTTTGCGTCGGCTGTTACCGTGATTGATTCCGAAATTGTTCCTAATGCCATTTCGAAGTTGAGCTCAACCGTGTCCTGTATGTGCAAGACGACTCCTGTCTCTACGATCGTGCTGAATCCAGGCTTTTCCACTTCCACGCGATACGGGCCGGGTGGCAGCCCAGGGATTACATAGCTGCCTGCGTTGTTCGTCTTTCCCTCATATCTTACGTTTGTGCCCGTGTTGGTGACGGCGACATGGGCATCCACGAGCACTGCCTTAGAAGGATCGGTGATACGGCCGGTGATGGCTGCGTTGGTGGTTTGCGCGGAGGAAATGCTTGGACTCAACAAAATGCTGAGAGATAGGACCAACACAGCTAGCGTCCGGAACGATTTCACGGAGCCTCCTCACGATTGATCTTCCACCGCACACCTCAGCATTTAGCGGACGGAGCCAAGCTGTACCAGAATTCCGAACATTTTTTATTCAGTTGTAACAAAGCCGGCGTGGACGATTGGCCGAATGCCATTCGGAACTCCGACGAGTCGATTGTTTCCGTCTTTATCGAAGACACAATGTTTCGTGCGGCCCGCTCACGCTTAAGGATGATTTGTAGGAGCTGTTCGCAGATAGGCGTAGAGGAATGGCTTGCTCGTGGGCTTCGTGTTTGCTCCCTTTGGCTCGATCGTCACAAACACAGCATTGATGTTTTCGAGCGTGGCGGCGTCGTCGGACTTGAATGCCCAACGACGGTTGGCTTCATCGTCCATGTAGAAAACCCCGAGGTTCACCGGATGGGACTGATTCTCCGAAGGACTGCCCCACACCTGAACGGCCTTGGCGTTGCGATAGCCGGGCAACTGGTCCAGGTCGAAGGCGTAGAAGATCAGAGACTTCCCTTTGGTATAGAAAACGCGGCCAAAAGTTCTCCGTTTCGTACCGTTGCGGTCTACATCAAAAACATCCGCGATGTAGAGCTGGCGTGCCCCCATTAACTCGCGAATATCACGGTCGGAGGCAAGAAATTCCGTCTGTCGTTGAACCTTGCTGTTCGATTCCCGCAATTCTGCGGACAGCTCGTCAATCCTCGTTTCGAGGCTCGCTGCCTTGAGCAGCGCTCCCTGGCGTTCGTCTTGGCTGTGCACGAGGTCGTTGCGAACATTGCGCAGCAACTGCTCTGTATCCTCGAGTTGGCGCTGGAGAGCATCCCGCTGCCCCGAGAGCGCCTGGAGGCCGTCGGACTTGAGCTTATCTTCCAAAGCCAACTGTTGCATCTCGCCCTGCAGTTTGAGCTTCAGATTTTCCAGCTGTCCTACCTGCGTTTCTTGGCGACTGGATAGCTCCCGAAGATCTGTGATCGTTTTCGCATTCGTTGCCAATTGATCGTTCAGGGTTCGCCGTTCTGCTTGTAGGTCAGCCAATTCATTTTGACCTTTGAGGTCTTCGCCTCTGAGGTTGGCGGTTTCTTGTCGGACCGAGACTTTCTTAATCCCGAATTGATAGCCAGCTAGCAAGCTCAACAACACCAAGGCAGCTGTAGCTAAAAGACGGTTCGATATGAGATTGGGCCTGAGTCTGAAATGCGAGAAAGGCCGCCCGACAAGTCTTCTCTTCCCTTCTTCTGATCCTCGCGCTCGGCTGGACGCTAGATTTAGGAGCCGATCTTTCGCTTCCGCTTCATTCCACGAACTTGAATAGGTGGAATCTTCCCACGGGTGATCCGATGCTGCCACGAGCTTCGCCATGCCATCGGAGTTCAGGCTCTCGTAGTCGGCGAGGAGGGCCCGGCATTGCTCGCAAGATGTGAGATGACGATCGAGAACCGACCGCTCTTCCGATGACAGTGACCCCGTCACAGATACTGCACACAGTTCTGCGAACTTATCGGAGCAACCATATCGAATTTCGTTTTGGCCATTGATATTCATAGCCCCTTCTTTGCTTCGCACAGTCCCAGGGCAATTGCACTCTTCCGCAAACGCTCCAGACCACGATAAAAGTGGTGGCGCGTGTTTTCGAGCGTTTCACCGAGTTTCTGGGCTATCTCGCGGAGTTCCAAGCCTTCAAAATAGTAAAGATGAAGCGTGGCGCGTTGCTTGTCGCTCAACTCCTCAAAGGCAGTGAGGAGAAGTGCTCCAGTCAGACGTGCCGCTGACCGCTCTTCGAGGCGCGTGTCCTCCAGAAGAGCATTCTCCACGTCGTTCAGATCTGTACCACTGTAGAAACCTCGCCTCCCCAAGTGTGCGCGGCGGCCGCAGGCATGCCGGTAGGCGACCTGGACGATCCACGTGCGGGCTGTGCCCTTGCTGGCATCGAAGGTGTGCGCCTTTTCGAAGAGACGAAGAAACACGTCTTGCACTAGGTCTTCGGCCTCTCCGGCATCGCGCAGGATGCGAAGCCCGATTCCCAGAACCAGGCGAGCATACCGGCTGAATAAGACGGAGAGCGCTTCCAAATCACCTGCTTGCAGAAACGAAAGCAGGACCTCATCCGAGATCCGCGCGGGATCGTGAGAAACGTTCTCCTGCTTGGATGCGCCCAGATCCCCATGAGAGATAGGCAACCATGCCAACGGTTTCTGTGCGTCGGAACTCACGTGTCTTGTTGCCTGGGTGGGGAGCATCTTCGCTCACAGCGGCCCCACACGTGACCGAGAGAATACAACGATTGGTCAACACAATAAAGGCCATTTATGTATTCCTGGCCAAGAAAAATAGGTGAAGTCAATTGGTACAAGTTCGATCTCAGCACTTGCGTTTGACAACCTGATTTGGCCCCACCGCGATACTTACATTTGGCCCCACCTATAGTAATAAGGATGTCCGGTCTGTTCGGCAAAGTTCATGTCTCCAGC
>Ga0181539_1001518_pt1 | contig 25371 bp, 17 predicted proteins | sample PEATcosm2014_Bin_46_FD_119767 | JGI IMG/M metagenome (GOLD analysis project Ga0181539, IMG submission 119767) | Peatland microbial communities from MTU Mesocosm Facility, Houghton, MI, USA - PEATcosm2014_Bin23_60_metaG | ecosystem: Environmental > Terrestrial > Soil > Wetlands > Peat | place... | reverse complement strand
GGTATAGACCCCAGAATTAAACTGGCCTTGGAAATCGTAGAGAAAGAACTCGACCGGCCTCTCTTGGTGAACATATACAGCAGCTACGACGCCGCAACCGGCCATCGAACTTCACCGCCGGCTTCAATGTCCCCGAACCCACGGAGCCTGCCCCACCGACGCCTCCCCCCCAGGGCCCGGGCCGGCTGGCGCAGGCCGAGCGCAGCCCTCCGTTTTATTGCGGATCAGGCAAGGCGGTCCATGGTTAAGACGGATGAGTCGTTCAGACAGTAGAACCGGAAGCTTGACCAGCACCCCTGATCTGCGGGGCGGAGCGCTTCTTCAGCTCCTGCCTGAAGCGGACGGTAGCCTCGGCGGGTTGAGGTCGGATCAGCAGGTGAAAGTGCTCGGGCATTAACACCCAGCCGATCAGGAGGAACCCGGTCTCCTCGCGGAGTTGGCGCAGAGTCTCGACCCAGGTCCAGCAGAAGCGCGGACACCTAAAGAGCCGGCTGCGGCGATAGGTGCTGGTGGTGATAAACTGCAACTGGCCGGGCTCAAAATGGCGGCCATAGATCGGCATACAAGGAATATCGGCGGGTATGGTCAGAGAGGTGAACCGCAGAGTTGCGCTGTGCGCCAGCCGGCCGGTATGCCCTTAAGCGCAGCAGGCCGTATGGTTCGGAGGCATGGGTGTCCAAGGCGGTGGCACAGTTTGGATTGGAAAATACCATCGGCAACCCCTGGCGCCCCGAAAAGGGTACCTGACACCATTCCCCCCAGGCATTTCGTAGCTCGACCCGCGTGCGAAGTCAGGTTAAGGGATGTAATTCTGCGGATTTGTTCCGGATCAAGGTTAGCCTTGACCCCGCGTCCCCTTGGCTAGGTCTTGAAGTCGAAGGAAATAAATTCGCGACCTACCTGCCCTGCCGCCACGGTGCATCTAAAGTAACCCTTTTCAAGTGAGCCGTCCATGTTGGCTCTCCACTGCGAGAGGCAACGGTCCGTGGTGATTCCTGCCCCGCGATAGCCGCGCATCGTATACCCATGGAAATGACCGTTGATTATAGCTTTTAAATTGTGTTCCACGAACATTGACAACACCGCATCGGCGTTAGCGGCTTGGTACCGCACGCCGCTTCCCAAAGGTATATGTGTAAACAAGATGAGGGGCTCCCGCCGGTCTAGTTTCGCGAGCGTTTCATGTAACCATGCGAGGTTAGCAGCTTGAATCTGCACATTCTCCCATTTGGTCCCTTCCGTGCTGTCCAGCCCAACGAACTGCCAGCCCTTGTGCACGAACCACGCGTTGGCCTCGCGTTTCCCGAAGACCTTTCGATAACTTCGTAGGGACCCATCGCCACTATCTACGTCGTGGTTGCCGGGCACCAAGTGGTAAGGCTTGTGGAGACTCTCGAAGAAAGACTTCATAGCCCCCAGTTGTGTTACAAGACCTCCATCGACAATGTCGCCGGCGTGGAGAATGAAATCGGCAGCGCCCTCCGTGCCCTTTATTTGTTCGGCCAGTTGCTGGAAGTATTGAATATCTTTATCGTCTCGGAAATGCGTGTCATTCATTGCAACGAACTGAAATTGCTCACTCGGGTTTTGCCCTTCCAGCCCGCCAGGCCACAGACCCGCAGCCAGGAGTCCCGCCAGACCGGAAGTCAGGAATCCTCTGCGCCCAATCGTGTCCGCTCTCGGCGTTCGCCCAGGAGAAACCTCGTTTTTCCCTCCCGTATCCGACATCGGTTGCATACCTCCTTCCTTAGACCTCCTTGCTCCGCCCATGTCCATTAACACTGGGTTAAGCCAATCACACGTATTTTCCTAAAAGTATAGCTTCAGCGCAAATTGGATTTGCCTGGGGTCGTTGGGACTGTCACGGGTCGATGTGATCTTGCCGAAATTCGTAGTGTTAGTGAAAGTCAAGACGCCCGGTGTTGCAGGAACGCCGTAAGCTGAAAATCCCGGGTCCGCGAAGTCAGGGGTGTTCGGCAAGTTGAAAAATTCTGTGCGGAACTCAAGCCGACGCTGTTCCCCAATTCTGAACTGCTTGAATATTGAGAAATCGAGGCGGTGGATGCCAGGTCCAAAAACCTGACCTGCTTCTCCGCCGAGAGGTGCAAAGTTGGTTTGGCTGATGGCAGTGGCGACAGGGGGGTTAGCAAAAGCCGACGGGTTCATCCATTGATTCACATTATGCTTGCCTCCGATCGGGTTCTGTCCCGGAACGCCTAGTGCGTAACACCCCGAGCCAGCGGCGGTAGTAACGGTGCAGCCAATCGTCAGCGGCGGGCCGTCCTCAAGCGTTAAAATCCAGTTGAGGTTCCAGCCGCCAAAGATCTGGTTCGCCGCGCCGCTCAAGTTCCTGCCATAGCGCTCGCCGGATCCGATGGGAAGCCTATAGCTGCCACTAAAATGAACTGCCTTTTCAATGTCGAAGCCGGCGAGCTGGTAGTCACCTTGAATTCCGAAACCGGGAACCCACGGGGCGCGAAGACCTCCGAAGGTTCCGCTAAACAACGGATCGGCGGCGTCGGTCATATTCCTTGCATAAGTAAATCCAGCAAGGAAATCGAAGCCTTGGCTAAATCTGCGCTCGAATTGAGCTTGAAGCGAGTTGTAATAGCCATTTCCCTGCTGCGTTATGTCCGACCCGCCTCGTCCAAACTGCGGGAAGACAACGGCATTCTGTACGCTCGCGCTTGGTGGCAGGATGCTGGTGAGGGGGTTTGAGGACACGGGTACTTGTAAATGGCGAGCCCAAGAACCCACGTAGCCGACTTGAAAGGACTGGTTCGGAGTCAACGCATATTGCACTGTAAGGTTGGCGTCTTCCATGTACGGGGTAAGGAAATTAACCTGGTGGCCAACCCAGCCGATCCCCGACGGGTTCACGGACGCGGGAACAACCGACACGTTCAGGAGACCATTTTCGAGCAAACCGATCGAGTTGTTAGCGGTGATAGGGTGATCCGGATCCGGCGACGAATACGAGAGGGCAAATTGGAAAGGGTAATTGAACCCCAGGTTCGGAGACCCGCCGATGTTGTCAAGACCGTTGTGGAAGAGTCCGTACCCGGCACGCACGACAATCTTGGGGCCCAAACGATATGAGAGTCCAAAACGAGGCGCGAAGTTAGTAAATTGGGAGTTCACAAGGAGTTGGTTGCTCGTGGGAACCAGCGTAACGCCATCTTCTTGCATCGCGGCGAGAACGGGCTGAGGGAGAGCGAACCCGCTCCGTTGCTGGGGGACGAGTAGCTGCGCGCCCGCGAGGTTGGACCCTAGAACGAAGTTATCCTGGGCGTCGTGGTTTTCCTCCACCGCCTGAAAGTATTCCCAGCGCAACCCGACGTTTAGGCTCAATTTAGATGTAGCTCGCCAGTCATCCTGGAGGTACAAACCATAGTAGTCGCGACCATTGTCAACGGTTAGTAGGGGCGAATCGCCTACGCCGTCCGCTGCGCCGACATCGTTCACGCCACCCGGAACAGTTGAATTGACAGGCGTCAAAAGAAATTGGACGGGGCCCGTGTTTCCAGAGTTCTTACTCGGGACGTCTGTATAAGCCCCGCTGAAGCTAAAGCTACCATGGGGGGCCGAGGGTCCAATCCAGGGGAACGCGAGGCGCTGAAACTCAACGCCGGCTTTAAGCGTATGAGACCCGACAATCTTGGTGAGGTTTTCGGTGATCTGGGAGGTGGTACTCCAGCGCACGGAAGGCTTGTAGGTGCTACTGCCGAAACTCGTCAGGCCGGTAATGCTGAGATTGGGCAGTCCGCCGTTCCCTGCAAACTGGGGAATCCCTTGAATCCCATACTCTGCAGGAATCCCCATGGTGTTTGCGTACGGTTGAGGCCGGCCCCAATATAGCCGGCTAAATCCCAGGCGTGCCTCATTGATCAGAGACGGCGAAAAGATATGGGTCTCACTCCACGCCGCGTTCACAGCATTAAAAGCCTGACTTCCCTGACCGATACTGCCGCCATCCGCAATACCCGGGTACGGACCCGGGATAAATGCTGGATTATTGAAGTAGCTCACACGGGCAAACATCTGGTCATGAGCGCTAAAGTCCTGGTCCACGCGCGTGTCGAAGGAGTTGGTGGTAGAGCTTGTGACTGGCTCTGTCACTGCGTTGGTGAACAGAGATGATGATGTGGGCAAAGGCAGGAGGTTCAGAAGCCGCACGGCGTTCGGGTCCAGGCGGCTGGTGGGGACTTGATTTCCGGCGAATGGATCACGCACGTAGCCGCTGCTCGTAGCTACCAAGCCCGTGACCGCATCCGCTTGACCGGCGGTCACCGGACGAGTTGTGGCCGGGTCAAAGATCGTCCCAAGCGGAAACGCCCGCCCAAGATCATCTGTCTGGCTGCCGCTCTGGCCGGCGATCAAGCCAGAGAAATTGGTATATCCGCTGTTGCGTTCTGCGAGCGTGGGAACAGTGTTAGTCCACACATTGCCCTGGCGAAGTCTTGTGCCTTGGTAATCCCCGAAGAAGAACGTCTTGTCCCTCCCGTTGTAAACGTGCGGGATCATCACCGGACCGCCCAGCGTGAACCCGAACTGGTTCTGCCGGTACTCCCCTTTTCTTATACCCGCCGCGTTCTCAAAGAAATCCGCAGAATCCAGCGCGTCATTCCGAAGGAATTCCCAGACATCGCCATGGAACTGATTCGTCCCGGACTTAGTCGTAGCGTTCACGACTGCCCCCGCGGCGCGACCGAACTCCGCGCTATAGTTGCTGGTCTGCACCTTGAACTCTTGAACAGCGTCGACCGGAGGGAGGACGACGTAAACCTGGCCGTTCGTCCAACTGATCGATTGGTTGTTATTATCTATCGCGTCCAGTAAATAGTCGTTTAGTTCGAATCGCGTGCCGTTGGCGGTGAAACTCCCAGTAGCGTTCATCCCGCGCGGATTGTCCTGGACTTGGGTCACGCCGACGGTGAGTTGTGCGAGGAAGGTGAAGTTTCGGCCGTTGAGCGGCAGATCGTTCACCTGTTGCTGGCTCACTACCTGCCCCACCATCGCGGTTCCCGTCTGGAGCAAAGGCACCGCTCCCGTCACCTCCACGGTTTGGGCCACTGACCCGACTTGAAGTATGGCATTGATGACCACGTCTTGCTGAATGTTTAAGGGGATGCCTAACTGTAGGAATTTCGCGAAGCCGGCGGCCTCTATCTCGACATTATAGGTGCCCGCTTTAAGGCCTGGGAACATATAGTATCCGGTGGCGCCCGTCTTCATGACCAGCCTGAGGCCCGTGCCCTCATTGGTCAACGCGACTGTGGCTCCTGGAACCACGCCCCCGGACTTATCACTCACCATCCCCGAGATTCTTCCCGTGTCAACTTGGGCTCGAAGAGGGGCCACCGATGATATGACCAAGAGACACAGGACGGCAAAACCCCCTATCGAGGCAAGCTTCCCAATTCGGGTACGCTCGCCGTTCTCAAGTGATCGTTCGAAAATCCCACGCTTATGCCACGCTTTTCGCGAATCCATGAAATTTCCTCCTTTTCTACTTTCGGGGCGGATGAGTTGACTCACTACGTATGCCGCTCAGGAGGGGCGATTGTGCCAAGCATAAACGAGTTGAAGAGTTGGGCTCCCTTCGGCGTTCCCAAGAAACCCCGGGTGGTCAGGTCAAGGTGAAAAGTCGGAAAATTGAAAAGTTGAAGAGGTGAATTCCAAATCGCGAGTTCCTATGGGTGGTTGGCATTGCCCCCCAGGAACGCGAAGAGAATCCTCTCGCCGAGCGGTTTGCTGCCAGCCTCATGACGCTGGAGAGTCACAAACACGGAGTCGATTTCGGCGAGCTGCTGTGGGTCGTCTATCTTCAGCGCCCATCTCCTTTGGTCCTTGTTATCCGTATACAGGATACCGAGGTTCCTTACGGAGGTCGGTTCGCCCAGCCGCTCGCCCCAGACTTCAAAAGAGTAATTTGCCTTGGTCAACTTCCTTTCGTCCAGGTCGTAGGCGTAAAAGATGAGGGACTTGCCTTCTGTGTAGAAAATCCTCCCAAAAGACTTCGGCTTGCTGCCTCTTGCGTCCACGTCATGGACATCGACGATGTGAAGATTCCGTGCACCCATAAGGTCCCTAATATCGCGTCCCGCGGCGAGCAATTCCCTTTCCTGGGTGATAGTGGCCGTCTGCAATTTGAGTTGGTCCGAGAGCGTGCCCACCTCCGCCCTCTCGGCGGCCATCTCTGCTTCCATCTCCGACCCACGGACTCGTGCCCCTTCCAGCTCCGCTTGGGTTCGGGCTAGAAGCTGTGCATTGCGAACATTCTGGCTCGCCAACTGCCCGTTGAGATCGCTCAGGCGATTGAGGGACTGTTGAAGAGCGGGTCTTTCCGCTCGGCCAGCCTCGAGGTCCTTTTCCAGCGCGACGATCCGCAGGAGCGTTGTGGCGTTCTCACGTTGCAGCCGGGAAACAGTTTCGTTCGAAGCCTTAAGGGTGGCCTGAACCTCCGTGAGCTTTGCCTCCAGCTTGTCGCGGTCGGGACCTTGGGCGGTCAGGACTCGCTTCTCTGGGGCTTGCGTTGCGGTCTCCGGGGGGCGTATCGAGCCACGGTGGCCAGTGTGGTAGCCAATCCCGGCCATGATCATCCCCAGCACCGCGGCCGCCGCGACCCAGCGGTAGGGAGGCGCGAGGCGGTACACTTTTCGACTCTCGCCGCCGTAGCGATTCTCCAGGCCGGGTGAAAATCCAATCCCCTCGGCGCGCGCCCGTTCGATAAATCGCTCTTGCAGGCCTCCCTTTTCTATGTGGCGTACCAGGTCGCCATTCATCTTATCGCGTTCCTCCGCCGCCAATTGCTGTAGAAAAGAAGAGAACTCCTCGTGGGCCCCCTGACAAGACGGGCAGTGCTCTACATGCTCAATCATCCGCTGGTATTCATCGGATGAAAGCCGGTTCGTATCGGCTGGCGCACCCACATCCTTAAATGATTTTGGCTTCCGCATCGATAGTCCCTCGACGAGCGATTTCGTATTTCGCCTTCCTGGTCCGCTTGCTGCTCCCGTTGCCGTTGTTATGCAGCAACAACGACCGCAGACGGTGAAGCGCGCGGTAATAGTGATGCCTCACGTTTCCCAGGGAATCTCCTGTCCTCTCGGCGATGTCTTTGAGCGGCATGTCCTCGAAATACGCCATGTGCAACACAGTCCGCTGGGAATAATTCAGGCTCTCCAACCCCTCCCGCACCAAGCAGCGGGCTTCGGGAAGATTCAGCAAGCCCGGCGCCGCGTCCCCGGCGGAGCGCTCTGTGGAAATGGATGGAGGGGATCCTCGTTGACTTCGCTCGTAGAAGCCCCGTACCTTGAGATACTCGAGGCGATTCAAGCTACGGTGATACGCGTACTGGAGAAGCCATACTTTGACGGTGCCCAGCCTGGCGTCGAATTGTCCCGCCACGCCATAAATTTCGAGGAAGATGGATTGCATCACATCTTCCGCCTCTGCCGGATCGCGGAGGATCTTGAACGCCACACTCAGAATAAGCCGATGATAGCGGCCGAACAGCACGGCGAGTGCATCGCTGTGTTTGGATCGGAGATGCGCCAGTAAGTCGGGGTCAGGCAACCTGCTCAACTGCTCGAACGAAAGCCCGCATGGTTCCTTAATTTGCCCATCGCTCAATTCCATAAATAGATCCTTGGACGCTCCCACAATCCTCACGGGAACTTGTGGGACGCGCCATTGCTCAAAGGCATCCCGGGCCAAGGTATAACACACTTCCACAAAAATTGCGCATGCCTCAACCAGACTTTATTTTTGGTGTGACCTGGTACACGATGAGGAGGTGAAAGGCATACTAAAAATGCGACCAAAGCGACGGTCTGCCGCGTCTATCGGGGTTTCGGATTAGGGCGGGTGGGCACGAACAACGCCCTTCTGTGCGCAGGCATTTTTCAAGGCCGGAGGGCTCGAGGAACTGTGCTCAGGACCAATCCGCGCACTTCCGAAGCCAGACCTATACGCAGTAGACGGGAGCCAGGATTCAGGAGTCAGCTTCGAACACACCGCGCGCGAGGCGGTCGGCCACGGTGTCTACCCTACAACGTTTTGTCCCTGTCATGGCGCGTCAGGATACGACCTAGATAGTGCCGACGCGCCCGCGTCCCATATCTCAGCTCAAGCTTCAATCGGCGTCCTCCGTAGGCCCGGTGCGCCGAACATCGCCGTAGGGCGGGGATGATCGCCCAGCACCACGAGGCTTTCGCTTAAGGCGGCATTCCCTATTCCACAAGATTCACGCCCGTGTTACCATCCCCTTCCGTTATCGTCGCACGGCCCGCCTGCCCCGGTGATCCGGAGGGGCGGTCATGCAGGCACAAGCCAGCGCCCGTGCTACGACGCACTGACTTAATCTGGAGGTCGAATATGGATTTATCCAAAATGACGCGCCGGGATTTCCACAAATCCACGACGCTAGGTGTGACGAGCTTGGCCCTTTCGGCGGGCCCCGCCGTTCGGAACGTAATCGGCGCCAACGACCGCATCGGCATCGGCCTGATTGGCTCCGGCAATCAAGGTGGGTTTGACTTTGGGGCGATGATGCGCACCGGGCAAGTAAGTCCCATAGCGGTGGCCGACGTGTACGATTTGCGCGTCGCCCAGACGCTCGACGCGGTGGGCACGCCGCCCGGCAAGACGAAGGGCTACCATGACTTTCGCCAGCTCCTGGAGCACAAGGATATCGATGCCGTCGTCGTGGCCACGCCGGAACACTGGCACGGCATCCCCATGATCATGGCGTGTGAGGCAGGCAAGGATGTGTACGTCGAAAAGCCCACCTCGCACACGGTTTACGAGGGCCGCAAGATGGTGGAGGCCACCAACAAATACAGCCGCGTGGTGACGTGCGGCACACAGCAGCGCTCGGGCGAGCATTACCAGAAAGTCGCGGAAATGATTCGCGGCGGCAGGATCGGCAAGGTCACCTTTGTCGAGGCTTGGCTCCATGGCGGCGGATTTACGCGCGAGAACCGGAAGCAAACCCCTCCGCCCGATAGCGATCCTCCGCCGGGATTCGATTGGGATTTCTGGCTCGGACCCGCGCCCTACCATCATTTCAACCAAAGCCGCCGGGGATTCACGGGCTTTTGGGAAACCGGTGGCGGCGAAACCACCAACTGGGGACCGCACTTGATGGACGTGATCCATTGGGCAATGCAAGTGGACGCCCCGCTGACGGTCTCATGCAGCGGAGGTCGATTTGCCAGCCAGGGCATCTACGAAACCCCCGACACGCTGGAGGCCATTTACGAATACCCTCCCTGCCCGCTCAATTCCGCCGGCTTTCTGGCCCGCTTCTGCTACCACCTCGGACGGGGGCCGGACGAACATTCGTATGGAACGCAGTTCTACGGAACGGATGGTACGCTGTTCATCAACCGCGAAGGCTATACCATCTGGCCACCCGCCCCCACCTTCGATAAGTGGGAAACCTTCGGCCGGACGGACATTGAAAAGGGCGATGGCACCGCCCAGCACCAGCCTCATGTGGTCAATTTCCTGGAGTGCGTAAGGTCGCGGAAGATGCCGAACGCCGATATGGAAACTACCCACCGCACCACCAGCTCTTGCCTCATTGCCAACATTTCATTGCGGCTTGGGCGGAAATTGCGGTGGGATAGAGAGAAGGAACTTTTCATCGAGGACGCCGACGCCAATAAGATGTTGAATGAAGAGCGCCGGGCGCCGTGGAATGTGATTTGAAAAGCAGTCGATAGTTGACAGTTTATAGTCGATAGTTGGCAACGTGCATTGGCTGCTCAGAGCCCCTCTTCGTCGACTGTAGACCATCGACTTTGACCATTAACTATCGACTATCAACTGTCGACTCTCAGCCGTCGGCTGTTAGCTAAGGAGGATCCCCAACATGAAATTCGGCGTCAATACCATGGTTTGGACCACTCAAGTGGGAGAGAAACAGGACCCGCTATTCGCCCGCATCAAGGAATGGGGCTTTGACGGAGTCGAACTCTTCCTCTCTCCCGACGAGCCCGCTGACATTCCCGCGGTCAGGGCCACGCTCGATCGGTTGCAATTGGAACGCACCACGTGCTCCGTGCTGCCACGCCACGCCAACCTGGTCAGTCCCGATGCGGCCACCCGCGCGCAAGGGGTGGAATTCTTGAAAAAGTGTATCGACCGGACGGCGGACTTGGGCGCGCGCCTGATCTGCGGCCCCTTGTACGCCGGCTTGGGAGTTATGACCGGAAGCCGGCGCACCGAAAAAGAGTGGAAGTGGGCCGTCAAAGGTCTGCGCGCAGCCGCCACCCGCGCGCAAAAACGCGACGTGTGCCTTTGCCTCGAGCCGCTGAATCGCTTCGAGACGTACTTCCTCAATACCCTCGAGGACGCCGCTCATCTGGTTCACGACGTGGGCGCGCCCAACGTGAAAATCCACTTTGACACTTTTCACTCGAACATCGAGGAACAGCATCCGGCCGAGGCCCTGCGCGCGGTGGCCAAGGATTTGGGGCACGTTCACCTTTCTGAAAACGATCGCGGCATACCGGGAACCGGACACGTCGATTGGAAGGGCATTCTCAAAGTGCTGAAGGAAATTGGCTACGATGGCTGGCTGACCATTGAATCCTTTGCCCAGCCGGAGCCCGCGCTGGCCGCAGCCGCCGCCATCTGGCGCGACCTGGCACCCTCGGGCGATGACTTGGCGCGCCAGGGATTGCACTTCACGAAAAGTCTGGCGCGAAAATTGGGGATTCATTAGGAGCGGATTGAGGCGCGCTGTAATTGAATACCTTCGCTCGACGCAGCAGCCAAAGAGGGCACCCTATTGTGGATAATCCGCTAATGCCCAACAATAACCGCTAATGGCAGGTCGCAACCAAAGGACAATTTGTCCCTCGCCACGCGGGTTGAATTCATCAAGGAGATTCCTATGTCTTCCCCTTTTAGAAGATCGATTCAAATCCTCCGCCGGGCCGATGCTGTTGTCAGTCTTTTTGTCGCATTCTTGGCCCTCGTATCTTGCCTCGTGTGGATTTCCGGACGCGTGAGCGCGCAGGGCTCGGAGGAAGTTCCTTTCTATAAACACACCATTGACTTGGGACAAAGCGAAGCGGCCGAAGTCGCCGACGTAAATCAGGACGGGAGGCTCGACATCATTTCCGGCGAGAACTGGTACGAGCAAACGACGCCGGGCAAGGATGGGCCGCGTTGGATCAAACACCATTTCCGCGACCTGCCCTTCATTGGCGGCTACCTGGAAGACTTGGGCGACCTGGCGATTGACGTGAACGGTGACGGCTACCCCGATGTGGTGACCAGTTCCTACTGGAGCACGCCTCTGGCTTGGTGGGAGAACCCCGGCAAGTCGAACAAGCCCTGGGTGAAGCACGTCATCGAGACGCGCTCGCCCGTGGAGTTCTCGTTTCTGGTGGACATCCTGAACACTGGCAAGCCGCAACAACTCTTGCCGCAATTCGGCGACAGCAAATTCCCGCTGACCTGGTACGAAATCGTCGGCAAGGGCGAGGACGCGCACTGGGTTGGACACGTGGTCAGTCCCCGGAGCTATGGGCACGGCATCGGCGCGGGAGACGTCAACGGCGACGGGCGCACGGACATCATCACGCCCAAGGGATGGTTTGAAGCTCCCCCCGACCCTCGCAACGGCGAGTGGGTCTTCCACGCGTTCTTGAGCGCGGATAGCGGCCACCCCGAAATCGACTTGGGAGCAACCGGATTCATCTACACGATGGACGTGAACGGCGACGGCTTGCCGGACCTCGTCACCACCCTCGGCCACGACTACGGAATTTTCTGGTACGAACAGAAGAAGGACGCGCAGGGCAACCGCACCTGGGTGAAACATGTCATCGACGACGCCTGGTCGCAGGCGCACGCCTTGACGATCGCTGACCTCAAGGGCGATGGCAAGCCGGTTCTGGTCACGGGCAAGCGCTACTACGCGCACGAGCACGATAAAGGCGCCAACGAACCTCTCGGAATTTATTGGTATGAAAGAGTCCAGACCGCATATGGACTGGCTTGGCGGCGGCATATCATCGACTACAGCACGCGGACCGGGGCGGGGATGCAAGTTTGCGTCGTCGACATCGACAAAGACGGCGACCTCGACATCGTGGTCGGGGGAAAAACCGGGCTCTACCTCTTCGAGAACATGACCAAAGGCCGGAAAGTGCCCCTCACCGACGTGATCGCCGCCCCAGGGCGATGACCGTGGCACAGCCGCTCCTGGCTGTGCGCTGCACAGGCTGCCAGCCTGTGCCACCACGCCGTTCGTCAAAAACAGGCTCATGGTCTTGGAAAATTGGCCGATAAACGATGCGGGGGAGTGTCGGGTGCACAGCGAGGGAGGCGTGAGAAACGGTGGCACAGCCACTCCTGGCTGTGCGCTGCACAGGCTGCCAGCCTGTGCCACCACGCCGTTCGCCAAAACAGGCTCATGGTCCTGGAAAATTGGCCGATAGTCGATACGGGGGAGTGTGTCACGGGGGGCTAGGGCGTCGGCGCCGCGGCCTGTGGCCGCAACCCATCATGTTTTCCGGGGCACGCCAAGGCGTGCCCCGGACGTAGCGGCGGGTTTACCCCGCCACAGGGCGGCGTACCGCCGCCCCGGGGCGATGAACGCCGTGCGGCAGAGCCGCAAACAACGCGTCTCGTAGGGGCACCCCTCGTGGCTGCCCTTGTGGGGGGCACCCACGGGGTGCCCCTACGTCTTTCGCACCTTGCCTTTTGCCTTTCTTTTCCGGCTCTGCCGCTCGGCTATGAAAATGGACGTGCCAAAGGCACCTTGGACTGCGGCGGCTCGACGCCGCCTTTGACAACGTGCTTGGACTGTGTCGTGCAGCCGCCTTGGTCATCGTCCTCCCCGTTATTCCAAGGCGGCGTCGAGTCCGTCAACTGACGGACAGTCCACGGTGCTTCGCGCATTTTCATGTACAGCGGGCGGCAAACCAGCCAAGTGGATCGCTTGGAACTCGCGGCACGGCGTAGCTGAAAGTCTGGGCCCTCCCGCCCCGGCAATTTGATTCATCTTCTAACCTGAAACCACCGATAAACGATGTGGGGAAGTGTCGGGGGACCTACGAGGGGGCAGGAAGGGTAGGCACCGCCAATTTCAGAGACTCGCTTCGGCGGCGACCTTCGGTTGCTCGACAGGTGAGTTCAACGGTGGCTGCACCGACGCCCACAGTGTTATAGTCTGCCAGAGGTTTTCGTGTGAGCGCGAAAGCGGCGGAATTCAACTCGGAAGAACTAGCCCTCTTGCATCGCGTGGCCCGAGCTTTGCTCAGCGAGCGTGAATACGGTGAGCTTTTGGCCGACCTGCTCGACACCACCATTGAGGGTCTGCGCGCCGAGCGCGGATTCGTGGTCGTGCGCGAGGGGTCCCCGAACGAATCCAGGTTTCGAGCCACAGTGGCGCGCAATTTCAAGAGCGAAGCGCTGACCCAAGCGGAAGAAGAAGTCAGCGGATCGATCTCCGCCGCCGTCCTGGAACACGGCCGCGCCATGCTCATCGGTGACGCAATGCTGTCAGAGCGGTTCGGGAAGCACTCCAGTGTGAAGCGCCTCGGCCTGCGCTCGGTGCTCTGCGCGCCGCTGGTGGCTTCCAACCAGGCGTTTGCCCTCATCTATCTCGAGAATCGCGACATCACCAACCGCTTTGTCGACCGCCAGCGCGAACTTCTGGATGAGATTTGTCGGATGGCGGCGCCGCGCCTGCGATCCGCTGTGGCGATCGAGTTGGCGCGCAAGCGTGCGCGGGAAATGGAATCGTCTCTGGGTGAGACCGACGGCATTCTAACCGCCGACGCGGGCATGGCGGCGGTTCTCGAAACCGTGCGGCAGGTGGCTCCGACGGAGCTGGCGGTGTTGATACAAGGCAAGACGGGCACCGGGAAGGAGCTGATCGCACGGGCGCTTTATCGCCAGAGCGCCCGGGCCAACGGACCTTTCGTGGTGCTCAACTGCGGCGCCATCCCCGCCAGCTTGATCGAGTCGGAATTGTTCGGCTATGTGCGAGGCGCGTTCACGGGCGCGAACCAGGATCGCATCGGCCTCATCGCCTCCGCTCATCGCGGCACTTTTTTTCTCGACGAGGTCGGCGAGCTGCCCCCGGAACTCCAGCCTCGCCTGCTGCGCGTTTTGCAATCCGGCGAATTTTCACGGGTGGGCGCGGTGCGGCCTGAGAAAGTGGACATCCGCTTGCTTGCCGCCACCAATCGCGACCTGGAGCGCGAAGTGGAAGAAGGCAGATTTCGGAGCGACCTCTTTTACCGAATTTCCGCCATCACCCTCAAAATCCCGCCCCTGCGCGAGCGGCCGCACGACGTCCATTTGCTGGCCGATCACTTCCTGCACGACTACGCGGCGCGTTATGCACGCGAGGCTCCGCGCTTGTCGGGTGAATGCCTCGCGGCGCTCTCCGCCTGGGCGTTTCCAGGAAACGTTCGCGAGCTGGAAAGCGAAATTGCGCGATTGGTGGCCGTCTCGCCGCCCGGCGCCACGATCGAGCGGAGTGCGCTGAATGAGCGCATCCGCGCCGGCTGCCGGCCCGCAGGCACGCAACAAAACCAGGGGCAATCCACGCCCGGCGCCGGCGGGTCGCCACCCATGTCGCTCGCGGAAATGGAGAAGCAACTCATCCTCTCCGTCCTCGCGCACACCGGTGGCAATCGCACCCGCGCCGCGGAAATCCTCGGCATCAGCCGCGAGGGCCTGCGCACCAAGATGCAGCGCATGGGGATTTCGGAAGCGTAAGGGAGCCCTGGGGGAGCCCCGAAGGTTGGAAACGGTAGGGGCACGCCATGGCATGCCCCTACGCCCGTCGCCGGTCGCGAAGCACCAAGAACAGATTTACAGCAAACAACACCGCTGGGGCCAAGTACACCCACACCCAGCTTGGCTTTAGCAACCTTACGATATCAGCAAAGCTGTTGCCGATCGGCACACCGTAATTGCTCGACAAATTGGGAGCGGCAATCATGCTTATAAAATAGGAAGTCCCGGAACGGGCGATGAGCAAAGACTGCAAAACAAAGTAGATGAAGGCAGCCATGGCTAACCCGCCGAGGACGCCCCACGCCATGGAGGTCCCTGGGAGAAGGACTTCCCATACGGTGTGGAGCCTTTCCGGAGGGACACTCACCTCGCGCGAAGGAATAAGGAAAATGAGCGCGACACAGTAAATGATCAGAACTGAAACCAATAGGGAGGGGATCTTGCTTGCGATCACTTCGCCCCAGTTACCAGTGAAGTCAAGGATCGATCGGAAACTGAAGGCGAAACTCTCTCCGTAATATGGGCCTTTCATGGCCCTCAGGCAAACGGTGAGCCGAGAGCCGCCCAGAAACGCTGCTTGCATCGCGGATTCCCCGGGCGGGGCGAGCATGGGCTTGCCGGGCAAGTACCTGTCGTGCTGTTCCGTCCAAAAGTCCGCAGGGGGGCGATCGAGGTTGAGCGCCGGTTCCGCCAGCTTTGGATCAAGCTCCAAGGCTCGGGTGAAGGCTGCGCGCGCCTCATCGTCTTTCCCCGCCTCTTTCAAGATTACGCCAAGATTGTTCCAACTCTGGGCGAATTGAGGGAGGTGTCGATAGAGTTCGGCCGCCTTATCGGTCTGGCCGTCCTGCTGATATGCGAAGGCCAGCATCAAATCACGCTCGGGGCTTGCAGGTAGTCCATACGGCGGACCACTTTGGAAACGAGCGATGGTCACCGGGCCGCCGAAGCTGCCCGCGACGGCGCTGATGGGTAAGGCAGCCCTTCGTAAGATCGCTTCAACGTATTGAGCGGTCAGCCCGATACCAATCCAGGCAGTGAAAACGACAATAATAAACGCCACGCGTTCTCGGCGCGACCAGTAATGAGCATTGAGGAAAGCGCCGATTCGCGAGATGCCGACCGACCTCCTCCCGGCAGCGAGATCTAATTTGCCTTGCGGCCGATATCGCCCGTAAGTGATGGTGGCGCAAAAGAAGACAGCTAGAATGCAGGCCACCGTGCCAATAAGGAGAATGTCCACAGTGGGTCCTGCCAATCCGCCGAGCCGGCGGTTTTGAGAGGCATCCTTGGCTCGCGCGCGCCAGAGCCGGGCTTCATCGCTTAATCCGTGGGCAAGCAAGTAGTCCGCATAGCCACGCCAGGCGAGGCTCGCCCCTTGCCCATAAGGCATCAGTTCGTACATTTGCTCAATTAGTTCTCTTCCGTGGGGAGTAGCCACGTTCCCCCAATCCCCACCGTGGGGCGCGTAGATAAACATGCGACAGATCAGAGCCTCAAACAATCTTGGGTCGTTGCCGCGCTCCCAGAAATCCTGATAACCGCGTTCGAAAGCCTCACGCGCCAGTTTGGGTTCACCGATGGAGTCCAGATAAGCAGATATGGGGAGCCGTTCCGTGAAGTCGGTTGATTTTACCTCCAGCGATTTTTCAAAAACCTCGTCCGCCCGCCCATCACCGATGTCCCGTAGGACTTTACCCAAAGCGACCTGAGACCAGGGGCTCAGGGGGTCGCGCTGGACCGCTTCTTCAAGCTCGGGGATGAGTTTCTTGGCTTGTTCGGCCGTGACCCTTGCACCCGTAGTTCCTGTGGAGAGATTGATCAAAGGCCACCGGTTACTTACCTCGAAGATTGAAGTCCGATAAAGCCCCAAGGAATCCGCGGGCCAATAGGGGACGCGAGGGGCGCTCGGATCGAGTTCCAACTTGCGCCGGAACTTTTTCACGTCGTAGTGATCCTCCACTTCGACTTGCACCTTGGCGCCCTCGGGAACAAGAGCCACGATCTCCGTGGGAAAACGCCATCGGCCGATGACCTCACCTCTCTCGGTGTCAATCAACCGCAGCCATGTGCCCTGGCTGTACCAAGCGCGATTTCCTTCACCCAAAACAAAGAGAGGATTCAGCGGCGTAGGAGTGTAAAACTGGCGGGCGACGCCGTAAGAGAGGCACCAAGCCTCCTTGCCCGTTCCGCCCGTGATTTCCACAACGGTGTCAGAAACCTGCTTCATCTGCGGTTCAATTGCCATGGCGGGGGTGACCGCCCAAAAAGCTGTCAGCGCCGCCAGAAAATTTGGCACCAGGAACCGAATCACGTGCCGAACCGTTTGGTTTCTCAAAGGAATCCCTCGAATCGCCGTTCTTTCCTTCCTGCTCCCTTGGACCAGGAGGGCATTTCAGTTGCCAATCGGTCGTTCGTAGGAGCGGGTTTGAAACCCGCCCCCAAATGATTATTTCGTCGCCAGCGCCTGGCGAAGCTCTTGCGCGATCTCTGCCGCCGCCTTCTGCTCGCCGCTCAACACGTCTTCGCCTTCCACGGTGAACGTTTCACTCCACACCTGGAAACCGGTACGCGCATTGACGAGCTCGACGTGTACCTTGAATCTGCTGCCGTAACTTCGCACACTTCCATCGAGCACCGCATCCACGCCGAGCTGCGCTCCAATGTCGCTGGGCTTGACCGAGCCCCCCAATTGCAGGACGCTCTCGTGCGAGGCAATTTGCAGTCCCGTTTTCGAAAGCGCGGTGTCCAATTCTTCCGGCAATTCTTGCGCCACGGTTACGGCGGTCTGGTCCTCGGCTGCCGTGCGGAAATTCATCACCGCCATCGACCGGACCGGGGTGACGAGGTTCCCGCCGGTTGGCGACGATCGTGAACGCCGCGCGGCCACGGAAAGAATCACAGCAATAAGCGCCACGCCCACAGCCTGCATCCAGCGCGACTTCTGTCGAACCACCGGCCGGGCCTCCGCCGCCCGCGCTGACGCCTCTTGTGCCGACAGCGCTTGCTTCAAATCGGCTGAGAGTTCTGCGCCCGAGGGATAGCGCCGGCTGGAATCTTTGTCGAGCGCGCGCGCCGCAATGGCACTCACCGCCGGTGGTACTGCCGGGGACTTGGCGCTGACGCTCGTGGGCTCCCTGTTCAGGATGGCGGTTAGAGTGTCCACCGCGGTATCAGCTTGGAAAGGATGCTCTCCGGTCAGCAGCTCGTAGAAGATGATCCCGAATGAAAACACATCGCTGGCAGGGCTCACCGGGCGCCCGCGCGCTTGCTCGGGAGACAGGTAAGTGAGCGTCCCCACAATGGTGCCGCTATCGGTCGCCACGCTCCCGGAAGCGGGGGAGGCGGCGCCCTTTTCCCCCCACGGAACCACTTTGGCCAAGCCGAAATCCATCAGCTTCACCAAGCCATCAACGCGGAGCATAATGTTTTCAGGCTTCAAGTCGCGATGCACGATGCCCACGCGGTGGGCGGCGGCCAAGCCGGCTACAATTTGTTGGGCGATCTCCAGGGCCTCTTCCGTCGGCAACGGGGGCCGCTTCAGCCGCGCACGCAACGTTTCACCCTCCACATACTCCATGGCCAGGTAGGCGGAGTCCGCGCCTTCACCCACTTCAAAAATCGTGACAATGTTGGGATGGTTCAAAGCGGAGGCGGCTCGCGCCTCCCGCAGCAAATCGCGAACCGGGGAAGATCCGGGGCGCTCGGCGGCAATAAACTTCAACGCCACCACGCGATTCAGTCGCGGGTCGCGCGCTTTCCAAACCTCTCCAATGCCCCCCGCGCCCAGTTTTTCCAGCAGGACGTACACGCCCACCTTTTGTTCCGGGGTGTGGGCAGGCTCCGGGGGGCGCGCCGGGCCATCACTCGTGGCCCACCCAGCGGACAGGCGGTTGGCGTCCTTTACCGAGTTTTCCATGGCACGCAAGCCGGCGCTGAAATGACTCCGGGAAAATTAGGGGCAATTATAGGGCCAAAATGAACAGGCTACTAGTGCTTAGTTGCATAAGTAAGCGTTAATATGGTAGACTTGCCGCCATGAGCAAACACGCGGCAAGCCTTAACCTGACCCAACAAGAGAAAAATACCTTGGAGGAATGGCTGCGCGCCGGGACGGCGGAACAGCGCATCGTCGAGCGCGCGCGCATTATCCTGATGGCGGACCAAGGCTTGACGACAGAGCGGATCGCCCGCGATTTGGACACGCGCCTGGCCCGGGTTTCCAAGTGGCGGCAGCGATTTTTGCGCTGGCGCCTCGACGGCCTGCAGGACCGACCTCGGCCCGGCAAGCCGGCTCGCTACGACCGGAGCACCGAACGACGGATCCTGGAGCAGCGGGATCAGCCTCCTCCCCCAGGCCAAGCGACCTGGACGGGCGGGGCGCTGGCCCACGTGCTGGGGATCAGCGATGATCAGGTGTGGCGGGTTTTGCGGAACTACGGCATCTCGCTGCAGCGCCGCCGCAGTTGCTGCATTAGCACTGACCCGGAGTTTGCGGCGAAGGCCGCCGACGGGGTCGGGCTTTACCTGAACCCGCCGGAAAACGCCCTGGTGCTGTCGGTGGATGAGAAGCCGTCGATTCAGGCGCTGGAACGCGCGCAGGGCTGGATTCGCCTGCCGGATGGCAAGGCGCTGACCGGCTTCAGCCATTGCTACACGCGTCACGGAACGACGACGCTGTTCGCCGCCCTGAAGGTGCTGACCGGCGAAGTCAAAACGGGGCACTAGGGGAGGCACCGCCGCCGCGAGTTCCTGCATTTCATGAACGAAGTGGTGGCGCTGCACCCGGACCGGGAGATTCACGTCGTCCTGGACAACCTGAACACGCATAAGCCAAAAGAGCACCGCTGGTTAAAGAGGCATCCCCAAGTACATTTTCATTACACCCCGACCTATTCCTCCTGGCTGAACCAAGTCGAATGTTGGTTCAGCATTCTGAGCCGGAAGGCATTGCGAGGTGCGAGCTTTACTTCGCCGGAGCAAGTTCGGCAAGCCATCGACGAGTTTGTGGCAGCGCATAATCGGAAAGCAGCCCCGTTTGAGTGGAAGAAGACGACGGTCCATTCTAGCGCTCCCAAACATAATTACGCTGATTTATGCAACTAAGCACTAGCCGTGTTCATACGTTCGGTTTGAAGAAGATCGCCCCTTCGAGCAGATCCTGCGATACGCATTGTTTTCGACTCGAGGACTGTGAACAGGACTCAAAGACCCGCAGCGGCTGCCCGCCTGAACACCTGCTCGACCAACGCCCGCCCTTCCGATGGCGCCTCGAGGCAATCCAGCAGCAGCTTTGCCTGTCCGAACGTGGATTCGTGGCTGCCTCGTTCGAGAGGGGCAATGGCTATCGCGGCCTCGTACATCGAGGCTGCTCCCGGATAGTTCGCCTGCAGTAGCTGGACTTCGGCGACCGTAGCCGTTTTCCAGTAATCCCCAGGAAAGACCTTCGTGCCGACGATCCCCTCGACGCGGGCGGCCAGCTGTTTGGCGGTTTCTCGCTCGCCCAGCAACAGGCTTTTTGATGCGGCATTGATGCCTGTGTAGTAATCGTTCGGCGATGCTTCGAAAGCTTGGCGGTAAAGCTCCCGCGATTTCAGTAGGAACAATCGGTCATTCGTCTTTTTGTAACGATCCATCCACGTCCGAGCATAGATGCCAAGCGTTTCAGGATCGATCTCGCCTGCGGCGTGTAGCTTTCCGAGCACCAGTTGCGCTTTAAGCCATTCGCCCTGGCGCGCGAGCGCCAGCCCGTACAGTTGGCGTGGGCGCAAAGCCTTGGGAAAGGCCAGAACAATCTGCTCTAACAGAACCAGCGCGTTATTACAGTCGTTGACCGCGATCAACGCTTCTGCAACAGCACAAATCAGCGTCGGCGAACTAGTCCAAGCCAAGTTCTGTGTCTTTGAGAGATCGACAAGCACCTCTTTGTCCCCCGCCTCACGAGCCGCGTTCACACTCAGTAATGCATCTCGAGTCTGTTCGTCCATCTGAGCTGCGAGGGCAACGGCCTCCCGCGGCAGCGGCTGGCCGGCGAGACCACAGATGATGGACAGGAGGCCTCGCCCGCTGGGGCCCTCGCGTTGCTCGGAAAAATCAACGTACAGCTTTCCTGCCGCAAAACCCAGCAATGGCTCTCTATCCACCTTGGCGATGACGTACCGGAACCCGCCGCCCGCGAGTTCTTTTGCCTGAAGAGTGTTCAGCTCAGTTTTGCACCATTGTGAGTCCTCGTACTTGCTGGACCAAATCATGATTGCCGACGCGCTGCCGTCGAGCGCCTCGCCGAGCGTCAGTGCCAGCGGTGCCGCGGCACTAAGAGCATACTGATCTAAGAACACTTCGTAACCGAGTTGGCGAAGGGTGTCGTAGAGCTGCAATACCCAGGCACGGTCCACAGAGCGGTAACTCAGGAACACGTGCCACCGCTGACCGGGGGCGAGCGGTTTGGGTTGTGGCACAAGCGCAAGCCATGGCTCCTGCAAGGGCATGATGCTTCCTCCTTCGTGCCCCAGTATACACCCGCAATGAACGAGTTACCCAGGGTCATCCGGTGCGCCATCGATAACAGCCGCAGGCGAGATATGAATTGCACCGTAGCTGCACCTGGCATGACTCGAGAGCTAACTGAGGAACTTCGGCCACGATGTCAACTACTCCCGCAAGCACCGGGAGTTTTGTGCAAAGGCCCGCCAGGCGCTAGGCCGCCCGCAGGCCCGGGCCCTTCTCAAAACGGACCCGCGTGATGAGCAGTTTTCGGCCCGGGCAACAGAGTGCTCGATAACGGGGATTGGCGACAGCTAAGTGAGTTTAAAGTTTCGCGCTACCGACGCGGTAGACCACCACTGCAAGTCGCGAACCGGGACGATCGTTTGACAGATGGGCTGTTCTCGCCAGGGATCGGTTTCCGGTCTGGGCCATGCGCCAACGCTCGCGCTGCGGGGTGAAACTTCCGCATTCCATGTCGCTCAGGAGCAATGCTTAGCGTTGTCAGCAACGGCTATAGCAAGCCTATCTGAGTGCTTTTCTGTAGCAGTTCGAGCGACTACGAGCTCGAGCCGGAGCAGCGTTTCCCTTTGCCAGCATTCTCAAATGACACGCAGCGCCAACACAGTGGTTAAGGTTGTATGCTTGGGAAATGAGAATTAGAGCCCTCCCGCTGGACCGTCGGCTCTACGGAACCCACGATTCCTTACTTGATAACTCGGTGTTCGCGAAGGATCTCCACCGTCTTTTCAATCGGCAGAGCCTCGACCGTGTGTCCGTTGCCAGTCATCGTCATCGCCTTAAACGTCGAATTGTACACTGCTTCTTCCGTCGCTTCGATCGCGGCCAGAAACAACGGTGACATCGCGTCGTTGGTCATCACTTCCATGTCCCGCGTCAGCGCCTTATCGTTGGAGTGGATCCGCACTTGCGGCGCCGTGGAGAATGCGATCGCGTAGTCTCCACTGCCATTTGAGGCCGAACCACCCGTGCGCGCGATGCCCAGCCATGCCCTCGCCGCTAGCCGCTTGAGGTTACGCGCGTCCATCGGCGCGTCGGTGGCGATGACAATCATGCATGACCCGTCTGCCTTGTCCTTCCCGCTGCCGGCCTGCTGAAGTTCCTTACGCAGGTAGTACTGGCCCAGTTCCTGGCCCACGGGGGCGCCCGCAATGGTGAGGACGCCGCCGAAATTCGTCTGCACAAGAACCCCAACCGTGTATCCACCGAGATGGGTGGGCAGGCGGCGCGACGAGGTCCCGATGCCACCTTTCCAGCCGAAGACAACCGTTCCGGTGCCTGCGCCGACATCGCCCTCCTCGACCGGACCGCCCTTGGCGTTCTTGACGGCGGCGAACACGTCGTCGGGTGTGATGTGGCGGCCGCGAATGTCGCTCAGGTATCCGTCATTGGTCTCGCCGACCACCGGGTTGATGGACAGCACATCCTCGTTGCCCGGCAGCGCCAGCATGTAGCTGATCAACGCGTCCGCTACGCGCGGCACGCTGGTGGTGGACGTCAGCAGGATGGGCGTTTCGATGTCGCCCATCTCCTCTACCTGTGTGGAGCCCGCCAGCTTTCCGAAACCATTGCCTACGAAAATCGCGCCAGGCACTTTCTCGCGATAGAGATTGCCGGAATGTGGCAGAACGGCGGTCACGCCGGTGCGGATGTTATCGCCGCGAATAATGGTCGTCTGTCCGACTTCCACACCAGCAACATCGGTGATCGCATCGAGGGGCCCGGTCGGCAGGATGCCGACTTTCAGCCCCAGATCGGAGGCGCGGGGGCGTGCATTGGGAATTGTGCTTTGGGCAGCAGCGAACGTGGTCACCAACAAGACCGTGGCAGCAGCGAGAAGTTTATTGGCCATGGTCATAGGATACGCTAAATCTCCGTCTGTTGGCTTCGCCTGAATCAGAAGTCTATTCTGCTGTGCTACTGTCGTTTCCGATTGCCTCGTAATTTTCGGATGGTCGCTATTCGGAAGTTGGCCACGCTGAGAGGGACTAAGGATACCTGGCGGGAAATCCCCAACTAACTCGCAAACCTCTATTGGATACTTGGGCTGTCTTCGCCAATTTTCGTGGGACACTGGGCGACTTCTCTCTCCCATGACGGCCGCCCGACACCTCCAGGGTCTGCCGCGCTCGGACCATGCCCTCAGAGAGGGCTGCCCAAGGCCGTATCTAGGGTGAGTCGACTGTAATAGTGCAGATCTCAGGATCGACACTCAATGCGTGTCCGTCGGAACCCTTGGTTCGAGCGGTGTCAGCCCGGACCTTTGTCAGTGATGAAGAGGGGGCCCACCGAATTGTGGTGCATTGCGAGCCAGGCTCCAGCGATTATTGACTCTGACTTCCAAGTGGGTATAATGCGGTCAATATCCAGAGATGGAAAATACGCAACAAACCGCCGCCTCTGCGCCCGATGTGTTTCTGAGCTATAGCCATGACGACGGCGAGTGGGTTACCAAGCTCAATTCCGCGCTTAAGGCGCATGGCATTAGAACCTTCCGTGATTGCGACGATCTTCGCGGCGGTGACCCGTAGGTGATTGAATTGGGTGAGGCGATCTCCCATGCACGGGTTATCGTTTTTGTTCTTTCCTCCAAATTGGTTAATTCCACTTATGTACAGGAAGAGTACGGTCTAGCATTTAGGCTGCACAAAAAAATCATCCCTGCGCGGATTGAGAATGTCAACGACCTCGGTCCGCTGCAATTCCTTTTGAACTACCAGGACATCGATTTCACTGACCCGACGACATTCGATCAGGCCCTTGATCAACTCCGTCGGGCCATTACCATTGAGATCGAGAAAGTACGGCAACAGCCACCGCCCGCGGTACCGCCGCCAGGACAGGCCCAGCCAACGCCACCGGCAGTGCGGGAGCGAATTGCGAAACTCATTCAGAAGGCATTCAGTCCACGTTATCGCGTTCTCACGCTATTGGCATTTGCGGCGCTTTTCCTAAGCGCTTTACTGGGGTATAGGTGGTTGCACCCGCCCAAGTCCTCACCATCCCGCCAAATCCTGTATCTGCCGGAATACTCCGATCAACTCCTTGGCCAATGGATTCCGGAACCGGGAAAAGGGCCCGATGGTGCAATGGTCATCGAAAACAACAAGGGGCCCGAGTGGCAAGGTTGGTGGCCATGGCAGGTGCTGAAATATCTCGCCGCGGTTCTTCACCGTAACGACATGACTTCGTGGAAAGGTACATTGAAAGGGGTGCAATCGCTGGTGTTCCTCGTTGAACTTCAGGGGGGTCAGGACAATGTCAAATGGTCATTCGGCACAAAATTATCCGCAAACAATGTCACCACTCTTAGTTTACCCCATGAAGGGGGGGACGGCGAAGTTCGCTTGGCGATTCCCAAGCCGGCCGCATTTGATATCTCAAATTGGGATTTTTCGCCTCCCATCGACAACGAGAAATTGACCGTGGCGGCTGCAGTGAAGTCTAGTAAAGCGGATTCTATACGCGCGGTCATAAGTAATTGCGAATAATTAGCCGTGATTCAGGATAAGGCACACAACCTTTTCAGTGTGCCCGATCCCCATGCCCAGGGGCTGAATTCCTTTTCTGCCGCCACGATAACGCTGTTGAGCGTTGGAAAATACCGGTCGTGCAGACAAAGCCTGCGCGTCAATTTCCAGACCCGCTCGATGGGATTCAAATCGGGGCTGTAGGGAGGAAGGTAATCCAAACTGAAATCCGGTGCCTGGGCATCTCTCCAGGCTTTGTGCATTTTCGCATGATGGTACCGGGCATTGTCCGTAATGACCACGACGCGCTGGCCGGGGCGCCGGCTCCGCTGCCGAAGGAGCTTCAGGAAATCCCAGAAGCTTTGCCCGTTAAATCGCTCCGCCTCTCGTCGATAAACGAAGCGCCCATCACGCAGGCGCACCGCCCCCAAGTAGGCGCCGCTCTTTCGCGTGGGGTGGTGCAAGAGGATCGGGTCCTTATCTTCCGGCGGTACCCCCAGGCGGCACCGGGAGCCGTACTGCTGAAAGTGAACCTCGTCCAACGCCCATAGATCGACGCCCGGATCGGTATTCATCGCTTGGAGTTTTTTTTATGCTCAGCCTGTCGGGCCGCCTCCGCCCGCGC